>Ga0224495_10000039_pt1 | contig 105915 bp, 90 predicted proteins | sample SF_Jul11_sed_USG_FD_168128 | JGI IMG/M metagenome (GOLD analysis project Ga0224495, IMG submission 168128) | Sediment microbial communities from San Francisco Bay, California, United States - SF_Jul11_sed_USGS_4_1 | ecosystem: Environmental > Aquatic > Marine > Sediment | place: USA...
CCGTTTGGTCAATCAGTTTTGCTGGCATGGTAAGTACTCCTAAAAAAACAGTTAAACCATGCCACTGTTATCGGACAAATCCAAAAAGTTCCTTGAAATATAACACTATTTCAAGCGAACACCCTAATTGCAGAAGGATTTGAGATGAGGATGCTTCCTGAAAAATTGGAAGTTAAAGGGTTTACGCTCCTGGAACTGCTGGTGGTCATCGCCGTCATCGTGGTGCTTCTGGCTGTGATTTTGCCAGCCCTGAACAGCGCCAAACTGTCTGCCAAACAGGTCATCTGTGCTTCACTGATGAAGCAGTGGACACTGGCTACTTTAGCTTATACTGCCGATCATGATAATATTTTAACGCCTTTTGCCGACACCAGCGACTCAACCAACGGCTGTAACGCTCTGGATCCTGAAACATATTATTACAATCGCTTAGCCCCCTATTTGACGGGAGAATATCGTGGGTATTGGGGTAAAGATTATGGGAAAAGTCGTCGTTGTCCAATGTCAAAGGCCAACTGGGGAGAAAAATCCGTCTGGGTTGGCGTTTACTACAGTAGATTTTATCCCGAAAGAGCACCTTTTACTTACTTGGATAAATGGGATGGTACCAACTTAACGAAAATGGCCGATCCTTTTAGAATAACATCTATCCATCTTCCTGCAAATTATTTGATGATGCTGGACGCACGACGGGATCAGGTTTTTGAACCCCTTCAATGGCCTTGGGATACGGATTATGACGGGGATGGACAGAACGACTCTCGCGGCGGTGTTATTGCCGCAGGATTAGGCCCCTATAATTTCGCCCAGCCGAAAATCCATCGGGGCGGGTGCAACGTGGGGCTATTCGACGGGCATGTAGAATGGATTGCGTACAGGGACTTCTGGGAAATCGGGGCTGACGGGTATCCGGTCCACCGGTACTGGTGGAACGACAACCATCCGTAAACCGGATTGCTTAAAACCCCCACTTTTCGACATTCACACCGTATTTTTCCTTCAATACTTTCATGTCGTCCTTTAGATGACCATAAACATATCTTCTTTTATCCTCAGACAACTTGAATTTTCGGGTTATTCTTTTACGAAAGACAAGTTTTGATAAATGTCCCTTAAAGCTTTTGGAAAATAACCCGGCAAAAGATTTAACGACAGGATATTGTTTATACACTTTCTCAATCGGCCGCGTAATCACAGTGCCTTCGCTTTTATTGTATACCTGTTCCAAATCCGAAAAGCGAAAACCGGCGTCAATATGAAGGTGTTCACAGACTTTCTTTAAGACCTCATCCGGCTTTCTTATCAGGTCGTCAAAATCGAGCAGTAAAAAATGATCGGGATCGAACCTGGAGTAATACTGGTCCAACTGATGGGCATACCGGGATACATCGATAATATGCCCGTGTTCGATGCGCTGCTGAAGTGAATCGCTCGTCCAGCGGGCAAAAGAATAGGTGTATTGTGAAACCAATCTGTCAATCGGATTGCGCATAACATAGATATACTTCATTGAAACATCGTATTTTTGTGTAAAATCGAGAAGATTTTCGCTGGCCTGGGGAAAGGAAAAACATTTGGTGTAATTGACGGACGCCTCCAGAAGGACTTTTGTCTCAATATCTTCTGCGGGCCACAACTTTAAATAGTACTCAAGCCCCTTGCTGTAATGATGCACAAAGAAGCTGGGTTCTTTTTCTTTGCATGGAGAGATTTCCGGATGTTGAGCAAGGTAATGAAACAAACTGGTGGTCCCGGCTTTCATGGCTCCGAGAATAATACAAAACCGCATCATCTCCCCCCCTTTGGCGGGCGACGGGTTACCCGGCGGCGTAATTTCAGAACACGAATAACCTTTGACAGCAGATGCAGTACCCGTACGGTCAATGAAGGAAAGACCGTTAAGCCATAGACAGCCACGCGATAGCCGGCGGAGAACAATTCCGGAAACCGATTCAGCAGTTGGCGTATCTCGTCTTTATTCCCGGAAAAAAGCATCCCCCGAATCCAGAGACGCATCGTAAACGCCGCAGCTGGCTTAAATTGATCAAGCATTCCCTGCTGACAAGCTAATCCATAGTGTCTCTGGATAAAAGCGGCATGGGATTGTTTATGACCATGTAATAGTTGCCCGCTTTGTGGATTATCAAAATGATAAATGGCCAGAGGTTCGGCAATAAAGCCAACTTTGGGATGCAAATAGGCCACTCTTAGCCATGTATCAATGTCTTCAGCGATTTTTTGTCCCACAGGAAACAAACCCGCCTTAATGAGAACATCACGACGTACCATCTGCACATCCGAACACCCCCATAATGAATATCGCCACGCTGTAAAGTAGGAATCAAAATAGTCGTTATCTTTTAAAAGTTTTCTGATTTTTTGCGGAGGATATTGAGGGGCGCGGCGGTTTTCATCACACAGACACTCATCATAGTTTCCGGTGGTCCAGACCAGTTCGGGGTGTTTCTTCAGATTAGCCGTTTGCAGCTCGATCTTCCGCGGCAGCCATTCGTCGTCGGCGTCGAGAAAGGCGACCCAGTCGCCGGTTGCGGCGAGAACGCCCGTATTGCGGGCGGCGCTGACGCCGGCATTGGGCTGGGATATCAGTTTGACTTTGTCGCCGTAGGAGCGGACGATGTCGGCGGTTTTGTCACTGGAGCCGTCATCAATAACAATGATCTCATCGACCGGTCGTGTCTGCGCCAGAACACTGTCAATCGCGCGGGCGATATACTTTTCCGCATTGTACGCCGGAATGACCGCACTGATTGTTATAGAGTTTGCTGTGTTTTTACTGTCCATACAGCCCCTTAACCGACAACTTTTGATACAATATCACGAATTGACTTCCCGATCACATCCCACGAATATTTTTCCTGAAAGAGCTTCCATCCTGCCTCGGCCAACGACTTCCCTTGCTCCGGTAGGTTCGACAGGTCAAGACAGCATTTGGCAAACTCGTCGGGACTTTCTGTCACCAACAGATGTTCACGATGCGTCCCCTGTATCCCATACGCACCGACAGGCGTTGCGATAACAGGACATTTCTTACTGAAAGCATCCAGTATCTTGATCCGCGTACCACCGCCATAGGGAATGGGAACAACAATCGCGGACCAACTTTGCATTTCCTCGGTCGTATCTTCGACATATCCGAGATACTCGAAACCATCGGCTTTTACATAATACTTTTCCGGCGGCAGCGAGCCGATAATTCGCAAACGCATCTCAGGTTTCTGCTGGCGAATGATCGGCCAGACCGCATCACGAAACCAGATGAGACCATCACGGTTAGGCCCATAAGATAACAATCCAATAAAACCTATTCTTAATGGATCCGGTTCTGTCCACTCCGGAGGTGTATCGGGCTGGATGTAACCATTTGGAATAATACAGGTTTCATCGCCGCCATTTAAATATGCCTTATCTTCTTCACTGCAAACAACGATTCGTTTATATTGCTTAAAAACAGATCGTTCAAGCTTATTCCACTTATATGCCCGAATCTTTGCGGAAAGTCTTAAACGCAATGTCGGCTGCACCTGAGCCAGTTGTTTATATTTGAACTGATTTAAATCATCCAGATCCATTACAGAATTGGATAATTGATTGATATCGAATGGCTCGGAAGCCCCAAGAGTATGAAACCAAACGATGTCATGTTTTTTTACAAGCTCCATGAAAAACGCCTGGTCCGATTGACTGGCCTGAATCCCACGGCTTCGGGGCCAATGCATATGCCATTTCAGAAAAAAGTTACCTAAAGAAAAAGGGTATTCACAATAGGGCTTTAAATGAACCTGATGAAATTGTTCAAACTCTTTTTGGCACAGCAAAACCGAATCCTGATGAAACGCCTGTGAAGCTGCAAGCATCGTGACCTGACCATATTTTTTCAGCTGCCGGCAGGTATTCAACGCTCGAATCATACATCCGGCATGAGGGGGAGCAGTCAATGCTCTTGTCACATAGAGTATTCGTTTGTCTTTTGTGTCATCAGTCATCACATTAATAATTTGATTTATCAACGGTTCCGGATTTGTTTTTTAATTTTTTCTTTGGCGTTCCAAAGGGGCGGACAGAAAGAACCGACATAACAGGAGGCGCGGAAACTGGGTTTCAGCAAGTCGCCGTACTGTTGAATCAAACGTCGAATACCGGTGCCATTGTTATTCGTCATCAGAATTCGCATCCAGTAACTGAGCAAAATACCTGCACACGGCCGAAACGCCTCCGCTCTGTCGGCTTTTTGTGCAAGTTCAAAATGCCGGTCCAGAAACTCCTCAATCAACATCCAATCCGTATGGATCTTGACAATGCTGTTTTCCACGCCCAGATGATACACCGCCAACGGCTCAAAGATAAATCCAAACCGCGGCTGGATATACGCAATGCGAAACCACATATCAATGTCATTCATGCGTTTCTGCCCCGGCAAAAACAGCCCCGCCGCGACAAGTAAATCTTTACGAATCAGCATCGAGCCCGTATGTCCGCTGCCTCCCGCTGAATAGGTTGCCAGATAATCGTCAAAGATTTCGTCGGATTCGGCCTGCGCTCTCAATTGCACACTTTTGGCCTCGGACAAACTCCGTATGTGCTCATGGCCCTTCTCACAATGACAGCGATAGTAGTTGCCGGTGGTCCATTTCAGGTCAGGATGTCGCGCCAGGTGTTCGGACTGTAAGTAGAGCTTTTCCGGCAGCCATTCATCATCGCAGTCCAGAAGCGAGATCCACTCTCCGGTTGCGGCCTCAATGCCAACGTTACGGGCGACGCTGACGCCGGCGTTTTCCTGTCGGATCAGAGTTGTTTTTTCGCCATATGAACGCACAACCTCGGCGGTAGCATCGGTCGAACCGTCGTCAACAACAATTACCTCGTCGGCCGGACGCGTTTGCGCCAAAACGCTGTCTATCGCCCGTGCGATATGTTTTTCGGCATTGTAGGCCGGTATGACGGCACTGATTTTCATCGTTTTCTTTTTTCCTTTAGCCAATGGACCGTCTTAGCAATCATCGGCCCGAAAAAGGGAATCGCCAAGCGAAATTGCATCTCCCTGCAAAACCGTCCTGGCAGATAAACATTAAATAGATCCATTAACTTCGCCACATCTTTTCGACGGCGCTGCTTTTCAAATTGACGAATCCGAGCCTGAACCATCTGCGCGATACAGGGGCGGAAAGCTTCGTCACGGTTATATTTTATTGAAAGTTCCTCGTGGCGACGTACCAAATCAATCATGAAATCGGCGCTGTCATTGATCTTCGTTGAACTGCCGACCGTATCAAGATGATAAATCGCCAGCGGTTCCGGCACATAGCCGACTCGGGGAAACTGGTAGGCAACACGAAACCACAGGTCGGTATCCTGTGCCCGCTTCATGCCGGGCTTAAACAGACCAACCGAATCAAATACGGACCGATGAATCATGAGCGTACAGGTCCAGGCGTAAGCGTAGTTGACATAACTCTGCAAATAATCCTCAAAATACTCCCGCCCCTTAAGCAACATACTAATCTTTCCGGACATGTGTGCCAGTTGCAACCGATCAGAGCTGGACAGTTTTTGATGAAAATTTGCATACGTCCATTTCAGGTCGGGATTGCGGCTTAGGTGTTCGGATTGGAGTTTGAGTTTTTCGGGAAGCCATTCATCGTCAGAATCCAAAAAGGCAATCCAATCGCCCGAGGCACGCTCAATGCCCTTATTTCGCGCGACGCTGACGCCGGCGTTTGGCTGCTGAATCAAGATGACCTTGTCGCCGAATGAACGCACCACCTCTGCTGTGGCATCCGTCGAACCGTCATCAACAACGATGATCTCCTCGGCCGGCCGGGTCTGCGCCAGCACGCTTTCAATCGCCCGTGCGATATGTTTTTCGGCATTGTAGACCGGGATGACCACACTGATTTTCATTCACATACTTCCGGCGAATTTTATGGACTGAAGAATATACGGATTATATCGAAATACGTAACCACCAGCACCAACCCCAGCAGCAATGCCAAACCGATATACATAATCGGCACCAGGATTTTCTCATGGACCGGTTTGCCGGTGATTTTTTCGATGATCAAAAAGACAATATGTCCGCCATCGAGAACCGGCAGCGGCAGCAGATTCATTACGGCCAAGCAGGAACTGATCAGGCCGAGGAAATAGAAATAATATGCCGCCGTTGTTCCGGCGAACTGGTAGGTCATCGAAATAATACCCACCGGACCGCTTAATGCCTTCACCGGAACCGAGCCCTGGAACAAGCGAAGCAAGGTCACATAGCTGCGCAGAACAAACTGCCATGCCTTTTTGACACCCATTTTGGTTGCTTGAACAGGATTGGAATACTTGAACTCGGTCGTCAGGTCGTCAAATGGTACACCCACCAGAATTTGGGCCTGAGCATGAACGGGTTCATGCTCAAGAACCACAAGAGCGGTTCCGCCGGCCCGGCCGTCATGGACATAGTCAATGCTGACTTTTTGGCCAGCATTGTTTTGCAGCAATGTCGCAATCTCATAAAAATTACTGACCGGCTGACCGTCCACCGCCACGATCGAAGCTCCCGCCGAGACATCCGGAATCACCGTATGACCGGACACCGAAATTACTTGTGACACAACGTTACTGTCCATATCCAACTCGGGGCTGAACCCAACCATGACACGCTCGCTGCCAACACCGGTTTTGGGATGAACCATCAGATCCACGCGTTGCTCAACACCGGAGTCATTTTTCCGAAGAACACTTACCGGCAGATCCTTATCTTTGTGTTGATTCGTCAACTCACGAAGCTGCTTGTAGTTAGGAAACTCAACATCCCCGACTTTCACAATGACATCGCCCTCCTTCAGCAAGTCACTGATAAATGCCCTCGGCGTCCGGCGTAAAACAGCGGTTCGGAACCATTTCACAAAATGCTGCACGCGACCGGGCTGCGAAACCGCCGCAACTTTTAACCGCGGCACCAACGAGGAAAAATGCGCCAAATCGTGCTCATTTCGGAAATTCTCAACCACCGGGCCTACGAAGACAGGAAAGCTGACATCCACCATCGTTTCCTGTTCACCATCCGGCGGCCAGTGCCTCAGAACTCTCAAAGTGACCTCTTTTTGGAATGTTCGAGATTCCAACTGTGCATATTCGAACGGTGTCTGTACCGACTGCCCATTCAACGCTTTGACTTCATCACCGGGACGCAGGCCGGTATTTGCATACAGTTTTTCAATTTCATTCGGATCGCGAATGAGTTCGGGAATCTTCAATGTTGATCCCGGAGATATTCCCGTATAACGCAATTTCGATTCGTCTCCATCGGGCCTGTCTGCAATCACTTCAAACGTCTCTTCTGTTCCATCGGCATGCTGAACCACAAAAGAAATCGGCTCGCCCGGTTCCGACAACGCCGGCGCCAGAATGACCGATTCAAAATCGATAAACCGCTTTCCGTTGACTTCAACAATATTGTCGCCCTCTTTGAGACCCGCATCATAGGCAGGTGAATTATGGATGATATGCCCTACGACTGCGGGCTTGAGGTCGATGCCGTTGGTAAAAAGAATCATAAAAATAATGACCGCACCGATGGCATTAAAAACAACGCCAGCGGCCACAGTCGCAATCCGCACACTGATGGGGCGATTTGAATAGGAGCGGGGGTCCTCGCTGGCGTCGGCCGCGCCGGTATCGGACTGGCCGAGCATTTTGACAAATCCGCCTATCGGCAACAGGGCAATCTGGTATTCGGTTTCATTGTCGCCCTCTTCGACCTGCTGGGGCTCGCCGATTTTCGGAAGCACACGCACGCGCCAACCCTCTTTGAGTTTACGAATGCCCAGCACTATCGGCCCCATGCCGATGGAAAAGGCCTCGACCTTGATGCCGCCGAGTTTGGCCACAATAAAATGCCCGAATTCGTGAATCATGATGATGCCGCCAAAGCCCAGAAGAACCGCTATCACGCGGAGGGCCGGTCGGGGGTTCTGGAATCCCCACAGTGCCGCGAAACATAAAATCGCGGCAAAGATAATCAGTTGCCTCGTTTGGTCCTTTGGAGATGTCTGCTGTTGTGTCGAATCCTGCTGTTCTGTCTTTTCCTGCTCTGTCATATTTACCTCTGTGTTATCTGTTTTTCGTTCATAACGGCTGTACCGCGATCAAGGCGGGCCGCAACGTGTCGCCGTGCCCATGCATCGATCTCTAACAGTTCTTCCAATGTCAGATGGGCCTGGCTCGAATGGGCATTCAGGCAACCGTCGATCAGTTCTACAATTCGGCCGAAGCGAATCCGGCCATTCAAAAACGCTTCCACGGCCGCTTCGTTGGCGGCGTTAAAAACGACCGGCGCCGAGCCGGATGTTTTGGCAACTTCAAAACCCAATGCCAGTGCCCTGAAATGGTTGAGGTCCGGCGTCTGGAAATTCAACTGGCCCAGTTTATGAAGTTGGAGACCCTCGGAAATGCCCTTTCGCCGCTGCGGGTAGGTCAGGGCGTACTGAATCGGTACTTTCATATCCGGCGTGCCGAGTTGGGCGATGACGGAGCCGTCGATAAATTCGACCATGGAATGCACCACGGACTCCGGGTGGATGAGGACGTCGATCTTGTCGACCGGCAAATCGAATAGCCAGAGAGCTTCGATGATTTCCAACGCCTTGTTCATCATGGTTGCCGAATCAATGGTAATCTTCGGCCCCATGTTCCATGTGGGATGATTCAGGGCCTGTTGGACGGTGGCATTGTTCATCGCTTCGAGCGTGGCGTTTCTGAACGGCCCGCCGGAAGCGGTCAGGATGATCTTTCGCACTTCGTTTGGGCTGCCGGCCTGCATGGCCTGAAAAACGGCGGAGTGTTCGCTGTCGATGGGCAGTAATCTGGCCCCGCTTTGACGGGCCGCGGCAGTCAATAACTCCCCGGCGATCACCAGCGGTTCCTTGTTGGCAATGGCGACGATTTTGCCGGCTTGTGCGGCCGCCAGTGCCGCCGGAAGCCCCGCGGCGCCCACGACCGCGCAGACGATGATATCCGCCTCATCTAACGCAGCCAGTTCAACCAAACTGTCCGGGCCCGATAATACCGAACCCGAATAGCCGGAAAATGTCTTTTCGCGGGTGTGCATTGAAGTCGTATCTGTAATGGCGATATATCGGGGCTTGTACTTTTCGGCCTGCTCGGCCAGCCGGTCCAGCTTGGTGTGGGCACTGAGTGCAATGACTTCGTACTCGGCACCCAGCGCATCAATGACCTGCAGCGCATTGCGCCCGATGGACCCCGTCGAACCTAAAATGACCACTTTTTTACTCATCATCAGCGAAATAGTATCCCAGAAAACAGGTCAAACGTCAAGAAAACATACCGGAAGCGGATTTTTGGAACAGAAACCCCTGCTTTGAGTCGATCTTCTTTATTTGGAATGGTTTGTCAGCCCGTTAATAAAAGTATGTCAGCGAGATATCCGCCTGCCAGTTATTTTTGGCGTCTTTGATCTTGCTGAAACTCAAGGTGTCACACTTCAAATCCGGCCATCGCAGCAGCAATGCGGAAAGAAACTGCGCCAACTTCTCAATATCAATGGCCTTGATCGAAATTGATGCCGACCGCGTTTTACGTCCAGCCCGGTTGGCTTCGCTTCTGACGGTCAGGTTGTAATTTGAAGGCGGAATTGAAAGGGCCCCGGCAAACTCATTAATGGTTTTGGTAAAATCGAAATCTTCGGATTCGGCATTTTCATCCACTTTATACGCCAGCCGCTCCGGCTGCAAGGTTACCAGTTGATCCATCAGGGCTTTGGCTTTTGTATATTCGGTTTCGCTATCACCCCAAGCCTTGACTGATTTGGGATAAAACACCACCCCGGCCGTAACCGCCCATATCGCGGCCAGCACCGGAACGAGAATATAGTACACATTCGGGTCTTTAAGATCGATTTTCTCTTTCATCTTCGTGTCCCTCCGGTTTTTTTCGGTTCCACATTGAATTGAAAGGCATCACGATTGTCCGCTGAAGACCTCATGGTTTCTCCGTTCATTGTGATTCTCGGATGCTTTTTGACCTGATTGAAAAGCGTCTCTGTCGCTGAGCGGGAGTTGGTATCGCCAACCACCTTCATCGAACGTTCGGTCACCGTAACCTGCCTGATGTTGACATCGACGTTTTTTGGCGTCTTGTTCACCGCGTCAAGGAAGAATGTCAGCTTGGCGGGGACGGATTTGTCGTCGCCGGGTCCCATGCCGGCTTCCATTTGTTTGGCGCGTGCTAATTCCCGACTCAGACTTGAAACAACCGACATCCCGCGAGGGGGGGATTTTCCGTACGTCACCACTTTATGCTCCGAAAGCAATTTCGCCTGTAATTTGGCGGTTTCACGGTTCATCCGAAACGTCTTTAGCTGGAAGAAGACCGCCACGGTCAGCAGCAGAATGGCCACGGATATTCCAATGAGCCGTAAACTGCCTTCGAGGATTTTGCGACGACCCTGATAGGGCATAAAATCCCGGCGAAAGTCCGTTTTGTGGCCGCGGGTTTTGGCGGCCAGTGCCGCGCCATAGGCAATCATCAACTCGTGGCAGGCAATGCCCTCTTCGATGGCTGCGGTATGGGCAATCTCTTTGTCGGGCTGTTCAATCACCACTTCCAGACCGCTGCGCTGGGCCAGCAGTTCCTTGTCAATCGCATCAACACATCCCATCATTACAACCGATTTTATGGGCTTTTCGGGGTCAGTGGAACCGGCCGCAAGCATAAGCTCACGCGAAAGGATGTTCGTTACATTTTGCCCCGCGCCAATCAGAAACGTCCGAACCGTCGGGGCAAAATCGGTCTGCGGCCGAATCATATAACAGTTGGACGAAGACAAAACGACAAACACCATATCGGTGCGTCCGGCCAACCGCGGGTCATGGGATAATGCCCTTGCCAGACAAACGCCGTCCGGCTCGATCAGGCTGGGGTCCAGGGTTCCCTCCTGCACATCCAGGAGGATATCCGTGAGCGACTGACGATCGGCGGTGTAAACCGTTACTTCCGAGCCGATTTGATTCTTTCCGGTAATATCGAACGCCACCGCCAGATTCATGGCGTCGGTCGCGGCGGCCTCTTCGGCGTCAAATTTGATGGTGCTTTCCACCTGATTATAATCATTAAACTCCGAGCGCAGCTTATACTGCGTATAGTATCCGCAATCAATCGCAATGAACACCTCATCAAAGTCAAAACCGGCCCGGGCAGCGGCGCGTGCGGCCTGCACGGCAATGGTTGACGGTTCATCTTCAGCGGGTGTGATATTCATTGTATGCAGCACAGCGGGCTCGGAACCGGCAGAGACCCAGACCGCCACCGCTTTGTTTCTTGAAAGAAACAGTCCTACGCTTCCATTTTCATTCACAGTATCAACTCCTGTTCGTAACCTCTTTGGAATTATTGTTCATACAAGATAACAAGCTGCTGGACATTATTGCCCTCTTTGACAACCGTTGCCACCGCTGAACTGCTGGCATTGCCGCTTTGGCTGGTTACGTGTATCTGAAAGAAGGTGCTGGTCGTTGTCAAATAATTTTTGAGATTATTCATCGTCTCCGTATCCAGCCCGCCCAATTTCGCCAATTCGTCAATAGACGCCAGCGGCTTTTCTTTTCTTTTTTCGATCACTTCCTGCGTAAACTCCGGAAGGTCAAAGGCATCGATTGCCAGTGAAAACGCCGCTTCAAGCACGTTCCGCGGCGCGGTATTGATATTGACCCGCTGTGCCCCCCACAGGGACAGATACTTCAGGGGGCTTTCCATTCTTTCGCCGGTATCCGGCAAAGGCCGGGCCAGAATTTCACGATTGAGCAGCGAACTGTGAAACAGTTTCGCAAAATCCGTCGTATGGGCGATCGCCGGACGCTGTTGAGTGGTGACCTGCTGGACCGTTCGGGAGGTCGTCGCCGTTCTCCTTCGCTGAGATGCTTGTCGGGCCCGTAAGGCTCTCGCCTGGGTGCTGGCGGTGCGTTTCGTTGCCGTCCTGAGCAGAATCGGACTGGGGTTGAGCTTAAACGTTTTCTTTTCGGCGATCTTATCCATGGCGTCCCGGACTTGTGTCTCCATCTCGCGAAGTTGATCCGAGTTCCATGACATCCATTCACAAAATGTTTTTAACGCATTTTCGGCTCGCTTGTTGGCGTCTTCGGAACTTGTCACGAGCCAACTCAAGGGCATTTTAGCATTTTCATCTTCGATCGTAATCGTCACCTTGCAGGGGCCCATCTCCAGATGGATCGGCTCGGCCGCATACGGCCACGGCGCCCCATAGGGTCCGGGAACAACCACATCGTTGGGGTCCAGTTCGACCAGATAGAGTTGCTCGCCTGTATTGTATGCATCCATTCCCATCTCATCCGCATCTGAACCGCCGCCAAACAAGAACGTCAGCCGGGATGCCATCTCCGCATCGCTGAGGGACACCGGTGTTGTCAGCGAAGCCCCCTCCTTCAAAACGCCTTCGATCTGTTCATCCGTAGCGGTTTCGGCCCAGGCCGCGATAAACTCCGCATATTCGATCTCGTTCATCCAAAACAAATCGGAAAAGTCCGGCTGTTCCAGCCGGCTTTCGAGAAGGGTGAAATTTCGGGTGGGCAATACAGACAGTATATACTTCATCGCGGAATCCACGCCGTATCGAGAACGCTGATATTCGATCCGATACTGCTGGCGGCGTTGGGCAAGGGACAGATGCGCCGACAGCCCCGCGGCCAGCGTCGTCAGTACCACTAAGACGATCATGGTCACCAGCAGAATAAAGCCCGCCGGGCTCATTGAGGTTGTTTTCTTAATTTTCATTGTCAATCGGCATCTCAGTATTTTCATCGAACAGTTTCGGCAATCCATTGGGGTCCTGCGACAACGCATTGGGGTCTTCTTCCGGAAGATCGAATTTCTTTTTGACAAACTGATATGGAATCCGCCGGGTCCGGTCGATCGCAATCGTCCGGTAGAAGACCTGCTCGTCGGGAACCCCGATGCTGCCGTCCGCCAATTCCTGATGCGGGGCAAACGAAAGCCCCACCCGAACCGCCTTGGGCAATGTCTCGGAAGTCCAGGCACCGAGGACGGTTTCGCCCTGCTGGGCCTTGACTTCAAAGAGCGTAACGCCGTCTGCCACGGGAATATACTGTTCCTTATTGGAAGCGGAATCGGAGGTCTGTCCGAGAAGTTTGTCTTCGGCATTCAGGCCTGTGTGCATCCGATACAGTTTTAGTGTATCAGTATCCATATCATAATCCGTAACCCATTCAACCCGCTCAAATGTATCTTTCTTGTCGGATTTTGTCTTTTCGTCGGTTCCGTAATAACTGTTTTCCAGGATTAATCGGGCCGAGTGATACCCGTTATTGAGTTTGTTTTGAAAATTGATCGTCGCGTCGAATCCCGGCGCGGCGAGGCGGTCGATATCTTCGGCGATTTTCTGCAGAATCTCTGTCTGGAGACGGTTTTGCTGAAGCCGGTCTATGATGGTAACGGCGCTGGCACGCACCCGATTATAAATGCCCAAAACCGCGACCAGCACCATCGCCGACAGCATCACGACCACAATCGTCTCGATGAGCGTAAACGCACTTTCAGATTTTCTTTTACAGTCGTTCATTCTAAGGTTTTTTAACCCCCAATAGCTGCTCGATCAACGGTACCAGTTCCGGAGGTATTTGACTCCAATCAATTCCGTAATCCGTTGGATTTTGGTTGTCCGGCTCATTGGCTGTTCCCGGCTCGCCATCATTACCCGGCCCCATATCCGTGTCGGGATCTGTGGAAATCGGATCGTCAGTGAAAGTACTTTGCGGAACATAGGTTGCCGCAAATTCATTGTAGCCGTCGAAATCCATCCCAAGGTCTTCAAGAAACTTGTTCTCTTCGGCCTTCAGTGTTTCAACAAATTCTTCGTACCCGTCAAATCCCTTTTCGGTGATATATTCAAGTTTTTTCCGTCGCTGCTGTTCGATCAATCGTTTATAAGCATCGGCATCCAATCCTCGTTCTTCCAGATACGCCGTTGTGGTTTCCTGTATGACCGAATCCTCCCCGCCATTGAGCAGGTCCATATATTCGGATTCGACCTTCTGCTGTGCCAGGATCTGCTTGACCTGTGCCGCCGTCAGGTTGGTGATCCAGTGTTCCAGCTCGATATCCTGAAATTCGCCTTTGCTGTCTTTGAATCCCGCTGAACAGACCGCACGTATCCACATCTGGTTCGTAACCGGCTCATAAAACGGTTCAACCACGGTTTCCCATTCAATATCCGGATAGGTCTCACTGGTTCCATACTCGCTGGTATCGGACAGTTTTGACTCGGCCAGGAGGGTTTCCATGTTGCCGCGAGCGATCTCAAAGGCCTGCTCGCGAAGCTGCATATCTATAACCGCCTCCACATAGCGGTTCATCAGCGTCATGACCGCACCGATGATGATTCCCAACAGCATCAGGGCTGTCGCCACCTCGATCAGGGTGAACGCCCGTCTGTCTGAACCTGTCCTGAACAAATTGTTCTTAAAATCGCACATCTTCTGTATCCTGCGGGAGCATTCCCAGTGAATCCAAATCCCACTCGCCTTTCAAAAGCTCCACCGGCCGGGCAAACCGATGGATGACAAGCGTCCAGGGCATTCCGTCATCGTCCAGAAGGATAACGATGCCGCCGTATTGCCAGCCGGCGTGCCCCGCTAAAAAACGGGCCTCGCTCACATTTTCCCAATCCCGGGTGTCATCCAAATCGTCATAGACCACGTAGTCAATCGTCAGGTCCTTGCTGAAATAGCCAGTCTGAAGAATGGCCTCCTCCGGGTCCATGGCCGTCAAATCCAGCGACTTGTACTCGCGCAGGACAAATCCCTGTCCCGCAAAGTCAAGAATCACAGCGTAACGGCGGCTGGTTTCGACAGAGCCGTTGTAGGCCATCTGGAAAACGTTGACCAAGTCCTCGGCCTGACGCTTAAACCGCAGGTTGCCCCACATGGAACCGAAACTGAGCATCGCAATGCCGGTCATCAGGCCGATCAGGCCCACGACCATCAGCATCTCGACCAAGACAAAGCCGGCGGAAGAATCCCGATGCTTATTCATATACGGCTTCTGCGCCACCGGGGATCGTTCCACTGCCGGTACCTTCCAGATTGTCACTGTAGATATCCGCATCGTATCCTTCGCCGCCCTCTTTGCCGTCGGCGCCATAACTGATAATCACAAAGGGCTTGCCGCTTTCGGGATTGAGCAGGTACACAAACTCGTTTTTCCAGGCATCCTGAGGGACAACGGTTTCCTGAAGGTATCCGCCGGGTGCCCAGCCATCCAGATCCATCGGTTGGACAACCAGTTCCTCCAGGCCTGCTTCTTCACTGGGGTAATAGCCGGTATCCATTTTGAACGTCATGACGGCATTACGTAATGTGACCAGGTCGGCCTTGGTGGTTTTGACCTTGGCTTTGTCGATCTGGCTCATGAAGTTGCTTGCGGCCAGACCGGCCAGCAGCGCAATAATCAGCAGTACGGCCATCAATTCGACCAACGTAAAACCCTGTAGTTTATGATGTTGCTTTTTCATAAAATCGTTCCTTTCTTATTTATCATTCATGTATGATTAAAATTGTGTTACAGAGAACTTGAACAGCGGCAGCAGTGTCGCATAGGCGATAATGCCGATGATGCCGGCCATAAAGATAATAATGACCGGTTCGATCACCCGGCTGAACCGTTCGACACGCAGATCCGAATCCGATTCAAGATTTTCACTGATCATGTTCAGCATCTGTTCGAGCTCGCCGCTTTTTTCGCCGATGGCGACCATGTGAGCGATGGCCGGATTGATCACGCCGCTTTCACGCAGCGGGGTCGTGATATCGGCACCGGACAAAATCCGTTCCCGGGCCTGCTTGATCGCGTTGGTCATAATGACATTGCCGGTGACCTGCGAAACCACCCGCAACGAATCGGCCATCGACAGTCCGGACCCCAGCAGGGTGGCCAGCGTTGACGTGAACCGCGCGACAATCTCCTGTTTGACCAGATTGCCGAACCCCGGACTGGCCAAAATCAATTTATCTCTAAGATAAGCGCCTTTTTCGGTCTTGACAAGCTGTTTATACAAAAATATCAGAGTCGCAATGCCGGCAATAATCACCAGGGCCCACCAGCTTCGCATGACATTCGAAAAACCCATAATCACATTTGTGATCCACGGTAACTCCTGACCGGTCTTCTGAAGCTGCTCAGTAATCTGCGGGATCACGACAACGGTAATCACCATCACAACAATGATACAAAACAGAAACAGGATGGCCGGGTACATCATCACGGTGGTCATTTTGGCTTCGAGTTTCTGCCGTTTATCCATAAATCCCGAAATCGTCGAGAGGGTGTCCCCCAGCGTTCCGGTGACCTCGCCGACGCGGACCATGCTGGTGTAAATAACATCGAAATACTGTTCATACTCGCTGATCGCGTCGGCAAACGATTCGCCGGTGACGACCCGGTCGCGGATTTCGGTGACCGCCGCGCGAAGATGGGGATTGTTGACCTGCAGCGTCAGCACGCTCAGGGCGTCGGTGAGTTTGATGCCGGCGTTGAGCATCGTCGCCAGTTCCTTGGTAAAGCCGGCGACGTCTTTTTTGCCGCTCCGGGCAAAGACATCCTTGAGGGTCTTCTGGGTCGTTTCCATGCGGACCTGCCGGATGTCGGTCGGGTGCAGGCCCCGGCTGCGCAAATGCTTGCGGGCCGCAAATGCACTTTCCGCGGTGACGGTTCCCTTTTCCGTCTTTTTCGAAGCGTTAATCGCACTAAATTCAAATCTCGGCATAATTTTTTAACCGCGGATTTCGCGGATTGACACGGATTTTTACTTTTTTATTTTTTTAATCCGCGGAAATCTGTGAAATCCGCGGTTTCATTTTAGACGTTGTCGGCTTGCGTGACGCGGAGGACTTCGGCGATGGTCGTGACGCCGGACTGGACCTTTCGGGCGCCGTCCATTCGCAGGGTCTGCATCCCGAACTCCAGCGCCTTTTTCTTGATTGCTCCGGCGGTGGTTCGCTGATAAATCATCTCGCGAATGTCTTCATTGATTGTCATCAGTTCATAAATGCCCGTCCGTCCCCGGTAGCCGGTATCAAAACACTTCGCACAGCCGGCACCCATGTAGAACGGTGTTTTTTCGTTTTCCATGATCCCCAAGTCGCGCAACTCATGGGCCGGCGGTTCGTAGGCCTGCTTACAGTCGGGGCAGATTCGCCGCACCAGACGCTGGGCCAGTACACAGATCAGCGACGAACTGACCAGGTACGGCTCGACACCGAAATCCAGCAGACGGCTGATGGCGCCCGCGGCGTCGTTGGTGTGCAGCGTGCTGAACACTAGGTGACCGGTCAGCGACGACTGAATCGCCATCGCGGCGGTCTCGGTATCACGCACCTCACCGACCATGATCACATCCGGGTCCTGACGCAGAATATGACGCAGGGCGTTGACGAAGTTCATGCCTTTTTTCGGGGCCACCTGCATCTGGCTGATGCCGCCAAGCTGATACTCAATCGGGTCCTCGACGGTCATGATATTCTTAACCGTCGCGTCAATCTGGTTCAGGCAGGCATACAGGGTCGTACTTTTACCGCTGCCGGTCGGGCCGGTGACAAAAATCACGCCGTGGGAGCGGTTGATGACCTTGTCGAAGACCTTGCGGTCCTCTTCGAAAAAGCCGAGCTGTTCCAGCGTTAAGATACCGCTGCTTTTATCTAAGAGACGAAGCACGGCGCGCTCGCCGTAACTGGTGGGCACGGTGCTGACACGCAGGTCGATCTCACGCTGGCCGATGCGAACACTGCATCGACCGTCCTGCGGCATCCGGCGTTCGGCGATATCCATGCCTGCCATGACCTTGATACGCGAAATCACCAGGCTCAGCACGTTGCGGTTCAGCGTCAGTGTATCATACAGAATGCCATCGATGCGGTAACGCACGACGATCTTGGCCTCGAACGGGTGAATATGAATATCGCTGGCCCGCATCTGCAGGGCGCGAAAGAGGATATCGTTGACCAGCCGAATCACCGGCGGGCGGTTGACCACGTCCAGCAGGTCCTCCGATCCGCCCATCTCATCGGCCAACTGGTCGAGGTTCTGCGAATCCAGTTCCTCGGCCACCTCTTCGATGACCGTGTTTTTCTGCTCGTAAGCGACGTCAATCGCCGAGGTGATCGCCGCCCGTGTGCTCAGCGCCGTGTCAACAGGGACCGCAAGCATTTTGGATACATTGTCGACAACCATCATATCCAGCGGATTGGCGGTAATGACCGTCATCGTGCCGTTGGCGTCTTCGGGCTGATGGCCGATGACGTAATGATGCTGGGCATAGGGGGCCGGGATGCGCTCGATGAACGCGGCGGGGACGTCTTTGTCGCTGATCTCCTCAAAGAATTCAACGCCCAGCGTCTCGGCGAACAGCCGCAGCACCACATCCTCCGTGAAGTTGGGGGCACTGAGCAGAATCTGATCGACCCGGCGCGTATCGTCCGCATGCTCGGCGAAAAAATCGCTGAGCGTTTGGGGATTCACAATCCCGCTCCGCTCGGCTGCTTGTATTAACTGTTCTTTCATCGTTATTGTACTTCAACGTCAACTGTTGATTTAGCTTTGTCTAACGCTTCAATTTTCTTCCGGAGCGTTTCAATATACACGTCATTTTCAATATCATCTTCTTCGAGTACCTTCTCTGGTTCCATTGGCTTAGGATCAACACCGGGCCAATCCTGCAGGCCCTGAAACTTCTCTTCCATTTCTTCAAATGCTTGTCGATTCTTTGCCGAAACACGCCGAATATCTTCTAAACCTCCGGCTTGGTCGCCCGGGCGAATAATGTTTGCCTTAACAAACACATATAGCCGTCCCTGTTCCCCTGTATCACTAACTCCTCTGAACAGGCCGCCAATGATCGGAATATCACCCAGAATCGGAACTTTTTGATTTCCTTTCTGCTGACTGAGTGACTCAAGACCTCCCAAAATTATAGTTGTGCCGTCAGGAACAGTCGCAACAGACATCAGATCGGTAGAGAGCCGATCAGGAGGTGACGGAAAAGTTGCCGTGCCATCAGGACCCGTAATCTCAACAGCTTGGTTTTCACTAAAATCTGTACGGTTCAAAGTAATTTCGAGCCGAAGCATGTCCCCTTTGCTTATATGAGGTTTAATATTGAGAGTAACACCGGCGGTATAGTCATTAAACGTAACATCTGTGGCCGTTGTTGATGTCTGAGTTGCAGTCCCCGGAATTACATTGACTTTGGCCTGAGCAACAGGTTTTATATTTTCCGTTTTAATCTCACCTTCCTGATTATCGTTGACGAGTATCTTGGGACGAGCCATGACCCGACCATATCCTTTTGACTGAATCGCTTCCAGTAATCCTTGAATATGTTCACTATCGAAAAATGCATTAAAAACTCTTGCCGGATCTACCGCACTTGTCGTAGATCTTGCTTCACCGTAACGTTGAACACTGAAGTCTTCGAGTGAACCTATTTGGTCGGATCTCATATCAGAACCACCAAAAGTTTTTGTTACAATATCCAGATCATATTTAAAGGACTCATCTTTCGTGATTTCCACCAGTGTACAATCCAACAGCACCTGCGGACGATACTCATCCAGTTCCCTAATCAGTTCGGCAATCCACTGCTGGTTTCGTTTGTTGGCATAGACGATTAAGGAATAGGACATCTCATCCGGGATCACGCGAATATTCTGTTCTTCCAGCGTCGGCAGCTTGGCGGCCGTACCCGCCCCGCCGCCGGCCTGAATCTTGGACGTAGGCGTCGATGTCTTACTGACTTCCTCAACCGTTTCCTGAATCAGCTTCGTCAGCACTTCCGCCAATTCGATCGGGTCCTGATTCTCAAGCGCATAGACCACATACGGCGTCGAAACCACGTCAGGTGTACGATCCGCATGGCCGATCACCAAGGCAATGGCATCGTGCTGACGCGGCGTGGCATAGACCAGCAGTGAATTGGTCGTTTCCAATATCGATATCTGCGGCTGCTCGGCAGTGATGTCCTTTTCCGAACCGCCCTCGGCTGTCGGCAATGAAAGGGCCGCCCCGTCGGCAATCTCCGACTGGCCCGACACCGCTGTGCGTGCGGTCGTTGACGTTGAACGCGAACGCGGGTCCGTACTGCCGGAGCGGCCGTACGAACCGGATGCGGATGTGCTCTGCGGGACAATAATCCCCAGATCCGTCAGGGTATCCATGATCTCCTGCGTGTCGACATATTGGATCTCGTACTGGCGAATGGTCCGCTGATCCTTCTGGATGACATCGACATGGGCGATGACCAGTTCGATGGCGCCGTGCTGTTCGGCGGTCCCGTTCACCAGCAATGAATTGCTTGCCGCCCGTATCGAGATATACGGCTGGTCAGCACCGGCTGTTTTAGCCGCAGAAACCGATGGTTGAGGTTGAGGGGGCTGTCCCGGGCGGGCCGGAACCGCTGTGGTGGTACGCCGCGACGCGGCAGAGGCCGTTGATGACGTTGCCACGGAGACCGAAGCCAATCCAAGTTCATTGATCACATCGACAACATCCTGCGCTTCGACATTCTGGATAAGATATTCACGGACAAACCGAAGATCATACTGCGGCACATCCAGTGCGTCGATCAGTTCATTGACCAGGGCGATCTGAGCGGGCTTGCCGGCCATGAGGATCCGGTTGGTGCGGTCATCGGTATCGATAAGAACTGTATCGCCCTGGGGGGCTTGTGGGGCGGCGGAAGGCCCCCGAGACGGCGTTGGTACCGGCACTTGCCTGGTGGTCGTCCGGCCTGTTTTGGGATCGCGCGTCGTTACCGTCCGGGTTGTCGGGGCCGCAGCGGCTGCCGGGGCACTGATCTGAAGCGATACATCCTCCAGCTTGCCGGCCAATTCCTGCAGCTTGGGAACCATCTCCGAGGGTGTCATGTATTTGAGCGTGCGGAATTGATACTCTTTCTTTTCACCGGGGACATCAATAATAGACAAAACTTCTTCAATCCGCCCCATCCGATAGGCATAATCGGTCACAAGCAGTGTGCCGGTTTCGGGAATTTCCTGAAAACCATCTGTCATCCCCAAATTTAAGCTCACAAGCATTTTCTTGGCGGAGTCCGTGCTGACGTTTTCCAGTTGAAAAAGTGTACTGACAATGACATTGCCCGCTTCGATCGGTTCGCCGGGGGTGCGTATAACAGGGTCCACCTGCTTGAATGCCTGGCTCGCATTGGCGGCTTTGACAATCGTGACCAATTGATTTTCGCGCGTCATCACAAAGCCCTTGAGCTTGAGCACCGATTCCAGCAGGGAATAGATATCTTTGACCTTGATTTTTCCGCCGTGGACCTTGAGCTGGACTTTCTGGTTTTTCAGGATCGCCGGATCGTACATATAGTTCAGGCCGAGCTGCTTGCCCACCAGATCCACCAGCGACTCCAACTCCACTTCCTGCGGCAGATCCATCACTGTGTCTAATTCCTCATCTCCAAGCTTCGGGGCGATCTGCGGTTCGGTCTGGACAGTCTTAGCGGTCTGAATTTTTGATTCAGCCGGTGCTTCCGGCTCCGGTTCTTTTGGTTCGGCAACCGTTTCGGACGATTGCTCTTTAGCTCCGGCTTTCGCTTCCAGTTCCTCCACTTTTTGGCGCAACTGCTCGAGCTCGGTCTGCAGCGGATTGGTTTCTTTCGCCGGCTCGGCGGTCTGAACCTTGCCTGCTTCCGCCGGCTGTTCCTGGGCCTCCTGCGCAGCGGTCTGTTCTTCGGCCCTGGCTTGTGCCATCAAGGCCTGGAGGATTTTAATGGACTCGTCCTCCGAGATTTCCTCCCGGGCTGGTTCATTGGCATCGACTGCAGGAGATTCCGTCTCTGTTGGTTTCGGCTGAATCGCTTCGGCCGTTTCGGCCGACGGCTGTTCAACCTCGTCCTTTTGTTCTGCCTCGGCCAATTCCCGCAATAGACCTTCACTTAAGAAGTCTTCGGAAGATTCTTCCGGTGTTTCTCCAGCGGGTTCGTTCGGTTCTGTAACCGGCTCCGTGAGTTCTGTCGACACTGTTTCGTCCGCAGGCGTCTCCTCGGCCATGGATGGGATTTCAAGTAACCGCCTGGCAACCGACTCAAGCGATTCCGTCGGAGCCGTTGCTTCCGCGGCAGGCCGGGCAGGTTCATTCGGCTCCGGAACAAGCGGAACCAGATTCGGCTCCACGGGTGCTTGAGTTAATGGCAGTACAGCGACTTTCTCAGGAATCGATACCTGATTTTCTTTTTCCCATGCCTGAAATGAAACTTTGATCTCGCTTAAGATCCCCTCGGAAGCGATCGCAATCAGCTTGTTATCGAACACATCGATAATCGCCGGACTGGAGGACCCTTTCGGCGGCGCATCGGTCAGGGTGCCGACGGTGATGGATTTCAGACCCGCAATAAAGGCCTCCGGTTTCGGAAGCGATGGGCTGTCGGTCGTCAGGACCTCAATCTTCGGGGCCGGAGACTGGTCCAGGAAGCCGGCGATCTCCGTGGCCTTAACAAGATCGGATCCGACATCACTGGTCACAATCAGAATTTCCGGCGTCAGCGTATTGTACTTCTTGCCGATATGGAGTTGTGAAAAGAGTGCCTGCGCCTGCTGACTGCTGATGTGCCTGAATGGGTACACCCGGCTGCGGAGCACACCGCTTTCGGTATCCAGCTCAGCGGCAGCACCAACCCCCGTCAACAACAGCACACAAAAAACAAACGGCATAAACCATCGTTTCCATTGTCCGGTTATCTTCAAACTTACTGACTGCATATCAAACTCCATAGATATTTATCTCTGTTTTATTCTCTCGGGAAAAATGAATTATTCGGATTCATTGGGATCCGAAGCGGCGGACTCATCCGCATCCTTCGGCTCTGTCCCGGCCTCCGGGCTATTTTTTGTTTCGGCCGCCTGATCCAAATCTTCGCTTGCAGCTTTGAGCGATTGCATCAATTCGTCCCACATTTTTTTTTCTTTCTCACGCTCTTCCGGCGAAACTGATTCATCCTGGCGGTTCATGATCTCTTCAATGCCGGACATCGTCTCCTTAAGCTTCTCTTTTTGTTCTTGCGGCGTCGGTTCTGCGGGCAGTGAGCGAACCCGCTGAATCCGCTCAGAAACATCCGGCCTTGGCCGCGACGCTGTCCGGTCAATGGGACGAACCATACGCACTGAATCCGGGGTTGTCTCATCGGGTTGGAGGTCCGGCGAGGCGTCTTCCTGGGCCCTTAATGCCGGCCTTGGCACAGCAATACTTCCGGAACCCGAACCCGGTGCCTCTGAAACCGTCTGTTCAGTTTTCAAGATGGATTTAACTTGTGTTTTTTCCGGAACAAATTTTTCCTGGGGATTCTGCCCGCCCTGGGTAAAAACCACGCTGCCGTCACGAATTTCCTTGATCTCCAGGTGTCCCACCTTTTCACCCTGGCGAAACCACTCTTGTTTGCCTCCCGTCGTCGCCAATAAAGCCAATGACTTCTCCGGCGCCGATTTATACAACACTGTCGCCACCAGATCACTTTTCACGGTAACCGGACTCTTTGGCTTAGGAATCACCGGCTTCGGGGACGCGGGGCCGGCAACTGCGGTCGGAGGTTTGGGCTTGGGTACCGGGGGTTTCGGAGGCGGCGGCGGATCGATTCTAAACGCAAACGCCTTGGCCTGGGCAACTAACGGAGAGGACTTGTCGTCTTTTTTGTCTTGATCTTTGACCTTGTCCTTAAATTGCTCGACAATCCCGGGGCTGCTCAGGACAGCTTTCACCTGGGAATTTCCTTTGAGTCCCATAAAAATCAACGCAGCGGCCCCACAAAAAGCCAAAATCACGGCAATAATGCTGGTTATTCTTAGGGTCTTAAGCATTTTTCATCCTAAAGTACGCGTTTTCCCATCACATTCCAGGTCCAAAACCGTTTTGGGTTTTATCTTTAGAGTTCAACACCATCCTTTAGACACTTTGGAGAAGCTCAGGTTCCACAAAAAAACTGTAATTTGAGCGTCTAAACACTGTTTTATGAGTCATCAGTGTTTATTCGGCTAAAATCACTTCATCCTGAACCAGCCACTGCACCGAATTACCAATTTGTGGCCGTCTTTAAGGGTAATTGTCAACTCATCTGAAATGTAACGCCGTTCGGAAGTGCCTTGGGCCGGAGGCGTGATTTTGATCATGAGTTTGATATGATTTCCTTCCTGTTCCTGACTTTCGATTTCCATATAGCCGTTTCGGGACGTCACAGAGTCAATCTCAGCAATTTTTCCATAGTTGCTTCGAATCAGGTTTTCTCTGAGAACCGGCTCACCGGGGACTATGTTCTGAAGGATATATCTTGGATTCGAGACTTCGTATATCGGCTTTGAATTGTATCTGACCATCAGAGTTCCGCCCTGTGGATGGTCCGTCGATATCTGGACAACACCCGTGTTGAATTGTTCAAGCTTCTGGATGTCCACTTTTGGTTTCAGGACAAACTTAGTTGCCTTTTCATTGGCATCAAACGGTACATCAATGGTTTTGTTAGCAACCGTGATCGATTTAATCGAAAATTCTTTACCGTCTTCGCTTTGTACGACTAACTCCGGCATTCCGGCATTATCCTGATCAAGCAGCAAATCAACGCTTTCAGGCGCAACAGATACCTTTGTAACCACATTCGCCTTGAGTTCAAGCTGCGCACGGGGGGTGACCGGGTCATTTGTAAGGATATAAAGGTGCTTTTTCACAGCACCCTTCGTTGAACCCGCCGTAAAAGTAACTTCCACCTTGCCGGACTGGCCCAACTCAAAGGGAACCGGCTCCTTCAGAGGCACCGAATGGCGTGCGCCGTCTTTCATCAATACCGGTTTAGAGCATCCGCATGTACTTTGAACGTTGTTTACTAACAATACCGCATTCCCTTTGTTCACAAACTCGTAATCCGCTACATGTTTAGATCTGGGACCGACTTCTCCAAAATCATTTGTCTCCTTTGTTAGGACAATTTTGGGCGTTTTCTCTGCTTCGGCAACATCCTCTTTGGCCCCGGCTGGTTCCTGACCTTTCACGATTGACGTGTCAACGGTCCCTTTTTCCAATTCGGTAGACGGCTCAACGGCCTGTTTTGCTATTTCAGACTTACTGGATTGACAACCCGCCATCATAAGGATTGCCGATACGGTCACACATACAACACTGAGGGCTTTAAGCATCTTCATTTGATATTTTCCTTAATAAAATTTTCCGGGAACTTTCACTTTAATACGCCGATAACAGATGATAAGTTTATCAAAAATCGATTCTTTAGCAATGTCTTTTCGACTGGCCAAGGATAACTCTTTACACAATCGGTCATTGCCGGTAAAATATGGAAAATTTTCATAGGTTCTTATTCAGGAGTTGGTTATGGACAAAATCAGTCAGCCCGAATTATCAGTAGTAATACCGCTATTTAATGAAGCACTCAGTTTGGAGGCGCTGCACACGGAAATCGGACATGCGCTGGCTGATTTTGACTATGAAATCCTCTATGTGGATGATGGCAGTACCGATAACAGTTTTTCGGTTTTGACTGATATCCAAAAAAAATCCAATAACGTGAGGGTCATCCGGTTTCGCCGAAACTTCGGTCAAACCGCCGCCATGAGTGCCGGATTTAAATATGCTCACGGAAAAATAATTATTCCGATGGATGCTGATGGCCAGAACGATCCGGCGGATATTCCAAAACTGGTCACCAAGCTGGAGGAAGGATACGACATCGTCAGCGGCTGGCGGAAAGAAAGGAAGGATAACACCGTCACACGGACGCTGCCTTCGCGGATGGCCAACTGGATGATCGGAAGGATTACCGGCATTCGTCTGCACGATTACGGCTGCACGCTGAAGGCCTACCGGGCCGAATCGCTCAAGCAGATCCGTCTGTACGGCGAAATGCACCGGTTTATTCCCGCGCTGGCACGCTGGGGCGGGGAGAAGGTCGTCGAAATGGTCGTCAACCACCGGCCCCGCACCACGGGCCAAACCAAGTACGGACTGAGCCGGACATCTAAGGTCATATTAGACCTGATCACCATCAAGTTTCTTGCGTCATTTTCGACCAAACCCATTCATATATTCGGAGGGCTTGGGGTTCTTTGTTTTCTCGGATCGCTTCTGAGCGGAATCACCGTGCTGGGAATGAAATTCTTTGTAAACTACTCCATGAATCGAAATCCGCTACTGATTATCTCAATGATGCTGATGATGGCAGCGATCCAGTTTGTTCTGATGGGACTGCTGGCCGAAATCATGGTCCGAACCTACCACGAATCGCAGGATCGCCCCACCTATCTTATTGAAAAAATCCTCGAACCTGAATCCGAAACCGCCTGAACGATTGGACGCCATGGCCCGTCGAAGAAAAAAAAACGACAAGCCAAACATGCCTGCCGCGGTCTCACCACGGACCAGACGCTTCTCGGTTGGGCTCCTCATTTCAATCATCATAATGCTGATTCTGGGGGGTATTCCTTTCGGAATAGGCAAGTACATCGAATTCAACTCCCCAGGCCCCTTTGACAGCGGCGCCTTCGTCTATTCAGCCAAACACCTCTTAGGTGGAGCCAAACTCGGCGTCGACACAGACAGTTCCGCCCGGCCCAACACCCTGCTGGCCAATGTCATCGGCGTTGCAATCTTTGGCTTCAACGAAACCGGCCCCAAGATCGTCCAGATGATTTTACAATTGGGCTCTCTGGCCTTTATGTTTTACGCACTGCGCAAAGTCTTTGGCTCTGTGGCCTCGGTCACGGGGACGACGGTTGCCGCGATCTACCTGTCCGCCCCGCTGATCGCCAAATTTGGCAATGTCAAAGAGCAGTTCATGATCCCGTTCATGATCGCCGCGGCATGCAGTTTTTTGCTCTATGAACATGCTCAAAAACGGCGATGGCTCGTGCTCAGCGGCTTCTTCGCGCTGCAACCGTATTACTTCAAGCCCACAGGCCTGTCGATCGTAATCGCCCTGCTCACCTTCATCATAACCGCCAACCTTTTACGAAAATCACTCAAGCAGCTGATAACGGAGACAGGGCTCTTCGCTGCCGGCTTTGCCGCCGGTCTGCTGGTACCCGGCATCCTGTACCTTTGGCAGGGGAACCCGACCGGACTGCTTCGAACGCTTCCGGCGGTCATGCTTCAGGTTGGGTGTGTCTTCGCAGTGCTGATACTCGTTCTGGCGGCTATCATCATAGGCGCCAAACGCATTCATCTGATAACACAATTGCAGCAGGTTTCAAAATGGATCTGGATCGCCGGACTCTGCCTGATACCCGTGATGCTGATTATCTCAATTGCAATCATAAAAGCCGAAGAAGGTTTCGACAACGACGACATTGCCTCCTACATCCGGAACATTCCGATGGTCTCGGCCCCGGCAAAACTGGTAAGGTTTGTCGACTCACAGGTCGCCCGTCTTCTGGCCGCGTCCGGCCTAAAGGGCGGTTATGTGAGCAACAGCTGGAAAGCCATCGGCCTGTCCAAGCTCGCCCCGCAGATATTCCGCTACTACAAAGCTCTCTCTGTCCCGATCCTGCTGGCGCTGGCCTCAACCCTGACAGCGGCGGCAATCTGGCTGAGCGGACTGATCCGTAAAACCAAAACCACACCCGCCGACATCCAGTCAAAACTCGTCTGGCTGCTGGCGATCTGGTGGATACTGGATATGGCCTTCGTCTGGGGCAGCCCCCGTTCTTATGAGCAGTACTACCTGCCGCTGTGTGCATCCGGGGCCATGCTGGCCGGATACATCGTCTGGAAATGGCAGAAGCGATACACGCTATCGCCTAATAAAATGCCCTGGCTGGCTGGTGGACTGGCCGCGGCGATAACACTAAGCTGCCTGTCGATCCCAATCTTTATCGGTCAGCGGTACAGCCCGGACACCGGCGCCGACTATGTCAAAAACTACGGTGGCAGACGCCGCGGCTTCGGGCCTTCACTCAAAGAACTGTCGTCACGGCAAAAAGGCGCTTGGATAGCCGTTGGCGATTATATCCGCACTCACAGTAACAAAGAAGATACGATCTATGTCTGGGGATGGGTTCCGGGCATCTATGTGCAGGCCCAGCGATTGGCACCGGTCAGCCGGGCTTTTTACGGCGATATGCACGTGACACCCCCGCGGAAATTTGCCGGAACAATCGATCAGCTCGTCAGGCAGATGAAAGGAAACTCGCCGAAATTTATCGTCGATACCCGAAAAATACACTTTCCCAATGACCGCCCGCCGCTGGAACTGTGGCCGCACACCTATTCAAAAAATAAATCCTCCGGCTTGCCCCTTCCCAATGACCCGGCCACTGTCGCCCAGTATGATTTGCTTTATAAAAAACTACTGGCCGAACAATTCGACCCAAGACAGAAAGAATTCAGCCGGCTTCCGGCCATGACCTGTTGGCTTCAATATGCCCCCTGGACCAAAGCCATGCCGGACGAGGCCGAACGCTATGAGGCCATGAAGCCGCTGCGTGAGTTTGTGATGAACAATTACCGCATTGTCGGACAATACGGAAACCATGTACTCTTTGCGCGAAAGTAATCGGTGCCCTTTCATGAATGATAAAATTTCATCAGAAAAAACAATTGAACACCCAGTTTACGAACGCCGCTGGGAATATGCCATAAAAAGCGGAAAAATCCAACTTGGAAATCTTCAAACCAATCTTGCCTTTCTCGAACAGACTGGACTCGTTGACAACGGAAAAACAGCATTGGAGCTTGGTTGCGGCTCAGGCCAATTGGCATCTTTTTTTTACAAAAAGGGGGTTTCAATTATTGCCAGCGACATCTCCGAGACAGCCATCGACCATGCCCGCAAACTTTATCCCGATGTAATGTTTCAAACGCACTCCGCTGAAGAATTACCCTACGAAGACGGTTCTTTTGACATTGTGATGAGTTTTGACGTCCTGGAGCATCTGCCGAATGTGGCTCAACACCTGCGGGAGGTGCGGCGCGTCTTGAAACCGGACGGGTACTACCTTTTCCAAACGCCTAATAAACTCAGCAATGCAATTTTTGAAACGCTCAAATGCCGATCGATGGCATGGAAAAAATATCATCCATCGCTGCATTTCTACGGCCAGCTCAAACGGCGGCTGAAACACTGCGGTTTCGACCCTCATTTTATTAAAATGAATACCATGAACGAATTCGCAGTCAATAAGTTCAAACGCGTCGGCCTCCCGGGATGGCTTGTTTCGTGGATCAGCTTTCGCTACCTGCCGTTTCGTCTCCAAACCAATTTTTATGTAATTGCAAAGAAGGTCACCGGCTCATAATGGATAGGCCTCTGAAAATCCTGATGCTCAATTACGAATTTCCCCCTATCGGCGGCGGCGGCGGCAACGCCCACAGGCACCTGTTAACCGAATACGCCAAACAAGACAACCTTCACATTGACGTCTTAACATCATCGCCCCAGCCCGGACACTCCACCGAGTCATTCAGCGAAAACATTACGATTTATAAAGTGGGTATCCATAAAAAAAACCTGCATTACTGGCGAAAGACAGAAGTGCTTGAATGGCTGTTCAAAGCCAATCGAAAGCTCAAGACCATGCTCGCCGAGAACCAATACGACCTGGCCCACGCCTTCTTCGGCTTCCCCACCGGTTGGCTGACCTACCGCCACCGACACAAACTGCCCTACATAATCTCTCTCCGCGGCAGCGATGTCCCAGGATTCAATCTTCGTCTGAAGCTGGATTACCATCTGCTCAAAGGCCTGTTTCATAAAATCTGGCAAAACGCTGATGCGGTTATCGCCAACAGCAAAGGTCTGGCCGAACTGGCTGTCAAATTCGAACCTTCTCTTGACATCGGTGTTATCTGCAATGGGATCGATACCAAAAAATTTACACCTCCGCTCAATCGTGTTCTTGTAGACCGCATCAAACTGCTGACTGTCTGTCGCCTGATCGCTCGGAAGAGAATTCATTTACTCATCGAAGCGGTTCATCATCTGAAACAACAGGGCATTGACACGGAATTGAACATTGTTGGCGAGGGCAATCTGTTGAATGAATTGCAAACACAGGCCAGACAGCTAAGAATTAATGACCATGTAAACTTTTTAGGTCTTGTTGGATATGAAGAAATGCCATCAGTGTATCAGCAAAACCATCTTTTTCTCATGAGCAGCGTCCATGAGGGCATGAGTAATGCCATGCTCGAAGCGATGGCAAGCGGACTGCCAATCCTTAGTACGGCCTGCGAAGGAACTCAGGAATTGATTACCGACAACGGTATCATCGTCAGCGAACCCACATCTGAAAACATTGCTGAGGCAATCATTCATGCCGCCAAAGACCAACAAAAATATGCCCAGATGTCCGTTGCTTCCCGAAAAATAGCTGAAAAATTTAGTTGGTCAAATACAGCAAACCAATATCTTCAACTTTATGCAACCTTCAAGTCATTTTGCCGATAGTTTTTTTGATTTACATAATTTTACGGGTCCTATGTCCTTTATTTCCCTTTCGATTAATTCCGGAAGTCCCCGTTTCATCAAAAAATACTTTGAAAAACAAGTAACGACCTCCTAAAATCGTGAGTAACCAATACCCTTTAGGGTAATAAATTTCCGCAAGGACGGCTCTAAAGGCGTTTGAAATAGAGACATAGCCGCGCAGGAAGCGCCGTTTTCTAGTAGAACTGGTATAACTTTGCATCAAGGATTCATCGATGACTGAAAAGATCAAATGGGGTATCATGGGTTGCGGCAGTATTGCCAACCAGTACGCCAATGACCTGGTACTTTCAAAACACGGCCAACTGGTCGCCGTCGGTTCGCGGTCCAAAGCCAAGGCCCAAACATTCGCCGCTCAAAACGGCGGCGTCCGTGCCTATGGCAGCTATGAAGAGGTGGCCGCCGATCCAGACGTTAACATTGTTTACGTTGCCACGCCGCATCCGTTCCATATGGAAAACACCCTGCTGGTGATCGCCCATGGCAAGCACGTTCTCTGCGAAAAGCCCATCGCCCTGAACGCCAAGCAGACCCGCCGGATGATCGCCGCAGCCCAGAAAAAAGGCGTCTTCCTGATGGAGGGCATGTGGACACGCTTCTTCCCGGCAATGGTGCAACTTCGAAAACGGCTCGCTGCCGGCCACATCGGCAAGGTGATTGCGGTGGAGGCGGACCTCGGTATTCATTTCAAAGCCGGTCCCGAACACCGCATTTTCAACCCCCACCTGGGCGGCGGGGCTTTGCTGGATTTGGGAATCTACCCGGTATCGCTGGCGTCAATGATTTTTGGCGCCCAGCCCGAAAAAATCACCTCAACTGTCCACAAATATAAAACCGGTGTCGATGATCACGCCGTGATCGTTTTTACATATACCGATGGCGCCTCCGCCGCTGTCGGTACCAGCAGCATCGTCCGCATGAAAAATGAAGCCCGCATTTACGGGACCGAAGGCACGATCATCGTTCATGAAATGTTCCTTCACCCGAATCAGTTGACGCTGAAAATGGAAGGTAAACCGCCCCGCACATTTGATTTCTCTTATCCAGGCCAAGGCATGCAGTTCGAGGCCGACCACGTCCACCAATGCCTGCGAAAAGGTAAATCGGACAGCGACATCATGCCCCTGACCGAGACGCTGGCCATCATGCAGACCATGGACAAAATTCGCAAACCGTGGAAGCTGAAATATCCAGGCGAATAATATTGCCTTGGGTGGCACGGTCAAAATCCCTGTCCTTCGTAGCTCGGAGAGCGAAGGAGGATGCTTGACCGTATTTCAGCTTAGCTATCCCAAATATATTTTGTCGCCCGGGTTGATTGTCGGAATCCGGTCCAGTTTGGCCTTGAGGTCTTCCGGCGTCAGGGCAAAACTCGGGGCGATTTCCAGCACGCAGTCCGGGGTGCCGTCCGGCTTGCGGGGCACGTTGACGCCGGCCTGCTCCAGCCACGCCGCGGCCCGGTCGATCATCATCTGCCGGGTTACTTCCGCACTGTCAACACCGGTGGCGTTTTTGACCGGGGCAAATTCCTCCTCACGAAGCGTCTGGAGGATGACCGAATGTTCAGCCATCGGCAATGCGTCAAACACAAAGGTCTCAAGCTTGACGCCGTTGGGCTGTTCCGGCTCAATGGGATTGCCGTTTTCGTCAATGTGCGGGATTTTTTTGACGGCCCGATGAATCGGCAGTGCAAAGCCGCCGCCTTCATTCAGTTTTTCCACAAATGAGACGCTGATCAGGTGGATCGCGATGGACCCCAACTCAAACGCCAGCGAGCCGTCCGCATTCGTTCGATAAGCCGCCTCATCCGGCAGATCGCTATACTCAATGACCGTGACTTTGCCGTCAACCAAACAGAAATTGCCCACCTTTTCAAGAGGGTCGGCCTTGATCAGGGCCTTGGAGCTCATCTCAGCCTTGTCCATGACATGAAGCCCGATAAAAAGCGGGTCAATCAAACGTACCAAGGGATTATCCACTTGGAAATAACTGATATACTCGATGCCCCGATGTTTCATATCCGCAATCGCCCCGCTTTTGTAAAGCGCCTTCAAGCTGCCGCCGTGGCCGTCGGGGCTGGTGGCGATGGCATCCTTGGCGGCCATGAGAATATTGCCATCAAAGTCGAAATTCGGCAGCGTGCCCTGTTGAAAAATAAACACGTTCTCTTTGCCAAGCCCGTAATAGCCGGCGGCCTCGAATATCTCGATTGTCTCGCCATGGTTCAACGGGCTGGTCATGATGTACCAAGGAATCGTCGTGCCGTATTTTGTCGAGGCGGCCAGCAGGTTTTCGGCAAATAAGTGAAAAAGTGTTTTCTTTTTGACCGGTGAGATCGGGTAGTCCCCCTTGGGGCCGTCAAAGCCCAACCGGGTCCCCTGCCCCCCGGCGACAACGAATCCAGCCACTTTTCCGGCCGCGATCAATTCCTCGCCCAGTTGGTAGGCTTTTTTATATTTTTCCGCCTGTTCAGCGGTTTTGGGCTGCGGCGGGTACGACGGAGCCGGATCAAAATGGTCCGGAAATGCGATAGATCCCTCATTTTTGACATATCTTTCAATCCATTGAGGGATCTTTTTGAAATCCAGTTGGGCAATCTGGGCAGCCAATGCTTCTTTTTGATCCGGCGGAAGTTCTCCGGAAAACTTCATGAGTTGTTCCTGGTGAATCGTTTGCAGTTCTTTTGAGAATTCCTCTATTGGATTATTCAAAATACATGTCTCCGTGCTCAAATCAACTACCACCGCCTGGAAGGCGGCAACTTTGTTTACAGGCTGGTATAACTCGATCTCCTGTAATGTTCCATATCCGAATCATACTAAAGTCTTCGCCTGAAGGCGAGAGATTTTCTCTCATTCCACGAAAACGCCTTAATCACTACTGGATTCAACGCCGATCTTGCCGAAACTCTTGAACAGGAAGAATGTCGTTACAATCGCAATGCCAATCATAATGAAGCCCCACACCATGTTGCCGTAAACAAGATTGCCGATAGCAAACAGCGAGGCGTAAATCGCCAAACAACCCAAGAACACACACAGAATCTGTATCGGCAGTTTCCAATCACCGATCGCGTTCTTCTGATCGATGTCTTCGCCGTCGGCCTTTGCCTCCATGACCACCTTACGCCAGCCGGGACCACCCGGATGACAAAGCCTGTAAAAACTACGCAACGTCTTGGTATCCACTGCCGGGGTTACAAGCGTGGTTACAACCCAGACAACCGTTACAACAATGATGCAAACCAAAAGCTGAACAGAAAACTCCAGACCCGCGGCGGCCGGATGATAAATATAAATCGTATCGCCCGCTATCAGACCTGCGAAACCAACGGTTACCTCGCCGGGTTGTTTGGGTTCCAGCCCTGACTTTTCACGGCTCTTGTTAACACGATCGAGTTCCCACTGGTTCTGTCCAGCATTAAAATTCTGCAAGTCTGATGACCACGGTCTGTCTGTTGCGGCTGTGATAAGTGTCGTTACAGAATTGGCAGCATTATGGGCATCAATCTCGGAGACCTTCGCATCGTAAACTATACGGGCTTCATCACGTGCCATTTCACTTTCTTTGTTTGCTTTTTTCCATGCCGCTGCGAGCGAGCTTAATTCGGCCTCAAGCGTTTTCGTCGTTTCTGCGGCTCCTGCACGCTGCGCACCGATTTCTTTGACGATCTCAGCATCCGCCACAGTAAAGACACGATCCTCAACAGCCCCGCTGCCGATATACCACTTGAGTGTTCCTTCGCTTCCGACACCGAGTACAATCCAGAACGCCACAACTGTCGCGGCGACCATCGCCGCGATCTCTGTCCAGGCGTTGATTCGCCACCAGAACCATCGCATGATATAGATGGCACCGGTTCCGGCACCGGAAAGCAGAAGAATCTTAAATGCTTGATAGGCATCCTCTAAAAAAGTCAATGCGAATATCCCCGCAATAACCATCAGAGCCACCGTACAGATACGGCCGGCTCGAACCATCTGTTTTTCAGTCGCATCTTTTTTCCAGAAACGCTTATAAAAATCATTGACCGCATAAGACGATCCCCAGTTCAGATGGGTTCCGATCGTGGACATATACGCCGCGATCAGCGAGGCGACGACCAACCCCAGAAAACCGGGACCTAACTTGGCGATCATCACCGGATAGGCAATGTCCTCCCTGAGATAGGCCGGATCAATCCCAGGAAATTGTGCTTTGATGCTTGCCAACGTCGGGTAGCAGATAATCGAAGCCAACGCTACAATAATCCACGGCCAGGGACGGATCGCATAGTGCATGAAATTAAAGAGCATCGTAGCACCGATCGCATTTTTCTCGTCTTTGGCAGAGAGCATGCGCTGGGCAATATACCCACCACCGCCCGGTTCTGCACCCGGATACCAGACTGCCCACCACTGAACGGCTACGGGAATCAGCAACATCGGAACCCACGCTAACCAGTTTGAAAAATCGGGCATCCAACTCAGTTTATCCACGACAATCGGATTCGTCAGCAATCCACCCAGTCCGTCAATTTCTGGTTGTTGACAGGCAATAATCGCCGCATAAACCGCGCCGAACATGGCGATGGAGTACTGAAAGAAATCCGCCCAGATACAACTCTTGATACCACCGGCGGCGGCATAAAATACCACACCCGCCGAACCCACAACAACCGCCACCCAGGGCTCCACATTGAAAATCACCTGGCCGATTTTGATCGCGGCTAATGTAACCGTTCCCATAATCAGGCAGTTAAAGAAAACGCCAAGATACAGCGAACGGAAACCACGAATAAACGCAGCACTTTTTCCACTATACCGTAATTCATAAAATTCCAGATCCGTCATGACCTTGGATCGCCGCCATAACTGGGCGTAGATAAAAACTGTGACCATCCCGGTAATCAGGAACGCCCACCATCCCCAGTTGGCCACGACGCCGCCCTCACGTACCATCCCGGTGACGAGATTTGGCGTATCGCAGGAAAACGTACACGCCACCATCGAGATACCGAGCAACCACCACGGCATACTGCGACCGCCCAGAAAAAACTCCGCCGAACTGCTGCCGGCTTTCTTCGAAACGACCAGCCCGATCAGGATAACGACCACGAGGAACGCGCCAATAATCGCCCAATCAATCCATTCTAATGCCATATCTGATATCTCCATAAAGCGGATTCAACACCGAAATCGATGATATTTTCAGCCATAAATCTTTCGATTTTGAGCCTTCTCTTATGGATTATAAATGCTTCTGTTTATGACCGGTCAACGTGTGAAAAAAAGTCGATCGTTTTGGCAAGTCCGGTATCAAAATCCGACCCCGGCACAAACCCGGCCGAGGAAATTTTATCGATGCTCGCCTGCGAATGCTTGACGTCACCGGCCCGCGGCGGAGCGTATTCAATGTTCGATTTCGAACCGGTCAGTTCGATAATCTTACGAGCCAAGTCGTTCACCGTCTGCCGCTTACCATAGGCAACGTTATACACGCCGGTCAGCCCTTCGGTTTCCGCCAAAAACGTATTGGCCGCAACGATATCCTTTACATAAATGAAGTCTCTCGTTTGTTCACCATCGCCGAAAATTGTGATCGGCTCATTGCGCAGAGCTTTATGGATAAAAATCGGAATCGCGGCGGCGTACTGACTGCCGGGATCCTGCCTTGGCCCGAACACATTGAAGTACCGCATACAGGCCGTCTGCAGCCATCCCTCATCGGCAAAAATACCGCAGTAGTATTCCCCGTCCAGTTTCGTTACCGCATAGGGGCTTTTCGGTTCGGGAATCATCGTCTCCAGTTTGGGAACGGTGGGATTGTCGCCGTAATTGGCCGCCGAACTGCTGAAGCACAGCTTCTTTACGCCCGCCGCGGCGGCTTCCTGCAGGACATTGAGCGTCCCCTGCGTGTTAATCTCCACACATTCGATGGGTTTTTCCATCGATTCGGGAACACTGATCATCGCCGCCAAGTGGAAAATATAATCCACGCCATCAACGGCCTTTTTGACAGTTTGGCGATCCGTAACGGACCCTTCCATGAACTCAACCCCGAATCCTTCAAGATTCGCTTTATAGCCGCTTCTCAGATTGTCCAACACCCGAACATCCGCTTTTGATGCATAGTGTTCCGCAATATGACTGCCAATAAATCCAGCCCCACCGGTAATCAATACACGCATAATTTATCCTTTAACAATTTCCTGATAACATTTTTTGACTAACTGCCCTAACGCTTCTTCCTGCTCGGCCAAGGACTGCACCAACTTAAACTGAGCTCGACAGCGGTCCAGGTTGTGGCCGGCCTGGCTGTACGTTGTCAGAAAGGTGTCGTTAATATGCCCCGTCCCATAGGGCGCTGCACTTAAAAAATCGCCGTAGACCTGAAACTGCTTTGCAATCTGAGCAGCATCATGACTCGTTCATTTATTCTCCACATAAGCTATCTCTCCTGCAGGAAAAGATTCTCATTGTTAAACATTCTATCATTTGATTTCAGTCTGACCAGAGTTTTTCTGGATAAACGCGCCGCTCGATCAGCTTTTGAACACATGCCCGTGGGCCGCTCCCCAAAAACTGTACCATTTAAAGCGAGAGTATAATCGACGAATTTGGTATACTATACTGGTCGTAGCTTTACACAGCCGCGCAGAAATGAGAAATTTCAATCGTAATCAGTATACATTGATGCCGCAATCAGGGCAATTGACTCGATATGCGTCATATCCCTTAATCCGGCATGGCAAGCTAATGATCCGCCGGCATTGAGTGCGGTAATGTTTGCCCGATCTCATAAACCACAAATTTATTAAACGCACGCGGACTTGTCACCATGATTCTCCAGTCCAGCGGTTGATACTCGTTGTGTACTTCCTTCTCAAAATACTCCTTCATGCGCAATTCAACCTGCCTGTCCGTGCTGTCCCAGACCTGCTCCATTGCCCACAGTAAACGCCCCCGGCGGACATCGATCATCTTCAGATGCAGTGCGATCAGCAGGTGAGGATAGGATTGATAGTGCTTAATCGTTCCAAAGATAACCGCGTCAACGTTCAGTTCCTCTGCGATGGATTGGAGATGTTCCGGCGGAGCCGTCGCAATCGTATCCAGATCCAAACGCAACCAAAACGGGTCCATGCGGTCGATCGTACGAATACTGAAAAGGTGCTTTTTTCCGAAGCTGTCCGCTATCACCTGAGTCAGCTGTGCAGCCAATTCGACCCGTGTCGATTCATTTTCCAGTTCAAGCAGGGCAACCCGATCCACAGCGCTGAAATTCTCCCGGCTTTCAAGATAGTAATGCCCATATGGCGTTCGCGCTTTTGGCTCAACAAGGCGGCAGCCAGTCAGAAAAATAATACCGGCACAGAGGGCGCTCCATTGTAGTGTTTTCATTTTGACTCCCGTGCATCAAAGGAACCCGCCTCGGAATCATTCGAGGCATCCATCGGTTCGGCACCGAGGATACGAAGAATCTTGCCCAGAGCTTCCATCTGCGCCTGTTGGACCTGGCGGATTTCCTGACGAAAGCCAAGCACGTCCGTTTTCCACTTATTCAGCTCAAGGTGCATCTGTGCAAGAAACTCATTGGCCTCTGCCAGGTCTTTATGGGTTTGCTCCAGTTCGCTTTTCAGCGAGTTCATTTGCTGCTCAAGCTGCTTGTTTTCAAGCGTCAGTTCATGATTGGTCTCGCGCAAGGCATTGTTTCCGATGGACAACTCCTCATACCGGCGTGCCCACTGGACGTCATTCTGCTCCGAATCGTCACCGCCCTGTAGTGTCGGGTCAAATCGTTTCTGCATCTTCTCAGGCGTCTGAGCAATCACCATCGACGACGGGTTAGGGATAGTTTCTGCCGGTTCCGTCGCCGGTCTGCCGATGATGTATCCATTCGGCAATTCACATCCGGCCAACGATACACTTATAATAACGATCGCTGCAAGGACTCTATTTCGCATCTTCCAATTCCTCAAAAGGTTTAAGCGGTTCCATAATTACATTGTACACGACTTTTGCAGCCGCACGAACAGACCAGCTCAAGAATCGCATGGCTGTCATGGCTCTCGATAATCCGGACCTGCTGGGCAGCTCCGGCGGCTTCAGAAAAAACCACTGCCCCGCCAGCCGGCTCAATATGAGCGATGCCCTCCATTTTCATCTGGTTTGATTTTATTACTCTGGCACATTTCGGTAACATTCAATCACTCCATCATCTATGCACAAAAATCAACATGTTCATTCGTGTCATCCGCCGGATCATGCTCGGCGATTTCCTGTTCAAGCTGCTCATCAATAGTCGGTCGATGGCGGCGTTTTTCCTTTTTTGATTCGGTGTCTTTTTTTTTCCGGGACACACGGGGTGTAATCGAAGCAGACTGTTCAACCTGCCCGAGAGCGTTCGGTTTTCCAACAAAATAGTCCGGTGAAATAGGCATTTTTTTTCCGGGGCTCTCAGATTTTGTTTTTATTCTTTTTCACTCCACAGTTTCAACTGCACCGACAACTTAAACAGCGAGGCCGCATGAAGCTGGCTGATGCGTGCTTCGGTCAGTTCCAACGCCTCAGCGATCTCTCTCATCGTCAACTCCTCGTGATAATACAGCAAAATGATTCGGCGTTCTTTTTCGGGCAGACTTCCGATGGCTTCAGCCAGATGGCTTTTCAGTTCCTGGCGTTCGATGCCGGCATCCGGCCGTTTGGAGTCAACGACAAGAAACTGATCAAAGTTCGACCCATCCGAATCCATTCCGTTTAACGACAGAAAGTGGCCTGCACGGGCCGTTTCAAAAACCTGAAACAGCTTTTCCTGCTCAATGCCCATTTCATCGGCAAGTTCCCGATCCGTAGGGAAAATACCGTGTTTTTTGAACATCTGTTCCGACAGGGTCCGGGCCTGGCTCAACAGCTTCTCGACATGAGGCGGCGCAAACGACCAGCCGCGAAGTTCATCAATGACAGCACCACGAACACGAATATAGGCATAGGTCTTGAATTCGGCATCCTTGGCGGCGTCAAAATTCATCGCCGCTTTAATCAGACCGATTGTTCCCGCCGAAATCAGGTCTTCTTTAGACAACGGAGGCTGAAGATAGCTGACCACCTGACTAACAATCCGATGCACCAGCGGGATATATTGCAACACAAGCGCATCCCGTTTCTGTCGGCTCATCTGAGAATGATAGGCCTTCACCGCCTGGCCGGCCAGATACCCCTTCTCAGAAAACTGTTCGGCATACCGTCCCTCCTGGGTCGGCATTTCCTTGTCAGGCGGAATAAGTTGCTCAATTTTTTGTTCGTGTTCAGGCATATGCTGTTACAATCCTTGATTTCTGTCTTGGTATCGCCTGAGTTGGTCATCCACTAACGCCGAAATCAGCACCCGTATGACAAGCTGCCCCGCAAACCGCACAAGAACATAGCCGGCGCCAGCGCCCAGTAATGCACGGGCCGAACAAGCCCCGGGCGAAAGACCGCATGCCCATCCGACCCCGGCCATCAAAAAGAAAAGTAACACGGCCGCCTGAATTGCAATTCGTTTTATTTGTTTCTGAAACACGGTATTCGGCCCCTTTTACGTCATTTGCATTTGCATAAGTTGATCCGCCGCTTCGGTCAGATTGGGCAGCGTAATGGTTTCGACGGGTTCAATCGTAACGCCCGCCGTAAACTCATCGTAAGCAACCACCGGCAACTGATGAAGCGACCGCGACAATAACTCTTTGAGGCCGGGACGAACCCGGGCATCACACAGTAGCGAAATCTGCTCGGTTCCATTTTCCATCACCGCTTTCCACGCCTCGGAAACCTGCTGACGGAGCGGTCCGGCGACATCTGGCCCGATCGCCAGTTGAATCACATCGCCGGTCTGATTGACGGTATTAATCAGCGTATGCTCCAGACTCGGATCCAGGGTAATGACATACAGCTTGCCATCCGGCGACATCTGCTGAGCCGTAATACTCCGCGCCAGTGCTTTTCGCGCAAACTCCGTCAGTAGCGAGGCACTTTTCGTCCGTCCGCCGTGTTCACCCATCGCTTCAAGAACCAGCGGCAAATCACGAATGGACACGCCCTCTTTGAGCAGATTCTGAAGCACTCGCTGCAGCAGCCCAACCGAGATAACCTCCGGAACCACTTCACCCACCAGCGATGGCTGAGACTTACGCAGACGTTCCAATAAGACCTGAACATCCTCCCGTGTCAGCAATTCACTGGCATGGCGACTCAGCGTCTCCGAAAGATGCGTCATCAGCACGGACTCCGGATCGATCACCGTATAGCCGTTCAGTTCGGCGGTTTCTTTGTCCGATTCGTGAATCCACAGCGCCGGCAAACCGTAAACCGGTTCTTTTGTTGCGATTCCCTTCACGAGCCGCTGCACGGCGCCGGAATCCATCGCCAGATATTTGTCCGGCTCAATGGTGCCCGACGCAATGGGATGGTCATACAGACGAATTTCATAGGTTGTCGGATCCAGGTTAATGCTGTCCCGCAACCGCACCAGCGGAATGATAAAACCGAACGTCTGGGCAAACTTTTTACGTAAGGCCCCGATGCGCTCAAACACACTGCTCTTCTTACGTGGATCGACCAGGTTAATCAAACGCACCCCGACGAGAATGGATAGGATATCGACCTGCAATAATTCTTCGACAGAGGCCGCTTCATCCGCATCCGTTTTGACAGTCTGAGACGAGGCCTCGGATGGATGCGCAACATCTTGTTTTCGCGTCATGGAATAAGCCAGCAAACCGCAGCCGCCGCCCAGCAGGAGGAACGGAATCTTCGGGAATCCCGGCACCAGTGCAAAGGCCGAAATGACAAACGCCGCGATCATGATCGGCTGATTTCGCCTGAACATCTGCCGGGTCATATCTGAACTGAGCGTGTTTTCGGACCGGATTTTGCTGACCAGAAACCCGCTGCTGATCGCGATAATAATCGAAGGAATCTGGCTGACCAGACCATCGCCGATGGACAAAATGGCGTATTGCCGGGCCGCCTGAGCAATACTCATGCCGTGCGTGTACCCAATCAGGACGCCGCCGACCAGATTGACCGCGGTAATAATCAGACCGGCCTTAGCGTCACCGGAGATGAACTTGCTGGCCCCGTCCATTGCACCGTAAAATTCGCTTTCTTTGACAATGGCATCGCGGCGGGCTTTGGCCTCCTTTTCACTGACCATCCCGGCGTTTAAATCCGCATCAATGGCCATTTGTTTGCCGGGCATGGCGTCCAGAACAAACCGGGCGGATACTTCGCTGATACGGCCGGCCCCCTTGGTAATCACAATGAACTGAATCACGACAAGAATCAGGAACATCACCAACCCCACAATCAGACTGTTTCCGGTCACCATGCCGCCAAAGGTGCTGATGATCTGACCGGCGTCTCCGTCCAGCAGGATTAAACGTGTAGAGGCGACATTTAAGGAAAGACGAAACAAGGTGGTAATCAGCAATAACGACGGAAAGGTTGACAACTCCAGCGGTTCATTACTGCCCAGAACGATAATTAAAACAGCAATCGCCAGAGAAATACTGCACGCAATCCCGATGTCCAGAAGAAAGGTCGGCAGCGGGATCAACAAAGTCGCCAAAATCACCACCAACCCGGCTGCAAAGATAATGTTGCTCTTGCCAGCCAATCGTGTCGCAACGGTGTTGGGGGCTGCCATTTTTTGTTCCGATTTACTCATTCATCCGTGCTTTCCGTTAGGTGTTTTAAACGCTGGCCGCTTCTTCAGGGACTTTCATATCACGAACGGTTTTGGACCCGACCACCTCGCGGATCCGGATACCATAATGATCATTGACAACAACAATGTCCCCTGTCGCCAGCCGTATGTCCTGCACATACAAGTCCGCGGGTTGGCCCACCAACCGGTCCAGTTCCAACACCGAGCCCGGCCCTAACTGCAACAACCGTTTGAAGGACACATTTGCGTTTCCAATCGCAACCGTAATCGGCATCTTGATGTCCATCAGGACATCCATGTTTTCCCCGGAATCAGCGCCGGTGTCAACCGCCTCACTGAATTCCGCTGTTTTGGCCTGCATCGTATCGGAGGTCTGTTCGTCCGTTTGTTCGGTTTTTACCTGTTCAGTATCTGCCATTGCTTTCTCTTTCATTCTATGATCAGTCACTAAGGATTCGTGTCTTGTCCGATCACCACAATCGCCCCGCGTCCGGCCGATTGTGCCGGCCAGGCCTTAAAACACACCTGCCCATTGACCTGGACATCAAGCGGCGTGGTAATGCTGTGATCCAATAAAACAAAATCACCTTTTTCTAACGTCAAAATATCCTGGAACGCCATCATCGACGGACAAAGCCAGACAGAGGTCTCCATCACGGCATCCGCCATACACTCAATCACCTGTTCGGGCATTTTTTGGCGTTCCTGGGGGGTGGTTCGCACCGTCGGAACACCCGCGATCGAATCCACCACCTCGTCTAACAAGTACAGAGATATGTCCAACCGCGTTTCCGTATCACCGGCCTGAAATGAAATTTGACACATGTCTTCAAGCTGCTGAAACGGCAGCGGCCACCGTCCATGAACCATCGTATCCGCTTTTTCAAGAACGATCTCGCCATAGACCGAAAACCCCTCGCACAACGAATCGGTCACAGCACTGAAAATGTCTTCCAGGATGGATTTCTCCAAAGCTGACAACCGGTCTTCTTCACCGATTTGGCCTTCCGGGTCACGCAGCGTCTGGGCAATTAACCGCGTACAGGTTTCAAACGGAAGCCCGACAAAGCCCACGGGCTTTTTGCCCGGCATTAAAAGCGGCAGGAAGTAATGATTGCTGCTGTCGTGATCAATCTGTTCGGCTAAAACAGAGGCGTAATGCTCGGTCACCGCGGCGGGTTTGACCTCCACATCACTGCCACACAAGAAATGCAGAGTACGCTGCATAAACCCCGCCAGCACATCCGCGAAATCCGTCATGCGCTTCATGGCAGCGGCGCCAAACCGGTGGGGCACCGTCCATGACACCTCTGAACAGTCCGCCGCCGGTGGTTCCGGAGGAACCTGTGAACGCATCCGGTTCATTAAATTGATTAGTTTTTCACGACCTAAATCCATTCTTTTCCAATCGCCTTACTGGACAGCAAATTCTTTAAAGAAAACACGCTTGACAAAGGGTTGGCCCTTTGGAAACAACAGTTCGTTGCATTGCTGGAGCACGTCTTTTTTGATCTGGTTTAAGTTTCGCGACCCGCGAACATCCTCCAGGCTAAGCCCCGCCAAATAGGTGGTCATCCAGTCACGCACCAGCATTTTCTTGACGGCCATAAATTCCCGGCCTTTGATTTCGTCCAGCTCCGGACTCATTTCCAGCGTTATCGTCAGACGGACATAGCGTGTCACGCCCGGTTCATCCAGGTTGGCCAGAACCGGTTCAAATTCTTCGATCCATACCCGCTGATCGGTCTGTTTGGTTAACATGGCGTTAATCGCGTTCTCCTGATTTGCCGCTTCATTGACGATTTCCAAATCAGTCGGGGTTGTTCCCCCCATCAGGTGCGACAGCGCAAATCCGCCGCCGGAGCCGGCTAAGGTCACCGCCCCCAGGATCAGCCATGTATAAAGCATTGGTCCACTTCCGGACGAAGGGGTCTCTGTCTGCGGTTGTTCCGGTGTTTGTTCGGCCTCGGTCTCGGCCCTTGTCGTTTCTTTTTCTTCTGCCATATTCGGATTCTTTCCAGGCGATTACGCCATTGTAAATTCGTGTTGACGGTATTTTTTCACTTTCTCACGCAAGGTGCGGTCGCTAATGCCCAAAACCCTTGCCGCCTGCGCCTGATTGCCGTCGGCCCGGGTCAATGTCGCCAAAATGGCCTGACGCTCAATCTCCTGCAGAGGTGTTTGCCCCAGTTGGGCCGGGAACAAACCGTCTGCCTGCGGCATGTGTTTCATTTCTTCGACCAGCCACGGTACCTGTGTCACGCACAGGGTTGAGCCCCGTCCGAGGATCATGGCCGTTCGCACCATATTGCGTAACTGACGAATATTGCCCGGCCAATGATAGGCCTGAAATAACTGGAGTGTTTGCCGGCTGATCGCGGTAATCACGCGACCGGCTTCATGTGCGAACTGATTGACAAACCACCAGATCAAATCGGGCAGGTCCTCTCGGCGTTCAAGCAGTGAAGGAATTTGAAGCCGGACCGCCGCAAGTCGATAATACAGATCCGCCCGAAACCGGTCGCTCTGAACCAAGTGGTGGATGTCCTGATTGGTCGTGCTGATGATTCGGACATTGGTGTGGATATTTTCATGGCCGCCGACACGCTCAAAAGACATCTGCTCCAGCGCCCGCAGCAGTTTGGCCTGAAAAGCCGGCGGTGTTTCGGTAATCTCGTCCAGCAAAAGCGTTCCGCCGTGCGCTCGTTCCAATCGACCCTGATGGCACAAAACCGCACCGGTAAAGGCGCCTCGTTCATGTCCAAACAGTTCACTTTCCAACAGGGATTCATTCAGTGCCGCACAATTGACCTGGACAAACGGCCCGTCACAGCGACGACTGTGATTGTGGATCAACTGCGCAATCAGTTCTTTGCCGGTTCCGCTGGAACCGCTGATGAGAACCGGCGCCGCCGTCCGGGCAACGGACCGGGCCATTTGGACCGTTTCCCGGAGCACGGCGCTGGTGCCGATAATCGGAAGGGTCTTCCGGTCGTCGGAGTAAACCGTTTCCATCACATGGGTCGGATGGTTCGGCAAATACGTATCCAGCACGGTATGAATCGCATCGGACGTCAGCGGTTCGGTAAGAAAATCGACACAGCCAAACCGCATGGCCTTGAGGGCGTGTTCGGAAGAATCCGTCGGGCTGCTCATAACAATCGGCATCTCCGGATGCTCCTGACGAATGTGCCGGACAATCTCAAAACCATTGTTCCGGTCAGAAACCGCTCCAAACTCCGTGCTAAGAAAGATCAGGTTCCAGTGATGGCGATCCAGCAGCATTTTCGCCGACTTCAGTGTAACCGCAACGGTGCCGCGCAAATTCCGCTTGGCCAATACCTCCAACAGCGTACAGGCCCGCTTTGAATCCGCTGTCAAAATCAGCGCCTGATAAAATGTGTTATTATCTGTCTGCGTCATTGGTTCCGATCCCAGGCAACCCCTCAACCGGGTTTGCCTGGCTCCACGCGATCATTTTCAGCCGACTGCTTGCCACAGCGGCCCACTTTGAATTTGGAAAGGTGTTAATCAACTCACGATAAAGCCGTATTGCCTCGTCAAGGTCAATGCCGCGAAGACAATTGGCTTTTTGAAATAAAATCCACTGATGATCCGCGGTGTGGTTTTCATCCTCAGCAAACTGCCCTTCCGCCGTGCAGTAGCTCTTAAAGGCCAGTTCATAATAGTTCAGACGATAGAGAACATCTGCCAACTGGAGAGGACTGACAGCCGTATCAATTTTCTCAAGCGTGAGGACCTGTTCATTTTTCAGCGCCGTTTTTTCACTTTTCTCCCCTGCCAACGGCACTTCGGGCAACACAAAATCCGGTGCGGCGTCCGCGGCAGGCGGCACGGGCTCGTTTGGCTCCTGGGTTACTGGTTTTTGGGGGACTTCCAGCGATTGCAATTGGCGAATCAAGCCGTCCAACGTATCGTTTTTTGACGACGCCAAGGGCTCCTCAACCCATTCCACCTGATCCCACATCAATTGGCGACGCAGGTCGCGGTAGTCCGGCTTCGTCTGAACCGTTTCGCGCGAGATCGGTGCCTCAATCGGAGTTTCCTTTTGCAAAACGTCGCCCGGATCCCCGGTGCCCTGTACCGCCGACGACGCACCGTAAAGACAGGCCACGATTCCTAAACAAAGTGTGATGGTTGCCTGAACCCTCATTGCACCGTATCCTGATCCAAGGCGCCCGCGAAAGCGAGCGCAGCATTGTCATAATCGTTCTGTTTCATATAGATCTTCCCCAACAGTTCAGAAACCTCTGTGCGAAGGGATTCGTCTTTAATCTGCGTCCGCAGTGTTCCAAGACACAGCTTTTGGGCCTTCTCATACTGACCCTGTTGAAATGCAATCGTTGCCAGCAAAAAACCGCCGCACTGTGTATCATAGCCAAGCGGCAAATCACAGATGGCATCTTCCAGCTCTTTTTGAGCCACTCGAAGATCACCATTGAGCATATAACACTCGGCTAATTCAAGCGTTAATTTCGCACGCAAGCCGGCGTCAGCAATGAATTCAATACGCCGGCGTAGAAGCGTAATGGCCGTATCTATAAGGTCAATAGCCCGGTATATCGTTGACTTGGCAATCAGTATCTGACACGAATCTTCCTGATTTAAGTTTTCATCCGGGATGCTTTCCAAGATTGTCAGTGCCCGTAGATAATTTTCCTGCATACACTCGGCCTGAACCAGTTCAAGAACAATCTGCACATGGTCACGCCTGTCCAGGATACCGCCCAATGCCATCCGAAACGCGGCGGCGGCCTTTTCATATTGTTTCAGCTCAACAAACGACCGCCCCGCCATCAGATAGGTCTGCCCCAGACGGTCATCCGACGTGCCTGCCATGGCTTCAATGGCCTGACCAAACCACTTGACCGACGCTTCGTGGTCTGCGGATTCAAACGCACATTGCCCAAGCCCCAACAACGCGGTCCGGCGGGATTCATCGTTGATATTCAGACGAATGATCTGTTCGTAAAAAGCTACCGCTTCCTGATAAAGGCCGCTGATGCGCGTCGTTTCAGCTAAACTCAGTAATGCCTTATCGGCCACCATGCAATCGGGATACCGGACCAGCAGTTCATTCAAATCCGCTCTGGCACCGGCGTAATCCTTCATCTGGGTTTTGATTTCGCTGGTACCGAGGAGAGCATAGGGAACCAACGCACTGCTTTCAGACCGAGCCGTCAGCAGCTTATAAGAGCCAAGGGCCATCGGCGTCTCATCGGCCATGGCATAAAGCTGTCCTAAACAAAATTGCGCATTCGGTATTCGTAAGTCGCTTCGATAATGCAGTTGAAACCGTTGCCACATGGCAATCGCTTCTTTAAGAAGAACCCCTTTCAAATCGCTGAAATCGCTATAGCTGGCCGGATCGTAAATTATTCCCTTTTGGCCGTCGTATTGCCAAATCAGACCGGCGTTCGCGGAAATGACCTCGGCCACATACAATCGGTCGACAAAGGGAAGATAGATGGTGACAGGTTGAGTACGCAACTTAGAAGGCCCGTTGCCCCAACTGACTCCAAGGTCCGCCTCCGAAGCAAATCCCCAAAAAAGTTGCTCCAACTGAACATCCCGACAGAGAACAGACCACTGGACACCGGCCTTTCGGTTGGGAAAAAAGTCCACTTTGGGCATCAGTGCCGCTTCGTCCATTTGCTCCATACCAGCCATAAGCAATTCAGAAAGCTGCCTCTGGTCCGTGATCGGTAACACATACGGCTCCATCGAACCCGTCCAGGATGCCGTCGGCAATTCGGCGTTCAGATCGTTCATTTTCAGAACCTGACGGGTAAGGGCCTCCGCGGCGATAAAATAGCAATCCGCTTCCATAGCTGCCGGCATGTGTTTTTCAAACGATTTCAGAAGAGCCAATGCCTGATAGGCCCGGTTCCGTGATTCATAGAATTGTTGATGGTGGTTTTGAATAAACGCCAGATGATAATGGGCCATCGCCCGCACAACGAGCGACCGGCTTTGCAGGGCCTCTGTAAACAACGGCCCCATCAGGTCCTGATCTTTTGTCTTTTGAACAGACAACGCCATCTGAAGACCCAGCCAGTCTCTGAGGCACTGTTGTCTCAGTCCATTGCCGGTTACGTTAGCCCGGAGTTTATCATATACATAATAGGCTTCTTTATAGTCCTGCCGTTGGTACAGCAACCGGGCTGTTTGAATCGAAACCGCTTTGTCGAGGGTCTCTGCGGTCTGTGTGTCAATGCGGATATTCATCGATGCCCCTGGCGCCGGCAATGTCGGCGCCTCTTTCTGAAATGAACCATTGTACGCCGGTGCCGGCGGTTCTTGCGGTTGCCGGTCCGATTGTGCAGAAACCTCTGCAGGACCAATCGGACTGTAGAGATGATGTGTAATCTGAAAGAGAACAAAGCCGGCCAATATGATGCCAACCCCGACGAAAGCTCTCCGGGATGGACGATAGCCCCGGTTCAGCTTAGTCGCAGCGATAATAATTCGTCGCGTACTTTCAGACAATGAGCTGTCAGAAAAGCTTTGCCCCTGTGAAGGTTTCTGTTGGCACACCCCCGCCGCAAGCTTTTCAGCAACGGTTTCCGAATCGTCCGCTACCCGATTCAGCTCCGGTTCTTCGGCATTATTCTCTCTGTTTTCCGTCATAATCCTGTCGCTTTGTCTCACATACCCAGCATACACGCAAGAGGCGCACTATTTCGACGGGTTTCAAGGGAGCAAAAAATGTGCCACAAGGAAAAAACGGGGATTTTCTGCCCAATAACACAGTTTGAAAAGGTTTATAATATCCCGATTATGTTCAGATGTCAGATTTTCACACATCCACGGGACACCGCGAAACAGGAAATGAAAGCTCCCCCGAAAATTGAAAAAATGTAAGGGCCTATCCTAATAACCGGGACGTGATGGGACCAAGCGAAAAGTCCGAGGCCAAGGCGGCAGGGCCAAAATCGCCGCAGGCGTAGCCAAAGCCACGTTGAGGGTGCTTTTGGCCCGACAACGCATGCATTTTTCGACATTTTTAAGGGGTAATTTTACAAATTTTTGATTTTTGATATTTTAAACAGGCCATCGGTCTGTTTGAGTGATTAATCAGCAACAGCCTGCCAACCCTGCTTTAATTCCTGAAGAAGATTTATTACATCCTGAATCATCGCGGCATCTTTTTTGAGATTGGCCTGAGAGAGATGTCGGTGTATGAAATTATACAGAGAGCGAAGATTTTGTGCGATTTGTCCGCCCTTGTCCATATCCAGGACTGTATTGAGTTCAATAATAATATCCGTCGCCTTGGCAATGCGAATTCCCTTGGAGGCATAATCCTCTCGCTCCAGATCCGCAATGGCCTGCTTCAGAAAATTAATCGCACCGTCATAAAGCATCACGACCAGTCGCCCGCGATTTTGAGTGCAAACAGCCGTCTCTTGATAAACCTTGATTCCATTCATATCCTGATTCCCCAAAGTGAGATAGCGTCATCCCCACTCTCATAAGGCCGGAAAACATCTGCTTCCGTGCGCCTCTTCAGAGACTTGACAGAAGACAGTTACCGCCTTATTGACCGCAACTGTCTTCTGTTCATTTGTTCATCCCTGTCTTTACTGCTTATGCGAGAAGGTTCAGCGCCATCTGCGGCATTGCATTGGCCTGGCCCAGCATAGCAACGCCGGCCTGTGCCAACACCTGATTGCGTGTCATGGCAGCCATTTCGGTCGCAACATCCACATCCGAAACGCGCGATTCGGCAGCCATCATGTTTTCGGCCTGAATGTTCAGGACTTCATTGGTGCTTTCCAGACGGTTCATCATATAACCAAAGCTGGCGCGAGCACTGTCCTTAAGCTCGATCGCGGTATCAACCAAAGCCAGGGCAGCCGCAGCATTTGTCGTTGTGGTGACCGAAGCGCTGTCAAGACCCAGTGCCGAAGTCTGAACATCAACAGAGTTTACTGTGACGGATGATCCGACGCCGAAATGGATGGTGTTGGTGCCGGAAGCGCTGTTGAGCATGTTGACGCTGTTAAAATTGGCCGTTGTTGCAATACGATTGATCTCAGCGATCATCTGTGTGAATTCATTGTTCATAATGTTTCGCTGCTGATCAGAATAAGAACCCGTCGCGGCTTGTTCAGCCAGTTCTTTCATCCGAATCAGAATCGAGTCGATGGTGCCCATGGCGCCTTCCATCGTCTGCAGCATACTGATGGCGTCCATGGCATTGCGGGAGCCCTGCTGTGTCACAGCAATGTCCGCCCGCATGAGTTCACGAACCGCCAACCCTGCGGCGTCGTCTTTGGCACTGTTGATCCGAAGACCGGAAGAGAGCCGTTCGATCGATTGAGCCAGACTGTCATAACTGTTGCCAAGATGCCGTGCTGCGTTTTGTGCCATAATGTTGTTCTTGATTACTAACATACGCTGTGTCTCCTAAAAAAATAATGTTTTGAGTCCCCTGTCAGGGTCCTTTCTGCCAACAATCCGTTTTGACTACCTAACAAAACCTGTCTCCACGGGTTCACATGAAACTATTATCGAGGCAATTAAACAGGGGCTTAAGGCAATTAAAGCGGCTTAAAACGACGCTTTCATCAAGGACCGATAGTGAATGGGATAATGTTGGTAGTATCTGAAAACAACGAGGCAAAAAAAATTACCCGCTTTCCCAAAAAAAAACAGCTCTTTGGTAAGAGATAAAAAATGATGAATTTAGGGGTTATGCAGGATATGTGTCACCGTGTCAGCCAATCAATATTCCGCACCGTTTTATTATCGGGTGAGACAAGCAAAAAAGGGAAATGAACGACAATACTCCGGATATTCTGCGGATGAGTGAAGAAAGTTGTAATCTACAGAGCCCGGCTCTTTGGCAAGCGGGTACTTTGAGTGTGTCGGGTAATTTCTTCCCATCCTTGTCTTAAGTTATCCAGAATGGCAATTATTTCTTTAAGCATCCGCGTATCGTTTTTAATATTCGCATCCCCCAAATACCGCCAGATGAAATTGTAAAGGGACCGCAGATTCTGAGCGACGCTTCCACCCCGGTCAAGATCCAGTGTGCTGTTCAACTCGAAGATGATATTCCGCGCGCGGCCAATGTTCCGATTTCTGCCGGCAATATCCTCCTGACCAATGCATTGGCCGGCCTTTTTTAGAAAACAGATCGCTCCATCGTATAATAGTACGATCAATCCTCCTTTTGTTTGCGTTGTTACAGCCGTTTCCTGATAGGCGATTGCAGCATTCATCCCGGAACTCCAGATTGTTAATCCCTACTTTCAATTGATTCAAGAAGATGCCGGAAGGACAGGGCCCTTACCATTGGGGTGGCTGGCTATTACCATTACCAGACCACCCCGTATTATGGTAAGAAGTCTAAGATGTCATGCTCGTAAGAGGGTTAGTGCCATTTGAGGCATAGCATTGGCCTGTCCTAACATCGCAACGCCGGCCTGCGAAAGCACCTGGTTACGCGTCATGGCAGCCATTTCAGTCGCAACATCAACATCCGAAATGCGTGATTCAGCAGCCATCATATTTTCTGCCTGGATATTCAACACCTCATTGGTGCTTTCAAGACGGTTCATCATATAACCCAAGCTGGCCCGTGCGCTGTCCTTGAGTTGGATCGCGGTATCGACCAGACCCAGGGCAATCGCGGCATTTGCCGCCGTACTGACAGTAGCACTGTCAAGACCCAGTGCCGAAGTCTGAACATCAACAGAGTTTACTGTGATGGATGATCCGACGCCAAAGTGAACACTAATGTTACCGGAAGCACTGTTGAGCATGTTGACGCTGTTAAAGCTTGACGTCGATGCAATACGATTGATCTCGGCGACCATCTGTGTGAATTCGTTGTTCATAATGTTTCGCTGCTGATCAGAATAAGACCCCGTCGCGGCCTGTTCGGCCAACTCGGCCAATCGAATCAGGATCGAGTCGATCGACCCCATAGCACCTTCCATGGTCTGAAGCATACTGATCGCATCCTGCGCGTTTCGCGAACCCTGCTGTGTCACAGCAACATCCGCCCGCATCAACTCGCGAACGGCCAGACCCGCAGCGTCATCCTTGGCGCTGTTAATCCTTAAACCGGAAGATAGCCGCTCTACCGATATAGCTAATGCATCGTAACTTCTCCCGAGATGCCTGGCAGCATTCTCGGCCATAATGTTGTTCTTAATCGCTAACATAATACAGTCTCCTTACCACAATTTACCATGATCCATTTTTTAACCGCTTATTTCGACCTGCTTTGGCAACCCGATAAAAACGGTGTTTTTCTTATCGGTTCTAACTCCATTATCGGAACACTTCAGGATCTCTTAAGTTATTTATCCGGACGAAGAAAAAAAGATGAAAATGCCCGTCTGACGCATCTCATTCAGCTTTTTTATCGGATCCAGAAAAGGACGCATTTAAGGTAACTCAAAAAAACACTGTCTGTCGTCCTGACAGAACATGTTAATAATATCACTCCCAACAAAAAACTGCGCTTGATACGCGGTTATGTAGTTTCACGGCAGCACTTTAGAGTTCAGCCCGCGGAAATTTATTACCCCAAAGGGTATAATATGCAGAAAATGAGTGTCCTTAAGGAGGGTGTTGGTCTCTTGCGTTCGAGGTCGCAACTCAGAGATTATGCGATACCGAGATTGATAGACACGGGGATTGAATTGAATATCGGACCTGCACAGGCAAGGCGGTTGTTTTAGATACCAAACAAAAGAAGGTTTTCCGCCGCGGCTTCAATGGCTTCAGGTGTATCGAGCCGGCCTTCGGCGATCGCTTGCCTGGCCTGTTGGATCTTTTCAGAACGATCCACCTGATACTGCTCAAGAGAGCGATGAATAACCGAAGCTAATTCATGACCCAGCTCATTGACAACCGCATCCATAGGAGCGATTTTTCGCTGCTGATTTTCCTGCGACAACTTTGTCGTATAAGCATTTGCTAAATTGTCCGATGGCTGAATCTGCATCATTGCTTTCTGATAAACAGAATCTATTTCAAACCTCAACATCATTCTCGTCTGTTCCTGCCTGTTCTTAAGATAAAAATCAAAAAAGTTTCTCTTTTTTATAAAATTGAGCAATTTTTCCTAAAGTTTTTATCGTCATCAGCCGATTGATGGGCATTTTTCCATCGTCCTATAAGATATCTCAGATAAACATATTTAAGCCATCCTCAGTAATACCGACATCATATATCCGACTTTCCCGGCCGGAAATATCTTCGAATTGTGACGATCTTGGGCCGCGTCCAAAAGAGCGGGGATTCCCGAACATCTCGGACTCGGACGAATGCGTCGACGATTCATCACGAAATTGGTCTGCCCCTGAATAATCCGGCCCATTGGCGGCCTCGTCCTCTATTATTCCGTCCCGGCCGGGATCCCACCGGACAATTTCAATTCTCCGCACTTGGACGCCGCTGTTTTGCATCGCCGAAATCAGTTGAGGAAGGGCCTGTTCAACCTCTCGGCGCGTCTGGTTTTTCTGAACTTCAAGAAGTCCAACAACCTCATCCTCTGTCCGGTTAAATGTAATGCGAACGGTCCCCAAATGTTCGGGGGTCAGTGTCAACTGGATTCGTTGCTGCGGACCGGACACACTGACCGAGCTTAAGTGCTGCAGTATCTGATCAATCGGCTTTGTTGTTTCCGCCTGTGGAACAACGGCATGAACCCCGGTACGGGCAGGGGCTTCCAATGCGGCAGGAGAGGCGTTTTCTGACGGGTCAGCGCTATGCAGCATGGATTGCACATTCCGTATTTCAAACCCTTTCGGAACCCCGTCGTGCTCGCCGGAGACAGGTGCCGCTTCAAGTGGAACCGTTTTGGACTCCTTAATGTCGTGTGTTTTCTCTTGAGATGGCCCCGCTGCTGTCGGGGTGTCTGATTGCAACTGGAAATCCCGCTGTTGTTCACCTCGAGGGCCCTGAACAGGAACAACAGCGCCAGGATGAATCGGTTTGTCCCGATTCACCTGATCCGATTGCGGAGTTTCTGACTCCGGGGTGCTGCTAAGCGGTTTTCGCGTCTGCGTCATCGCCTCCGGTGACGGGGGCTGCTTGCCCTCTGTATCATTATTATCCTGGGCCGCCGCCATATTTTCTGTCGTAGCCGGTTTCGGGATATGGGCCTGTTTTTCATCCACAGACACCTCTTTCCCGCCGGTGCTGCTCGCAGAGGCCGATTTTTCCTGACCTTCACTTTTCTGCGATTCCGGTAAAGGAACCGCCGCCCCCTGCGCCTGAGCAAGCGGCTGGGTGTTCGGCTGACTTTGAGAGGTCTCAGTTTCACCAACGACGCCTGCAATCGAAGCCGGAGGATTGCCCGCTTCGACAACAACACCCGTAATGGGAGCCGTTTGCGGGCTATCCGCATTTTCCGATGGATTGCTTATTTCGGCGACCGCATATTCAAATACGATCTGTTCATCCGTGTTCTCAAGTAGATTATTTTCAGAGACGAGAACTGAAGAGTTTGTCTGTTCAGTCAGATTTTCTTCAACCGGTTCCGCCGCATCCGTCTTCTGCTGAGGACACTCATCGAGCGTTTGTTCGCATTGTCCGTCTATCTTCCGCGACAGAACCTTATCAAAATCGTCGCGCGCCCCTTCTTTTTTCTGGACAGACCGGCTCGGCTTTTCGGCGATCTCACCGTCTGTCATTAAATCAGCCCGGTTCGGCCGCGATTGACGCATTAAACCCTGAGATTCAAGGTTTCTGCCTGTTTCATGAGCCAAATTAACCGGCCCTAACATGTGTGCAAGCGAAGTTGCTTCCGGCATATCCTGTAAACTCCTATATATAATATTTATATACCAGCTCTACTAAAAAACTGCGCTCCCTGCGCAGCTATGTCTCTATTTCAAAAGCCTTTAGAGCCGTCCTCGCGGAAATTTATTACCCTAAAGGGTATTATTCTTAATCTATAGTACCCAATTGAATGTAGCAAAAAATATGCCATCCCTGCCCCCGCCTTTTCCACAAAGACTGTAACCTCATATTCATAATATAGTTATAAAATTAGCCGGCATTTTTCAGCCGCTCGTTCTTTTGGGGAAATCTCACTTTTCATACGTACTTTTCCGGAAAAAATATCCGTTTGAGGGCTATATTTCGCGGATTTTGAGTAATCCTAATGATTTTTTAGTTTTTTAGACACCTTTGGAGGGTCTGTCAAAAAAACAAACGTATTGAAAGACTTCTTTATTCTTCACTGTATGCCGCCAAAACCAAAAAAACACTGTTTTTGAATTAGAAATCCGGTTTACATCGCCATTACACTATTTTGGCATAATTCTTGCTGTCTTGAGGGAGTGTAGCTTTATCTAATCCGAACAATGATTGGAGAAATAATCGTGATTCATGATTCGACTGTGATGGACCTTCTGACCGCGGGAATGAGAGCCGAATCCCTGCGGCAGCAGACCATTGCAAATAATATCGCCAATATCAACACAGACGGTTTTCGCCGGTCGGAAATCGACTTTGAAGAAGTTCTGGCAAAAGCGCTGGACAAACAGGGGCCGTTTGATCCGGACACCCTAAAACCCGAGATTTTTCAGCCCGAAGACACCCCTATCAACGAATTTGGAAGTGATGTGGGGCTGGATCACGAAGTCGGGGAAATGGCCAAAAACTCCCTGCGGCACAGGGCCTATATGCTGGTTTTGAAAAAGAAATATCAGCAAATGGACGAGGCCATGAAGTTCTAAATTTATAGAAAGAACCCAAAACCATGAAAGTTGACCCTAACTCATTCAGTACGATTGACATCGCGACGTCGGGCCTGCGTGCCTATGACCGTCAGATGAAGTTGATTGGTTCGAATATGGCTAACATTCAAACCACTGACGCCGGCAATGGAGAGCCATACCGTCGGCTGATTGCTGAATTTGAGACGAATACCGATGATGGCGGCGGCGTTGACATCAAAGATATTGTCCAGGACCAAAGCCCGTTTCAGAAAGTATTCAACCCCGGTCATCCTGACGCAGATGAAGACGGCTATGTGTCCATGCCAAATGTAAATTGGGCATCTGAAATGGTCAATCTGAATGCGGCCAGCCGGGCATATCAGGCCAATGCGGCCATCTTGAGGCGTTATCAGAAAATGGTTGAAAGCAGTTTAGAGTTGTTAAGATAAAGACAGGAAGTCAAAAATGTCCGTACAATTTAATCCCGCTATTGCAAATCTACAACAAACAGAGGCCCTTCGTCCCTCATTGCAAACCGTTCACGCACCACAGGGGACGAAGGTTGATTTTGGAAACGCCGTCCAACAGTCCCTTGACAAGGTCAATGAGAAACAGGGACAAGCCAACCAGTCCATCGTCGACCTGCTCAGCGGCCGACAGCAGGATATTAATTCAGTTGTGGCGGATGTGGCCAAGGCGGACATGAGCTTTAAGATGCTCGTGGGCGTTCGAAATAAACTCGTCGAAGCATACAAGGAAACGATGCGGATGCAAATCTGATACTTCGGCAGCAATAAGGGTATTGTGACTTAACAGATAGGTGGTATAGCACTGTTTCAGCAGATAAATACAATTTGGAATAAGATCGGTCTGGTTCAAAAGGCCTTGCTGGCGGCCATCGTCATCGCATGTGTACTGACCGGAACACTCCTGACCAAGTGGGCTACCCGGCCGGACATGCGGCTTTTGTTTGGAAATCTGAGCATCGAAGAAAGCGCCAAGATCACCGAAAAGATCAGCGAGAAAGATGTTCCTTATGAAATCCGCGGCAACGGTTCCAGTATTTACGCCCCCGCCGATCAAATCCATACCTTACGCGCGGCCCTGGCACGCGACGGCCTGATGCCCCGCAGCGGTGAGCCGGGCTATGAGATTTTTGACAACGAGAAACTCGGCGTCAGTCCGGTGGTTCAGAAAATGAACTATAACCGGGCCATCCAGGGGGAACTGGCCCGCACGATCCAGGTGTTTGAAGGTGTTGAATTCGCACGCGTCCACATCGTTCGCCCTGAACAGACGATGTTTGTTTCAGAAGGCGAATCGGCGACCGCCTCGGTCATGCTCCGCCTTAAACCCGGTTACCAACTCAGCGCCGGTACCGTCACCGCGATTTCAAATCTGGTCGCCGGCGCCATTGAAGGCCTTCAGTCCGAACACGTAACCGTCACGGACAGCAACGGCCGGATGTTGAGTTCACAAACACCGGACAACGGTTTGGTAGCCGGGGCCAATAATTATAAAGACTACAAATCCAGCGTCGAACAGGAAATGACCGGCAACATCTTACGGTCGCTGGAGGCCGTCCTGGGATCTGGCCGGGCAACCGTCATCGCTCAGGCCACGCTTGACATGACCCAGGAAACCGTCGTTAAAACAACCTACGAAAAAGGGATTCCGGTCGAGGAATCAAGCGAGACAATAAAAAACGTCCAACCTGCTTCAGTGGATGCGGACGGCAATGAAACTCAGCCGGGCAATACGGAATCAACCGAGACAACAACGACGAGCAATAAAATCCCGGAAACCACAACAACAACCGCCACGGTCCCCGGAAAAGTAACCGCCTGGTCCGTGGCTGTGATCGTCGATCTGGCCAAAGAAAAAGTCGCTGCAGCCGAGGGTGCAGAGTCCGATGGTCAGGCGGCCGCCGCTGAAGCGGGCCAGCCGGAACTGATTATGACAGTGGAGGATGTAAAAGAGATTGTCCGGGTTGCTGTTGGGCCCGATTTGATCGCTGATAACAATCTAAGCGTCAAACATGTGGAGTTTAACCGGCCGCAGGCGGTCCTCTTTAACGATGAACCCACCACATTTGAAAAGCTGGCTCCCTTCGCAGAGATTGCACGTCAGTCTTCGATGGGCATTTTTGCGATTTGCGGATTGCTCGTTTTGAAAATCTTCACCCATGCCGGGAAACAAGCAGCCGTCTCAATCTCGCAAGCAAGCGCCTCCAACTCGCCGCATGCCCTTTCGCTCTCCGGCAACCCGATGTTGACCGGCAGCAGCAACGAAACCATGGCAACGGTGCGCAACCAGATTAACTACCAGCTGCGTGAAAACCCCGAGCAAATCCGCCAACTCTTTTCATCATGGCTTTCAGAGGACGCCTAGCCCATGACGTTAACAGGTATTCAAAAAGCGGCTTTGTTGCTGACGACGCTCGATGCATCCACCGCAATGGGACTCCTGAAGGGCCAATCGCAGAAAGTCATCCAGAAAATTGCTATGGAACTGTCCCAACTGGACCTCAAAGGGAAGGTGGACGCCGAGCAGGCTTCTGAGGTTGCGCAACAGTTTTATGTTGAGCTAACCCAACCGAAAAGCGAAGGATTGCATATTAAGCGTTTTGTAAGCTCCCTGCTGCAGGATACCGCAGGCAAGGAGAAAGCAACTGAACTGCAAAACAAAATGCAGCAGGCCGTGATCCAGCGTGATCCCTATGTCATCATTTCAGATGCGCCGGCGTTCCACCTGGCATCCATCCTCCAGAATGAATCGCCCCAGACGATTGCCATCGTTTTATCGGAAATTCCGCCTAAACTTGGCACAGAGGTGTTGTGTTACTTTGATGAGCCGAAAGCCCAGATGGCTGTCTGGCGGATGACTCAATTAACAACCGTTTCCCGGCAAACCGTGATCCGGGTTGGTGAGATGGTTCATAAAAACCTCATTGAAATGCAGTCTCAGCAGGTCAGCACGAAACCGAAAGAAGAGACCGCCACCGCAAACCTCAGGCAAATCGCATTAGTTCTTGGCGGCATGAAAAAGGAAAAACGCGACGCTCTTTTGGAAACGATTGAGGGCAAAGACGATGTGGCTGCCAACATCGTTCGGGCACTGATGGTAACCTGGGAGGATATCCCGAAAATTGAAGATAAATGTCTGCAGGGAATTCTGCGAAAGATAGAAGTCAAGATCCTGGCCAAGGCACTGCATGGTGCCGATGCGGTCGTCGCCGAGAAGATCTACGGGAATATCTCCGAACGCATGAAAGAGATGATCGAAGAAGAGGTCTCTCTCATGGGCAGCCCAAGGAAAAAGGACATTGCAGAGGCCCGCGAGGAAGTCGTCCGTCCGATGCACGAAGCTAACAAAGCCGGGGAATTGCTCTTTATTGAAGAGGAGGATTAAAGAGGTTATGGCCGCGATGAGTTTACAACTGAATATGCCGATTCAATCCGCCCGGATCATCCAAGAAAACACCGAACAGGACACGGACCCGGCAGCCCCCGCGGCAGAGACGCAGACCCGCGACACACAAGAAATGGATAGACTGTGCAATATCCTCCAGCAGGCCGCCGAAAAGCTTGAACGATACACCGAAGAACTGCTTCTTTCCCATAAGGAACAGATCGTGCGTCTCAGTATTGAAATTGCGTCTAAGATTCTCGCCAAAGACAGAAACGAACAAAATTACGATATTGAAAAGATCGTCTTACAAGCATTACAGAAAGTGCCCGCATCCAAACAGGTTACGATTCGATTGAATCCGAATGACTTAAAAACGATGCAGCAACTGACCGACGCCAACCGGTTCACGACACCCGAAGGCGTTCGCTTTACCGACGATGCCTCGGTCGGCACTGCGGAATGTATTATCGAAACAGACCACGGCGTGATCGACTATCTGATTGAAGAACACCTCAAACAGGTCGCTGGCGCCCTTTTACAAACAAAAGACACCGTAACGAAAGAAGAGAAATGACACTCTCATTAGACAACTCGCTTTCGGTGGACTTTGAACAGTTCCACTCGACATTGAACAGCGTCGACCTTGCCCCCCTCAAGGGCGCGGTGGTGCATGTCTCAGGATTGACCATTGAAAGCAGCGGCCCGCCGGATGTCGGGCTGGGACAACTGTGTCAAATTCGGATTCGCAATCAGCAGCACATCCAGGCCGAAGTCATTGGATTTCGTCCCGGCGGATTGATTCTGCTGCCCTTGGATTCCATCGAAGGAATCCGGCCCGGCGACGCGGTCACCGCATTGAACCAATCACGTACCATCGCCCTGCATAAAAGCATTGTGGGCCGTGTATTAGATGGGCTTGGCCGCCCGATCGACGGCAAAGGCCCGCTGCAAGCCGCCGAACACCGGCCGATTGACAATATCAGCCCGCCGCCGCTGAGCCGTAAAATGATCCGCCAGCCCTTGCCCCTTGGTATTCGCGCCATTGACAGTGTTTTAACCTGCGGCAAGGGACAGCGTATCGGCGTGTTTTCCGGAAGCGGCGTCGGCAAAAGTGTACTTCTCGGCGAGATCGCCAATGGCAGCGAGGCGGATATCAATATCGTAGCGCTGGTCGGTGAACGCGGCAGAGAGGTACGGGAGTTTCTCGAAAAAGACTTAGGTCCCGAAGGACTGGCACGAAGTGTCGTAGTCGTCGCCGCCTCGGACGCCGCCGCTACGCAGCGAGTGAAAGCCGGGGCCGTAGCCGCCACGATTGCCGAATACTTTCGGGACCAGGGCTGCGATGTCCTGTTTATGATGGATTCGCTGACACGGCTTGCCCAGGCCCATCGTGAAATCGGACTGGCCGCCGGTGAACCGCCGGCCACCAAAGGATATTGCTCCAGCACGTTCGCAATGCTGCCGAAACTGGTCGAACGACTTGGCTGCAGTGAGCATGGCAGCATCACCGGTATCCTCACGGTGTTGGCCGAGGGCGATGACCTGAATGACCCGGTGGCTGATTGCGCCCGCTCCCTGCTGGATGGTCACATTGTGTTGAGCCGTAAGCTGGCTGATCGCGGCCATTACCCCGCAATCGACATCCTTCAAAGCATCAGCCGTCTGATGAATACCGTGACCGATACCGAGCATCAAATGGGTGCCCGCAAACTCCGCGAAATCTATGCCACGTATACTGACGCCGAAGACCTCATCAATATCGGGGCGTTTTCGCCGGGAGCCAATAAGCGGATCGACGGCTCGGTCGCGCTGATTAACCGGATTCAGGACTTCCTGATTCAGCCCGTCCGGCAGCTTAGCCCCTTTGACCAGACCGTCAAGCAGTTGCTGTCGATTACGCAGGCATGGGATCAGATGCTGGGAACAGGAAAGCCGCAGCAGAACACCGGTCCGAAAAGGATTTCAAAATAATCTCTGACAGGAAACGTGCGTGAAAAAATTTATCTGGCCATTACAACGACTGCTGGACATCAAAAAAAAACAGGAAGATTTCGCGCGGATGGAACTGGTGGGCATCACGGAACAAATTGTCATGATTCGCGGACAGATCATGATGCAGAAAACCCTCCTGCGAGGGGTGTTCAGTGAACTGAAACGGTTGGAACCTCAGCAGCGGACGCAGGGGCAGCAGGAATGTATGAAGTATGCCCATGTAACCGACGCAAAAATTAAAACGCTCGGCCAAACGCTTCAACAGGTCGAACAGAAGCGAAAAAAGAAAATGGAAGCAATCATGACATTGCGAAAGCTTACAAAAAGTCTGGAACAACTCAGGATCAAGTCCCTGATCCGCTATCATAAAGAACTTAATCAGGCGGAACAAAAACAGTTGGATGAATACATAACGACAGCATGTGCAAGAAAATGTTTAATACAGGCATAGAAAGGGGCGTCTTATGAAAAAGGCACAACTCATTCTAATCGTGTTGGCGGGCCTGCTCAGCTTCGCCAGTACCTTTACCGTAAGCTGGGTCATTAAAAAAAACAAATCCATTACGGCCGCCGCGCAACAGGCCAAACAAGCTGATTCCCAACAGACGGGATCCGAATCGCAGAGGGATTTCTTTGACACTATGTCGATGACCCCAACTGCGGCCAATCTGGACGAAGCGGGACTGAGCGAGCGCGAACTGCAGAGTCTGATCTACGATATTCGAAGCAAGCTCAAAGAGCATCGAGACCGCCAGAAAGCGATGGACGCAGAAGCCGAACGCATTGAGATCTCCCGTCAGTCCCTCCAAGAGGATATCGACCGGCTCAACGAGCTCCAAAACAAGCTCAATCTGACTCTTGTGGAGATTCATCAAAAAGAAACGGCCCTCAAGAACACAATGACCGAAATCGACGCCCTTGAAAAAGACAACTTTCAGCGTCTGGCCAGTACATATGAAAAGATGGATGCCACACAGGCCGGACGCATTATGACCACAATGGCCACCGGCAATCAACTTAAGGATTCCGTTAAGATTCTCTATTATATGAATGAACGCATGGCCGGCAAATTGCTCTCCGAGATCGCCGCTAATCAGCCGGAACTGGCCTCCGTAATGTGTGCGCATTTAAAACATGTCAAAGAAATGAACTAAAATGAAAAAAGCTGATCCCAAAGGATCATAAACAACAAACAGATGCTTCTGTTGGAAAGTAATAAATGGACATAGCAACGATTATCGGGTTGTTCGTCGGAATGGCAATCATCGCCGGGACCATTGTCGCCGGCGGCGGCGCTATGGTCTTTTTCCATATTCCGTCAATGTGCATTGTTCTGGGCGGGACACTGTGTTCGGTTTTGATCCATTTTTCAATGGGGCAGTTTTTAGCCATTTTTAAAATCATAAAAAAAACGTTTCAGGTCAAACTCCCCGGTCCCAGCGAAATTATCCAGCAAATGGTCAATTTTGCCACGATCAGCCGGCGAGATGGCGCCTTGGCGCTGGAAGAGCAGATGCGCCGGGTCAGTTACGGTTTTATCAGCAAAGGACTGCAATTGCTGGTGGACGGCCAGGACGAAGAGAGCATTCGCGAGATATTGTCGCTGGAGGTTCAGTATCTCCAGGAGCGGCACTCCGCCGGAAAAAAGATTCTCGAATTCATGGGAACCTCGGCGCCGGCATTCGGAATGATCGGAACCCTGATCGGCCTGGTACAGATGCTGCAAAATCTCGACAACCCCGAGCAGATTGGGTCGGGGATGGCCGTGGCTTTATTGACAACCTTCTACGGCGCGTGTCTGGCCAACCTGGTCTTTATTCCGCTGGCCGGAAAGCTCAGCGTTTATTCCAAAACTGAACGGCTCGCCATGGAAATGACGATTGAAGGCATCTGTACCATCAGTCAGGGAGGAAGCCCCTCAATGGTGCGCGAAAGAATACAGTCATTCGTCTCACCCGTCCACCGGGAAGAAGTCAAGGCAACGCTCTGATGTCGACAGGGAAAAGGAATATTTCGATTGAGGAGGAAGAGCCCGGCGGCGCTCCGGAATGGATGGTCACGTTCAGCGACTGCATGACCCTTCTGCTGACGTTTTTTGTCCTGCTGTTGAGTTTTTCCTCATTTAACGAACAAACACTTCCGGCGTTGGGGCAATCGTTCGCCAAAGCCTTCCCATCGATCAACCAGTCCGGAAAAAACAAACAAGATTCAATGTACGAAAAACAATCATCCAAGCAGGAAGTCAAACAGACAGAAGGAGCTGAAGCTCCCTCAAACGCCGTGGAACAGACGACGAATTTCATGAAAGAGAAAAAACCCCTCGACTTTCGGGACTTGAAGGTCTTCACTATCGAATCCAACGATTTTTTCTGGGGGCAGGGATACGCAATCTCCAAAGGCGGGAGCGAGGTTCTTAATTCCCTGGCCAGCTACTTAAAACACCGGCCGGGACGCATTGTCATCAGTGAAAATGGCCCGGATGGAAAGATGTCGCTGGGCCTGCAACGCAGTCTTGCCGTCATGGACTACCTGACAACCCAGCACGCTCTTGACAGGGCCCGGTTCAATATCAGTTGCGCCACTACCATGCGGCAACCGCCCCGCAAACGGCAACTGGAAATTACATTGCTGGACAGGAGTATTTACGAATGAGCATAAAACCGGAGGAATCGAAATCACACGTCCCGTCTTATTTCGTTACATATTCGGATATGATCACACTGCTGTTGACCTTTTTCGTGATGCTGTTAAGCTTAGCCAGCACTCAGGTTGAAGAACACAAATTTATGGCCGGCAATCATTCATTTAAAACAGCCATCGCCGATTTTGGTCTGTCCGGTTTTCTCATCAATCAAAACAGCGGACCGGAACTGGATCATCCCAAGCCAAAATACCGAATCGATGAGGGGCGGGATGAAGAAAATGACCGATCGATTGATGCGGAAACCGAAATGGTCCGGCGTGCCCTGCTGGACGTTGAACGCATGATGAAAATATCCCCCTCTCACATCTGCGGAATGGACAAGACCTTTCTGCAGTCGGGTATTGAATTTCAGCCGGGCAGTTGGGACATCGACGCCGACGACCGGAAAAAAATCGCCACGATGTGCGAACAACTCAAGGCCGATTACGTCCACCAGGAACCGATCCTCTATGTCTTGGGACTGGCCGCGGACGCCAAAAATGACAAACAGCAGTGGATTGTCTCCTCACAGCGTGCCAAAACGGTTGCCGATGCCATCCGCACACAAATCCCCGAAAACCTGAAATGGCCCGTTTACTGTTGGGGGGCCGCAAACGGAGGGGAATGGGTCGGCCGCAACGGTCAAACGACAATGAACAACCACATTCTGATTGCCGTCTTAACCGAAACCAAATAGAACCAGATAATCCCGCTGTTAAACATTTCAACGGCGCCGGTAAGTAAATTGAACGATGCCGACAGCGGAAACCCTGCGCACGGACTCCAAAACGCATTTATCTCCTTTCGGCACAGTATTTGCACATACCTCATACACATAAGTTTAGTGTTTTTCGGAAAGACCCGGACTATGAAAAAACGCATTGCACTCCTGTCAGGGCTGTTGCTGGTCAGTATTGTCGGACAACTCCTGTTGCGGCCGTGCTTAGGCAGTGAAACACGAAATGACGACCTGGCAACTTTGCCGGATCAGCCGAAAACGCCTGCGCTGATGGACACCAAAGATCTCTTTGAGGCAGAGGAAGAGGATTTCAAATCCGGGGACTTGCAAGGTGATCTTTATAAGCAACTGGCAAAGATGATCGCATTTGTGGCGATAATCGGGGCGGGAGTCTGGTTTTACTGTAAAAAATTCTCAGGACGATGGAACCCGGCAAAAGGTAAAAATATCATCATAACGGAAACCGTCAATCTGGGCCCGCGAAAACACTTGCATATCGTCCAACTCGGCGCCAAACAATACCTGCTCAGCAGCACCCCTGACAGCATTCGATTATTGGCCGATGTCACCGAGTCGCTGGAGCACAGCCATGAATAAAACAACAAAAATATCCGCATTCCTGGTTATGGGCGGTTTGTTTTTTCTATCAATCCTGACAACTGCCGCATTCGCCCAAGACGAACCGGCCGGGACGAATACAATGCCCTCGGTACCGGACATTCTCCGGGTTGTGGACAAGGCCACCAGCGACACCGATACCCAGCAGCCCAACGACTGGAACACCCCTGTCAAACTGGTCGTGCTGTTTACCCTGCTGGCACTGCTGCCGAGCTTGATCGCGATGACGACGTCCTTTACACGGATCGTCATTGTCCTGGGCTTTGTGCGAAGGGCGCTGAGTACCCAGAATATCCCGCCGAATACGGCAATCCTCGGATTGGCAATCTTTCTGACACTCTATACCATGGCGCCCACGTTTTATCAAATCAACGAACAGGCGATACAGCCCTATCTGGACGATCAGATCCAGATGCAGGAAAGCATTGAGCAATCCACACAGATTCTGAAAGAGTTTATGGTCCGGCAGACACGAAAAAACGACCTGGCGCTGTTCGTCAAAATGGCCAAGGTCCCCGTGCCTGAGAAAGTCACCGACTTGGGGCTGCATATTGTCACACCGGCCTTCATCATTAGCGAATTCCGAACCGCTTTTGAAATCGGATGCCTGATGTTCATTCCCTTTTTGCTGTTGGATTTGGTCATCGCCAGCGTACTGCTCAGTGCGGGGATGATGATGCTGCCGCCGGTGATGATCTCGCTGCCGTTTAAGCTGATCCTGTTCATCCTTGTGGACGGTTGGGGGATTCTGTCGCAGGGGCTCAGTCTAAGTTTCAAATGAAATACAGTACATTGAACTAAAGAGGGCAAAATAATGGATGTAGATTATATTATTTATCTCGGTCGGCACACAATGGAAACGGCGCTTCTCATCGCAGCACCCATCCTGATCGTATGCATGGCTTCCGGAATCATTGTTTCGCTGTTTCAGACCGTCACCCAAATCCGCGATATGACCCTGACAATGGCCCCCAAACTCGTAGGTGCCGGCCTGACGATATTGATTTTCGGAAACTGGATGCTGCAGGTGCTAATCCGGTTTACAACAGAAATCTTTTCGCAGGTCCAGTCCTACGGACAGTAACGGTCGATGGAATTTCTCACCGGTAAAATGCTTGGCTTTGTGCTGATCCTGACACGGATTGGCGCTTTTTTTTCATCTTCACCGCTGTTTAGCTGGCAAGCGATCCCGGTTCGAAGCAAAGTCATCATGGCCCTGCTGATCAGTGCGTTCTTTGCGGCAATCACCCCCTGTCAATTCACATCCGAAAATATGGCATTGATTGAAGTTATCCTGCTGATCGCCAATGAGTTCCTGTACGGACTGGCAATGGGCCTTGTCGCCTATTGCCTTTTCGCCGTCGTGCGTGTTTCCGGACAGATCATCGCACGGCAAATGGGGCTGACGATGGCCAATATTCTCGACCCGTTCAGCGGCGAACAAGGCCAGCCGCTCGGCATGTTGCTGGAAATCATCTTTATCTTTTTATTGTTTGCAACAGGCAGTCATCATCTTCTCATTCAGGTTCTCAGCCGCAGCTTCCAGGCGTTTGAGCCGGGACTCACGCCTGACGCCAAGGTGCTGGTCACAAGTGTTCTGAAAGCCAGTTCGTCCCTGCTGATGCTGGCTCTGCAGATGTCCGCCCCGCTGCTGGCAGCGTTTTTGCTCTTGATGGTCGTACTGGCCTTTATGGCCCGCGTCGCACCGGAAGCCAATATCCTGTTTCTCAGTATGCCGTTGCGAGTCGGGTTGGGATTGGCAATGCTCGCCGTGTTTATCCCGTTTTTAACCAATTTCATCACCACATTTACGACTTGGCTAAACCGCTTAATTCCCCTATAAGGAATATCGATGCCCGCCAATGATAACAAAACTGAACAACCGACGCCGCGGCGGATAGAAAAAGCCCGTGAGGAGGGCCAGGTCCCGCAGAGCCAGGAAATGCTCTCCGCGGCGACACTGCTTGCATTGGTCGGTTCGACGGCGCTGCTGGGCCCGTGGTTTGTCAAGTGGAGCCAGAATCAGATTCGCGACGGCCTGTCCTGTCAGACCGCGGTGCTGGAAAACAGCCAGGCATTTAACGCCTTTATTAACCAGAAAATCATCGACGTCCTCCTGGTCATCAGTCCCTTTTTGCTTGTCCTGATGGTCGCCAGTATCGGGGCGAATGTTCTGGTCAGCGGCCTGAATTTCTCCACAAAGGCCCTGAAACTCAAAACCGAACAACTGAACCCCATGACCGGGCTGAAAAATCTCTTTTCCGGCGAAAATCTGGTCAAGCTGCTGTTTTCGATTCTCAAATTGATTCTCATCGGAACGATTGTCTGGATTTATTTGAGAAAGAGGATTCCGACATTGGCCCATTTGCAATGGACACCAGCCGGCAGTCTGCTCGGCGAGATCGGCGGGCTGATTTTGGGGGTCGTCCTGCAGATCACCTTGGGGCTGGCCGTCATTGGCATCGGCGACTGGCTGTATCACAGATGGAAACATACAGAACGATTGAAGATGAGCAAGCAGGAGGTCAAGGACGAACACCGCGACACCGAAGGGGCGCCGGAAATCAAATCCAAGATCCGGCAAAAACAATATCAGGCCGCCATGCAGCGAATGCTGCAGGATGTGCCCAAGGCCAACGTCGTACTGGTCAACCCGACCCATGTCGCCGTGGCGCTGCGCTATGAGCCGAAAACCATGCAAACGCCCATCGTCGTCGCCAAGGGCGGCGATCATATGTGTGAAAAGATCAAGGAGATTGCACGCTTCAACGGCGTCCCGATTATCCGCCGGCCCGCGCTGGCCCGCGAACTCCACGCCACCGTCAAACTGGGCGAGCCCATCCCGGAAAAACTCTTCACCGCCGTCGCCGAAGTCCTCGCCCTGCTCTACCGCATCCGCCACAGGGGCTAATGCGGCCAAAGCTTCGAAACGGAATTTACTGTTTTCTGCGTTTTCAGCATCGAAAAAACAGGTTTTTCTTGCCTAATCCGGAACACTGTCTATAATCGCCCAAAAGGAACCTATTATAGTGATCGCGATTGAAAATCCCCGTTGGGTCGCGGCCATGGTGGGTCGTCCCGATACATCGGGATACTACCCTGAAGGGTATAGAAAGGAAAAATGAAAATGGATAAACAGATCAGTATCATGCCCTGCCTTGACATGCAAAATGGCCGGGTCGTTAAAGGGGTTCATTTTGTCGACATTCGTGATGCGGGCGATCCCGTGGAGTGCGCGAAGGCCTATTGCGCCGCTGGTGCCGACGAGCTGGCGCTTCTGGATATCACCGCAACCGTTGAAAACCGGCCCACGATGCTCGAGGTGGTCAGCAATGTCGCTGAGGTTACGACCATTCCCTTTACTGTCGGAGGGGGCATTTCTGATGTCGCTTCGGCAGCAGCGGTTTTAAACGCAGGAGCCGACAAGATATCAACCAGCAGCGCCGCCTTTCGCAAGCCCGAGATCATCAAAGACATGGTCGCCGAATTCGGCCCGGAAAAGGTGACCGTGGCGATTGATGTGGATGTGAATGAATCAATGCCGTCCGGCTATGAAGTCTATATTGACGGCGGCCGAACACCGACGGGGGCTGATGCCATCGAGTGGGCCAAAAAAGTCGATGGCTTTGGGATTCCGGTCATACTGCCAACCAGCAAGGCCGGAGATGGCGCCCGGACGGGATACGATCTTCCCGTGATCAGGGCGATGGCCGCTGCCTGTTCGGCCCGGATCGTCGCCTCAGGAGGCGCCGGAAAAATGGAAGATTTCTATGACGCGGTGCAGGCCGGGGCAACAATTCTGCTCGCCGCATCCGTCTTTCATTTCCACATGATTGATATACCCCAGTTAAAAAACTACCTGCGGGATAAGGGCTTAAACGTCAAGTAAAGCATTCGCGTCACGAATTAACAAAGCCGTGACAGTGACGGCCTGTCCTGCCGGCCGGTCCGCCATAGCTGGCTTCTGCGTAGCTTTATGCGAAGCAAAATAACGAAGAAGGAAGCTCACAGAGCGAAACAGAATAACTGCTAACTGCTAACTGATAACTGATAACTGCTAACTGCTAACTGATAACTGATAACTGCTAACTGCTAACTGCTAACTGATAACTGATAACTGCTAACTGATAACTGTCTATCCCATTAATCATTATTCATTTCAAAGCCCCTTCCAATCTCAAAGCCCCATCGGGGCGAAAGAAAAAATCCGCGTGGGCATGGTCCACCCTACAAGACTGGGGCCGAACACTATTGTGTCTGACCCCTTTTAGTTTTCCTTTCCCCTGTGCTTCCCGCCTCGCAACCCGCAGCACACCATTCTGAACACCTGCCTTTTAATCTACGAACTACGAACTACGAACCACGAACCACGAACCACGAACCACGAACTACGAACTACGAACCACGAACTGCGAACCACGAACTATGAACTATGAACTATGAACTACGAACTAAAAGAAACCTTGCCAAAATGGATGTACTGCGGTTAGAGCACTTTAATCTTTTCTGTTCGCATTTAGGCCGTCGTGAGGACAAGGTCCACAAGGAAGAGAGCACAGCGATATTGGAATATCGCGAGCATCTCTGACACCGTGGACCGAAGCCGCAACAGGCATAAAGCGAACACGAAAAATTAAATTGCTCTTCCGTACGAGGGCTGCAACGCCCTTCCCTCTGGTCAAAAGCATGAGACCCTCTTTCACGATTGTATTTCCCGTGAAGAGTTGCAGATCGATCAATTAGAACCCAACCAGTAAAAGAAGACCACAACGGGGACCGCCGATGGCAGCCGCCATTTAAGTAACCGAACATTCAAATTGTCCCTCAAGCCTCAAGTCTCAAGTCTCAGGCCTCAGGACTAAGGTAAATGTTAAATCCCGGCGGGGATGGTAGTGTCGACTGGGGTCTGTCGCAAATGAGACCCCCGGCCAAGCAAGTGAAGGTCGAACAAAAGGTGTAGGGATCGCGGAAATATCACCCGCATCCCCCGTGGCAAGCCACGTTAAAGATAAAACAAATAAACTGTCACCACAAAAAGGGTACATCCGTCTTCGCTCTTCGAGCTACTCCGGACAGGGGTACAACCCGGCTGTCGGCAGAATCCCGATTTATCGGGACAGGCCGTACCGGTCCCCCTTTTGCTCATGACGATGGCGATTAAAATTTTTGGATACTTTTTGTTTTGTTCTTGACTTTTGGGGCAAATTCCAATTAAGAAAAGACTGTATTATTTAACCGGTGATTATTGACAGGCGAACTTAAGGAGAGAACAAAATGGACTACAAGGCATTTATCGAGGAGCAGGTTAATGAACTCAAAGAAACCGTCGGCGATGCGACGGCGATCAATGCATTGAGCGGCGGGGTTGACAGTTCCGTTGTGACCGTATTGGCACACCGGGCGTTGGGCCGGCAGCTCAAAACGTACTTTATTGACAGCGCATTAATGCGTCAAGGCGAACCGCAGCGGGTTGTCGATATGTTCGCCAAGATGGGAATTCCGGTGGGCCTGGTTGACGCGAAGGCCGAATTCCTGGCCGCCCTTAAGGGATTGACCGATCCGGAGGAAAAACGTCACGCCGTGACCGATACCTTTTACGCCAGGGTGTTCGGCAGGCTGGTCAAAGAGACCGACGCTACATTTCTGCTTCACGGGACAATATTGACTGATATTGAAGAAACCGTGGCCGGAATCAAGCGTCAGCATAATATTCTTGAGCAGCTCGGCATTGATCCGAAAGAGGCGTACGGCTACGCGGTCCTTGAGCCCTTGAAAACGCTTCGCAAAGACGGTGTTCGCGAGGTGGCAAGGGTTTTAAATCTGCCGCCTGATATCACCGAACGGATACCCTTTCCGGGACCCGCACTGGCGGCCAGAATTGTGGGAGAGGTGACCGAGGAGCGGCTGAAAACCGTGCGGTCGGCTACCGCTATTGTGGAAGAGGAACTGGGCAACAGCGGAGCGTTTCAATACCTGGCCGTTTTGCTGAACGATAAGGCGACGGGAATCCGCGACGGGAAACGGCAGTTCGGTGAGATTGTTGTGGTGCGGTGTATTGAAAGCACGGATGCCCGCACGGCGACCGTTACGGAGCTGCCGTGGACGAAACTGCACCGGCTTTGTGAACGCATTACGCAGATCGACGGCGTCAACCGCTGCCTCTATGATTTAACGCCGAAACCTCCGGCAACCGTTGAATATATCTGAGATCAGTTCTTGCCGAAGTTGGCCCGTTTTTCCTGCCGGGTAAGTGTATTGCTGATGGGGATTCGCCGCTCCATGCCGGTGCGATGTTTTGTGCGGGGTTGGGAGCGAAGAGGAAACTATAGATAGCCGGGTTCCGCGCCTTCGGAAAAGTTCTTGACATTTGGGGGCGAATCCCATTGATTAATATCCACTAATTGTAGTTTTAAGTTGTGGAGACGGATTATATTGTACGCCTCCACCCTTCCTCCTATGCTCTCTGAGCTGCTGAGGACAGGTCGGCTCCCTCCCTTGGCAGGGCAGGAGCTTTTAGGTGATGTTAACTTTAAGTATAAGGAGAATTTAGCATGTCTGAGAAGAAACAGGATTTGGCGGGCCCGGGGATCGGGGATTACAACGAACTGGAAAAGATACTTCCGGCCGATTACACGTCGGCGCTGACACCCAAAGAAACACAGATTGCGACGTATGCGGTCAAGGACTACATCGAGGAGCACATGTGCAGGGAGCTGAACCTGATACGGGTGACGGTACCGTTGATCGTGGACATAGAAAGCGGGGTCAATGACATGTTGGACCGGGACGGGTCGCGGACGCCGATACAGTTTCATATCAGCAACGACCATGACAAGCACCCGGTCGATGCGCAGGTTGTGCAGGCGGCGACGAAGTGGAAACGGATGGCGCTGAAGCAATTTGGGATGCAGGTCGGAGAGGGGCTTTTGACGGATATGCGGGCGGTGCGGAAAGATTATTTCCTGGACCATGACCACAGCGCGTACGTGGACCAGTGGGACTGGGAGCTGGCGATTACAAAGGAGCAGCGGAACCTGGGATTTTTGAAGGAAGTTGTACAGAAGCTGTGGAAGGTGCTGAAGGGGGCGGAGCGGCACGTGCAGGGACTGTTCCCTCAGTTGAAGACGGACTCGTACCCGGACCTGCCGGAAGAACTGACGTTTATTCATGCGGAGGATATTTTGGCGAAGTTTCCCGACCTGCCGCGGAAGCAACGGGAGACGGCGATTTTGCAGGAGTATCCGGCGGTCTTTATCTACGGGATCGGCTGGGTGCTGGAGGACGGGTATCCGCATGAGATGCGGGCGGCCGATTATGATGACTGGGTGACGGAGACGACGAGCGAGGACGGACGGCCAATGCACGGGCTCAACGGTGATATTCTGGTGTGGAACCCGGTGACAAAACGGCGGCATGAACTGACGTCGATGGGGATTCGGGTGACATCGGAGACGCTGCGGCAGCAGCTTGAGATTAGCGGGCAACTTGACTTTTTGAAGCTGCCGTATCATCAGGCGATCGTCAATAATGAGATCCCGCTGAGTATTGGTGGGGGGATTGGGCAATCGCGGACGTTTATGACAATTTTAAAGAAGGCTCATATTGGAGAGGTCAGTGCGACGGTGTGGCCAAAGGTGCTCAAGGACATGTGCAGGAAGAAGAATATCCATGTGATCGAATAAGTCGGATGGTGATTTTGTTTTTACTGTTTTTTCTGGTTTGAAGCATGGCGAGGTTGCCTTTTTGGCAGAGTACCTCGAGGAAAAACTAGAAAACTTAGGCGCAAAAAGAGTACATCCGTCTTCGCTCTTCGAGCTACGCCGGACAGGGGTACAACCCAGCTGTCGGCAGAATCCCGATTTATCGGGACAGGCCGTACCGGTCCCCCTTTTGCTCATGACGATGGCCGACTGAAAAAGGGGGGTTACCACAATTGCTTTTGGCCGGCGGGTTCTTCTTTGTGCTTGCGGGTTCCTGAGGACACGATTTCCTTAATCCTGAATTTTGATTTTTTTCTGCAGGTCCCGGGACACTCGCCGGTCCAGCAATACAGACACAGTTTTTCTCTCGGCAGGCCGACGGCCTCAACCATGTCCTCAACCGTTTGATAGCGCAGGGTCGTTACGCCGATATCCTGCGCGATCCATTCAATCATACGTTTGTATTTTGCGGAACGGTGATCGATGTATTCAGAAACATCCTCCAGGTCGTGACCCTCAAGACTGCGAATCGCTTTTCGCGCCGCCAGTTCATGAATCGAGCGGGTGGACAGGTTGAATCGGCACGGGAACATCAGCGGCGGACAGGCCGGTCTGACATGAATCTGCTTGGCGCCGCAATCCCACAGTTTCTTGATCGTGAAGTTCTTCAACTGCGTCCCCCTCACGATGGAATCCTCGCACACGACAATGCTGTTGTCTTTGATGACCTCTTTGACGGGGATCAGCTTCATTTTTGCGATATGGTCGCGCGTCTGCTGAGACGGCGGCGTATAGCTCCTGCCGTATCCCGGCGTATATTTGACAAGCGGCCTTCGGAACGGCTTGTTGGAGGCCATGGCATACCCCAGACCGTGAGCAAGCCCCGAATCCGGGATCCCGGAAACGACGTCGACCTCGATATCCGCGTCGTGCCTGGCCAGCGCCCGGCCGCATTTTTCCCTGACGATCTCGGCGTTGACGCCTTCATAGTTCGATGCGGGAAAGCCCGTATAAATCCACAGGAACGTGCAAATCTGATTCGTTCTGGGGGTGCCCGGTTTTCGCTGCACGACACCGTCTTCGTTGATGAGAACGATTTCTCCCGGATCCAGATATTTCACGATTTCAAATCCAATGTTATGAAAGGCGGCTGTCTCGCTGGTGACCGCCCAGGCGTCATCTTTTTTTCCAATCACCAGCGGGGTATAGCCAAAACGGTCCCTGGCGGCAAAGATGCCCGTTCGATTTAACAGCAGCAACGAGCATGAACCGTCGATCATATCAAACACTTTCTCGATGCCGTGCACCAGGTCCGTTCCCTGGTTGATGAGTTTGGCAACGAGCTCGGTTGTGTTCACAATGTGTTTGCCGACTTCACTGAACGAGATCCCTTTTTTCAGCAGGGTCGCGACCAGCGCTTCGTTGTTTTCGATAATGCCGTTGGTGGCCAGGCAGAAAGGCCCGAATTTCGAATTGAGATAGATCGGCTGCTCATCCAGGGCGCTGATGACGCCGATTCCTTTGTTGCCCCGCATGCGTTGATAATCATCGAAGAATTTCGACTTGAACTGACTTTGACTGAGCGCGTGAATTTGACGTGTAAACTCGGTTCCCAGAACAGCCATGCCGCCGTATTCCGTGCCCAGATGCGAGTGATAGTCGGTGCCGTACAGCAGGGTTTCGGCACAGTCGTTCTTTGACACAATTCCAAAAATACCGCTCATAGTTATGCCTCCTGACGAAATGGTTGGCTGGAATAAAGCCCGTTTTTCACAAAAACCCGGCTTTCGGCGGTGATTATATCAGATGAACGGTGAAAATGCAAAGAAAACTAGGAAAACCAGGAACAGCCCTATTCAATTGATTATCGATTATTGTTGATTGGTGATTGGCCCTGGCCGAGGGAGATTTGAAATTCTTGAAGTTTTGGGGGATTTGTGTATAGTAGGCGTCGATGAACAGACAGATACCAACCAATCCAGGTGCTCCGGTGCTGTCCCGGCCGGAGGCGGTTTTTATCGCCGCGGCGGTGACGCTGCTGGTCGGGCTGCTGACGGGGGTCCATGAGAATCTGCTCGATATCCTGTGGGTGTGTGCGTTTTGCCTGGCCGGAGCGGCGACGCTGATCTGTGTCGCCGCGAAAAACTCCGTCGATCTGGTCGGGTTTGTGCCGATCGTCTGGGTGCTGACGCTGCTGCGGATTGCGCTGCAGGCAATGACCGCCCGTAAAATCATCGGACACCACTCAACCGGAATCCTGATCGGCTCCGTCGGCAAGGTCCTGACGACACCGGCGCCGCTGGGAGCGGTCCTGACGGGGTTGGCGTTGGTCGCAGTGCTGGCCATCCTTATCTTCGGGGCGTGTCAGCGTATGACGAGCGCCGCCAACAGCTATATCCGGCAGGTTCTGCCCCTAAAACGGATCGGCATCGAAACCGATCTTCGGATGGGGCTGATCGATGAAAGCAACGCCCAAACACTGGCCCGAAAAATCGCGACGGAAGTTCGCTTTTTTTTCGGGATGACCGGCGTCAGCATGTTGATGCGCGGCGAAGCGGCCATTTCTGTTTTCACCCTGCTGGGGTGCCTGGTCACGTTAGCATCGGGGAATTCTTTTGAAACCATCTCCCGGGAAGGGCTGCTTGGGCCGGTCATGGCATTCGGGGCCTTTTCACTGGTTCCTGCGGTGATCGTAGCTGTTTCCTGCGGCGGCCTGATGAGCAAGGAAACACTGGCACTGACGCCCGAAGAGGCCGGGCAGGAACCGGTGGCAACGAAGAAAATCACGCTCATCAGCCAGGAAACCGGGGACGCCGAGGAGATCGAGCTGCTGAACCCGGACTTTGTGAACCATGCAGGGGTCGATGAACGGATCGTTGAGTTTGAGCCGCCGCGTGAAGCGGCCGCCGCAACCGCATTCCCGGCGTGCGGCAGTCCGGCGGAATACTATAAACAACTCGGGCACATGATCACCGCGGTGAAAACCCAGCCCCGCGCGGCCGTGCTCGGTTCCAAAGACATTCGTTCGCTGCCGGTGACCGTGGCGGTGAATATCGCAATCGGTCTGGCCCAGCAAAAACAGAAAGTGCTTATGGTGGATACGGACACGACGCGAAATGCGATGGCACAGGTCTTTGAACTCGATCCGGTATTGATGCAGAAAAAGATACAATCCAGCTGCCTGGAAAATCTTTCGGCATGCAGCGTTGGAATCGATAAGATTGACCTGCTGCTGAAAAAGAAAAAGATCACCGAGCGCTTTGATACGCTGCTGATTTATGCCCCGGAGGCCGATGCGGCTTGCCTGACTGAAAAAGCAGGCGGTTCGTGGGAGGTCTTTTTCTTCGGCGATGCGGCCCCGGCCCAAAGCGGGGGCATGCATGTCATCCCGCAGATTCAATCGATTCTAAAGTGATGGGGGTTTACAGCATTGCGATGCCGGCAAATTGCTGCTGGATCATCGACAGCATTTTTTCGAGCCGTGCGTACTTTTCGATCATTCTTTGTTCGACTCTTTGGAGCCGGCGCTCTTCGTCCTCGATACGCCGTTCCATCGAGGTGATCCGATCCTCAATACTCTCAATCGAGATGGGAACCCGGCCGCTGCCTGTTTTGAGCAAATCATCGACCTGCTCATAAAGATTACCGGCAAAGCCCTGACGAATATTTACCGTCACTTCCATCGTCCGACCGGTCTGGCTCGTATCCACCACTAATTGCAAATCAAACTCAGGATACAAGGGCTTGTATGAAGAATCCAATTCATCGTTACCATAGATATAGTTGCCGTCAATTATGGCACTGCGTGCATCTTCCCAGTCCTCATCGGCTTGCTTAATGAGCGCCGAAGTAATGACACCGCCGCCGTCAACGGTCACCTGAACATCAAATGCCCCCGCCGTGGTATAGCGGCTGGCACCATAGAATTTGACATAAGCCGAATCGACACCACTTGTCGAACCGGTCTTTTGCGCTCCCATCAACAACAGTACCCCAAGGTAATCGTCCACGACCGCTTCATCAAATGTATTCTCATCCAATTCCAGCATGCCGTCGGCACCGACACTCAGCCCAATATCCCGCGGATTGAGAAAGCTGTCCGATGCGGTAAAGCCCACTGCGTTTGTGATCAGGGGCGTTTGTAAAAGAGAGCGGATACTGGTCAGCGTATATTCGGATGAGAGAATTCCGGCCGTGTTCGTTTGTTCATCATAGGTCGTCTTTTCATCGACATACATAATAACCGTATTGTACGCTTCGATCATCGCGTTCATTTTTTCTTTGAGCTGTTCGGTGTTGCGGGTCAGGTTGATCTCAACGGACTCATACGTACCGGGATTGTCCGGGTCTTCGGTGTTCCCGTGCAGGCTCAACGTAACGCCCGCGATGACATCATCAACCGTGTTTGTGCTGCGGCTGATCCAATCATCCGCTCCCGGCGGATAATCATCCACCTTGAAAAGCGAATCCTGAGCCGATTGTGTTTCACTGAAGGTCGCCGCAGCCAGTGACGCAATATCGGCCGTGACTGCGCCGCCGACGGTGGATTGGTTGAATGTCAGCGAGGCCGTCTGGGTAGCGGTTTCAAAATCCAAGTTCAATGTCATCGAGCTGGCGCCGACGGTTTTGTCGATTATTTTAAACTGGCCATCCTCAAATGTTACCTTGGCGGTATCGGCGTAAGCGGTTTCGATTTCACCAATCAAATCCTCCAGTGTTGAATGCTCGTTGATCACAAAAACCGTATTTACGGGAGTTCCGTCATGCTGATTGCCGCTGATCGTAACCTGTGTTACATCAGCGAAATCAATGCTCTGTCCGGAAAAGTCATCCAATTCAGAGATTTTTGTGGTACCGCCGGCGTTTTCACCATTGGTTTGCAGTATTGAAGCAGCGGTGTGGACCTCGGCGCTGCTGGTATCGATGGTAATCTGATAGTCCGAACCGCTGTTTCGACCGCTGAGCACCAAGTGGTAGATACCATCCGCCCCGTCGTCATATTTCAGGATACTGGCGGTAACGCCGGGATTTTCGGAATCGTTATTGATCAGACCGACTAAGTCCTCCAAGGTGGTGTCCGCAGTCGTCTGAATCGTCATCTGCTGATGGTCATACGAGAAAAGAAACGTCCCTTCACCCACATAGGACGTTGCATATTTGAAGCCGTCGTGCACCCAGCGATCTGCCGTTGCCAATTGTTTAATCTGGACGGTATGGCTCCCTTCGTAGGCCTGGGAATTGGCCGAAACCGTCAAGGCACTCTCGTCATTGCTGCTTGCCTGAAACGACCGAAGCTGACTGGCGTCGGCCAGATCGTCTAACGATGATTTATAGGTAAACAGCTTGCTTTGAAGCTCTGTAACCGCTGTTTTCTTTTCGTCGAATTTAGTAACATTGGTTGTGTAAGCAGCCAGACGACGGCGTTCGACAGCCATCAACTGATCGATCAATGCCTTTGTATCTATTCCGGTTGACAGCCCCGGCAGTTGCAATGAACTCATTTTTCACCTCTAAGTTTATTTTGCATAATACCCTTCAGGGTAGTCGTAACTTACGGTCACTACTCTACATCGGCGCGACCTAACGGGAATTTTCCATCGTGACCACTATAGACAGCGCCTTATTCTTATTATCGTCCGCTTTTATGAACGAAAAAACTGAAATATTAATAAAGAATTATTTTCCACTGGCGGCAACGTTCAATTCGGTCGGTGAAAAAGCTTGGGATGTTTTCGCCAAACGAATCCCTTCGACCAATTCCCTGATCTTTTCCTGAAGTTCAATATGCCCTGCCAGTATATTATCGGACAATAGGTCCTGATACACTCTTAATGCCTCTTCGGATTGCCCGCCGAACAGGTACTGTTGGCCCAGTGCCAACTTTTCTTTCAGAGCAGATGAAGGATCCGTTAATTGTCCCTGCGGCATTATTTCAGGTCTATCCGCCACTGATTTCAAGCCCGGAGCATCCAACAATTCCCCCTTCAACTTGTCGGCATATTGCCGAAAGATGTCCCCATGACAGTCATGATAGGTTTTGGCATGTTTATTAAAAACCGCCACAACATACTCATTGAATCGCTGTTTTCGCAGCAGCGGATCGGCGATTTGGACCAGCTGCGAACACAAGACGGTATCGGGGTATTGTCGAATCATTCGTTCCAATGCCTGAGCGGTTATGCGGTTCCGCTGGTCGAAGCGAACCGTATTAGTATTCGACATCCGACGATAAAAATAACCCGCCGCATCGGGTACCCTGCAAAAGCGAATCTGCATGGCATTTCGCGTGAGGAAGTCAAAATCCTCAACATTATTCAGATTACTGAACAGACCTGTCTTTTCGAACATCGTTCTGCGTTTAAGCGAGCCGGAATTAGCAACGGGCGAAAAGGCGTTGTAAAACAAAAACGCCGGAAGTTGTGAGCTGTCACTGAAATCGTGATAGTCCCACTCAACACCGGTCCGTTTGCCTTCTGCATTCACCAGTGTTATTTTGGAGGGATAGTAGTAATCATACTGCGGATTGGTTTGGGCAAAACGGATAAACTGTTCGAGATAATCCGAGGCGATAAAATCATCCGAATCCACTCCCATCACAAATTCACCTCGGGCCTCCTGAATCGCCCGATTCATGCCAGTTGCAAAGTTACGATGTGTCTGTGAAATAAAACGAATCCTCGGATCATTGTAAGATTTCGCAATCTCTGCGGTTCGATCCGTGCTGCCGTCGTCCACAAAGATCAATTCAAAATTCTTGAATGTTTGAGACAGAACTGATTCGATGGCATCAGAGACAAAAGCTTCAGTATTGTAAGCAACCATGTAAACGGACACAGCAACAGGCGAGTAAGCATCTGGGCGATCTTGGCTCTCGGGGGAATTTTGATCCGCCGGAACAATGGGGTTCGTTATATCAGATTCGCAGCATTCCACTACAAAAAGAACATTCCTTGCCAGATCCATCTCGCCAGCAATGGTGTGAGCGGATGTGATTGAAGCCTGATTGTCTTTAGCGATTGAAGATAGTAATTGCTGTGTTTGTTCAATACTTAAAAAATTCGCTGCTTTTTCGTCAGTCCAATCGGCCGAGTTCTGGTTGTGTTCCATCACTAAAACGCGTTTACTTTGCCGGAGTGCTCTTTCAAAAACTGATTTTAAAATATCAAGTGACAATCCTTCACCTACGAGAATATGCAGAATCGTTGTGTCGGCCGGATGGTCTTGATCCAAATATTCGCTGTAGAGAATATTTTCCGGCTTAAATTCGTGGAAGCCCCACGGTGTTTTATGTGTTACCTCAACCACTTTACCATAGACATAGGGTGAAATGGAAATATAGGCCTTGGCATGCGTATCCATATTGGATTTAACCACGCCTCCGTTTGTCGTAATGATGTGAAGGGCACCTTGTTGCTGAACGGATCGCTGAAAAACGGTATTGAGCCGCTCCTTCCAATCATCCTTGAACCAGTCGTCGATATTAGAGGCATGAATCACCACTCTGCCTGTGAAATCGGACAGAATATCCAGATCGCCGCTCATTAAATTAAAAGGCAAATAATAAATCGGGCATTTGCTTAAAATGTTTTGCACACGTAAAAAAGTGTCTTTTGACTGAAGCCACCCGTGCCCATAGAAAAAACTGTTGGTATTTGGCACCAGTTGTTTTTGCTCATTATAGCCGCAATCCTGACCGCCGCCGACAGGAACGCGCTCGTTCGTTCTATAACAGGGCAGCAGACATCGGCAGTTTCGTACGCCTTCCAACAGTTGTGCGTCATGGAACGGCTGAATGTAAGTTTGATACAGTAAGGCACCAAACGCAGACAGCCGAGTTATTGTATCCTGCACGATGTGCGGATCGATCGGCATCGACAGATATAAATGCTGATTTTCAAGAGTCAGTTCTGTTTGCTCGAACCGGGCCGTAAATGTCTCAACGGAACGCCCAAACACACGACTGATAAAATCGCGATGATCAGTTGAAAACGAGATCAATTCAAGGATCAGTTTGGCATATTCCAATGCGTGAGTATTCAGATCGTAAAAAGTGATTTTTTCCGGATCGACGGAAAGTAGATAGTTCAAACCAGACAACCCCCCCACAACACTAACATAATGGTCCACCTTTTTAGTCAGCGTCTTTTTCAGTGCAGCGACATTGGCCAGAACACGATCCATCCGATCTGCACTGGCGATGTAGACCTGACCGCGCGATTGAAACAGATTTTCCTGACGGTCGGCCCTTGCAAGTATAGCATCAAACATCATCCTAAAATTATGGGCCTTGTGTTTCCAGTCCCATGCCTGAATGGAACGCAAAATACCCGTTCGCATTTGAGCCAGTATGTCCCTGCGGTTTTTGAGTAAGTCAAGCATATCTGCGATATCATCAACATCGCGTTCAATAAAATATCCGTTCACACCCGGAATGATCAGTTCGGGCATATTGCCAACGGACGTTGTTAATATCGGCACGGCACAGGCAGCTGCTTCCAAGCACGGATTGGGGGTTCCCTCTGTTTGGCTGGCACAAATATACACATCGAGCTGCTGATAAAATTTTCGCATTTGTTCCGGGGTTCGCCATTTATCCTCACGGGCGGCGACTCTCAGTTCAACTCCTGAAAGCCGTTGTACCGCGGGAACGATATAATCGTGATAACCCCGTATATTGCCGTTATTTTTGATACTGCCAGCCCAACCGACAACCAGCGACTCCGAATCGAGCCGTTTTTGTGGAGTAAAGAAGGTGGTATCCACACCATTGGGCGTATAAAAAACCGGAACCTTAAAATCAGTGGCAAGTTCTTCAAACAGCAATTTACTATTGACGAAAACCGCTCCGGCTATTTGTTCAATGACCTGCATCCCGGTTTGCCGCCATTGGCCCTCCATTTCACAATGGGAACAAAGTCCCATCATTACCTTATGCCGCTGCTGTTGCAACAGAGGGATAAGCGCCTTCATGTTCGGGTCTAAAAATTGCCGCCAGTAATAGATAACAACCAAATCCGCGGCCTTGATGTCATCGGCAGTTACAGTACCACTGAATTTTTTAGTGCAGTGATGCGTTTGTTTGAGCGAACGCATCAGATTATCCGTCTTGAAATCGTGCGCCCAATTTGGCACATCCACAACAAATAGAACATTCGGCTTGTTTTGCCCGGACAAGTCAGGTAAGCTACTTTGAATCACGGCCGGTTTCAACGTTTTCTGAGAATCACCGCATGGAAGACCCTGCGGGACCGTACTTTTATCCTGTGCCACAACTAGCAGCATGGGACTGTATAGCTTTGAGCTTGGAAGATGCTCACCAGCCGCAACATTAATCGTTTTCAAATATTCCACCAACCACCGCATTTCCGGTTTGATGTCATCAGAAGCGGGATCAAGCCAGATATTGTTGCCCATCACAAAGTCAGCAAAACACAATTGGGCTTCATATTTACGGAAAACACGCTTCAGTTCATCAAGATTCATAATTCGACGATTGTGCGTCGACAGCACCTGCCGCATTTTCTCCTCTTTATACACAAGCCGGCGAAGTAAGCCCTGATAGTTATCCAGATAGGGACAGCCAATAACGACATAACCGCCGGGTTTCACTAATTGAAAATGGCGATCAATCACCGCTTCGTAATTTTCAAAATGTTCCACAAATCCAAATGAAGTCACAACATCATATTTCTGTTGAATGGGAGCAAAGAAATCCTGCTGAAGGATCTGAACCTGATTGATGCCATTATGACGCAAGAGCTTTTCGATGTGCTCACAATGTTCGCTAAGCTCAATCGCCACGGGCTTGTACTCAAATCGCTTCGCCAGATAACATAAATGTCCACCCGGATAGGCCCCAATCTCGACACAGGTAAAGTTCGGGTTAACAGGCAAGTGTTTTTCGAGAACTGGTGCAAATTCATTGCTGTTCACCAGCCATGGCTTAAAGGGCTTATCGCGACCGCAGTCCCAGTATTTCCGATCGGTTAAGTTTTCCGGAACCATTTGTTCAGCCATTTGCGTACTCTTTTTGGTAACTTTTTTTCCATTCTGTTCTTGATCCTATATCCGGGGCTGCTCGATGCTGATTTTTTGCCGTGTCAGACTATTGGGACCATGCCCGGCATCCTGTGTTCGGATGCGATCCAGATGTGTCGCTTCCACTTGAACAATGGCAATTTTATATGCTGAGGGCGTAAATTCAACAGCCTGAAAACCGGCGCCCATCTCTGAGCAGATATCCAAAACCGCTTTTTGAATGCCCACAAATCGTTCATCACAATCATCAAAAACAATCACACTGTGCGGATGTAAAAATCGTTTAAGGTTTTCAAAATCAGAACGCACAGACGGCTCATCATGCATACCGTCGATATACACCATGTCCACCGGCCGATCAATGGCTTGAGCCATGACAGATGAATCACCATCTATAAAACAGACCCTGCTTGATTCGGGGGTTCCATTCCATAATTCGCGACGGGTAAAAATGAGATTTCTGCTCATCGGCGTTTTATAATACCGTTGATCATGCGGCGTAATATCACAGGTAAATATTCTGCCGTCATCAATCCCTTTCTCCACCAGATATCTCGCCCACATAAATGACTGAAATCCTCGTGCTGTCCCCACCTCGGCAAAGGTTTTTGCTCCGAGTTGTTCGGCCAACTGCCTGAGTAAGACACCGCGAAGCATGACCAGTTCCGGAAACGCTGTCACCACCGGCGGATTTTCATGCGGCCGCTGATTAGAACCATATTGATACCATATCGCATAAACGGATGGATTCGTCACGCGGGCGATTTCTGTGATGTGATAAGATTGAGTCGGTTTCATCAAATCCCTTGTTTTGTCTGTTGGGGTTGCAATTGACACCGTTACCGACTCGTGCGACACAGGAGAAAGCTCGGCCCAATGCCCCGGTGAACGACCATCGACAATCGCGTTCAGAATTGAAACAAACTCATCGGCTCGAATATCAACAGTGTGTTTTTGCTCGAACAGCGAACGACCATTTTGGGCAATGTCCTGAAGCATTGGGGCGTCTAGAAGATAAGAACGAGCCGTTTCCAGAAAATTATCCATTGTAACCGGCAGATAGTTTTCGAAAGGCTTAAGGCCCAGATACTCGCCCCCCTGAGGTATATCGCACAGTAAACCCGCTCCGGAAGCCAAGGCTTCATACAATTTGATAAAGGGAATATGATATTTTCCGGTGCAACTGGCGAATAGTTTGCTTTGTTGAAGACACTGAGCATAGCGTTGACCCGTTAACACCTGATTATCGGAAAAATATTGATACCCCGGATGCTGTTGATGAAAATATTGAAGACCCGGCTGTTGAGAGAACACCTGGTGCATCTTTGTCCGAAGAGGATAAAAAACAGGGTTCACTGCACCCAACAATGTAACATCGTGAATTCTTTCAAGGCCGTCATCTCGAAATATCTCCGGGTTAATCGACCGGGGCCACGGGATAAAGCGAACACGCTCTTGTACCTGTCGGCTAAAAAACGAATCAAATACCTCGCGTCTGACAAATGGAGGGCAATAGGTGGAAAACGCATAGTCAAATCCATTGCCCAAAAGAATGCGATCCCAGTCCTGTCGACCACAATGCCAGAAATCGTTGATCCAGGCGATTTTCGGAATATCTTTAATTTTGTCAAGTCCCGTTGGGAAAACCCGCATTGGACCGGTCAACCCGTACTTCTGACAAACAGCATCCGGCAAAGGCATACCTGTCAGACGCCGCTCGTCCACGTAACAGAAAATGACATCCGGCCTGTCGTTTCCAAAATATTTTCGGACAATCTCAGGCACCAAATTTGTCTCATAATCAAAACCTGGTCCATAGATAACGCTATCAGGCAATTGTTTCAAAATCGCCTGCTGTTCGTAATAAACCGTTGGAGCCACCCACCCTTCGAAGTTTACTGAAAGAAAGAGGATTTTCATACTGCCGGAAGAACACGGCTTCTTAATCGCAGGCATTGATGCCGGAAGAGACGACATGATTTTTTTCGTTTTAGGTCGAAAAACAACATTGATGCTGACCCCCGGATTACCGGTCGCTTCCAAAATCAGTTCTTGATAATCAAAACGTTGCCCCTGTTCGGAAAAGGGAAGGTATTCTAATTGCTCGAAATAATCGAGCAACTGCTGAACAGAAGCCCCGGCATCTCGTAAAGCGTCTTCATAAAGCTCGATGATTACAATGGGTTTATCCCTTTTCAGGCATTCTGCAGCTCCCCGTAAGACCTGCATTTCATGGCCATCCACATCAATTTTAATCAAATCAATTTGTTTCAGGTTATCTTTTGCATAGTCATCCAACCGGACACATTGAACCTCGACCTGATCATGAATCTCTTGAAAGACCGGATCATCATGTGTCCACTTTTGCATTCGTGCGCTGGCAAGCCCTTTGTAAAGCTGATGCCTTTCGACTTTATCCGAAAGCGCAAAAGGATTTATCCTGATCTGGCCAAAGCAATTGCACTTCAGGCTCTGTTCGAATCGCTCACGATAGCCCGGATACGGCTCAAAAGCATGAACCTCTCCTTGCGGACCAACCAAAGATGCAGATAATAAAGAAAAATAACCAATATTCGCACCCACATCAACAATGCTCATTCCCGGTTTTACCAGTTCACGAAATACTCGTGTTGTCGCCGGTTCCCAACAACCGGTCTTTACAATTTTTTCCTCCAGATAATTATCACCATGAAGGAGCATTGTAAACCCACTCATTTCCACTTTATACATAGTTCGTCCCTATATGATCATCGGGCGGCAGAAACCCATTCGTCCCTGTCACCTCATTGTGTCTTCCCCGCGTATTTACCCAACGTTCGTAATCCGGTGCGAATCTGTCCGAGTTTGTCCTGTACTTCCTGCCGCTGCGAAGCAATGGTCAGGCACAGTTCCCGATACAATTTTTGTATCCGATCCCGCTGCTGCTCAAACCCGGGCCGCGACAATACGGCATTCTGTGTAATTTGTTCGGAAAGCTGCTGTGACTCTTCGGCGATTTTCATTGCGGCCTCCAGGTCATACTGCCGAAGCTTTTGGATCTGGCGGTCCATTAATTCCTCCAAATAGGCCGTCATTTGCCGAGCCGTTTCGTCCGTCATCCCGTTGACTGTCGTATTTTCCTGCATCTTTACCTCCTGTTCGTATTCTGTGCCAGAATATGCTCTGCTTCTTCCAGCAAATCCTGAGCATCCGTGTTCTGCGGTTCCAATTCCAAAATATCCCTGAGCAATTGCCCGGCCGCAGCGACCTGCTGATCTTTCATGTAGAGTGTCGCCAGACAGAACATCACCGAAACGTCTCCCGGGTGCATCTTCAGATATATATTGAGATATTCAATAACTCTGCCGAAAGACCCCATCTGGTAAGAAACCTGAAACAATCCCAGCAGGGCCGTCATATTATCGCTGTCGATATCGAGACATCGAAGGTATAAATCAAACGCTTCCTGCATCCGCCCTTTTTGCTGCTGGATCATGGCTTGTCCCGCAAGGGCGCGGCTGCTGCACGGGTCCAATCGCAACGCGACACGGAAGGCGATCTCCGCATCGTCCAGTTTGCCCTGCTGCAACGCGATAACGCCCGTGCCCACATAGGGACCGGCCTCGTCAGGTTCCAGGTGTGCGGCCTGCTCATAACAGGCAAGGGCCTGATCGTACTCGCCCAATTGCGTATGGCAATCCCCCAGTTCCTGAACGATCTCAAAATGCTGCTGCCAGCCGTGATCCGGCAGCTTTGTCTGACCCAGTCTGTCCATTCAATTATCTCCTGTTGTTACGTAGCTGTTCTGAGTTCGGAACCCAATATCATCCGATGTTGTATTTGCTCTGTTTGGCACGGGGGAATCGCCTTTATCCAAGATCACTTTGGCGTGCTGATACAAACGAATCGCATCCGACCAATTCTCTTTTTTACGATGAATCCGTGATTCGATGATCAATCGTGCAGGCGTTGGATGAGTCTGATTTAACTCCCGTATCATCGTTTCGGCCTCCTGTAGCGAACCGGCCTGAAATAGTGCATTTGCACGAAGTGTCTGCATCCACAAAACATTGCCGTGCCGCTGGGCCATCAATTCATACACCTGAGCCGCATCCTGCCACCGACCCTGCCGCTGGTATTCTCCGGCCACGGTCAGCAAATTATCAAACTGGAACGGATAATCCGAAAATACGGGCTTTCGGATGGTGATCCCAGAGGCCAATGCTGCCTCCCGAACCGGTTGATCGGGACAGGTATTCCGAAGGTGGACAACGTCAGCCCAGCGAAAGACCGCCCCCCAGCGATGTTGATCGGCTTCGACGATTTCATAGGCCACATCCGGTTCATCATTTTGAATGAGCGGATACAGTGATCGCTCCAGAAAGGAGACCTGGTCATGTTCAACCGGCAACCCCGTCGGCACAAGGGCCAGGTAGTCGCCCTCGGCAACCGCCAGAACGGCATCAATCTTCTGACCCTCGGCGGCGGCCTCCGAAACAGGCACTCTGACGATATTGGGCACGGCCGTTTGCAGTCTGTCAAGTTCCGAAGCCGGCAGCGGAATATATATCCGGCAGGGATAATACCCATGCGACCAAAGATCGGCGAGGGACTTTGTCAAAACTTCGTCACAACGATCGTGTAGGACGATGACAGCCATCTCTTTGGCACACGGCCAGGGTTTTGGCGGCCGCGTGCTGCGGATCGTCAATAAATTGCGAAGATAGCTGCCTGTGTCTTTTCGCTGCTGAACAGAAATCCGGTCACATTCGCCCACGGACGCATAGTATTCACCTGTCACCGACGGGATGTGCAGAAAGTCGGTGTAAAAGCAAAGCCGCCGGGTCAAGTCCCAATCTATCAGCACCTTTAAATCTTCATTATACGGTCCGGCCTGATCCAGCAAATTCCTGCGGTGCATCAAACTGACATGCAGGACGTGATTAAACTGAAACATCAGCATCCGGTCAAAATCGCGGCTGATCTCCAGATTTTTCGCTAAAATCTGCCGACGGCCGCCGGGCAACGGACGATAGTGAACCTTATACAAATCCGAATACGCCAAGCCATAGTCGGCATTTTTTTCCAACGCATGGACCAGTGTCTGAATATGATGTGAGTACCATCGGTCGTCATCATCAAGATAGCAGATATATTTACCTTCGGCCTGATGCAGCGCCTCGTTCAGCGAAGCGGCCTTGCCGCGGTTTTCATCACGGTCAATCAGACAGATTCGCGAATCATCGTAGTTTTGCATGATTGAGGCAATCGGCTCGCCTCCATCACGAACGACGATCAATTGAAATTCCGAATGGCTTTGGGCCAATACACTGTCAATCGCAGCCGATACACTCTCCGGCCGATTGTAGGTCGGCAACAGTACGGTTACCAACGGACTTGTTTTTGTACGCTTTTTCCGCATGGCGATTAAATTGTGTGCTTCCTGAGACACTTTTTTAGTTCGTCCTGCAAAATGAGGGTGCTCCGGACGGATCCATCGCTTCGATGGACAAGCCCTGTTCCCGCATCATGTACTGGCGCGGGTCTGTTTGTTTGACCGGAATTCCCACGGATCGGCTTGAGGGTCCTGTTGTTTCCAAGGGTGCCGCAGCAGGGTCCACGCCCATTGAGGGAATCTGCTTTGCCATCCGAGTTTCCATTTCACATAGGAGCGTGTGGACGGCTACCGCCAGTCCGTTTTGATTAAAGCGTTCCTGTGCGATCCGGCGATACCGCTTCGGGTCATACCGGCCGTTATGAATCAGGCGGAAAAAGTCCTCCGCCAAATCAAATACAAATTCGCTATCGAACATTTCGTCTACGGCGGCGAATCGATGCACAAGCGGCATCAAACCACAGGCCGCCCCAGTCCAAACCCCGCCCAGCGCACTGGCGTCAATAGCCGTGGAAACAACATAATGTTTATCTTTCAGCCACCGGGGCAGGTTCCTGACGGGCCCGTCCAAAAAGACGACATTGTCCAATTCCATGGCTTCAATCATCCGGGTCATGTATCGCTCCAGCGTCGGGTCTTCAAAGCCCCCAGCCAGATACAAGCGGGTATCCGCATCCAAATAATGCAGCTTCTGGAAACACTGTAACAAAAACATTGGGTTGGTTCGGGTACTCCACGGACCGACAGCGGCAATCCGTTTGCCCTCTTTCTTGTCATATAACGGCAGTGTTTCCGGATCCGGTACGGTGTCGGCCCGGATCACCGTAAGCAAAGGGGCCTGCTGCCTTAAATGTTCAACCCATTCGGCGTCCGTGCAGGCCACCACAGCGTCAATTTCAGAGAAATCGACCTGTCCCAAAAAGGAACTGGATAAATCCTGCTCATTGAGGATAAGGATTTTCTTTCCGGAGCCGCCCCGCTGCAGACAGGCAAGCAGGGTGTTTCCGATGCCGACAAATATCGAAAAGCCACCATCCCGTACGGCCTCAGACAATATGTCACATTGGTCGCCGACCCACCGCCGGGTTGGCATGAGTGAATCCAAAGACGCCGCAAGCGATTGAGTGATGAACGAATCACTGTCGGAAATCACCAGCGCCGTTTGCCGATTGCCTCGAATGGCCTCTATCATCGGCCCAAGCACCTGCTGACCCGGAGCCAATTTTAATGAACATTTTAACACCTCGATCGCCCTGCCCAACTGGTTCTTTTGTAAAAAGATATTCGCCGTGCGGTTGAAGGTGTCGATATTCAGTATTTCATTTTGGTGCATGACAGCAAACAGCTCGACCGCTTTTTCAGGATACCCTTCCTGGAGATAGGCCTCGCAAAGGTTCCAATAGACCTGCGCGCGGTCATCGCCCTGGCAAAACTGCAATGCTTTTTCAAAAAAAGCGATCGCCTCTCGTCCTCGCCGCAGACAAAACAACAGTGTTCCGGCATCATTAAATGCCTTGCCGTCGCTTGGCACGGTCTGCAGATGGTTGATTATCTGTTCAAGGGCCTGCTCGTGCTGACCCGCTTCGGCCATGGTCAGGGCCTGTTCGTACCGGTTTTCGGTTGAATCCGAATGCATCGTATTGTCTCCTGTTAAGTCTAAAAAACGTCCCGTTCCTTAGGAAAGTGCAAATTGCATACCGAAACAAAAAAAGATGCAATATTAGCTTGAAATCAGCTTTTCTGCCCTACCTTTCCGGCTCGGCTGTCTAAATATCAGACAGCTGACTGATATTCTGAATGAAGCGGGGTATTCGCAGAAACGGGGCCTTTTTCAAATTTGGCGAAAATCTCATTGACCCGCAGAAGCTGCTGTCTTAATGGATACCGCTGCTCAACAAATTGTCGGTACTGGTGTGAATGATACGAGGTGTCGAGTATCTTTTGGCAAAACTGCTCAGGGGTATTGAACAGCGGCGCAGCCCCAAAGATGCCGCGGGCGCCTGGGAAATTGTATACGACCGGCTTGATGCCCGCCGCCATCGCCTCCAGAATGCCCATTCCCTGACTTTCAATCACACTGGTCGAAACGATGAAATTTTTATCGTTCAGCCAGCCAAGAATATCGTCCTGAAAATCATCATAAATAAAGGCATGCGAAATACCCAGTTCGTTGGCTGCATATTCCAAATAGTGCCGCAAAAGCAAATCATGTCGCTCGCCGGCCATATAGAGTTTGTACTCAGGGTCGATTTTCAAAAGCTGCGCCATACATTGAACCAGCAACATCGGATTTTTAACCATCCGCAGTTTTGCTACAAACGCGATCTTTTTGCCGGGCTGACGCGGTTTATAATCAATCGCGTCCACGTCCACGCCATTGGGAACTGTTACCAGCATCGTTCGCCGGTCGATATCGCTGACCCAATGACGGATCGCGTGCATCACCCATTCATTGCCCACGGTCATCAACATATCTGCGTTGTCCCAGTTGATTAACTGAGGCCAGTTGATATGGGCTTCATATCGATGCAAACGGATAATCGTGCGGCATACTTTCGGCATATTGGTCCCGATCCGCGCCAGTTCTGTACACCACTCAAACCATGAAATATCGCTCCACTGCATCAGGTCAAACACATCCTGTGCGGTTTTGCCTTCAAAAAACCGAACCGGATAGCGGCGGCGTGTATACTCCATAATATCCTTGAGAAAGCCGGGGCCGTCGGCTCCGCAAAAAAAGGCGATTTTCGCGCGTTTTGACTTCAACGCCTCAATATGCTGATCCAATATCCGGGCCGGATCACAATGCTCTTTGCCGCGATACAAGACGTCCATCGCCGAGGCGGCATCGCCGGCCTGTTCAAGGCACGTGGCCATCTTTGAAAAAACGGCGTGGTCTAATTGTGCTTCAAGACACGCTGATTTAAGCCAGCGAACAGCCGAGGCGGGCTGATTTAAGGACATGTAGCCGGCGATAAGATTACCATATACCTGCGGCGGATGGTTTGGCAAGCCCACTGAACGCAAAAAATATCGGACAGCCTCTTCACTGCGCGCCAGGCGCAACAGAGCCGTCCCCGCGTCGTTCCAGCCGCGGCTGTGCATCGGATGCTGCTTCAAAAACACATCCAGACAGCAGAGGCCCTCTTCTAAGCGACCCGACTGAATCAGCTGGAGGCCTTGTTGATAATACGTATCAATCATTGATAGACTTCATCAGACGAAAATTTTATTGCATAAAATCCAACAGAGACATGCTGAACATCCGAGATGCAACGCTTAACGACATCTGATATAACATCTCGTAACGGGCCAGATCGATCGCGACTTGGGTAATATCGGTATCCTGAATCCGGCTGATGTTCTCATCGGTGGCCAGTTTCATGTCTTCGATGCTTTCCTTAAAATTCGTCAATACCTGAAGCCGCCCTCCAACCACAGGAAAGGCCTGCACGAGACGCTGGTTGACCTCGTCCATCGATTGAACTGTATCGGACAGCATTGACCGTAATTGAGCTTCCGAATAATTTTGATCATTCTTCAGCAGATCGCGGGTGCTGATCAGTACATTAAACAGATCGTACGTTCCGGGGATACGCACCGGCTCGGCACCGGCCTGCTGAATTCCCGTCGCGTCCACATACAATACCTTGCCTGTTTCTGAATGAACAACCGCAACATTGCTTTCTGTCCCATTGACGTTGACGACATTGACCCCGCCATCAATGGATAATTGCCAATTGCCCGCACTGCCTGTCACGGTGAGCTGCACATCACCGCGAATGCTGCTGGTGCCGGTCCCTGCCGCGGCTCCGGTCTGGCCGTAGAAGACGGGTTCGCCCCGCTGCTGGGAACTGAATAACGCGGGACCCGTTAACACCCCTGACACCTCAAGCCCCTCTGTTATTTTGACGTTTCGTTCTTCCAAACTACCCTGATAGTTCACGCGTGTAATATGGCCCTGTTCGTCGCGTTCGACCGTGTACGGCAACGCTTCTGAATCGGCGCCGGCAAATAAACTCTGTCCCATCCGCTGGGTATTTACCAGCGAGACCATCTCCTCCAGTATATTATCCAAACCTGCCGCCAGTGTTTGTCTGAGTTCCACATTCAACGTCCCCGACATGGTCGATGTCAGAGAGGTCCGAGCTCTTCCGAATTCGCTGGTAATACTCTGAATGACCGACGCGCTTAAATCCAGTGTGCTGATCATTTCATCCATTGTCTTGAGTGTTTGTTCTTTGGTCCGGCTGTCGGTCAATAGCGACAAAATCTGGTTGGAATCCGTCGGATTATCTGAGACGCGATTGACTTCCTGTCCCGTAGCGGCCTTTTGCTGGAGGGCGGCTAGGATAGAGGCGTTTTGACCAATCGCCCAGCGACTGTTCTTGTAAATGGCGTCCAGCGAATATGTCATCGATTTTCCCCTAAGCGTCTTATTGAATAATTGTTAAAACCGTTTCATAAGTATCATTAATGGTGTTCATGTAACGTGCCATCGCCTGGAACATTCGCTCATACAGCATCATCAAGCTGGCCTGTTCATTGATATCCACACCGCTGATCTCGTCACGCTGCTGGTCCAGACTGCGATGGATGCTCTGGGCGTTATTATGCTGCATTTGGGCGATGGACACTTCGTTGCCCAAATCGACGACTAATTTCCGATAGAATTGTTTAGGCGACAGGTTTCCCAAGGCATTCTGAGCCGAATCCCCCAAAGCGGCAATCGCGCTGGCATTAAGATTATCCGTCATTTCAACGGTTCTTGAAAAGGCAATATTGGCCCCGTTGTTTCTGACAAAATCGGAAATCCCGATACTATCGGCATCTGTTCCGGAAAAGAAACTGTTGATTCCAACAGTTGCGAGAAAACCTGATGTGTCTGAACTGGCCAGTGCCTCAATGGTAAACTGCTCTGCGTCATTGAAGTAGCCGGGACTAATGCCATTGGCTTCGAGGCGGATTTTAACGCCGTTATCCAGAATAACATTTGTGCCTGCAACATATCCTTCACCAATATTGACTGTCCTGAGAACTGCGTCAGCGGCGTTCTTAACTTCCAGTTCCATCGTCCCGGTTCCAATCGCATATGTCTGCCCCGGCGGCGTTGTTTTGACGGTACAGGTATAGGTTTCGTCCACTGTGCCGGTATAGCCGCCCGAGACCGCTATCACCGGCGGCAACTGCGCGGGACCGGCCCCGGCTCCGGCCAACGGATCAGGAATCGTGGTATTGGGTACCGAAAGGGTTCCACTGAGAAAATCGAATGAGTATCCTGCATTGGCAATGATCTGCAAACGCCCTGCATTGACACTGGTATTCTGATCCAGACCTGGAATTGCCGCGATATCGGCCGTAATCGACGACAGCGTACTGGATGCGGTTACATCAATCTTATACCGAACCACCTGACCGGTTGGATCCGTCACTCGAATATAGATTTGACCGTCGGTTACCGGCGGCTGCATTTTCGCAACCTCTGTTTCGATCATGGCCCAGCCCGACAGCATCGTGAAAGCGCCGTCGGTTCCAACGCCTTGGACATGTAATTGATTGGTTTGAGAGATCAGGGTTTGCGCCAAAACATTCAATTGTGTTTTTACGCCGTCAATCAAGTCGTTTCTCAGCTTCAACAGTCCGCCCAGAACACCCCCGGAAACATTCGTATCATATTCCTGAGTTTCCTTGGGCCGCAGACCCAGTTGATACTGCTGCCCATTCAAAATAAGCCCGGTCTCCAGTTTCGTCGCGGTCGAACCGACCACCAGCGAAACATCCGAAGCGATGATATCGACCATGCCCGTATCTCGGACGACGGTACGAATGCCAATCAATTCGCTGAGTTCGGCAATCAGCATGTCCCGCTGATCCATCGTGTTATTGGCATCGTCGCTGAGCGTTTGCTGAGCGTATACTTCGGTGTTCATTTTGGAGATCTGTTCAGTAAGAAGATTGATCCGCTCCACCGTCGAACCGGCCTCGTTGTACAGCATATCTTCGATGTTTTCAATGACGGTTCCTAAATTGCGAAAATGATTGGCAACTGTTTCGGCTGAGGAAAGGACCGCACTTTGCAGGTTGACGTCATTGGGCTGTACTGACAAATCATTGAAGGCCGCAAAGAAATTATCAAGGGCAACGCTCAGCCCTTCGCTTGACAACTCGCCAAAGGCATTTTCAATCGTTTGGAGCGTATCCAGACGTTTTTCAATATCCGCCAGAGTGGACCGCTGCCGAAGCAATTCACTTTCAAGAATCTGGTTGACCAACCGCCGAACACCGGCGTATTCAACGCCCTGCCCCACCATCTGTCCGTTGGTATAAACTTCATCCGCCGGACGAAGCTCGATCTCCTGGCGGTGATAGCCCTCTGTCGCGGAATTGGCGATATTATTACCAATTATATCGAGGGCTTTCTGTGCCGCCTGCAACCCACTGATTCCAATTTCGTATCCGGCCATGAATGACCTCTCCTGATTTTACATTTTGATATTCATTTGGCCGCAATGAACATTCCATTGCTCCCGGCCCCGAGCGGTATAGGTCCGTGTCTGATTCCCAGCGCCAACCATACTGCTCAACAGCAGCCGTGTAAATCTGGCACACTCTCGAAGCAGTAATTCTGTCCCCTGACGTTCATTCGCCAATTCACGGGTCAATTGCTGCAAGGTTGCCTGTTTTTCCTGAATGATCCGGCGTTCCTGACCGGTCAGCTGCTCACACAGTCGCGTCATATTGACTTGACGCGGAGGACATCCCAAAACCGAAGCCAGTTTCATCTGCCATCGCTGCATCTCCAAGTCCATCTGTTTTTTTTGCCGGGTCTCATGCCGAACTTCTTCCATCAATTGTTCCAGCGACCCTTCGTCCCGCCGAACCACGGCGGCGCGAAGCCGGTCCAGTCTATGCAGCGTTTGCTTTATATCCACGATCTGGTTGTCCAGATAATCGATCAATCCGTCCGGTATCTGTGTCTGTGAGGCAACCATTCCATTCCTTTAATCATTTCCCGATAAACGACTATGCTTTCCGGTCCAACTGGCTTATCGCCATCTGCGAGCCGGAATCCAATCCTGCCGCATCAGCCATTTGCTCATAGATTTTTCCCCACAATCCAAACCCGCCGTTTTGAGATACCGAGTCGGCCAAAAATGTACAATACAGATCATGAACCTGCTCATTCGAACTGTCGTCGGGGTCAAACGACGCATTTTTGATTGTTTCCTGCATCTGCTTAAGAATCTGATTGATAAAGATAGACTCAAACCCTTTCGCAACTGTCTTGAGCTGCTCGGCTCCTGCGGCGGCACCATTACCTTTTGCCGCAGATTGCAAGCCGTCTATCGGATCGAGATCGTTCATTAAGGTGAAACCGGTTCGTAAAGGATCTATTTTTATCATACGATTCAATTATTCAAAAAACGCAACATTTCAGCCCAATGGCAGCACGGGTCCGGCAGTCTGTAAGAACACGGCCAGGATGGCCGTGCCACATAAAATTTACCACCGGTTTGATCCTTTCCATTGGCTACATCATCTCCAGTTTGGCCTGCAACGCACCGGCCTTGCTTAAGGCATCAAAAATCGCGATCAGGTCTCGCGGCGAAGCGCCGATTGCGTTCAATGCGTTGGCTAATTGCTCTACCGTTACCGTTGTCGGAACCGTAATCAGGTGGCCCTGACCTTCTGTGACCGCAACGGTCGAATCCGGCACCACGGCCGTTGTCGCGCTCCGGGTAAAGGGTGCGATCGGCTGAGATACCAACTGCTCCTCTTTGATCTTCACCACCAGCGAACCCTGAGCCACCGCGGTCTCTGTGATGGTCACATTGCCGCCGACCACAATTGTCCCTGTCCGCTCATTGATCACAACAACTGCCGGTATATGCGGTTCCACCTCAAGCTGCATAATCGAATCAACAAACCCCAGCACGTTCCCCGCAGAAACTTGTTCCGGAATCTGTACCTGAACAGATCCCGGATCCTGGGCATAACTTGCGTTAGGATATTTTGTATCAATGGCCTGCCGGATTCGCTCGGCCGTCGTAAAATCACCGTTGCGGAGGGTCAGCGTTAAATAGCGGTGTTGGCCGATCACATCAAAGAATTGGGATAATTCTGATCGTTCCACATGAGCCCCGTCGGGAACCCGCGCAACAGTAGGATGATTCTTGGCTACTTTCGAACCGGTATTTCCTTCAACGGTCCAGGAAGTCGTCGAAATCGCCGCGACACGCGCTACAGCATACACCACCCCATCAAGCCCTTTCAGCTCCGTCGCCAGAAGCATCCCACCCTGTAAACTCGCCGCATCCTGAAGTGTAGAAATATTGACATCAATCAACGATCCCTCGCGATCCCAGGGGCCCAATTCCGTTGTCACCATCACAACGGCAATGTTCGCCGACTGCAGCATCGGCGCCAGAAACGTTATGTCTGCCTCACGTCTCAACAGACTGGTTAGCATCTGTGCACTCGGCAAGGAATTGTCGCCGGTGCCGTTTAAACCAACGACCAACCCGGTTCCCATCAGAGGATTGCTACGAATTCCCTGAACATCACTAATGTCTCCGATTTTCGCCGCAGAGCCATTTGTCTGGAACATCAGGATTATCCATAACAAGAAATATAGTTTTTTCATCGATTTTGCCCACACTGTTGTATCAGTCGTTTTCTGTTATTTAGAAAGGCCAGATAAAGTCTAAAATTTTACCCAACCATCCCGGATTATTATAGCTTTCACTCACGCCTTCGCTAATCGATGCAAGTTGAAAATTCGCAACCTGTTCACTGCGAATGCTGTTTTCATACGAAATGTCACTGGGTCGAACAATCCCGCTGACCTGAATCACTTGTTTATCGCCGTTGACATCCCGTGTCCGGCTTCCAATGACAACAAGATTGCCATTGGGGTGAATATCCTGCACAATCACGGAAATCCGGTCTTCAATTGTACGCTCATCTTTGTAGTCACTTTTGCCGTCGAGTTTTTTATTGGAACCGGTCCCGACGGCTACATCAGGAATCGGATGAATGCTGCCGATCGAAATATCTTCGCTATCGAACGATAGCGACCGTTCGCTGTCCCGCTCCAGTGTGCGTTTGGTCTTGGTATCGGTCTTATGTGCTTCAGAAATAACGATGGTCAGCACATCACCAATCTGGTTGGCCTTGTCGTCGGCATACTGATCCCTGGCATCCGGTCCGCGCTTACTCCAGACAGATCCCGCTTTGGCTCCGGAGCCATATCCCACCAGAAAAATCACAACAATAATGAACCCATAGTTAATCTTTTTGCGATGCTTCATCCTGCTTCCTTTCAAAGAACCGGTTTAACCGTTCCATCCGGCATCACTTCACCTAAAACTATTTTCAGATCCCTCGTTTGGCGCGAGCCGCGCTGAACCGAGATGATATCTCCCAACCGCCCATCTTGAGTCGCCTCTCCGGGCGCAGACACAAGAAGCCCTCCTGTGTCCAACTTCAGGATAACTTTCTGATGCTTTTTGATCAGAACAGGAGATTTCTTATATTCTGCCATTGTCTCCGTTATCGTTGCTCCGCAAGGAATATCGCGTTTGGCTATCATTCCATAAACCAATGAGTCGGACGCTGGGGACGGCGTATTGGACATGTATTTTTCAACCACCGCATTCTCCGGAGTAATCAGTGTCCCAGCCGGTAAAACCTGCGTTGCAACCAGTCGATGGCAAGGATATTGCACTGAAAAAACAACCTCCCGCCGGCCCAATTCAACACCCTCGCGCATAACCCGCACCATCACAGCCCGAGTGCGGTCGCTCCGGCGGTCTGACATCAGGGGGGTCAATGTGACCGATTCGTTCGCGCCGTCAAGAGGATAGTCTTTGACAGGGCGAATCAGTTTCAGGGTTTCAATCTGCTCGCCTGAAAGCTCCCGTCGTAAGTAATCACGGGCCGTATTCACAAAACGGTCCGCCGCAACAATATCTTCATTACGTCGAACGCTGATTATTTCAGCGCCATAAAAGGCAACAGAGGATGACTTTATCCCGGAACTGGCCAGGCGACTGAGAATCGTCTTGCGATCAATCATGATCTCCTGCCCATGCACTGAAAACTGTCCCAACCGCACCCCATTGACAAGCGGCACAAGCGCCTTGTCGCCCAAAACAACGGCGATCTGTCTCAGTTCGATTACTTCAGAAGCCAGGATTTTGTCTTTCGGCAAATAGATACGGATTTTATTGGGATCTCCTGTCTCAGTGCCACAGGCAACAGCACAGATTCCGATAACCCAAGCAAAAATGAAACATCTTTTATGGTTCATCATTCTATCCACCTGTATTAACGGACAAGTTGATTCAGTTCTCGCAGCATCTCATCTCCCACTTTAATACTGCGAGAGTTAATTTCATACGCTCGTTGAGCCGTAATCAGATTCACCAATTCGTTGACCATCTGCACATTTCCCTTTTCAAGATATTGGGCCAAAATCGTCCCGTATCCATTTTCACCCGCATTGCCGGCAGTCGCTGTGCCGCTGGCTTCCGTTTCCTTGTATAAATTCCCACCCTCCGAACTCAGGCCCCCGTTATTTGAAAACCGGTACAACTGAATCTGACCCAGTGATTGGACACCTGACGGCGTATCAATCGTAACGGTCCCGTCCAGCGATATATCGATTGACATCGCCTCATCAGGGATCGAGAACCCCGGGCTAAGCTCATACCCACTGCCGGTGACAATACGCCCCTCGGAATCTTTTTGGAAAGCCCCGTCCCGTGTGTAACGATATTCTCCATTCGGAAGCGTCACCTGAAAAAAGCCATCTCCCTGAATAGCGCAGTCCAACTGGTTGCCGGTCCCCTGAAACTCTCCTTGCGTAAACACCCGGGTTGTCGAGGCCGTCTTGACGCCGCTGCCAATTTCCAACCCGCTCGGCGCCGTAACCCCGGAGGAAATCTCACGACCGGCCTCCTGAAGCTTGATATACAAAAGATCCTGAAAGTTCACCTGCGTACGTTTGTAGCCATTGGTATTGACATTTGCAAGATTATTCGCAATCGTATCGACCATCATTTGCTGCGCGTCCATCCCTGTCGCAGCCGTGGAAAAAGCTCTTAGCATTTCCGAACTCCTGTATTAAAATCCATTATTGGGTTCATCGCTTCTTTCAAATCAACCATTTGCTACACCGAGGATTGTGTTGCTGTTTTCACTCTGCTTTTTCAAAAAATTTGAGTTGGCTTCGAAGAGGCGAGAAATCGTCAACAGACGTGTCAGTTCTCCAACCGCCTGCACATTTGAATTCTCGCAATACCCCTGGCGAGCATGGGTGTTTTCTGCGGGCTTAAAAACAATATCCTCCGGTCCGCGAAAGCAATTATTGCCGGCCGCTTCCAGTTGGTCGATGTTTTCGAACTCCACAATTTGAAGCTGTCCTAATTCGGTCTGACCGGCACGAATAATCCCGGATCCGTCAATTTGAATATCACTGTCGCTGATGGAACGGGGAATTGTAATGGGACCGTTTTTGCCGGAAACCAAATATCCGTTCAAATCGGTAAGCTGCCCCAGGATGTTAATCTGAAGTGAACCGTCCCGCGTGTACAGTCGACCCTCGGGGCTTTCCAGCATCAAAAAGCCTTTGCCCTCCATCGCCACATCCAGCGGACGATCCGTTCTTTTTAGGGGGCCTTGTGAAAAATCGATCTTCGTTTCCCAATCAATCGAACAGGCTAGAGGATTAAAATTTTCATCCGTGACATTCTGCGACTCGATGCTGAATGAACTGAGCTGTTTTTTAAATCCGGGAGTGTTGCTGTTGGCGATATTATGCGAAACAGCATCATACTCATTCATCAATGCATTCAGATTCGAAGCAATTCCATTGATCACATCAGACATCAGGTAGCCACCTCCATCTTTTCCTGCGGCGTCGACTCCGCCACCTCACCGGCCTCATTATGGGCAATTTGGTTCGCCACGCGAACCAGTTCCCCAATGGCCTTTGCGTGGAGTCCGATTAATTCTATAATAATCACTTCTTCTGTATCACCTTTACGAATATCACGCACTTCGCCCACATCCTGTAAGAGGCGGCCTTTTTCTAAGTCAAAAACAAGGAGGACACGCTGGTGAATTTGAACTGGCAGACCTGTCCTGACCCGGAGACAGGGACCTGCAATCTCGGTAATCACAGCAGGCACAAAGGACAACTCCATCTCTTTTGACTCACTCATATGACTGAAAACGGGAAATAATGCGATCTTTGCCGGCTTTTCCGTTGGTACACGCGTAAACCTGCGGCGGTTGACGTACCAGATACGCTCCGAATGGCTGAGCGAAAAATCGTCCTGAGAGCAAGCCGTTGTAATGGCCTCAAATTCCCATATCATCGCACCATTATTGTACCGAACTGTCCAGACATCCCCAAGTTGACAGGTAATCGGCACTTCCGGACGCAGAGAAAACTCAAGGTCGTCATTTCGGATTACCTCGGCGATGAACCTCTCGCCTGCATCATTATCCGATGGCGAAAGCCAGACTTCTGTTCCCACTGAGATTTGCCGAGTGGTTCGTTCCTTTCCGCCACGGATGGTAAACCGATTTTGTAATTGACTGCTGACAAATCCCAGCTTGGTCTTAATTGACAAAACAGCCTCGTGGAATTTTTTACGGTCGGCCGAATCCTGACCCGCCGCAAAAACATCGCGCATTAACCGGCGAAGCCCCACGTCAAATGCGGGGCGAAGCGTAAAAATCGATTCCCTCTGCTTGATCCCGGAAAGGGTGGCAATCGCAGCTACAATGTCCTGCTCCTCACGACTGAGCTGCAGACGATTGGCGCTTTTATAAAAGCTGCTGTCCGACCTGAGTCTGCTGTCTCTCGTCCGCCTTTTGTAACGAATTATCAGTACAACGATTAACAATGCAATTATCAGCCATCCGGCCAGTTCGAGCCATCTGCCAGTCAGAAAACCGAGACCTAATCCATTGGCATCAATCCGCTGCATGGCGCGAAAGCGTTCATGGGGCGTCATCGCCGTGCTGAGCATTAAAAACAGATTATTCAAACTCAAAAACATGCCTGTATAAACCAAACTCACTATCGAATTAAATTTGTCAGTTCACGCAAAATGTCATTGGCCACGGTAATCGTTCTCGCATTGGCCTGATAGCCGTTTTGAGCCATCATCAAATTGACAAACTCCGTGGCAATGTCCACATTAGACTTTTCAAGACTCTGGCCTCGAATCGCCCCGGCGCCGCCGGTCGTTGCCATCGAAGCGATCGGCTCACCGGAGTTGGCGGTTGGCACAAACGCTCCGCCTCCGGCAGATTCCAACCCTTCCGGATTCTGGAACAGGCCGATTTGCAACGCCGCAACATCGACTTTAATGCCATTCGAAAAGGTACCGACAACCATTCCCGTATTCTCAATGCTGATGCCGGTCAGGGACCCGGCCTCATAGCCGTCCTGTGTCAGGGCCGCGGCGGAAGACTGCTGACTGGAAAATTGCGTCAGCCCCGTAAATTCTCCCGGCGTCCCGAGATCAAGGGTGACGGTCTGTATCACGGAAGGGTTGTTCTCAAATTGAACAGAAAATTCAGCCCGTTCCGTCAACGAATTCAGTCCTTTGAAGGAACCGTCCGTATTGAACTCAATGCCGCTGATACGCCGATTCAGACTGCTGGAATTGTGGATGTCATAGACACCCCATTCACCGGCCCGTTCACCGGTAATCGAATCAATCACCAGGTCCCATGTGTTGGTTGTATCGGTCTTGACAAAGGTTCCGCTCAATATATGCTGTTCGCCCATATTATCAAAAATGGTAATTTTAAAGGTCTTCTCGTCATTGCTCCCGATTTTTATGTAATTAAAATACGTCGGTATCGTCAGCGAATCCCCTGCCGCGGGAACATACGACATCCCCGTCACCTGAGCATGGTTGTAGCCGGCCGTATTGGCTGTTAAAACGATCTTGCCGTCGGTATTCAGGATGGCAGTGCTGTCATCGTAGAGTGCCGTTATCTGATCCAGGATATCCTGCATCGTTTCGCCTGTCCCGGCCGCCGCACCCGTCCAGGTTATCGGCTGATCGGTAAAGACCGTGCCATCCTCTTTGATCCCCGAAAACAAAATGGTTCCTGTACTGCCAATGCCCAGCGGCACTGTCCACTGGTCCAGATCAGAAAGATAGGTAGCAGACGTCGCCGGATTATCGCCGCTATTACTCGTAAAGGAAAGATTCGATATCAATGTGTGTGTTTCGGCATCATCGGCTTCTGCCGAAGAACGCAGATTGCCGTTCATCACCAACAGGCCTGTTGAATTGGCAGGCATCGACGCATCCCATGGAATATGGATGCTCCCGTCCCCCAATGTCTGAAATCCTTCCGTCTCTCCAAAACTCCCAATACGCTGGACCTTAAAACCGCTATTCGGGTCTACCAAGGTGTTGTTTTCATCAATGCCAAAGGATCCGACCCGCGTGTAAATATCCTGTTTTCCATTGCTCAGCACAAAATAACCGTTTCCATCAATCGCCACATCCAAATCCTGGCCGGTCGAAACAATATTGCCCTGAGTCATGTTCTTCCGCACGCCGGAAACCTCAACACCGCTGCCGACCTGCTGAGGATTGGTACCGCCGAGGTTTTCTGAAGAACCACTGGCGCCTTTAAGGGTCTGGCTCAACAGTTCTGAAAAAGTAACTGAACTGCTTTTGAATCCTGTGGTATTCACATTGGCCAGATTACTACCCGCCACATCCAGCATCGACTGATGTGCCTTCAAACCCGAAACTCCCGCTGATAAAGCAGAACCCATAATCGACTCCTTAAAATCTTAAAAACCGTCTTTACTGTTTTATGATCACATAAAAAACAGAACTTAAAGCTGGACCCCTTTGACCTGATCCAGTTTCACATTAAACATCGTCTGGTTGACTCCATCGGCACTGACAACGGTATCCAGAACCAACTGGCCATCTGAAAAAGAAACCCTTTGAACATGCCCGACAAGATTGCCCCCGGACTGTTCATCATAAAACTGAATATCTTTGCCCAGCATCGACCTGGCATAATCCCACTTGGCCATCACCATGGCGCCGGCGAAACTGGTGTTCATCGATTCCATCGTCTCATTCATGGTACTGATATTGCCGTTCATCTCCTCAGTCAGTTCCAGTTGTGAAAACTGGGCAAGCTGGGCGGCCATATCTTTTTGCTCCATCGGCTCCAGCGGATTCTGATTTTGAAGCTCTGTTACCAGCAGTTTCAGATAGTCCAGCTTTTGATCCACAGCACTTGTCATCGTTGACATTTTTGAAAACCCTTAATTTGTACTTGCCAATACGTTCGTTTCCACTTTCCTTTCAATTCATCCCGTCCCTAATGGGACTACTCCAAGGATTTTAATGAGCAATTTTTATGCCATCGCAACCCAAAAACCCGGCAATTGACGTGTAACCCGTTTCTTATAAAAGAGTTAAGTTAAATTCGAATAGAATAAAGGTGGAGTGCAATCTATTCAAAAAACGAACAGGTGTATGATTATTCCCTTCCGGACAGAAATTTTTTCCGGCGTAAGATCAATATCCGAAGCCCACAAACACAGGCCCAAAAGCAAGTCCGATAATTTTTCCTCGCCCCAAAAAAACTTCGCGAAAAAGTCCGATAATTCCCTGTTTCCGATAAGAGCAACCCTGCAGATTATTAATTCATCGATTTTATCGAACCGTCCAATAATTCACTAAAGTTTTAATGAGTTGTTGTCGATTTGTAATGTAATCTTATCCGAATGTAAAACAAAAGAAATAACTTGATACTCGAGAGCCACAGCTTATGCTTGAAAAGATTTTGGTCGTTGGCAAACAATCCCAAGCACAGCAATTAGCAAGAAAGTTCACACAAAGGTTATACGCCGCAGATGACGCCTGCGATATTTGGGCGTCAATTGAAAGCACCGAACCTGATCTGGTTTTTTTCGATGACGGAATCCCTCACGATGCGATCCATCTGTCGTTGGATATATTTCGAAAGAGAAAAATTAATATCCCCGTCGTTGTCATCTGTCCCGAAAAACACTCTGATCGTATGAATAAGCTTCTTGACATGGGCGTGTTTGATGTTCTCCATGATTACAAAGATATCAGCCGTATGGGACAGGTCATTGACAAATTGAAAAACTCTAAAATCGCAACCGAGTCTGAGTTTTTTCTGGAAGACTGTCCCTCCTCGGTTCCCATTGTTGGAAAAAGCCCGGCCATGCAGAAGACACTCCGTATGATTCACATGGTGGCCTCAAGTTCTTGTAATCCGGTGCTCATCATAGGCCAGACCGGAACGGGGAAAGAAATGGCTGCACAAGCTGTGCATGACCTTCGACATGGATCTGATCAAAAATTCGTCGCTATTAACTGTGCCGCACTCACCGCCAACCTGCTCGAAAGCGAACTCTTCGGCCATGTTAAGGGCTCCTTCACCAGTGCCGACCGTGAAAAAACAGGGCTACTCGAACTCGCTCAGGACGGAACCGTTTTCCTGGACGAAATCAGCGAGATGCCGATGGATCTACAGGCAAAGCTGCTGCGTGTTCTGCAGGAAAAAACCTTTCGAAAGGTCGGCGGTACAGAGGAGATTACATGCAACGCCACGATCATCGCCTCAAGTAACCGGAACCTGTTTGAAGAAGCTCAAAAGGGGCGTTTTCGCCAGGATCTATACTATCGATTGTGCGTTTTCCCTATCCAGATTTGCCCACTAAACCACAGCAAGCGCCGCGACGACATCTTATTGCTTGCAAAGTACTTCCTGCAAAATTCGGGTATCTGCCCTGAAAAGAAGGGCCAAATCAAAGGGCTGACAAAGCTCGCCGCTGAAAAATTGATCCGCCATCACTGGCCAGGAAATGTTCGAGAGTTGCGAAATGTCATTGATCGAGCGATTTTACTCGAACAAAGTGATCGTATCGGCACGACTAATATCATACTTCATAATGATTGCTTCGATCTGGATGACGCCTCGTGCAGTTTCGCTCCTGTGGCGGAAAGAGATTTTTCGCTGGAACGAGCCGAAAAAGAGCTGATTGCCAAGGCACTCGATGAATCCGGCTGGCAAAAGACACAGGCCGCTGCCCTGCTCGGTATCACTCGAACAACTCTCTACGCCAAGGTCAAACAATACAACATCCGGAAAGCAGAAAAAACAACCCAAAAAAATCTTCAGCCCGCATAGAGTTGCCGATCAAATATCTCAAGTCGCCAATTAGTTTCTATCAGATGGTTGGCCGTGGAACGCGGATAGACCCTGCAACTATAGCAATTGAAGTTTTCGTATATCGTCAGCCGATAGATGTTATATGAATCCTTATCCAATTGAATTACGCCAACGTGTGCTTGATGCAGTGGACAATAAA
>Ga0224495_10000041_pt1 | contig 105542 bp, 94 predicted proteins | sample SF_Jul11_sed_USG_FD_168128 | JGI IMG/M metagenome (GOLD analysis project Ga0224495, IMG submission 168128) | Sediment microbial communities from San Francisco Bay, California, United States - SF_Jul11_sed_USGS_4_1 | ecosystem: Environmental > Aquatic > Marine > Sediment | place: USA...
TTGTGGCATCTACCACATCTACTGTTACTGCTGTGGCAGAAGCATTACTCAAACTTACCGTTACTGTCTGGAGTGTTCCCTCATCTAAAGTCGCACTGGAGGCAAGATCAAAATTAATAACCGGTATAGAATCATCTTCTGTAATCGTTAATGTGTACAAAGTTGTTCCCACAACATTTGCCCCAATTGCTGAAGCAATAGATACAAGAATTGTTTCATCTCCTTCATGTACAAGATCATCTATAATTGTTACCGGTATATTAACAGACAAAGATCCTGCTGGAATCGTTACAGATGAGCCAATGGAATAATCCGTTCCTGAAGTTGCACTACTCCCTGCGCTAACATTATAATTTAAGGTTATACTGCTGGTTGCTGGAGCAGAAAGAAATGCAACGATATTAAATAATGAACTATTTTCGAGTGCTGCACCCAAAGCGGGAGCAGAAGCCAGATCAAAGGAGACATCAATATTCAAACATTGAACATCAATATTTAAAATATCCGCGCCACTTACTGTTCCTGTAGCAAGCATGGGCTGAACAAAATTACACTCCTGAATCGGTCCCGTTCCTGAAACTGCTGAGATTGCGAGATTAAAAGATCCAGGTACCATAAAGTTATACAGACCATTGGTGCTAATATTGATACTACTACCCCCAATGGTTTCTGTAATCGAAAACAGGTTTCCCGGAGCCAAACCTGCAATACTTCCACCGACACTATAATTTATAATATAAGTACAATCCACTGTTACTGTGGAAATTGATGCATCAATAAAAACCCCTGTAGCATTAGTCACCGTACATACAGATGGTGCCGTAGAGGAGAGTACGGTCACTAAATACCCATTACTGCTTACAAAACTTTCATTAAACGTAAAAACAGTAGGAGATGTAGCCCCTGCAGTCACAATTAAATTACTTACGGATGTGTTCGTTGTCAGTTGCAAAACAACATTATCACCACTATTTAAACCATTTACCTGACCACCTAAAGTAAAATAGTTAATTACAGGTGCTGGAGCAACATATGGTTCAAAATAAACATTTTGCTCGCAACTATACAATCCCGCCAAAAGGAAAAAAGCCAAATATATTTTTTTTACTTTATTTTTCATCTTTAGGACATTTAATTGTCAATAATTCAATACTTTTAATATATACAATAAAATCAGATTGTCAAGGAAATAAAGTGCACATTTCGACTATTTAGTCTTTTGAAATTTATGTCGAATTTTTCACTTTCAATCAAATAAGCAGCACACATTAAAATTATAATATATATCGGCATTTAATACATCCAGATTTTACTTGTTTTTTAATCTTTAAAAAGCTTCTTTTATAATAAAGTAAAATTTAATCATTTAAACAAAAAATTAATACCCTCGAGATTTACCCTGCAACCAGAATTATTTTTCAACAACTTGCAAATCATAGAAAACTGATACAATGACCTACTTTATTTCTTCAAAGAAAGCTCCTTAAATATCTTTCCAGAAACATAAAAAGTGTTTGACGAACAAATTATATTTAAAGGCTTGTTAGCAATCAGACATGAAAAAAGCAATATTATCTATAATCTCTCTTCTGGCCATATTGTCTATCGAAGCAAAAGATTTCGTGCACTCAACAGATGTAGTTAAAAAAGTAAAAGAAACTTTCAACACTATGGAAACAATGTCAGCGGATTTTACCATCAAGTCAAAAGAAAAAAATAATACCAAAATAACAAAGGGAAAAGTTTATTACAAGAAGAATGGACTTGTCAACTTCACCTTTTCTCAACCAACTGGAGACAAAATCATATCTAATGGGAAAAAATTGTGGATATTTATGGCATCGCTCAATGCTGTTGCAGTTCAGGATCTGGATTCCCAAAAAGCGTCATTGTATGAAACTGCCGGTTACAATGGATTAGTTAATCTTTTTAACAGATACCACTACAGCTTCGATGATACAACTCAACCCAAAACCAGGGGAAAGAACAATTACTATGTTTTTAAATTGCGCGAAAAGGTTTCTACCGGAGGCTTTTCAGAAATGCTGCTATATGTGGATGCTGAAACCTTTTTAATATCCGGACTGGAAACCATCGGGGACAATAAAAAAATTGAAATATCTTTTGAAAACGTCATACTGGATCAAAATCTTCCTGGGAGTTTGTTTCAATATACCGTAGAAGGAAACACCAGAGTTGTAGAAAACCCGCTGACATCTGAAAATTAATGGAGAATAATATATGATAGAGACTGTCGGACAAATTTTAAAAAAAGCGAGAACTCAAAAAAAAATTACGCTAAAAGAGGCATCTGAAAGTACAAAAATCACCAGTCGCCATCTTACTGCGCTGGAGGAAGACAATTACCAGATTTTTCCAGGTGAAACCTACACCATAGGATTTTTAAAAAATTATGCTTCTTACCTCTCCCTTGATCCTGAACAATTAATTCAGATGTACAGAGGTTCACAACTTGATGAACTGGAACCTCCGATAAAACAATTAACGGAACCAACTGTGATACCCATGGATTACGTAAAAAAGTATATGACATTGATCCTGGGTGTAAGCACACTAATCATTGTTACCATCAGTGCATTTTTTATCTTCAATAAGAAAAATACCCCCCTCACTGATGAAGGAACAGAATCTGTAGTATATGATATTAAAAGTATTTTGAAAGAAAGCCAAAAAATACCCGACATAGAAACTGAACATGTCAAATTGCAATCTGGATTTGCAACTGCTCTGATATCAGTAAAAAATGGAATCGATTTCTCTGTTCACAACACAGAGGCTTACATAGTTTTGGATACTCTGGAGTATCGATCACTTGAAAACGGATTAAGTAAAGCTCAAATCTATTATTATCCGGGTAAAAAACAGATGACACTAATTGAGAATCAAACGGTCACCATCGATGAAAATAATGCAGATTCTTTTAAAATAAAACTTATAGGCGCTACTCCCAATACCATCAAAATCCAGATTGATGTTCCTGAAATTGAAACAGCCAGTGAGATGACAAACAGCAGTAATCAGATTGCTAACCCATCAAATTTTATAATAATTTTTGAGGCAACAACTACAGGAAACAATTTTGTGGAATTTTATGTAGACGGACAACCCAGAAAAAAAGGTTTACTACCCTCCGGTTCAAATATTCACTATGAAGCCAATGACAGCATACAACTAAAAATCGGGGATGCTGGCGCCATAGATATAAAAATAAATGGCAAACCATATATTTTTGGTAAAAAAGGTGTTCAGGTAAATAAAATCATAAGAAAAGTTAAAGATCCACTCGAACAAACACATTTTACGGTAAGTGTAAAAGACTCATAAATTGAATGGATTCTTCAAATTTTGCCTTTTACATAGAGACGCTGGGTTGCCCTAAAAATCGTGTTGATTCCAGAAGACTTAAATCAAGTCTTTTGTTGAATGGATTCAAGGAAGCTACTGATGCAAAAAGTGCTGATATTATTTTAATTAACTCCTGCTCATTTATCCGCGAAGCACAGGAGGAGACTATTGAAACCACATATCAGGCCCTGAAGGTCAAAAATGTTAAAAACAAACAAGCCAAAGTTGGCCTGATCGGCTGCTTCCCTCAGAGATTCGAAAAAGAAACTTTGATTGAAATTCCTGAATTAGACTTCGTTACCGGAACAGGAAAATTTTCAGAAATTCCTTATCTTCTGGCAAAAAAATTTAACATCAAATTATCTGCAACCCAGGAATGGAAACCAGCTTCTACCAATAAAAAACCTTATGCATACTTTCAAATTGCTCAGGGGTGTTCACGTTCATGCTCTTTTTGTGCGATCCCTGCAATAAGAGGAAACTTTTATAACTATGATATTACCGATATAGAACAACAATATAAAGAGGAACTTTTATCCAGAGATAGCTCTCAACTAAAAGAGATCATTCTGGTCAGCCAGGATACCAACTCTAGTGGAAAAGACCATTTAAAGAGTGTACTTGATTTTTTTTCGTCGAAAGAAGATGTAGCATGGATTCGTTTGCACTATCTTTTTCCAGAAAAAAAAATATTTAATCTTTTAAAATTGTGGGAGGAATACCCCAAACTGGTATCTTATCTGGATCTTCCTCTTCAGCACATATCATCTTCAATTTTAAAAAAAATGAACCGCCCGGGTGATGTAGGGTTATTTAAGGAGATTATCAGCGAGATGCAGAGAATTCGCCCCGAGGTAGAGATCAGAAGCAGTTTAATCATCGGATACCCCGGGGAAACAAATTCAGATATTGATCAAATAAAAAGCTTTCTTGAGAATACAAACGTTGACAAGTTATCTCTTTTTCGATATTCTCATGAAGAGAACACCCCGTCATTTATGGACTCACAAGATGATGTACCTGAGGAAACCAAAATTGAAAGAATGAACGATATTCGAAACTACCATCTCGAAGAAAGAAAAGAGAGAAGATCCGCATTAACAGGGAAAATTGTACCACTCATGGTTGATGAAGTTGTCCAGCATGAAATAATTGCTCGACGACAGCAGGATTCTCCGGAAATTGACGAAATAGTAACTCTTGTCGCAAAAAACAGAACAATTCAACCCGGTGATCTGATAGAAGGTCGAATTGAAATGGCAATGGAATATGACTATATAGCAGAACTAATTTAAAATGATTTTTACGATACCAAATATTTTAAGTTTTTTCCGGATCCTTATTATTCCGCTACTTATCTACTTTTTAATTCAAGATAGCCCCAAAATGAGACTTTTTGCAATAGTTATTTTTTTTCTGGCATCTATTACCGATTTTCTTGATGGATATTTAGCCAGAAAGTTAAATCAAGACAGCAAGCTTGGCCGTTTTCTTGATCCTATTGCGGACAAGTTTCTAGTTGTAACTGTTTTATTTGCCTTTTACTACCTGGACAAAGGAATATCCCTCTGGATGATTTTACTTATTATTATTCGGGATACTGTGATTACCATGATGCGTTTCCTGGCAATTCGAAAAGGTACGGAATTAAAAACATCAAGAATGGGAAAAACAAAAACAGCTATTCAAATGACTGCCATTGTTACTATTTTGCTTATATTTTTTATACGCTCATACGGCTTTGACATTCAACAAACTTTTTATCTTGGACATTTGCAAAGAAAAGGAAATATGGAAATTGCACTGGGACTGATCAAAAAAGGAGTACATCTTCTGCCCGATAAAACAATCGGAAAAAAAGAAAAAAGGAGAATTTTTGCAGAATCCATGCCTTACTTTATCATGCTTCTTACGACAACGGTGACTGTCGCATCAGGTTTGCGATATATTTACACCAATTACGCTGTATTATTGCCCCCCTACTTCCCGGAAAAAAAGGGTGTAAAAAAACACAATGTTTGATATCTATAAATTTATTTCAACCGGATTATATATCGGGTACAGCAAAATTGCCCCTGGAACTTTAGGTTCCATTACAGTAATTATTCTTCTCCATATTATCAGCAGCATCTTTCATTTCAATATTGACATATTAAAATATATATTCTTCGTAACAGTTCTTTTGATCGGCTCTTATTCTGTTAAAAAAATTATAGGTGATACGATTTCTGATCCCTCCTACATTGTTATCGATGAGTGGGCCGGTCAGTTATTTACACTACTATTTGTACCTGTAACTCTTTCTGCATCGATTGGCGGTTTTTTTTTGTTTCGACTCTTTGATATAACAAAGCTTTGGCCGATAAATAAAGCTGAAAAGCTGCATGGGTACAAGGGGGTCATGGCCGATGATCTCGTTGCCGGACTGATTGCAGGTATAATACTTGCGGGAATTACAGCTTTTTTTTCATAGAATATGAATGAAACCTTAGAACATAACCAGATATATAACCATATCAAAGAAACTCTTGATACATTTGAAACGGAATTGATCGAGATCGAAAAAAACTATTATCACTCAGCCAAAAGACAAGATGACATAATTACAAAACTAAATGAATTACATACGCTTCTCGAAGAAAAAGGGGTTAGCACAGTATCTCATAAAATCAAAACCTTACGCGATCTTGTTATCTATTTTCGAAACAAAAGAGGATATAACCATGACTCTTTTCATAAAATTTATGAATATTATCATTTGACACAAAATAATATTGAAAAAGATTTGTCTGAATCTGAACTGCTTTCCACGGTTCGCCAAAATTTATCATACAAATTTCATAAAATAATGGAAGAAAAAATAAAAAAAGAATTTTTTGGAAAAGTTTATCAGCGATATCTTTTTGTTAAAAGCAATGATCTTCATTTCATGATTCCAGTAAAAAAGGTCTTATGGGAGAAAGTTGTCCCCAATAAAAGTAAATTAAAAATCCAGATTAAATCCATGCCTCTACCAAACACCTTTCAATTTACTCATCTGCCTCAATATACAATTCAAAATGAGACCTTGAACAAAACAGCAATATTATTTGAAACAAACAACGGTTTAAAAGTCGGTGTGCTAGTTGATGTAGTAGAAAAACAGGCAATGTTTGCAGCCACACTTGTTAAAAGAAAAACCCTTTACCTTCACATTGGAGAGGATCGTTATGAACCCTACCTGGAATTGCAGGGGAATCGGTATTTTTTAAGAGAAACTTTTAATGAAACCTGAGTAAAATTAAAAACCTTTAATCAGAAAAAAATTATACTGCTTTTAAACATTCTCATATCCACCACAGCTTCCACATGAATCGCCTCCATTATTTTTTTCCAAAAAACAGGCTTGGGAAACAGAGGCAATATTAATTCTTTTTTTTTCTTTCCAGTAAATGGGTATTGCCAACATAACAAAAGCAATAAACGTTACTAATACAAGTATAACCATGTTAATAAAATATCCTTAAATAACTTTTGCGTCTAATATAATGATCAGGGTGATTAGCCAAAATTGTCATATAGTATATTATTACTCTCAACCCCAAGCGAGTCTAACATCTTCAGAACTGCTGATAACATCATTGGGGGCCCGCAAATATAATACTCACAATCTTCAGGTGCCTGATGATTTTTTAAATAATTTTCATACAAAACCTGATGTATAAATCCGGTATATCCTTTCCAGTTATCACCAGGAAGAGGCTCAGAAAGGGCAATATTCCATGTAAAATTCTTATACTCCTTCTGAAGAGAGTCGAAATCCTGAACATAAAACATTTCTGCCAGACTCCGTGCACCATACCAGTAGCTTATTTTTCGTTTTGTATTCAACCGTTTTAATTGATCAAAGATATGAGAGCGCATCGGGGCCATACCCGCGCCACCACCTATAAAAACCATCTCCTTGTCTGTGTCCCGGGCAAAAAACTCTCCAAAAGGACCGGAAATAGTAACCTTTTCACCTGGTTTCAAATTAAAAATATAAGATGACATTTTTCCAGGAGGTACATTGGGCTTGGAAGGTGGAGGAGATGCGATCCTCACATTCAACATGATTATTCCTCTCTCATCTGGATAATTAGCCATAGAATAAGCACGGGTAACGTGCTCTTTTACAATAGATGTAAATTTCCAGATATTATACTTATCCCAGTCGGGTTTAAACCTCTCATCAATTATAAAATCTTTATAATGCACCTCATGAGGATCTGCTTCAATCTGTATAAATCCACCTGCACGAAAATTTACCACTTCACCAGCAGGTAATTCAAGGACAAGCTCCTTAATAAAAGTTGCGACATTGTTATTAGAGCGTACCACGCACTCCCATTTTTTTACATCAAATACTTCGTGAGGAACCTCAATGCACATATCCTGTTTTACTGAAACCTGACATGAGAGACGTGTTCCAAGTCGGGCCTCTTTTTTGTTTATCAGCGCTTTTTCTGTCGGCAATATATCTCCACCACCTTCAAATACTCTGACTTTACACTGTCCGCAGGAACCACCGCCGCCACAAGCAGAAGAGACAAATATTTTGTTTTCAGAAAGAACATTAAGCAACTTTCCCCCTGCTGGAACTTTCAATATTTTTTCAGAATCATTATTAATTAATATAGAAACACTACCTGATTGGACAAGCCTTGATTTTGCAAAAAGTATAATAACTACCAGAGCAAGTACAACACCCGTAAAAATAGAAACACCAAGTAGAATCAGTTCCATTGTTTAAACCTGCACATTTATAGTTGAATCCCCGAAAAAGCCATAAAAGCCATTGCAATCAAACCTGCAGTAATAAAAGTTATACCCAGCCCCCTCAAACCTTCAGGCACATTTGAATATTTCATCTTTTCACGAATTCCCGCCATAACCAGAATCGCCAATGCCCATCCAGTACCTGATCCAACACCAAAAATAACGCTTTCCGTAAAACCATAATCTCTCTCTGCCATGAATAAAGAGCCAGCCAGAATAGCACAATTTACTGTTATTAAAGGAAGAAAAATTCCAAGAGCATTATATAAGGAGGGAAAGTATTTATCAAGAACCATCTCCAGAATTTGAACCATTGCGGCAATCACGCCGATATAGCTTACAAGACCTATAAAAGTTAAATCAACATCCGGATAGCCTGCCCATGCAAGAGCACCCTCTTTTAAAATGTAGTGATAGATCAAACTGTTTGCAGGGACCGTTATGGTCTGTACAATAACTACCGCTATTCCCAATCCAAAAGCAGTTTTTACCTCTTTTGATACGGCAAGAAAAGTGCACATTCCCAGAAAAAAAGAGAGAGCCATATTTTCAATAAATACAGATTTAATAAATAAATTTACATATTCACTCATTTAACTCCCCCCTTGAATAAAATATTTTTTATACAAGCCATCTACTATTTTTCCTTCAAATGATGATACTTTTCTTTTACCAGCCACATGATTATACCAATAAGAAAAAATGCACTTGGTGGTAACAAAAGCAATCCATTTGGCACATACCAACCACCATCACTAACCACCGGCATTATCGTATAACCGAGCAGTTTTCCCGAACCCAGAAGTTCGCGAATAAACGCCACAGCAATTAATATCATACTATATCCAAAACCATTTGCAATACCATCAATAAAACTCGCCAGAGGAGGATTTTTTAAAGCAAAAGCTTCTGCTCTTCCCATTAAAATACAATTAGTAATAATGAGACCTACATATACAGAAAGTTGTTTGCTCACATCAAAGGCAAATGCTTTAATCATTTGATCTGCAACAATTACAAGTGCCGCAATGATCGTCATTTCTATGATAATCCTAACACTTGAGGGAGCATAATTCCGAATAAAACTTAAAATAAGATTGGAAAAACCGGTTACAGCAGTTACAGCAAGAGACATAACCAGTGCAGTCTCCATCTTCGAAGTAACTGCCAATGCAGAACATATACCTAGTACTTGAATCAAAATAGGATTCTGATGAATCAATGGTTCTTGAAATATTTTTTTCAAGCTCATCGGGTTCCTCCTTTTAATTTTTGCTCCTGAATCAAGTTGGTCAGATATTTTCCATATCCATCCTTACCTGCCCAAAACCGCACCAGATTACCCACTCCCCTGCTTGTAAGAGTAGCCCCGGAAATTCCATCTACTTTATATTTTGCATCATCATCGTTTGTCTCTGCCTGACCTTTTATAATTTCTATACGAACATTTTCCAGATCGTCACTGATTTTTTTACCGGGCCAGAGAGCTTTCCATTTTGGATTATCAACCTCGCCACCCAGTCCCGGTGTTTCCCCATGCTCATAAAAGGTTAACCCTTTAATCGTCTGTGCGTCGCTCTCCAATGCTAAAAACCCATACATGGTAGACCACAACCCTTTTCCATAAACTGGTAAAATAATATTTTGAACAACATCCTCAGCTTTTACAAGATAAATCATTTGATAGCGCAATATTTTTTTTATTCCCGCAATATCATTACTTTTGTTTAAGAATATAATATTAGCAGAATCTTTTTCAAGACGGTTCGTATCATAATTTTCCGGTGTAATTATTTCACTCTGTTCACCTGTTACAATATCAAGCACAAAAGGAGTTATTACTTTAAATTTTTCATCCACTTCATCGGCGGAAGCCTTGATTCCAATGGCCATCAAAATATTTCTTTTTCGGTCCATTTCTTTATTCAAATCCTGACGAGGTCGCAGGTAAACAACGGAAAAAGAGACAAGTACTGAGCAAACTATGGTTACCAGAAGGGTAATTACCAATGTTCGCGAAGTGCTTTCATTTGACATATCGCAACTTTCTCCTCTTGATATTTTGCTTCATAATAACATTATCAATTAAGGGGGCAAAAGCATTTCCAAATAAAATAGAAAGCATCATACCCTCCGGGAAAGCCGGGTTGATCACCCTGACAAGAACAACCATAAATCCTATAATTGCACCATAGATATACTTACCGCCAGAGGTCATTGATGCACTTACAGGATCTGTTGCCATAAAAACAGTTCCAAAAGCAAATCCTCCGAGTACAAAATGCCAGGCAGGAGTTAAACTATACATGGGATTCGTATCGCTACCGATAAAATTCAAAATAGAAGAGAAAACAACCATGGAAGCTGAAATACTGAACATAATCCTCCATGATGCGATACCACTGATTAAAAGTATAACTGCGCCAATTAAAATGGCAAATGTGGAAGTCTCTCCGGCTGAGCCGGGAATCCAGCCCCAGAAAGCGTCCCACCAGGTTATACCGATAGCCGAAAGTCCCTTTTCCGCAACTACTGCAAGCGGAGTCGTCATTGTAAAAGTCTCAATGGCACCAGTTGCACTGCTTAGCATATCATAGGGTACCCATACTGAATTTCCGGACACCTGAGCAGGATAGGCGAAAAAAAGAAATGCACGCCCAACAAGTGCCGGATTAAATACATTCATTCCCGTTCCACCAAAAACCTCTTTTCCCAGCACAACGCCAAAAGATATTCCAATAGCCACCTGCCACAAAGGAATCGTCGCAGGCAATATTAGAGGAAACAACATACCCGTTACCAGGAAACCCTCATTTATTTCACCTTTTCTGACAACAGCAAAAAGCATCTCCCAGAAGCCTCCTGCTGCAAAGGTTACCACGTATACAGGAATAAGATATGCCAGACCAAGTAACACATTGTCAAGAACCGAATGCGGATTTGAACCAGCACCCAAAAAGTGAATGAAAACAGAACGCCAACCGTCCCCATAGGCACCCGTGCTCTGTAAGGCAAGATTTCCCTGCAAACCAGTATTGTAAATTGCTACTGAAAAAGCAGGTAAAACAGCCAGGACCACAATGGTCATCACCCGCTTTAAATCTATGCCATCGCGAATATGCGAAGCTGACTTTGTTGTCTCAGATGGGGTAAACAAAAAGGTATCCACCATTTCATATAACGCATGAAACTTATGCAATTTTCCATCTTTCGAAAAAACAGGTTCAGCCTTATCCAGCGCCTTTCTTAAAAATTTCACTAGCCCTCCTGCTCCAGAATCGTCAAATTTTCTCGAAGTAATTCTCCAAAATCCTCTTTACCTACACTGACAAAAGTGCATAAAGAAAGATCTTCCTCTTCAAGCTCGAGAGCTCCCATCTCCTCTGCCCATTCAGAGTTTTTCATAAGAAGTGCTCTTAATAAAAAAACAGGAAGAATATCAAATGGAAAAATTTTTTCATAATTACCGATCGGAACCATTTCACGTCTCGATCCATTTTTGTTCGTTGTAAAACGATATTTTTTTTGAGGTAACAGAGACGAGAAAAAAACCCTCATTGCAGAAAAACGGTTTAATCCGGGAGCCATCCAGCCGAGAAAAAAGCGCTCACGTCCTTCATGAATCAAAGATACCTGATTATGGTAGCGTCCTAAATAAGCAATCTCCCCCTCAGCCTTGAATCCAGATAAAAGCGAGCCTGAAACTACCCGTACTTCGCCATTCTGCTTCATGGTTGCAACAACTTCATCAAGAGAGACTCCTGATACAGTTTTTACCAACTGAGGCTCTATCGACGCCGGCCCGCCAACAGAGATCACTTTTTCAGTTAACAGTTTTCCGGTTAAAAAGAGATGACCTATTGCAATTACATCATTATATCCTGCATACCATACATTTCTCGTACGACTTACAGGTGACAAAAAATGAATATGTGTCCCCACATTCCCTGAAGGATGAGGTCCTTTCGCAACCACATTTAAAGTATTATCTTTTGTGCAAGAAGCACTTTTCGATTCCTTTGCAGTAACAACATAACATTTGCCTTCTGTCAGTCTGGATAAAATTTCAACACCTGCATTAAATTCATTTTCATACTGGTCTATTACCATAAGAGGATCAACAGCATGAGGAGTTGTATCAGTGGCAGTAATATAAATTGCATAGGGTTTATCTGAGGGGTGGGCTACATGTCCATAAGGACGATTTCGCAAGGCAATCCACATGCCCGATTTTAAAAGATTTGTTTTTAGCTCGTCTGTTGAAAGGTTTTGTATTTTTTCCCTGGAATATTTGTTAAAAGTAATCTCCTCATTTCCAGACGCAGTGATTACTATAGATAAAAAACGACGCTTTTCGCCCCGATTTATGGAGTCAACAACACCTGACACAGGAGAAGTATAAATTATCTCCGGGTGAAATTTGTCAGCAAATAATGGAGTACCTTTTTTTACACTCTCACCTTCTTTTACAAAAAATGAAGGTTTCAAAAAAGGATAATCTCTGCCTAACAGGGCAACTTTCCGTGGAATGACCTCTTTTTTTCTATTAAAATCAGGTGTACCATCTATTTGAAGATCAAGTCCCTTTTTTATATTTATTTCGATTGCTTTCATCGTGTACACTTTCTGTTGTCTGACTTATTTCTCAAAATATTAATGTAATTCATGATGCACAGATGCATCCCAATGTAAAGTAGAATTGTAATTTTTTTACAGAAAAATCAATTTGCATACTCCTTCAGATAAAAAATTCCTATCAGAGTTTTTTGTATCAATCAAAAAAGTTTGGCCCCTTACTTTTTGTTGCAAGATTACATTCCATTACCCTGCAGTCCTCTCTTGAACATGCTTTTTTTAATTAATAAAGCACTGCTCTTAACCCAATTCAGGTTTATTCGAGCAATTTACCTACAAAATCGCATTCCCATTTAAAAGAGAATTATATCCTAAACAGTTTTTCAGACTTAATGAGAAAGTATATCTTCCTGATGAGGTGGCACGGTTTTTTGCAATAACTTGTTCAAATCAGTCTGAACCTGTTCCATACTCTTTTCATCATCAAGCATGTTTGCAAATTTTTTTCTATCCTGATAAAAAGAGTGCTTAATACGGGCCAACAGCTCCTGCGACTTGCCTGCAATTTCTTTCACAAGATTGACCCTTTGCTCCCACTCTTCCATGAGACCATGAATTTTATCTATTTTTTTATCCAGACGCTGCGATTTAAAATTATAATCTTTTTCCAGTATTTTTATCTCTTTACGATGAGCCATAATTATCTCACGAATCTGCTTTTCGTGCTCTTTTTCAACTCTTTTTAAATTAGCATAATAACTTTTTGATGCCTGCAATTCACCTTGAATAGTTCCAGTAATTTTAGCATTCTTTAATTTGCGACGCAGTTTAATAAACTTGTTTATTCTTTTAAGTTGCCTGTTTTCTTTTTTAATATCTTTTTCTATTTTGTTTTCCAGATTTTTTTCCATATTTTACAGCTTCTTGATTATTATTTTTATATTATTCATGCTTATTACATAAGACGATAAACTTTGCTCTTTACAAACAATTGCTCAAGGAAAATCATCTTTATTTATTTTTTTTTAAAAGATCCAGTACCCTTTCTTTACATAAGGATAACTTTTTAACAAATCCTGCACATTAAAAATGATCACATCTGAAAAACAGATGGAAAGGAATAATAAAAAAGAGTTAACAAAGTGTCAAGCGTTCATTTTTGAATCCATGATCTCAGATCAAAACAATCGGGATAATATAACAGGTTACGACGGAAACATATTTCTATTAGCCGGAGCAGGAACAGGTAAAAGCACCTCCATTGCCAGAAAAATAATCTATCTCCTTGAAAGCAAAAAAATTTCATCTATAAAAGAAGTCACTGCAATTACCTATACAAAAAAATCTGCTACGGAACTAAGATGGAAAATTGAAAAAGAGCTGTTAAAAAAATATAATGAAATGAATAGCTCTCCTGTTTTTCAAAAAGCGCTTCGCGAATTAAATGATACCGTTATTGGAACCATTCACAGTTTCTGCTCCCTGATTCTAAGAAAAGTAGCGATCACCGAGCGATTAAATCCATCATTTAAAATATGCGATGAAGATGAATCTTCCCAGATGCTGAAAAATGCAATAGAAGAATATATTTCAGTCGAATGGCTTGCAGACCGCAGCAAGATATTACCACTCTGGAAACAAATTATAAAATATGAACCAGAATTCAACTTCGCAACCATTGTAAACAATCTTCAGGTTTTGCATCAAAAATATTCCCTGCTAAAAGAAGTCAGCGAAGAGACTTTTTTAATTAAAAAAGAAGAAGAGCTTCTGGAGCGAGCAAGCACCCTCTTTCAAAAACATAAAACAAAACTTCTGCATCTTTTTAAGTTTTATGATTATTCACAAGGCGCATCTCAAAACGATCCCTTTAGCCTTTATATTTTAAAATTTAAATCTGCACTCGATCAATGCAACAACTTTGCTGATGCAAAATTAATGCTTTCTGAAATAGAAACAAATTCCCGCGGAAGCAAAAAACTTGTTAATGATTCTCCGATGGGTGATAGTATTATGCTTTGGCTGAAGCATTACTCACAATTTTTAGCCACAGATGATATCACCTGTTTTAAAAAACTTGATAACGAAATGGATCCCGAAGCACTAAAACTTTTTTGTCTCGATGATTATCCTGAAACTTTTCCGGTTTCGTCGAGTGTTTTAACAGCAGAGTATCTTCGTTATCTCTGGTTTAACGCAATAAAAAAGTTTGAACTATTTTATGATAATTACAAAAAAAAGAACTCACTCGTAGATTATGATGACCTTGTAAAACTCACTCACAAATTATCAGAGAATGAGAATATAAAAAATTTCATTCAAAAACAGATGAAATATTTATTTGTAGATGAATATCAGGACACCGATCCTGTTCAAACAGCCCTTTTCAACAATCTCTCAGAAATATATAAATTAAAAGATAACAATCCTGTAAAGCTATTTCGTGTGGGTGACCCCAAGCAATCCATCTACCTGTTCAGGGGTGCAGATGTAGATACATTTAATTCTGAAAAAGAAAAGTTTCGGGAAACATCATCAGGTTTAACCGAAAATCTTTTTGTCAATATGCGAAGCAAACCTGCTATTGTAAATTTTATTAATTCCCTCTTTAATAACAGCCATACCACAATGTTATCGATTTCAAATTATGAACCGATTGAACCAAAACCTGACCAGACCCATGCAGGGGAAGTATCCCTCTCTTTATTGAATTTCAGGACAGAAGAAAATGCCGATGAAACCGGTAATATAAATACAAATCAAATGAGATCCATAGAAGCAAAATGGCTTGCCCGTTCTATAGCCTCCGAAGCAGATGATTATACAAAAAAATCCATTGCAATACTGGTTCAAACAATGAGTGATATAGACATTTACTGCTCTGCCCTTGAACAATACAACATCCCCTACAGACTGTACGGAAGAACCTACTATGGTGAAAATCTTGTTATACGCTACCTGTTTAACGTTATAAAATTTATAATAGATCCAACGGACACTATTGCTCTTGCCGGTCTCCTTCGATCCCCCCTTGCCGGTTTCAGCGACTCTGAAATAGAGGAACTTTATCTGCATTCAGAATCGTTTGACAAAATACTGGATATTGATGAAAAAACATCTCTCTCTGCTGAAATAATCCAAAAAACAAACAAACTAAAAGAACGCTGCAAGAAAGCGAAGCAATATTTTGAAATGGGATCATTAACCCTGATGATCAGCGAGTTTTACAGTTCCATGCCCTTTTATCAGATTAACAATCTACTGATAAACCCCAAAGCTGGCGAAGAATCTCTTGATAAATGTATCGAGTGGGCAACCAGCCTTGATAAAAACTCCTCTGCATCTATAAAAGAAAAGGCAATGCGACTCATTGAAAAATTATCTGAAATGGAAAATATTTCCAGAGAAAGCAGCAGCGAAGAGGGAAGACCACAGGAGACAGGAGTACAGATCATGACCTACCATAAAAGTAAAGGTCTCGAATTTGACACCGTTTATCTTCCCAATCTCTACATGAAACCAAACAACAAATCTGAAAATATCACCATCGAATCAGAATATTGCGCAGATGAACATCCTGATCACAGATTTAAAATTCATTTCGACTATCATAAGGCATTTCCTGCAAGAAGGGCGGATCAGCGAACACCGCAAAAAATTCAGAAAGAGAAAAGCAGTATGGAAAAGGTTCGTTTACTGTATGTGGCAATGACGCGCGCACGTTCAAAGCTCGTTATTTCCCTGCCGCACCCTGAGTTTAAAAAAGATAACAACAGCCTGGCTGCCAGGCTTACAGAGACAATTGCAATCCTGTTTTCTGTAAATTACAACGAACTTGAGCCAGATAAAAAATATACATTCAACCTGAACAACTTCAATAGAAACAAAGAAAATAGTTCTAACCTGAAAAGCTCTTTCTCAATAGAGCTTAATAACCCTACTCATTCAGAAGCCCCGGGAAAAGGTGCAACAGAAGATGCTGCCGGAGCAGTTGTTAAAACTGTAAAAAATGTTTTTTCCAATCCATCGCCTTACCATTTTTATAGCGGTACTTCTCTTTTGAAAAAAATTAAAAAGAAAAAAGAGGCCAGCCCTGCTTCCGACATCGATGAAACAGGCGAGGAGACAAAAGGAGAAATTTTCGAAACCAAAAAAGGAAAGCTTTTTTTTGTTAAACCGGACTACAGCTCAAAAGAATCTATCAACATGATCATGGATCCGGTAACAAAAGGAGTTATTACCCATACTTTATTTGAATGGATGGATCTTAAAAATCCTGAGTGGCACAAAGACCAGACCACACTGCTTTTGAAAACTCACCACCTTCAAATCGAGCACTTCAACACTCTGCATGAATATCTCCAGGAAACTGTGGAAACCTTCAAAAAAAGCCCCCTTCATCAACTGATACAGATCAGTGAAATTACAGGGAAAGAGGTCCCCTTCTCGATGATCTCGGAACAAAATGACCACTCTCAAGCAATAGCCGTCGGTTACATTGACCTTGTTTTAACCAATGAGCAGAATGAAATTCTTCTTGTGGACTATAAAACAAACCAGCAGGGAAAGATAGCCAGCTCCGAATTTGAAAAAAAAATACTCTCTGATTATGAAATTCCCATGAAATTATATCTTAATGCGGCACAAGGCCATTATTATAATCAAAAAACAGAGGCTGCTCTCTACCTCACCACTTCTGGAAAACTGCTTCACTATAAAAACCAACTGGATAATGTAATAATTCCCCAGATCTGATTTTTTTTTGGCAACGCAGCAGATATTATGTAACTTAAACAAGTTCCATAACAATATAAAAAAAGTATTTAAAAGAGAGAAATATGTCAGAAACTATATTAAAAATAGAGAACCTTTCCGCACAATTTATCACAAAAGGTGATACAAGTAATCCGATTTCGATTCTGAAGGGAGTCGATCTTGAGATAAAAAAAGGAGCGACCCATGCCATTATGGGTCCCAACGGGTCAGGAAAAAGTACCCTATCCTCAGTTTTAATGGGTCACCCTTCCTACCAGATCACAGGCGGAGACATCAAACTTCTGAATAATGAAACGGGAAAACTGGAAAGCATTATTAATTTAAAACCTGATGAAAGGGCACGAAAAGGACTTTTTATGAGCTTTCAATCACCGGTTGCTATACCGGGTCTGCCTGTACCACTCTTTTTAAGAAACTCAATTCAGGCAATTAGAAATGGAGACATTACCCCCAAAGAGTTCAGAAAAGAGCTGAAATCTACAATGGAAGAGCTTCAGATGAAAGATGAATTTACCAAAAGATATTTGAATGAAGGTTTCTCAGGTGGAGAAAAAAAGAGAATGGAAATTCTTCAGCTGAAACTGGCAAAACCCAGAGTAGCCATTCTGGACGAAATAGATTCAGGTCTGGATATTGATGCCTTAAGAATGGTATCCGATGGAATAAATTCACTTGTTGATCATAACCGGTCATTTATTCTGATAACCCACTATAAAAGATTACTCGATTACATTAAACCTGATCATGTTCATATTCTGGCCTCAGGAAAAATTATCCGAAATGGGGGAAGCGAGCTGGTCGATATCCTCGAAAAAGAAGGATATGACTCTTTCATTAAAGAAAGTCAGGTCGCCTGATTAAATACAGAGGATCAATGGAAACTACAAAAAAAGAAAAAGCAGTATTTAAAAAAGATGACTACAAATACGGGTTTCATGACCCCGAAAAGTTTATCTATAAAGCAGAAAAGGGACTGAACGAAGAGGTTGTACGCAACATATCACTCATGAAAAAAGAACCCGCATGGATGCTCGAATTCCGACTCAGATCTCTGCGTTTATTTTTTGAAAAACCAATGCCCAACTGGGGAAACCAGAAAGCCCTGAACGGAATTAAATTCGATGATATCTATTACTATTTAAAACCAACGAGCGGTCAGGAAAAAAACTGGGATGATGTTCCTGAAGATATAAAAAACACCTTTAACAAACTGGGTATTCCTGAAGCAGAGCAAAAATTCCTGGGTGGGGTAACTGCGCAGTATGAATCAGAGGTAGTTTACCACTCCATTCGTGAAGACCTTGAAAAACTCGGCGTCATTTTTACCGATATGGATACAGCTCTTAGGGAACATTCTGAGATTGTAAGAAAATATTTTTCACTTATCATTCCTCCCGAAGACAACAAATTTGCAGCACTCAACAGTGCTGTATGGTCTGGCGGATCTTTTATATATGTTCCCCCTGAAACCAATGTGTCGATTCCCCTTCAGGCGTACTTTAGAATTAACGCCCAGAATATGGGCCAGTTTGAACGTACTTTAATCATTGCAGACAAAAACTCTAAAGTGCATTATATTGAAGGATGTACCGCCCCGACATATTCAACTGATTCTCTTCACTCAGCAGTGGTTGAGCTGATTGCTCATGAGGGTGCTACCATCCGTTACAGTACCATACAAAACTGGTCCAACAACGTATACAACCTGGTAACGAAACGTGCAGTTGCCGAAAAAAATGCGCGGGTTGAATGGGTAGACGGAAATATCGGAAGTAAACTTACCATGAAATATCCCGCAGTTTATCTTAAAGGTGAAGGGGCTCATGGAGAAATCCTCTCTATCGCCTATGCAGGAAAAGGACAGCACCAGGATGCCGGCGCTAAAATTATTCACGCAGCACCCAATACAACGAGCAATATTTTATCGAAATCTTTAGCAAAAGACGGCGGGTGCGCTTCTTATCGGGGGCTGATCAAAATAGAAAAAAATGCCACAAACTGCCGATCCAATATACAGTGTGACGCCCTGATGCTCGACAACAAATCAAGCTCAGATACCATTCCCTACATGCATATCAATGAAGAACAGGGAGTTAAAATTCACCATGAAGCTACCGTATCTAAAGTTGATGAAGAGATGCTTTTTTATCTCAACTCCAGGGGAATCACAGAAGATGATGCCAAAGGAATGATCATCAACGGATTCATTGAGCCTTTCACACGAGAGCTTCCTATGGAGTATGCGGTAGAACTTAACAGACTGATTCAGCTTGAAATGGAGGGAGCAGTAGGATGATAAAAATTGCCAAAAAACAATCCGCTGATGCACTGCTCTCAAACTTTGAAGAGCTGCTCGACACAAAAACGATCAGCAATAAATATCCAGCCAGAAATATTGAACCCTGGAGGAAATTTGATCCCGACTATATTCTTGGGCCGTTAACCGCCGCAGCCACAAAAGGCATCCATATTGCAGCTCCCGAATACAAAGGAAACGAACTTTCCATCAAGAAAATATCAGAGTGGGCAAAGACAAACGAAATACTTGTTGAAAAAGTAAAAAAACTGATCAATGAAATTCCTGCTGAAGCCGACCGAAGCTACTTCGAACAGGTCGTTTCTAACAAAATTAAATTCTCTGAAATGTATATTCTCTATATACCCGCCCAGTTCAGCGCCAAAGAGGTGATACAGATAGAGTGGAACACAAAATCTGACCAGTTAAATCTCTATAATCTTGTAATCATGGCTGAAAATGATTCCAGAGCAACCATCACCATGAGTCTTAACCAGACAGCTGCCGATATCGGTGCAATATATACGCTGGCCCAACCCAACAGCAGCCTGCACCTCCATGCACTTCTTGCAAACGATAAAAAAACAAAGCAACCGGTAACACTTTTTTCATTTAAAAGTATGCTGAAAGATCATGCCACATCACTCCAGGGAATCTACAACTCGGGAATGAACCGGGCGAAAATATTTTCAGACCAGATACTATACAAAGGAGCATCCACTGAAAATTATGGAATATTTTCAGGTAGCCACGCACTGAGCGATCATGACTACCATATTGTTCACAAAGAGAGCCGGTCTACTTCACAGCTGAACTTTAAAATGGCTGTTATGGAAAACTCGCATGGAATATTTACGGGTCAGACCGAGATACTTCCAGGAACCGCAGCGTGCGAAGCACAACAAAACAACAAAAACTGGATTCTCGATCGAAGCTCTAAAATTGACGCCATTCCCAAACTGAACATTCTTGCCGAAGATGTCTCAGCCTCACACGGCAGCGCAACCGGAGAAATATCAGACGATGAAATATTTTACCTGACCAGCCGCGGTCTCGACGAAGCAAGCGCTAAAAAACTTCTGCTTTATGGTTTTTTTGAAGATATGCTCAGCAAGGCCTTTCAAAAAGAAAAAGCCGAAAGTGCATTTGCCTTTAAACAAAAAGTATGGAGTCACATAATTGAAAAACTGGACATACAGACAGACGATGAGTAAAATATGAGCTACATAAAAAACAACGAATGGATTGACCTGATAGAAACCAGCGAAGTGAGCTCACTGCAAGATGGCGAATTTTTTCCATTTGAAATGGAAAAAGAGAACGGCGACATAGTGACATTTCTGCTCATAAAATACAACAGTCCGGATAAACCATGGATTGCTCTTGAAAACATCTGCCCTCATGATGGAGGCCACCTTGAAGATGGAGAGGTCGACCTCAAACATTGCTCCATAAGCTGCGCACGCCACGGTGCCGCATTCAATCTTGAAAACGGCCAGGTACTCTCAATGCCGGCCTCAACCGACATTAAAAGTTATCCGGTTCGCATTAAAAACAATAAACTACAAATAGCACTTTAACGAAAAATTCTCAATAGAAAAAGAGAATGATTCATCAGAGGAATAGGGCAGAATTTTGCTTTTCAAAAAAATAAGCATGCCCTATAGCGCCCCACTTTTTATAAAATAATTTTCAACTGCGCGAGAAGAGTTATTTTCTGCTTTTGCCTGTTTTACTGCTTTTACCATTCTGACTGCTTTTTTTATTTTTTACGCTAACACCGCTTAACTTTTTTTTACTCCAGCCTGATGGTTGTCCGTAATGCACATTTTGAAATTGATCCTGGTCAATGGTAATCTCACTTCGCACTTCATAAAATTGACTTTTCTTTCTTTGTCTCTCCCGCTCATTCCATCTGCTGATAAAAAGGGTTGTCAGAAGAGCAACTGCCACAATTGCAACGATAGAAAGAAGAGTATAAAGCAACAAAGATATAATAAAACCGCTATCCATGTATTACATTTTTTAAATTAAATAAATGCGCAATTCCTTTTTTATTTTGACGACTTGTTCATCTGTTCAACAATCATCCTATCTATAATGAAAAAAAATAAATTCAGGACAACCTTGCTGATCTCGATGGTTCCCTTCATGATAAACTGCTCCTCTCTGGGCAAAAAAATGTTTCAAAGGCCTGATGTAAAAATAGAAAAAGTAACTGTCGAAAGTATCAATTACAGTGGTGCCCGGATTCTATTTTTTATTAAAATTGATAACCCCAACAAGCTCGGAGTCAGGCTCTCTGCAATTGACTATACATTCAAACTGCACAATGAACAAATATTGTCCATCGCACTAGAGAAAAACATCAACATAAAAGGCCGGGAATCTACACTTGTTGAAATTCCTGTAGACATCTCTTTTTTAACATTAAACAGTACTATTGAAAATATTATTTCACTGAAAAATATCGACTATCAAATGGATACCAGAGTATTAATCGACACCTCCATCGGAAAAATACCTTTTAAACTTCACAAAGAAGATTTTATCACCATGCCTCTAATCCCCGAACTTTCTGTTGAAAATGTTAAAGTCAAAGAGATGAATATTCTCTCTACCTCCATGATTTTTTATGTGAAGATAAAAAACAACGACAAAATTCAGATGGATATTGATCAATTTGACTACACCCTTTATATGAATGATCAGGAAATCAGCGCAGGAAAACTTGAACCAGATCAGGTGGTCATCAAAGAAAATGAGATAACACTGCCTGTACCTGTAAATTTAAAATTAATGAATCTGAAAGAATCTGTTATGACGATGATCCAGTCAGGAACAATCCAGTACAAACTCAATATTAACATTTATGCAAATTCTGCATATGGAAAATACAAACTTCCTATCAGCAAAGTGGGAACTGCAAAAATTTATTAAAATAAAGGCCTGACTTTATAACTATTCAGCCCCATTTTTCAAAATAAATCCAGAACCACAAGCGTCATATCGTCAGCTACAAACTGGCCATATCTCCAATTCTCTAGCAACTTGAATATTTCATCGCAAAAAAGCTCTCCTGAATTGTTTCGATATTCAAGAATAGAATCACAAAATCTTTCCATGCCATACTCCTGCCCGATCGGATTCGTCTGCTCAGTAATTCCATCTGTAAATAAAACAACCCTCCCGCCTGATTTGTAAATAAAAGACTCTTGCCTGATTGAATAATCAGCTACAACGCCAATAGGCAATCCTCGTGGCAAAACCTGGCGAACTGTTTCATTTCCAGGTTCGATATACAAAAGGGGGGTATGCCCGGAACGAATAACAGAAACTTCCTTTTTCGAAGGTTCAACTTTTACGATCAAAGCAGTTGCAAAATTGGAATCTGTATGAGTAAACATAATTCTGTTAATATTTTTCTGAAGATCTGCCAGATCTTTTAAATTATTGATAGATTCATGAAAAGCTATTTTAATCATTGTAGCAATTAATCCTGCTGTGTAGCCGTGGCCTGCTACATCAACGATCAAGACATATAATGCGCCGCTATCTTCAACATAAAAATCATAAAAATCACCGCTGACCTTGGCACTGGGAAGATAACGGGCATACACACCATAATTTGAAGATGAGGGGTTGCTTTGCGGAAACAGATATCTCTGGGTTTCCGAGGCAAAATCAACATCTCTTTGCATAAGCAAATATTTTTTTTGTTCATTTTCAAGATATTGAATGCGCCTTGCCAGTACCAGAGATAAAAGAATTGCTTCAATTGCATGAGCAATCTCCATAAGGTGATACTCTTTAAAAAGAAATTGCCCTGAAACACCCCCAGTAGCAAAAAAGAGCTGCACCATCAAGAAAAAAATCCAGGCATGCGTAAAGTCCCGTGCGTATGAATATTTCTTGTAAAGTTTTATACCTGTATAGAGTACAAGAATACTTCCCAACGCCAGATATCCGTTAAACAAAAGGGCATGCGCCTTCATACTGAAAAATCTGACAAGCAGTGAAGATAAAATAAGATAAATCAACAGTTTATAAATTATTCTGAGTTTACGAATATGAATATCAACATCCAGAAAACTTCGGGCAAACAACAGGCCAAATATTAATGCCAAAGAAGAGGCAATTCCAACAAAGTGAAGTCGTGCAGGTGCTGTTTCAAAAAAAAACGGTATTAAAAACTGGTAGAATCCCATAACTGTTACAGTGTATATTGCCGTAAATAAAACATAATAAATATAGGCCCTTTTGCGCAGAATCAAATATAGAATTAAATTATAAAGTATCATCGCAAAAACTATTCCCAGGTAAGCATAATGTATCGAGTTCTCTCTGGCAGTCATGTTCGCCACACAACCAGTATCCGCAATTCGACCAGAAAGGTTAAAGTCATTTTCAGGATGGAAAACCCTGAGGTACACTTCATTTGATGCGAACTTATATTTTTCAACAGACGAAAAAAGATTCAAAATCGTCATCAAACTGTTATTCGCCGGAACCAGTTGAAAAATCTTGTCATTATATTTTCTATAAATATACCCACCAGCAGTCTGAGAAATAAAAAGCTCCACCCCTTTTAAATAATTATCATCAAAAACTACATAATAATTACTCCGAGAAGGTAGTTCTCGAATATCAACCTTGAGCCATATTGCGTTTTTTGAATTTGTTTTGAAAACTTTCTGACTTTTTGAAAAGGGCAAAAATAAATTTTCATTTAATTTCAAGACTTTATCATAAGATAAAATTGATGTCTTATCGCTAAAAACTAACGTATTTTTTTCAAATTCTACACATACAGGAGATTCCAGAAAATCAGGATCTGGTTTTAAACTATAAATACTATTCAAATACCCTGAGATAATAATTAGTAATAAAATATGTCCGAGTCTGTACACTGATCAATAAGTTTCCTGATTTTTTTACCAAATAATTTGCAATAAACTGTACTGCAACCAGATTCTGAATTGTATATTCTGCGCATCTACTGCAACATTTTAAACAAAATTAATGGAATACACAATGCTGGCAAAAAAATTTATTCTCAATAAAAACGTATCGTCTATTTTAACATTATTTTGAAAAATATCGCCTACTTTTACACCTTTAAAAGATTAGATAAATGAAAAAAAAAATATCTATAATTGTTCGAAAACATTTCATCTTTTGAACCTGCAACAACTTTTTATCAATATACCCTCTTTTCGCCAAAAGGAATAGTTACACCCACTCCTACCAGCGATTTTCGTATGTCGGGCAGGCTGCTCAGGAAGCGCAGATTCAATGCCGCCTTGTTATAGATAAACATGCGAATGGAAAACTGCAAGGCTGAATCATATAAAATTTCACTGGTTGTATATGTTCTGTCTATGTTGTATTTGGGGATTTGCAATCTCTCTTTAATAAATGTAAACTCCAGACCAGCCAGATAGCTGATATCGAAAGAAAACCATTTATGAAAAAATGTGTAGCCAATCGATGCCATGGGTTCGATTCGAAACGAGTATACTGTATCTAAAAAAGGTTGTTTGGGGAGAGTCCAGCCATCGTTGGAAAGAAACAAAAACCCCCCTGTGTTCACATTTCGAAAAAAGTAATACTGAAAAAATCCGCTTAAACCAATTGTGTTTAACCCGTAATTGCCATCCACTGATAACATGTACTTGCGTTGCTCCGGCAATAAAACAGCGGTATCTTTCTTGCTGGACTCATACTGGGCATACAAGCCTGAAGCGCCGGAAAAACATATAAAACACAATATCATCGCCTTGATCATCACAGATGCTTTCTTCCTGATCGTTAGAATAGCCATTTCAATGCCTCCTCGAAAGCGATATCCTGGTTGTTCTCGTGTCGCTTTCCATCAATTAACCATGATTTCATTTTTAAATTTGGATAGTTTCTTTTTTTCAACTGGTCGACAAAAGCCAGAAACATGACCGGCATCCCTATGGGTTCCTGAGACCCCATGGAAATAAACAAACGCACATCCATATCGGCATTATTGACGGAATAATTGTATTCATAATCGAAAAACACAAGATTGTCATACCAGAGAGAGGGACTGGTCGCAATAAAATTTTGTATGATGTCATTGTGAAAAAACAATCCGTATAAAGTGGCAATTCCGCCGAAGGAATGGCCCCTCATGAACCTGCCGCCCCTCGTAGCAACAGTCTGGTATTTGTTGTCAATGAATGGAATTAATTCAGTTCGAATAAACTGATAAAAATTTTCGGCGCCGCCTGAGCCAGGCTGGTCGGCAACATTTGTTGGTGTATAATCACGATCGCGCATATTTGCACCATCACCATAACCAATGCCCACCACCATGGTGTCCGGCATTTCACCCCGGGCGATTTTCCAGGAGACAATTTCGGCTACCTCGTCAAATTTTTGATCGCCATCAAGAGAGTAGAACACCGGATATAGATATCCTGCTCTGGGGTAAGCATGAGGAAGATAGACGTATAAAGTAAAAGTTTGATCTACGTTTGTGGAAGCAAGGGTTTGGGTATGCCAGCTACCCTGAACTATATCCGGGTCCTGCATCATATCGTCATCGAGAAGGCAGGAGGGTATTGAAAAAAACATAAATAAGATGGATAATGGAACGAATCTCATACTATAAAATAATTTCATATAACTCTTCCAATATAGAATAATTCCACATAAAGTCAATTCTTTGATCGTCATTATAGCCCCATTGTAGGGGCAGGACATGTCCTGCCCCTACAATGGGGGTTAGGTTAAAAGGAGATCGCCAGATGCAATAAAAATTCCGGCCCTTCTTCCAGACGCCTTCCTAAAATATACCCTTGCGTTTTCCAGGATACATCGGCTAAAAGCTGATACCCAGGAACAATTTCAAAAGCAGGAATCACAGAAAGCGAAATACCTTGCCCATAAAAATCCTGCTCCCAGACTTCCAGAGAAGAACCCATGCTGAATTTACCCATAGTAAATATTTGTGGGTACAAAATACCTGCTCCGTAATTTTTAAAGGGTCGGCCCCACTTACCATAAAAAGCAAATTTGCGTTCTTTGATTTTAACATGATTTAAAAAAATGATCTCATATCCGAGCGCCCCGGGGTTAAACTGCAAAGAGTACATCCAGCTGAATGTTTCGTTTCCCAGTCGCCATGGACGTCTGGTTTCGTAGAGTGCCATATCCATTCCAAAACCCGCTGCTGACTGATACAGCATCGGATCAAGTAGTATCGTAGCAAGATTGACCCAAAAAAATTCTTTATACATTTTTGCCTGTTCGGGATCTACTTCATTGTTCGCAACCGATGGCCTGCCTGAATAATGTTCAAAAATAATTTTTGTATACTGCGTCGGGTCGCCATAGGCATTGGACCAGGTTTCCGGATTTTCGGGGTCAGCCGGAGTAAACAACACAGAGTACATAGGAAAGAATATGCTTTGAATGAAGGAGTGTGCCAGCTCATCACCATAGGCATAACCATGCTTATAAAAGTCCATCTCCGTCTGGCGGCGCATGAGATTGTTGATTTCAAACCCGCCCGATGACATCAAAGCCTCCTGCAAGGGAGTCGCACCCCAGGGAGGTTGCACCATTTTCGCCACCGGAACAGGAAACTGGTATTGTGTAATCAAAAAATCACCACCAGCCTGATTGGCCCTGACCCAGTGCCCCATTTCATGGGGCCATAAAGTAAAGTTAAAAGTCCAGAAGGTTGTCCATACAGGTGCCGTGATCTTTTGAAGCAGTCCGGGTAGCTTTGGGTAGACCAGCTGAAAATACAGATCATATCCGGCCTTGTTCAGGGCCACCCCCGCATTGGCAATCACCCTGGAATCATGTGGATAACCCAACGTAATTGTATAGTTTCTTGTTATAGAAGTATTTTCAAGAGTTGATTGAACCGAGCTTTGTTGTTCTTCCTTCGTATTTTGTGAAGCACTTTCGATCGAATCCTGTGCCCATACTGCTGAAGAAAAAGCTGAGAAAGCAAGTGTTATAATAAAAAGCTTTTGAATTTTATTTTGATTGGATTGCATGATTCCTGTCATATGTATTCTCCGATTATACGTTATATTTATTTATCCGTTATGTAAAGATATTTTCCGGCAACTTACTCCTAATTCGGAATTATTTGTTTAAGTAACCTCTGTGTAAATCAGAGCTTACTTAAACAATACATTTGCCAGGCGCTTTTCAATGGCAACAATGACATCCTCATCGGTTCCCATGATGCCAACGTCAGTATTGATCTGAAAAGCAATGGCGGATTTGGACTTTTGGTAATACTGCAGACTGGAACAGTATCCGGGAATCCAGCCCTTGTGACCGTAAACTATGCTATCCGGATTTGTCTGGATCACTGTGGCGATACCATATTTTATTCCGGGTGCCACTTCGATACCGCGAAGCAGATCATCCCGATAATCTCCAGAAAGGGATTTTCCCCCATAGAGAGCTGCTCCCCATAAAGCCAGTTCACGCGATGTGGTTACAAAACCACCTCCTGCCCATTCAATCGCCGGGTTCCAGTTCATGACCCCTGGCTTGACGGTAGTTTTCACGGGCAACTGAAATATGTTTTCAGCAGAAAGATAGCCCGATGCCAGACCTGCCAGATTTTTTCGATTTGATGGAGAGGTTTGTTTCAGCTCAAGCGGCCCCAGAATTCGCGACTTTATAACATCAAAAAGATCATCGCCTGTCACTTTTTCAACAACCAGCCCGGCCAGAATGTAACCGGTATCGCTGTATTGAAAACCTTCACCCGGTAAAAACTTTGCCGGAGTATCAAGTACAAACGATACAAGCTCTTCAGGTGATAATTCCGGTATGACTCCTTTCTTTGTACGAATGGCTTTGATAAACCCGGGTGATTCCACATGATTTTCTACCCCCGAACTGTGGGTTAGCAAATGGCGAAGTGTCATCGTCTTGTGATTGGCCAGACGAACAAACCAGTTTTTTTCGCCCAGATAACTTTGTACAGGTTGATCCAGATCCAGTTTTTTGTTACGAACCAGATCGAGAATTACTGCCGCCACATACGTTTTACCGATACTGGCAGCCAGCATCCTGTTGTTTTCGCTCATTGGAATTTTCTCTTCCACATCAGAAAATCCGGCGGCAAAAGTATGCACCGAGCCATCACTCAAAACAAAAGCAGCTGTCATTCCCGGAAAGTTGTATTCTTTAACAATACTCTCCACTTCACTTTGAAATTGTTTCTGGAGTATGGTTTCCTGTGGTATTTTTTTGCAGTCTGCAGCCAGAAGCAACCCTGAACAAAGCACTATAGAAAACAGCACTTTTCTGAAAATGCCGCTTCTCTTCATAACCTTTTTCAAGGCATTAGAATCAGTGAATAGAGAAAATTGAATTATATTCTTTGTGTTCATAATTATTCCTTTTTTAAAATTTCCGGACCCCCCGTTTCATAACGCGAGAGCCCGGTAAAACATTCTCAATCAAGCACTTCTTTGTTAAAAAACATGTCTCTGTCTTTTATCAAAACATACACAGAAACCACCAACAATAATCCGGTCTGGATCACCTTACTGTCCGGATGTGTGGCAAAAATTTCATTGCTGATATTGGCAAACATATGAAAAACTATCGGAATCAGGATGTTTCTTTTTGTTTTATAATACAGCCAGTTTATCAAAATCACGATCACAAAAAGACTGAATATAAAATTCAATGAATATAGAGGCCCTTCCGCAACCACATTGGAATGATAATAGCCCTTCACAAAAGAAAGAGGCAAATGCCAGAAAACCCAATACGCGGCAAAAATCATGCTGGTGTTGAACAAATTAAACTTTCTTCGTATAGTATCTGTTCCATAACTGTGCCAGGCGAATTCTTCCAGTACCGCAGCAGCGATCAGCATGAACCAGGGTGAAAACAGACCTGAGGTAAAAGACGCTTTGCCCGTGATCTGAAACTGATCGAGAGAATGACCAAAAAATACAGAAAGCAGCTGACCGGCCACCATGGCGATAAAAATCATAAAGACAGCCAGAAACGCATAAGCCGGATGAAAGCTATTCATGTTAAAAAACCTGCTTTTAAAATCCTGTACCAGCTCCTGGCTTCTGTAAATCAGAAAGAGGGCTACAAAAATAGGTGCGAGCAATCCACCCAACCCCAGTATCTGCTGGCCCCTCAATACCATCATTGTTTGTTCAGGCAAATTACTTAAGTAAGCCACCCCGAACCACATCACCCATGGAATCACCAGGGATAGTCCATAAAACGTAAAAGTTTTGTTATATTTTTGAATCATTTTAATCTCCTTAAATTCATTTTTAAAATTGGTAGAGGCATTGAATTTCTCCAAAGAAACCATTTTCAAGGCCTCGTTTAAATTCATCTCCGTGTCTTTCCACGGCATCAAAAGCATACCCTCCGGAAATCTTCAGTACTGAAATATCGAAGACAACCAGAGCTCCATAATACTGAATAGAAAACAGATCTTCTCTATCAGCCATGTCATAGGAAGCATCCTCGCGCTTTAATCCGACCCCCACTCCGGCAAAATCGCCATACTCATGATTCGAATCGAAAAACCGGTACCACAAAAGAGATTCGAAAATCAAATCACCGGCATCACGAAGTCTGTCAAAGCGCAGGTCATTGGTGATTCGAACTTTTGATTTTGGCGCCAGAGTCAAAGCCAGATTCGGGCCTGTCAAAAAACTGAAGTCTACTTTCATGAAGTTTCCTTCTGTTTGATACCTCACAAAGGGGATAGGAATCACATACAATGGGCTTCCATCAGAAAGCTCGACTCCGAAATCACCCACCGCAATACCCAGCCCGAGTATGAACGATGATTTCTTTCCGTGAAATAAATCATATCCGAGCGCTGAACCAAATTGCATTGTTCGCAGACCACCGCCAAAAGGATCATCCGATTCACTGCGGAAAATTGCCAGAATGTTCCATGCCCCATGATAGATATCACCCAGAAAATTGATCGCATGGAAGTTTCTTCCCACATCATATAGAGGTTCCTCAGAAAGCCGGATATTCTGATAAGAGCCCACGTACATGGTCTTATCTTTTTTCAGCGCAGCGGCAAACCCGGGCGAATGCATCCCCTGAGAACCCAGAGAAGCATAACCGTATATTCCTATTGGAATGAAATTAAAGCCCGCTTCCTTTTGTTCCTTGATTTCCTCAGGATTCGCCTCTACAGCAAAAACAGAAGAGCCTGCCAGCAAAATGAAAACCAGAACAGTTTTCATTCTTATTACAGAACCCGCACATAGCTTTCGCTCTTTTGCAAGGGGTGCAACTTTGTTCCTTACCTGCATATTTACTCCTTAAACTTGTTTTAAGCTGAGTGAAGTATACACTATAATTTTGGCGTTGTCGTTCCAGTATGAAAAACCGGACTACTTTTTTAGCAGTTTTTCGCGATATTGTGTGGGGGTCATCTGGTACTTTTTATTAAATGTATCATGAAAAGTGGTTTTCGATGGAAACCCGGCCTCATACACCAGATGCAGGATCGGTATCTCCGGCCTGGTTTTCAGCAGTTCCACAAAGTAATCACAACGATATTCATTGACAAATTGTTTGAAATTGCTTTTAAACTCATCGTTGATTATAAAAGACAAAACATTTGGATGCACCTCGATTCGTTCTGCCGCTGTCCGTAAATCCAGAGTTTCATCCAGGTAGAGTTTTTCCTGCTCCATGCTCTGCAGAATTTTATTTTTAATCTCATGAATTTGTGAACTACTGAGGTTCAGTTTCACCCGGATTTTATCACGAACCTGCTCCCATGTTAAAATGGTCGGATTTTTCAGGGCGAAAAAAGCAATCATCACCATAAAACCGCTCGCTGCAGCCAGTTGAACCAGATACACATGATTTAGAATTCGCGGATAATACGATTCAGCATACGTATAAACAAAGCCGCCACCCACAAGAACAACAAACACAATTATCAGAGAAAGAAACCACTCTTTTTGGCCAGGGCGATGAAATACTTCAGACAGTCTGGTGCGATGCAAGTAAATAATACGTACAATACCAGCAGTATAAAATGCCAGAGAAATGGCAGATACAAAGTTAAAAAAGATAACAGGCCAGGGCGCCTCGCCAGACATCGTCTGATGAATATAAAATTGAATATCTTCTCCGGTTAAAAAGAAAACAGGGTACAAACAAAACAATGCATAGACCATCGCGGGTATTGAATGAATCCAGAAAGAAAACCGGGGTGGGTACTCGGCATAAATCGTATGATACACATAGCGCAGCATAGTGGGGCCATACAGATAATTAAAAACCCCGGTAAACAAAAGTACCGGATAGCGCGACATCAGATTAGGAGTATCAGGAAAAAGCAGACTGACCGACAAAAACAGTAAAACAAAAGACAAATATAAATTACTCAAATATTTCCGGTTAGAAAAGACAACAAAGGTCATCATGAACCCCATGGCCGCCGCAACAATGGAAAATGTATGAATCATAGACTCAGACTGTACAATCGGGTTTATAATCATCCAGGTGATTCTGTAAAACCAAGAGTGATAACGTCAAGAGAAATCACATGGAGATATCAATAGTTACTGATTACCAACATGTAGAACCGGATAGCGATGGTGACCAAAATAAGCGGTGAACTGGAAAAACTCGCCTGCATGACTTTCTGATCTGATAGAATCTGTTATAGCGACTATCCAGTCAGGAAAGTGAAAACTGAAAAAATTTATTAATGGCCGGAAATTAAATCGTAAAATCTCTGCATTCCAAACTTCATACAACACCTCTGGTTTATCTGGTAACTCCATCGGTAAAAAAACAAACGTTTACCGTTTTGTTTTCTGCAAATTTTACCGGCCCCTAAATTGACCTGCAAAAATTTAATATTTTCTTCCCTGGTCAGAAATTGAATTTTCTCTATATACTTACAATAATCGTCCGATACCTATACTTATAATAACACCCCCTGGTTGTGAAAGTGATAAAACCTGTTTTGATCGATCAGCCAGGGTTGCAATGACATAAGCGTCAATGGACCGGGTTCGCTGTTTGGCGGCGGGACGGAATATGTCATGGAAGCTCTGGAGCATGGCGGCCTGCCATCGGGGACTTATTTTTACCACAACAACCATCTGGGTTCATCGTCCCTGATCACGGACATAAACGGCGCCGAAGTGATGCGGATGCATTACACGCCCTATGGCAAACTCGATATGCTGCACACGGGAAAGTTTGACCGAACCCTGTAAAAGGTGGTCCCCGTGAACGACCAGACCGCCCTGCATGGCGTTCTGGCTGTGCGATTCACCGGGCAGGAATATGATCTGGAAAATGATTTGTATTACTATAACGCAAGGTTTTACGATCCCAATCTGGGAGTGTTTACTTCGGCGGATTCGATTGTACCTAGTGAATATTATTCACAAGCATTTAATCGCTATATGTATGTAATGGGAAATCCTTTGATTTATAATGATCCATCTGGGCATCTATTTTGGTTTGTACCTGTAATAATTATTGCTGCTGTAGTTGGGGCAATTGCAGGTGGAACCAAGGGGAATGTAAAGGGTTGGGTTCAAGGCAAACAAAAATTTGACTGGAATGGTGCTGCAAAGGGGGCGTTTGTCGGGGGTCTGTCTGCAGCTGCAATGTTTGGGGGTGCAGCGATAGGCGGCGCATTATTTGGGAGTGCTACGCTTGCTGGGGCTGTTGGCACTGGTGCATCTGCAGGTTTTGCCGGTGGTTTTGCTGGTTCTGCATTGTCTGCCTGGATGGATGGTGCTTCGTTGGGAGACGGTTTAAAAGCAGGTCTATACGGCGGCATAAAAGGAGCTCTCATAGGTGGAGCAGTGGGTGCGATTGGGTTTGGCTATGATGCCTATTTGAACAGTCAGGCTGAACTATTTCTTAATGACCAAAGCTCAGGATTGGGTGCCGCTATACGTGATAAAGTTGAAAGTATGTCGTGGGATGTTGCAATGGCGGGAGGAAAATATGGCTTTGGTGCTGGTTTCATTAAAGGTACATTGCAGGGCTTGTTGGAAAAGCGAAGTATTGGGGAGAGTTTGATGATGGGAATGTCAACAGGTGGGCAATGGGGATTAGCTGGATTTTATGTTGGTTATTTTGGAACAAGCTTTTTAGAGTACACTGCATGGGGAGGGTTGTTTGGATTAGCTACAGGGTTTATATCGCATAGTTTAAGTGCAACAAATCCTCGCTTATGGCTGGGGGCGGGTATCGGGATGTCAATGGGTTTTGGATTGGCAACACAATTTACAATTCCATTTTTTGTTTACGATAAAAAGAGATAAGGTATGCAATTGAAAAAATATTTATTAACAATTACACTATTGGTTATACATGGAGTATTTTGCCAATCAGCCCCCGTAAAAGTTTACAATAGCCCTTCCATTGAGGGTACATGGAAAGTAAAATGCACAAAGTGTTTTACTAAAGATAAAGAAGGCCTAGTTAGTTTTCTGGCGGATGGTACGGTGTTGGACAAGGACCAGTTTTTTTGTCGAAACTTGTTTTTTGTTCCTCCATTTTTTCCCTGCGATCTGACCTGGCAAAGGTTACGTAACGAAAATATTGTTAAAAAGAAAGAATCCGGTATGAGGTTTAAAATACTGGTTAATGATAAAAGAAAGAATCAAATGGATTTTATCAGTGATAACAAAAGCTATATTGCGATGATGACAGGTATGGAACAAAAACCATTTGAGGGTGATTTTCTTGTCGAGAAAATTGAAAATCCTGCAGTTCCCCATGAATAATAAAACATGATGAGTCGCCATTCAAAAGGCCGCCAATGTCTCTGGGGCCATTGGCATTTATCGCAGCCTGGACGCAAGTATCGGGCCTTGAGCGCTTTTTGTTTATTGTAAATTTTTCCCATATCGGAAAGCGATTTATACTGGATTTTCTGTCTCTCTCATCCCTTCATGGTTCATGAAAATCACAAAGGTATCAAAAAAAACACCATTTATTATATTGGCGGCGGCCATGGTTGTGGCTTGTCTGGTCTGCAGGCCAGCGCAGGTCTGGGAGTCGGGGCTGGAGTTTGAAATGGCCGAAAGCGGCGGGCACATTATTGTGGCAACCGGCGAGGCGGCTGATAATGCCAGCGGCGAGGTAGAAATAAAAACAACAGCCTGCGACGCTGCAAAGACATTGATCTTTTCCGAAATTTCAAGACGCACCGGCAAAACAAATGTGAGCGGAGCCGATGTTGAAATCAAGAGTGAAGAAGTCAACGGAAGACATTGCAGGTTAAAGGCCGTTTCCAAATAAATATCAAGAAGGGGGAAGCGAAAAACGCCACCGCGTTTTCGTAGGGACAGGCACTGTCCTTTTGTGTGGGCGTTTGAAGCGCGGGGGAAGGCATTCCCCCGCCCATTTTATCTTTTTTAAAATTTTGCTTCAACTCCAAAATTTGGCAGAATGCCAAATGCCGCGGAACTTCCCGATTTTGGATTCTGGCTTCCATAGGGTTTGTTGTATGCCCATTTTTGTTCATCGTCCGGCATGAAGTTGTAGATATTTAAAAACTCAATGTACCATTTTAACTGACCCCAGCGAAAGTGCGAAGCCCGGGAGTAGCGAAGATCGAGCTGGTGTTGAAAATGGCGGTATCGTGAATTTTTATCTCCGTATGCCGGAGCATAACGTACCAGGTTTTGACCGTTCAATACATAGGCCTTGCCGCCATCGTCTCCGACAATGGGAGTTTCGGGATACGAACTGAAGACCTGAAATTTCAATCCAAGAAGGTTGGCTCCGAATTGAATGCCGCTGATCAATTTCAGGGAATGTCTGCGGTCATAATCTGAAGATATCCAGCGATTTCCCAGCGGATCTGCCGGATGATTTGATTTGAAATCTGAAATGCCGTAGGTGTAGTTGAGCCAGCCATAGTAATCGATTTTACCGGATACTTTATCTTTTTTAAGGGTTATCTCGAGACCCCGCGTTCTTTTTTGACCCCAGTTGGCGACAGGGTTGCTCATATTGCCGGTATAGGCGACGATGTCTATAAAATCATTGTAGTATGCTTCCAGCTTTGCAGAATACTTTTCGGCAAACCGTTGCTCTATGCCAATGGATCGTTGAATGGCCCGTTCAGGTTGCAGCTTCATTTTTATCACCTGCGGCGATATTTCAAAGTAGTACACATTGGTTTGATAGAACGAACTGTATCGTCCTCCGGCAACCGAAAGCGCTGTATCCGTCGGCGTGGTGTAGGTCAACCTTGCCCTGGGATCCATGACGGCGATGTCATGATCCACGAGGTAATCTCCCCGAAAGCCGCCTGCAAGTTCAAACCCCTGGTAGCGAAGACGGTTTTCCATATAACCTCCGGCGACAGACTGGCCAGACCGAAAATTGAGGTCGATGATCTGGTACATTCCGGCGGAAGATATGTCGACACCGGGACCAACTCCCGGCTCTACTTTGGCAAGCGGGTTCACCGGCAAAACGCTTTTTCCGAAAGCCCGGAAATCGTAATACGTATATTCCACGCCTGTTTTTACCGAATAGAGATCCTTGAAAAATGACAGGTAGAAATCATTTTTAATTCCGTATATGTCTGGTTGCGAATAATTGTTCAGCTCTTTCGCCCACTGGGCAACATTTGCGTCCTTGAAATGCATGCTGATTTTTGTTTCGTTCAGCGAGGTGAAAAATTTCAATGTATTTCTCAGGGAATCCGAAGACATGAATGTGTGCATCAGGGATTGTGTATGAAATGACATCTTTCTGTTGGCTGCCACATCCATCTGAAACGGGTCCGATCCTTCCAGTATCATTTTCTCTTTGGATTTCGGTTCAAAATTGATATCCAGGTTGATGGAATCTGATCCTCCAAACAATAGAACGCCCAGAGAATGTTTTTTGTTGAGGTAGTATTTCCCTTTAAACTGGTAGTCATAGTAGGCCACATCAAGATTGCTGTTATTTCCGGCAAAGGCCTTTACAATCCGCGGGGCAAAAAGGGTCAGATAACCATACCTTGCCGCTCCCAGCCAGTAACCTGAGCTGGTATTATTTTCCTGGACAGGATGGGCTGGGTCGTTGTTTTCTTGAAAAGTTTGCGAATTAGAATTTTTTATACCCAGAGGCATGAGGACGCTGGCGCTTGCCGAGAGCAGGCCAATGTCAAGATAAACGCTTTTTTTCTTAACTTCGTCAATGGTATTGATTTCGATGGCTGATCCCAGCGGGAGACCATACATGACCGGGAACGCGGATGAATACACATCGATTTCGTCAATGATTTCGTTACCAATGATGCTCTGGAGTCCTCCGAAATGCATCGATTTGCGAACCGGAATTCCGTCAACATAAAATCTCTGATCAACAGGCCCCAGCCCCCGGATGGCGGTGTCGCCGATCGGACCAGCTACCTGTTTTCTTTCGATTCCGGCCATGGCTGTAATTGCCCGGACGGAATCTCCAAAGGAGCCGGGAACTTCCTTGACTTCTTCCTTTGGCATCGTATAACGCGATACTTTTTGTACATCCCTGTCGCCCTGAATGGTCAATTTGCTTCCGACCAGACGCAGCAGTTCCAGACTGAAATCAAGTGTGGCGTCCCCTGAAATGGTTACAATTTTTTGAATTGGTTTTTTTCCCGCAAATGTTACGATGAAGGTGTATTCACCGGCGGGAAGACTTAGTTCAAATTCTCCCCGCGCGTTTGTCGATTTTTTAATTTTTAATTCCAATACTGCAACTGTAGCAAATTCCATTGCCTCGCCGGTTCCAGCTTCGGAAACTTTTCCCTGAACTTTGTACTGTTCGTTATTCTGGGCATGGATCTGTGTTGCAGCGATTGCAATAAGCCACATTGCCACAGTTATACTTTTGATTTTCATATTTTTTCCTTTTTTGAATTCAGTGGTTCCGGTTTTGGCTGGCGCACAATGTTGACAGAAAGCAGTGTAATTCCCGTGTTGCGGATTTTTTTCAAATACCCGTGAAGAGCTGCCTGGTCAGCAATCGGACCCGTAATAAAAGTTGTGCCGTTATCCTGCCGGGATATGTGCAGGCCATCAAACCAGCTTTGCCAGGAATCATCGATGTGTCCCTGGATCACGATTTGATACACCTTAGAGCTCGTCACATGACGTATTTACATTGAAACAGGTATGATTGTAAACCTGCTAAAGTATGAGCGATGGTATAATTTTGAAGTTTTTTGGTGTTTTTTGTGAAATAAGTAACTTGAAAACAAGGACCGGTGGAACCAGATGTTGCAAATTATAATTTTAACAGATTGAGTTGCCGGGCGCGGGCAACGGCTTCCGTCCTTCTTTCGACTCCCAGTTTACCAAAAATATTTTGATTGTGACTTTTTACAGTATTGAGTGTTAACGACAATCGTTCTGAAATATCCTGGTTCGATAACCCCTGCGCAATCAATTGCAGGATTCCCATTTCTCTGGCGCTCAGTGGCTCAATAAGTGGTTCATGAGAAGATGAGTTATGCATGTCTATACCAAGGCTTGACCCGCGTTTTGATTTTTCCTGCTTGAAAGCGAACAATAGTTTTTTTATGTAATTGTACAGACCCGTAGTGAGACTCTGTGTGAGTGTCTTATCGTTGAGACTTTGTAGCAATTTCATCATGGGGTTTCCGGCATCAATAAACAACCGGACCATACTTGCCGTCTGTCCGGCTTTCAGGCATTTTATCAACCCGTCTGTTGAGTTTTTGTTGTCGCCGAGTTTATCAAAGCACAGCGCCTGCTGAATGCAGATTTTTATTTTTTCAGCTTCCCAGTTTCTTTCCTGCGCCTGCTTGTCGAGCATGTCCAGAATTTCCAGAGCCTGGTCTGGTTCATCTTCTGCAAGAAGAATGCGGGCCAGACTGAAAGGCAAATCCTGTGCGGATATCAGCTCCCGGGCAGCTTTAATATTTCCGTGCCGGAGATACGCATCAACAAGTGCAATGTGTATGTCGCTCATTCTTGCTTCAAAGTTATTGCGGCGAATTGTATCCAGTGTGCTCTCCAGGCTTCTGATTGCTTCCACAATATTTCCCTGACAGAGCTGGATTCTGGCAAGCATGATTTCGCTGTAAACATACCGGTCCAGAACCTCCTCGTAAAGCCGCGCCATCTGGTCGCTTATTTGGGTATGTTTCAGTGCATTGCCAATGTCATTCCATTCATAGTAGATTCTGGCCAGACCAAGATGCACGACGCTTGCGATTGGTACCGGGCGATCCCCAAAATAATCCAGAGATTTTTTGTATAATTTTTCTGCCTGGTGCAATCGGAGGTCATATTCTTCCACCTCCGCCAGACCCATTTTGGACATGGCAATCATGTAATTATATTCCGCCTTCTGGCTCATGGAGAGGGATGTATTGTACGCTTCCCGGGCCTCCCTGCGGTCTCCGTTGTGAAGATAGCCAACTCCCATCCAGAATGTTGCTGATAAAATCGATAAAGAATTTTTCTCACTGAGATATTGCAGAGCGGTTTTTGCCTGCCGGATCGTTTCCAGAGGGTGATAGCGCGTGGCTTCCAGGATAGATTTGGTTAATGCAATACCGCCTCTGATGTTTTTTGTAAACTCGTCTCCTTCCATATTCTGGATGGCGGCTTCGGCTGCGGCAAGCTTGTCGTCCACCTGGCTCGTTTGACCGGAGCTGATCAGGGCTTTGGCATGGATGAGCCAGAGCAGCGGGTTTTCATCCTTCTCCTTGCGGGAAATTGAGTTTAACCAGTTGAGAACCGGCACTATGGCTCCCCGGATGTAAATGGGAATACCATCTTCCCTGACAAGCATTGCCGCCCGGTTGTTGTCGCAGTGGGTGGCGTACTGAAATGCATCTATGTCGTGTCCGTTTTGTTCGCACCATTCGCTGGCGCGATGGTAGAGATCATGAACGATATTTTTATTTTCGGTTTGTTCGGACTTGTCGAGTTTTTGCCTCAGCAGATCGGCAAAAAGATGATGATAGCGAAACCACTGACGCTCGTTGTCGAGAGGTATCAAAAACAGATTTGATTTTACCAGATGCATAAGTATTTCCCGGGAAGGTCGGGAAAGTTCCGGAACGAGGTTATCGCAGAGTGGACCGCTCAGTCTCGACAGTACTGAAGTATGAAGCAAAAATTTCTGGATTTCTTCCGGTTGGCGCAGGAGAACTTCTTCCAGCAGGTAATCCAGAACATAGTGGTGGCTGCCCGTAAATGTACGGATAAAATCCGGAATGTTTTTGTGTTCTTGCAGCGATATCGCCGCCAGCTGAATTCCGGCTATCCAGCCTTCTGTTTTTTTTTCCAGCGCCAGAATGTCATCACTGGATAAATTCAGTCGCATCGAGTTATTGAAAAATTCAGAGATCTCGGCCGTGGAAAAAGAAAGATCGGGAACGCGCAATTCTGTCAAATGACCCTTCGTGCGAAACCGGGCGATCGGGAGCAAGGGGTCTTCGCGGGTCGCAATCAAAAGACGCATGTTTTCCGGAAGATAATCAATTAAAAAACCGACAAGTTGATCAATTGATTTTGATTCAATGACATGGTAGTCGTCCAGCACGAGAGCAAATTTTTTTTTCAGGCCGTTGATTTCATTGATCAGAGCGCTCATGACGGAGCTTGCAGAAGGCGGCTGGGGATTGTGGATGGCTTCCAGGAATTTCTGGCCAAAGCCGGATTTTATTTTCTGGATGGATGAAATAAAGTACGATAAAAACTGGACAGGATCATTGTCGTTGTCGTCCAGAGATATCATGGCGACTTCCAGAGGCGCTTGCTGTATCCACTGGGCCAGGAGGGTTGTCTTTCCGGAACCGGCAGAGGAGGAAACAAGAATCAACTTGTTTTCTAATCCCCTGTTCAATCGCTCGACCAGACGGGGGCGGTTGATCGCATTGCCCGCGGGCTTTGGTATATAGAGCTTGATTGCCAGCGGTTTTTTTGTCATCTTAGCGTCTTTGTTTGTTCCCCAAAACAAAAAAACAGATGGATACGAGTCACAGAGTGCTTGCTATTATCCATACGTTCAAACCAGCATTCACGGACAAAACATCAAGCGGTTTATTCTGAAGGGGGAGGCGAAGAATATTCTTGATTATTAACTTTTTACAATAAACGTCCCATACCTATACTTATAATAACACCCCCTGGTTGTGAAAGTGATAAAACCTGTTTTGATCGATCAGCCAGAATTTTATTATTCGTAATTGTATAATTATCTTTATTCAACGAAATCCCATAACCTGCTTCAAAGTAAAACTTCAAATTTTCATTAATCTTGAAATTGTGTAAATATGTTATATTTACAACTGAAATCGGATTGAGATCCATTATTACCTCTTCTACCTGCCCGGAAGTTGTTTCCATATTCTGGGGAAAATCTTTTAAGCCCGTATTATATGCGGCGCCAATGCATAAGGCACCACTATAAGGATAATTAAAGTAAAATCTTGAACCACCTGATAATCTGTAACCCCAACCAGCAAGGCCCACACCTAAATTAAAAGATATCGCCTTAAATACCAGAAAATCAGATCTAATACCTATACCTGTATACCCATTCCAGCCTAATTCAAACTCCAGAGATAAATGTTTATCAGATATTTTTACGGACTCACGACTTCCCTCATCCATATTTAAATAAACCATCTCATTATTGTCATATTTTATTTTTATCACTCTATCACGTGATATTATTGCAAAAGGTATATCTCCATCAGGGTCATACTCAATTTGGGTATCAGATACTTTCAATACCTTACCCATAATCAGGTTATTATCACCCTCTCCCTTTAAATATATCTCATCTGCAATTATATTTACCATGCTGATGTTTACAAATAAAAACAACTTTAGTAAAGTTTTCATAAATTGCCTCCATCTTTTACATAAAAAACAAATTAACTCTACTCAACAATTTACTTTACGGTACCCACATTTATTCTGTTCCGTTAAATAGTATTTTTTACTTAAATCATCACTATCAATAAAAAAATACAACTTAAAATATATTTTGTCAATAAAAATGTACTATAGACGAAAAATAAAACAGCAAATCTATGACATGCAACGGCAAATAAGCGCAAAAGATGGACAATGTTTCACTAACAAAGAAAAGCAGGTGATCTATAATTATAAATATAAAATTTTCTAAAAAAATCAAACCATTATCGTTTACAAAACCTTGTTGAAAAGATTTACCAAAATAAAGAAAAAATAAATAATCAAACCTCTACCCATAACTTTTTTTTAAATTTCGATTTATTCAGCCAGACAATAATGAACAAGTATCTCTTTAAAATTTGAGATAAAATTTTATGAATATAAATTCCTACAAAAATAGCTTCGCTGCCAATTTAGATGTTCCTCATAATCGGATAATTTTCAAAACAATTTTCTTTGACTTTTCTAAAAACAGAATTTATGCCTATTTACACGAGAAAATACAGAAAAGTATAAAAAATTCATTTAAGGAGTAAAGGGAATAATCTGACCGGTCAGATCAATCTGATAAATAGCAGGAATCGGTGAATTCGTAATAACCGCATGGCTTATGTAAATATTTGTTGCTCCCTGCAAACCTACGATCACCAATATCTGTTCTTTATGAACGATTGATGACTCTTCAATAAAACCTGTCCCACCAGGTGGAATGTTTACAGGAATCGGTCCGGCAGATATGGAAGCCTCCTGGACAAGTTCAAATCCCTGAACAACCCCTGCATTATATGCCAGACTGAATTTAGCAGACCAGATCTCAATAACTACAGGGCTACCATAGTTATTATAAAATGTAAAATCTATTTTCTGGCATATAGAGTTACAACCATCACCACTGAAAGTATTGCCGTCATCACATGATTCACCATGCTGCACAATTCCATCACCACAGTTAGCTGGCTCCCAAAGACAGGTTGAACTGCAACCGTCACCATTGGTCGTATTGCCGTCGTCACACTCTTCTGCAGTCTCTACTAAATTGTTACCGCAAGAGCCATTTGAAACATCACTCGTATTGCAGTAAAGTGCAATTGATAAAACAGTCAATATTAAAATTCTGATTTTCATAATTTCCTCATGGTGCGATAAATTCATAAAGAGGGCTTGAATGGGTTAACTGATAATTGGAATTGTATCCGAGAACTACCCAGTAGTATGTCGAGCCTGGTGTAAAATGTGCCGCATCATAAAACAGTTTATTACTGGTGCTCAAAACATTTAAATTATTGCCTAGTTGGCAAAGATAGAAACCTGACGACGTTATATCAAGAGAAATTGTATAGTTATTCCACGGGTGTGATGCCATATTACTTGCGCCACCTATGCATGAAGAGATGTCGGTAATATATCCATTGGAAGCGGTTGGTTGCGTTAAAAAAATATATATCGCTGCAAAGGTAAGAGCACTTGTATCGTATTTAAAAATTACAGGTCGTGTTGGCGTAGAACCAAATACAGGTCCATAAATATTAATTCCTGTTTTACCTGGAACCAGTATGGGCGGAGGTTGAATTGCTGAAATCTGCGTTGTCAAAGGAAGTGGCTCTGGATTATTTCCACAATATATCTGCGCTACAGTTACTGCAACCATCATTTGACTTAAAACTGATTTTTTGTAGTATACAAATGCTTTAGATCTGGACACCGAAACCTCCTCCTAATGTAAAATTAGTAAGCCCAAGGCTGTTTACAGTTGAACTGCTTTTTCCACCCATATCAATTTGCAGCATTTTATGACGATCGATTTTTTCTGAATAAAAAGAGCCCCTGCCTTCCAGAAATAGTTTAATTGTTCCATACGGAAGAAAAGTAACACCAAGTAAAGGACCAAACCCCAGTAACTCATTATTCAGCGATGAGTTGGGGAAATAGTCATATAGGCGAATATCTTTTATCCAGGAGTAAGAGACAAAAGCGCCGCCATAGGGAGCAGCATACTGGGAAATATTAAAAGGCTGAAACTGAAGAGAAAGAGCAGTAGAAAGAATTCTCAAACTGCGCTTATCTTCAATAGTTGAATAGGGTACATCAAATTTATAACTATGATCAAGAGGTTTCGTGTAGCTGAAGTCAATTACGGTTCTAAGAAAACGATAGTTATAAAAAAGAGCAACATCATATTGAACGGAAGGCTTTAGAATTTTCGCCGATGGTTGAAGATAAAAAATAGAAGCTTGAAACCCGCCCTGATTCCGAAATTGCAGCTGAGAGAGAAGCGCTGTTATGTCCGAGTTTTTTTCTTTTTTAATCGTTACTGTTTCACTGTACTCTTCATAGCCCTCTTTTTTTATTTTTACCTGGTGAGTGCCTGAAGTTAATTGAATATTATCTGAGGGTGTGGTACCTGCCCTGTTTCCATCAATGAAAATGGATGCGCCTTCAGGCTGCGAAGAGATCGAAAGCGTACCCAACTCGGCACCGGATATCAGCGTAAAAAGCGTTGATGCTTCATAATTGAGTTTCTCAAAAAGATTATCGACAGATTCGGTTATCGTCTTGCTTGCAAGAACGACAGATGTCTGCACGTCCACCATTCTCATAGTGACTAACAGTTTGGATGTTTTTCCCGTATAAGATCCGATAACAAGATAATCGGCCTTTAAAAGGGCAGCATTTTCAATGGCCTTTTGTTCGAAAAGACCTGACTGCTGAAGCTCTATTTCTGAAAGTATTTTTGAAAGCTGGGTTCTTTCTGTAAGTTTTATTGTTTTATCTCGGGAGAGAGTTGAGCTGATATTTTCGGCTATCGAGGAAGAGAGAAAATCAAGTCCTTTATTTCCTGTATTGTTCTGAAAATTAATAACAGCAACATTCCAGACCTTTTTTTGAGAATACAGATTGCCGGGCAATAATCCATATAAAACAAATATATTAACAAGGACAATTACTCTTTGATACAAAAGTCCCTTTCTCATGAAAACAATATCTATTGTTCATCTGGTTTTGTCAACCCTCATTTCATCTGTTTTTGTTATCTGCTTTTCATACTGAAAATATTTATAGGCGTTGTACGCCTGTCATAAACAAGTATTGAGTGTCCATTTTATATTTAAATTTTAAAGCAGGTAATGCTCATTCTCACTCTATGCAACTCATTTGTTGTTTTTCGGAACATACAGAACACTTTTATTTAAAACCACTATTTTCATAAAAACCTGAATCTACAGTCGTTAATAAAATCCATGCGGTCGCAACGCAGTAAAATTCAGGCGCTGAATTACGACCTGCTTTTTTTATTCAATAAATTCTATGTTTACCATATTTTTATTGCCAAAATATTTTTAAAAAAGATCAGACAATCCTTCTTTACAATGGCATGGAATAAAAAAATAGAGAGTTGTGGGTACATTTTTGAAAAGGTGGAATATTATTCTTTTCGAAAAAAATGAGCGCTATCTGACCTATTTGAACTCGCAGGCCGGGAAAATGATGCGCTACACAGGAATTCCGGTTGGCCTTACAGAGATCAGCTTTGTTTTTTCAGATTACTCGATGGGTGGTGGAATTTACCATCTGCACTTTGCACTCTACAGGGTCATTCCCGGGTTGATTCTTTTCGCTGCTGGTTTGGTGGCACTCAAAGGGTGGGGTTCAAAATATTACTCCCGAATCTGGGCGCTTTGTCAGTTGGTTATTTTAGCTGGCCAGGCGATTTCTATCACTATTTTTCTGGAGCCTGCTCCGGTCGCTTTTGGTTTTACAATCGGCCTTGTTACAACAAGTTTCTTTATATACTTTCCGCTCAAATGGTATTTCATTATTCTTTTGCAAAGTGGTGCGCTCTGCTTTTATTTTCTTTTTAATTTCAGTCTTACTCAACCGGCACAGGGTGAACCACTGATGATCATGATGGGGAGTACTTTTTTTATAACTCCTTTTATCGGATTAATGCTCTGGAATCAACGTTATTATCTATGGCTGCAGAAGCAGATTACCGACAGGCAGACTCTTGAGCTGCAAAGATATGCGTCTCAGATAAACAAGGAACTTTTACTGGCTGCCCGCATTCAGCGAAGTCTTTTACCTGCCCCTGTCGGCAAAGAGGGGTCGCTGTTTCTTGATTACAGATATATTCCAGCCGGCCATCTTGCAGGAGATATGATCCATATAATTTCCCTGGGCCAAGACAAAACACTTGTTATAATGACAGATGTTTCAGGTCATGGGGTAGCTGCATCGCTTTATTCCATGCTTCTGCAGATTGAAACTCTGCATACACCTCAGGAACTCTTTTTAAATCCGGGCTTATTGCTTGCACATCTCAATGAATCATTATACCCCGGAGTAGAAGGCCATTTTGTAACTGCTGTCGTCTGTATTGCCAATACCTTGACACAAACAATTCAACTTGCCACAGCAGGTCATCACGACTCGGTCATTATAAACCCTGAAACCAGGACCATTCGTAAAATAAAATCATCAGGCAGACCACTGGGAATTTTACCGCGCCAAAAATATCCTGTAATTTCTGAACCTATTTCAAATAATGAAATTTTATTTATCTATTCAGATGGATGTTTTGAAATGGAACAGGCGCAGGAGTTTCAGGAAGAGGATTTTTTAGAGTTGGTCATGAAGAGCACAGAAAAAAAAGAGCCAAAAAACAGTCTTGATTTTCTGCTTCAAAAGATGAAAGGATTACTTAAAGGAGAGCCCTTTTCAGATGATGTGACAATAGTACTTCTAAAGCTGCAACCATAGTTTTTATATCTGCAATTTTAATTTTTGTCAAAAAACATACACAAATTATTGTGTTCGCTTTAATCTAAAATATTTATCAATAGATTAAAGCATTATATAAGACCATAAAAAGTATCTGCTAAAATATTTATTTATATTTAACTGGTCAGAAAATTATTTTTATCCAGAATGGTCCTGATAAATGTAAAGATAAAAATCAATTTGAGGTGTCAGAAGTTTTAAGAACCGACAAAAAGGCCTCTTGTGGTATCTCAACGGAGCCGATCATCTTCATCCGTTTTTTACCCTCTTTTTGCTTATCGAGGAGTTTGCGCTTTCTTGAAATATCGCCGCCATAGCATTTGGCTGTCACGTTTTTCCTCAGGGCTGCAATATTTTCACGCGCCACGACTTTTGCACCCACTGCCGCCTGAAGGGCAATCTGAAACTGATGCTTTTGTATGAGATCTTTCAATTTAAATATAATATCACGACCCCGGTAATCAGCCTTGGTTTTATGGACAATCATGGAGAGGGCATCGACCTTGTTGTGATGAACAAGTATGTCCAGTTTTACAAGATCACTTTTACGATATTCAAAAAGTTCATAGTCAAGACTTGCATATCCTCTTGATGCACTTTTAAGTTTATCATAAAATTCATATATCATTTCGGCCAACGGAACAAGATAGACAATTTGAACTGTTGTAGTGTCCAGATAATTAAGGGCAACATTTTCTCCGCGCTTGTCTTGAAGCAGTTTTAGAATATTACCCATATAATCTGACGGGGTAATAATATTTGCCTTCACATAAGGCTCCTCTATTGAACTGATCGTACCCGGGTCAGGCATTTCGCTGGGGTTGTCAATGAGCAGAGTCTCTTTTGCTGTAATCACCTTGTACTCCACCGATGGAGCAGTAGTTATCAGGTTCAGACCAAATTCTCTCTCGAGACGTTCCTGAACAATTTCCATATGCAAAAGACCCAGATAACCCACCCGGAATCCAAAACCCAGAGCGTCACTGCTTTCAGGTTCATAGATCAGCGCCGCATCATTTAAAGCAAGACGCTGCATTGCTTCTTTAAGGTTATCGTAGTCTTCACCATTCACAGGATAAAGTCCCGAAAAGACCATTGGTTTAATATCTTTATATTTTAAAAGAGGTTCATTTGCTGGTCTGGAAGCAAGAGTTAAAGTATCACCCAGCATGATTTCAGCAACATTTTTAACACCGGTTACAATATACCCCACTTCCCCCGCCTCAAGACTCTCCTGGGGAATCAGGGTCAATTGCGAAATTCCAAGTTCCGAAATTGAGTGCTTTGAACCTTTGCGCATGAATTTGATTTCATCGAAGCGATTTAAGGTTCCTTCAAAGACTCTGACTTTGGCTACCACACCCCGGTAAGAATCAAAAAATGCATCAAACAAAAGAGCACGAAGAGGATACTCTTTTTTATACTCAGGTGCGGGAATGTACTTGATTATTGCTTCCATCAGGTCGGCAACACCGAGACCTGTTTTTGCAGAGACAGGTACCGCTTCATCAGAAGAAAGTCCAAGACTGGTATCAATCTGTTTTTTTACCTTTTCAATATCTGCAGAGGGCAGATCTACTTTATTGATAACAGGCAATATAACCAGATCCGAATCGAGTGCCAGATAAAAATTGGCAAGTGTTTGGGCCTGAATTCCCTGGGTAGCATCTACAAGAAGCAGAACCCCTTCACATGCTGCCAGCGATCTGGTAACTTCAAAAGTAAAGTCCACATGACCCGGAGTATCAATTAAATTAAAAAGATAATCTTTTCCATCAACCGATCTGTAGACAAAACTTGCAGAGTTCGACTTGATAGTTATACCACGCTCTCTCTCAATATCCATACTGTCCAGAATCTGGGCTTTCTGTGTTCGGGTATTGGTTACCTTTCCAATTTCAAGAAGACGGTCGGCAAGCGTGCTTTTACCATGATCGATATGGGCTATAATAGAAAAATTTCTAATATTTTCACATGGAATTTTTTGGTATGCCATTATTTCTCCGTACTCAACCTTTCACAAATCTCTTTAATAAATACAAAAAATAACACATGCAAACCTCATTGCAGATATATCTATCCATGTTTTTGCTTCTAAACATTTCCCTTGTCTGCCTGTTTACCACTCAAGAGAAACTTTCTCAAGACTATGAACGGTGGTTCCCAGAAAAAGCCTCTCCATGTCAAGCAGTGAATCCGTAATGTCCGAAACAAAAAGTTGAATGGTTCCTTCACCCCGGCCTTTTTTGAAAATCTGGTTTGCATCCATGATCTTATATAACTCTTCTGCAGTCTCAAGGGAAGAATCAATTAATATGACATCGGGGTAAAGTCTGTTTATGGTTTTTTTTAAAAGAGGATAATGGGTACAACCCAGAATAATGTAACGAATTCCTTCTCTAACAATTTCATCAAGATATTCGCGAAGAATCAACTCTGTAATCTGCTTGTCTGTAAACCCCTCTTCTATCACAGGAACAAGAAGCGGACATGCTTTGGAATACAAAGAGATACTGCTGTTTAATTTTTCAAGAGCTCTTTCATATGAGCCGCTTTTAATCGTAGACCTTGTGGCTATTACAGCTACCTTTTCGGGTGCAGTTACTTTATCGGTCAATGCTTTTGCACCAGGCTCCACAACACCTAAAACCGGAACTGGGCTTTTTTCTTTTAATGCAGAAAGTGCGTGAGAAGAGGCGGTATTACAGGCAACAACCACCATCTTGACCTCTTTTTGAATCAGAAAATCCAGAATCTCAAGAGAGTATCGTATAACGGTATCCTTTGACTTTGATCCGTACGGAACTCTTGCAGTATCACCAAAATATATAATATTTTCAGAAGGTAGACGTTTTTTTATGGCAGAAAGAACAGTTAATCCGCCAAGGCCGCTGTCGAAAATTCCTATCGGCCTTTCGGAGCCTCTATCCATCAGGCAGGAACCTTGCCAAGCTCAAAAACTTCATGCAGAATATTAAGAGCCTTCTCTCCTGATTTTCTATGAATTACACAGGCTATCTTTATCTCACTCGTTGAGATCATTTCAATATTGATCCCCTCTCTGGCAAAAGCGCTGAACATTTTCGCTGCAATTCCTTCATGAGATTTCATTCCTACACCAACAGCGGATACAATAGCAATTTCACGGTCAGCAGAAACCAGACCGCTACCCCATTTTTTTACAACCAGATCAAGCTCTCTTAAAGCTGTATCTGTATCTTTCTCAAGAATAGTAAAAGAAATGGTATTGAGTTTATTGGTTCCTGTTGATTGAACAATCATATCAACGTTTATTTTCAGTTTGGCCAGAAACTCAAAAATTTCAGCAGCGACACCGGGCCTGTCAGGAATTTCGCTTAAACTTATTCTTGATTCATCCTTTTTTAAAGTTACACCTGTTACCAGCAATTTTTCCACAATCTTCTCCTCTGGAACAACAAGTGTCCCTTCTGAAAAATTAAAACTTGATCTTACATGAATTACTACATCATATTTTTTTGCAAACTCCACAGAACGCGAATGTAAAACTCCGGCACCCATAGAGGCAAGCTCCAGCATCTCGTCATAACTGATATGACTTAACTTTCGGGCAGAAGGCACCTTGTTAGGATCAGTGGTATAAACACCATCTACGTCCGTATAAATTTCACACTCATTTGCCTTCAATGCCGCAGCAAGAGCAACCGCCGTGGTATCAGAACCACCCCTTCCCAGAGTCGTAATATTCTGATCGGCATCGATTCCCTGAAAACCGGCAACAATACAGACCTTTCCTTCATTTAACGCCTTCTCAAGCGTCTCGGTATGGATCTTTTCAATTCTTGCATTCGAAAAATTCTGGTTGGTGATAATTTTCACCTGGGCTCCGGTAAAACTTACCGCCTTTACCCCGATCTTGTCAAGAGCAATCGCCAGCATCGCCACCGAAACCTGCTCACCCGTTGACAAAAGCATATCCATCTCTCTCCGCGGAGGATTATCAGAAACCTCTGATGCAAGCCTTATTAAATTATCGGTAGTATGCCCCATCGCCGAGACAACCACCACAACATGGATCTTTTTATCATAATAACTTTTAATACGCTCGGCAACCCGTTTAATACGCTCGGCATCTCCTACTGACGTGCCGCCAAACTTTTGAACAATTAATTTTGAATTCATACGCTTTTACTTGTTTCGATGGGATATATTTTGATTATTTAATGCACCGTCAATTCCAGATATAAATCAAGCTATAAATCAAGCAAATATTAAAAACAAAAGATTAAAAAAGGGGCGAGCTGCATGGCTTGCCCGGCAACCTTTTACCTATGCCCCTGCCTGCGGCCGCTTCGGCCTTCGGCACCCCTTTGTGTCTCTATTTCAGCGATACCTGAGCGTGAAATTTACATCTTCTGGTCAAGATATTTACCCTTCTCTTCATGTTCAAACTCAGGTAAAATCGACTGAAACAGTTTTACAATCTCTTCTTTACCCCAGGAACCCTTCTCTCTCATTTTTTCAATAGAGTGTTCAAAATTTTGAAGCAACTTGTGGTCTACCCTTAGAAAACTTTTTACAATACCCAAATCAACAAAACGGTTCATGTCGAGAGTTTCATTTTCCATGAAAAACTCTTCAAAGTCCTTTTCACCCGTTGTATCACTTTTAAAAAAATAGACCGGCCACTTTTTAACCTTTTCAAGCTCAATCACTCTCTGGCGAGCCTCATCTTCTGAGGCGCACTCAAAAGGCTCATAACCCAGATTGAGCAGATACTTGCGGGCAATTTCAGAAAAAGTAATCAGATGAAGCTTCTCACTCAGTTTCGGAAAAAATATATCCCTGTTTTCACCCAGAATCGTCGATGCCATACAAAGAACTCCCGACTCTTCTGGTGTTACAAAATAGCGCTTTACATCATTGGGGGCAGCTATCGGTTGCTTTTTCAGAATACGCTGGTTAAAGCCATGCAAAAGACTTCCATCTGAAAAAGCGACATTGGCAAAACGGGCTGTTGAAATATCTAATTTTTGACTTTCTCTCATTAAGAAATGTTCCATGATTCTCTTTGAGGCTCCCATCATATTTACCGGATTAGCTGCCTTATCAGTCGATACCGCAAAATATTTCGCAGCCTTGCTATCGATTGCCATTTGAACACTTTTAATCGTATTTATAATATTGACCTGAATCATCCGCATAAGAGTATAGGGATCTTTTTCACTGCGGACATGCTTCAAGGCCGAAAGATTTAAAATGTAATCATAAGATCCGTTGTCACGAACAAATACCTCAAATTCAAGAGAAGCAGCATCAAGCGGAAGCGTTAAAAACTCTCCTTTAATGTAACCAAGAGAACTTCTGATATCGCGGACCAGTTCTACCAGATTATTTTCGCTTATGTCAATAACATGAAGAGCTTTGGGGTCGCGTTTAAAAATTTCTTTTACAACCGCCTGTCCGATAGAACCCGCTCCGCCAATTACGAGAAAACGCGAGCCACCTGTTTTTTCGCGAAGCTCCCTGTCATGCGTTGCAAGATCCTGACCAAAAAGCGGCTCATCTCTGCCAATTAATTGCAATATATCCATTTTACCTCAATTGCATTTTTGAAATCATTTTTTTAAAAAACTTTCTTTTAAAGCGCCTTCAACAGGGCATCTACCACTTTTTCAACCTGCTCACTTGTCATTCCAGGATAAAGAGGAAGCGTCAAAACCCTTCTTGAAATTTCATCTGAAACATCTGTTTTTTCTTTGATAATTTTTTTATAAAAAGTGAACTCTTTATATGCCGGATAGTGAATACTGGTCTGTACTTTTCTGGCCTTAATCGATTCAATCACTGCAATACGATCTACCCCTTCAGGCAGCAACACCGGATAAATATGATACGAAGATACACTGTTTTTATCGTGATTCGTAAATGGAGTATGTACTGCACTGTTTTTCAAAAGAGAATTGTATTGCTCCACTATTTTCTTTCTCTTTCGGTTATTTTCTTCAAGCTTGGCCAGTTGAACCAGAGCAAGAGCTGAACGAAACTCATCCATTCGGTAATTCAGACCGGGCTGAGTCACGTCATACGAAATGGTTCTGCCTGCATGACGGTCAAAGCTCAAAGAACTCATTCCATGAGATCGCAAAAGACGTCCACGGTCAAACAAAGATGGATCTTTTGCTACAAACATTCCCCCCTCACCAACTGCAAGATTTTTGTTTGCAAAAAAACTGAAAGCAGATATATCTCCGATAGTTCCGCACATCTGGCCGTTTATTGAACCGCCTATCGCATGTGCAACATCTTCAATAAGTATAATATTATGCTTTCTGGCAATTTCGGCAATCCTTATGTCAAAAGGATAGCCTCCAAAATGAAGCGCTATTATTGCTCTGGTTTTCGGGGTAATTTTTGATTCCAGTTGCTCTGGCGACATATTCCAGTTATCAAGTGATGTTGCATCAATTACAACAGGTGTAGCACCCACCATCATCACTACATTCAAATCAGCTATAAATGTTGAGGCTGGAACCATTACCTCATCTCCGGGGCCAATTTCAGCGGCAAGAAGCGCCATATGAAGAGCCGCCGTACAGTTGGCTACAGCAAGAGAACTTACTCCACCACCGAGATAGCCGGCAAAAGCCTCTTCAAGCTCTCTGGTTTTTGCCCCCATGGTGAGCCATCCGGAATCAAATACTTCAAGCAATGCTTTTTTTTCAGCATCACCATAATCAAGTTTAAAAAGCTGTATATCCCACATATTCATCTCCCGGAACCGCCTATTGCCTCTATAAAATTTTTTGCCAATACCTTATAATCATGATATTTCAACACATATTTCTTGCCATTAGAGCCCATGGATTTCAACTCTTTATCTGACTTGTCGCATAAAAGTTTAATAGCATCTGCAATCTCTTCTGGATTATCCGGATCGACCGACAATCCACATCCAGATGTCCTGACTAAATCATTGCCTGCTACGACTGCCGCCAAAACAGGTTTTGCTGCCATCATATAATCCATAATTTTATTCGGACTTATTCCATACTTGAACAGATCCTGTTTTTGAAGACTGATATATGCAATATCGACCATATCGAGAAGATAAACCAGTTCAGCCTTTGGAACCGGCTCCATGAAGGTAATATTAGAGAGTTTTAACTGTTTACTCCGGGCAACAAGAGCCCCTTTTTCGGGTCCATCTCCAATTAAAAGAATATGCACTTTTTCTTTATGCAAATATGCCGCAGCTTCGATCAGCGTATCCAGATGGTTAGCTACCCCATGCGCTCCTGCATAACAGACAATTTTATTTTTCTTGCTCTTCTCTTTTTTTATAAATGATTCTATATGTGCTGTAAGCTTTCTTTTACTTGATTTCCAGTCATCTACCACAATTCCATTCGGAACAACTGATATTGTTTTCTGAAAACCTATTTTTGCAGCATGTTCCTGTATCAACGGCAAAATAGAAACCACATATTTTGCGCGCCGGTAAGCAGCATATTCTGCAATTTGAACGAGCAAAACAAATGGATGAAAACGAGACATCCCTCCCAGCTGAATCAGGGAAAGTGGCCAAAGATCATGAAGCTCAAAAATAAAATCTGCTCCAAATTTTTTAGAATACCGGGATAAAGGGAAAACATCAAAAGGGTGCGTTGAAGAGGCTATTACCTTGTCTACTCCTTCCATAATTTGAGGAAGCAAATGATACAAACCCCAAATAAAATATAAAATATTTATTACTCGTTTTACTCCATTGCCTTTATATGATGATGTGGGCAGCCAGTAATATTTTATTCCATCAATTACCTCAATTCCTCCGGTTTGAAGGTTAGGCTGCTTTGCCCTTACATGAGAAAATGATGCAGCAACCACAATAACCTCATGGCCCATCTTCATCCATTCGCGTGCCAGATAATAGGGGCGATACTCCATTCCATGAGTCATCGATCCTGCATAATGGTTTACAAGTAAAATCTTCACAGAAAACTTCCTGATTTAATACGATATATATTGTCTATAAACTTTTTTACAAAATATAATTCAAGCGCAACTAAACTTCTTTGCGCTCACAACGCACAGAAATCAGAGTCGTTATATTCTGACCTGTAATTTTGGGCCGCCTTCAAACTACTGCAATTCATCTCTTGTGCGAATCCATGGATTTTTCTGCCCAGGTAAAGATTTTCAGATGTTTTTCAGTTTTTCCAGAATGAAACTGCCTGCTGCGCCATCGCCATAGAGAGCTTCAGGATATTGAATTTTCTGTTTTGTCACAAATTCAAATAAAGAAATAATTTTTTCTGTGTCCGCTCCCGCAAGAAAATTTACCCCGTTTTCTAAAAGTTCTACCCACTCAGTTTCATCGCGCAAGGTGATACATGGTTTCCGAAAAAAATAGGCCTCTTTCTGAAGTCCTCCGCTATCTGTCATTACTGCAGTGCAGTTTTCAAGCAGATAAACCATTTCAAGATACCCAACTGGATCAACAAGATCAAACTCTGGTTGTATATTTTCCTGCTGAAAAATTTTTCTTGTTCTGGGATGAACAGGCAAAATAATTTTAATTTTTTTTGAAATTCTGTTCAATGCAGAAACAATCGCTCCAAGCCTTTGTGGATCATCTGTATTTTCCGCTCTGTGAATCGTTACAAGTACATATCCATTACTTGAAATATGAAAACTTTCAGGTTTCCGGGAAAATTTTTTATAATAGAGAGCCGCATCATACATGACATCGCCACTCTGCTCGAGACGTATATTAAAATTTCGAAAGCCTTCATTATTTAAATTTTGTACCGCCTGCAAAGTAGGGCAAAAAAGAATATCGCTGATTCTATCTGTTAATATGCGGTTAATCTCCTCAGGCATCTGCATATTAAAAGAGCGGAGTCCGGCCTCAACATGGGCAAGTTTCATATGAAGTTTTTTCGCAGCTAGAGCTCCGGCAAGTGTTGAGTTGGTATCACCATAGACAAGAACATAATCGGGATTTTCTTTTTGCAAAACAGTTTCAATTTTTTCGAGCATCTGCCCGGTCATCGCTCCATGAGTAGCTCCTTTTACCTCAAGGTTATAATCAGGGCTTGGTATTTTCATCTCGTCAAAAAAGATATCAGACATATTGGCATCATAGTGCTGCCCTGTATGTACAATAATTTCCCTGATTTTGGCGCCAGGATTTATTTCGTTGTGCTGCAAAATAGCGCGGGATACAACTGCGGCCTTGATAAATTGCGGACGCGCGCCAACAATAGTAACAATTTTCATGCTATATTCCTTACAATCAAAAATTCATTTATAAACTATTATAAATTTTTAGCAGAGTTTTCATGTCAAAATCATATGAAAACTCTCCGATAGTAGCTGATACTTTGCCATTAGATGCAAATCTGTTGTATAGTTTTTTATCACTGTAAAGTAGTTCAACTTTTTCGGCAAAATCTTTCGGATTGCCTGCTTCAAAAATCAAACCCGAATCACTTTTACTGACTACCCGTTGTAAAGAACGACAGCTCGATACAATTACCGGTTTTCCCATCATCATATATTGAAAAAGCTTGTGAGGAATAGTATTATTTGTATGGTCATTCGCATTATGAGGTACAATCCCCACAGAGCTGGCCAGTATATAACTTTGAACAAATTCTAAAGGCTGCCATGGAAGCATAATAACTCTGTTGCCTAAATCTTCACTTGATATCTGATCCGATAATCTCTCACTTGTCGGATCACCTGGCTTTGCCCCGACAATTAATAACTTTATTTTTGGCTCATTAATATATTTCATACCGGATATTGCTGTATCAATGCCCCGATGAGGACCAAAGCCTCCGATATAAAGCAAAGTAAAATCATTCTGATAAGTTTCTACAATACTTTTATCTATTTTTGCTTTAGCTAAAAAATCTACAGGCTCAGAATTACTGACAACAAAAATTTTTTCTCCAGGAATTAACCAGGTTTCAAGAAGGCGCTGTTTCATTTCTTCAACAACCGTTATTACTATATCACATTTCTGGCAAAGCTGCTCTTCTATCTTTCTCAACCTTTTGTAATTATTAATAATAGCCCATACTTTAAATATAAATCCGGAACTCCATTTGAACCACTCCTGACTTCCTGCAGCATAGTTTTCATGAAAATCTATAATTACTTTTATATCAGGAATTTTTTCTTTCACCTTTATCGCAACAGGGCCAAGTGGCAAATCATGAACATGTAATATATTTATTCCTTCTACTTTTAATATTTTAATAATATTTTTTTTCCATCTCTGACTATTGTATGTCAGTGTCTCCCAAAACATCGTTGCTAAATATAACCAGCGAGAACCAGTCTTGTGATTTATATAGCGATGTATTTTTATACCGTTATAATCTGATTCCATTTCTTCATTTTTCAAGCGATAGCAAAGAAGATGAACCTCTACACCATCTTTAATGATTGCAGCTGCTTCCTTCATCACGCGGACATCGGGAGGGAATGGGGCTCGGAGAAGCATTAAAACTTTTTTGTTATTCATTTAATTGATCCTGTTATTTATATATCTTTTTAATTTACTTTTAACATCTATAATATAATTTTGCTTTGGTATAAAATCATACTGGTACTTCAAAAGCTGTTGCTTGTTGTCTTTCTGATCAATTTGATCAAAACCAATATTATGAAATTCTTCTTTTTTTGATGCATATTCAAGGATTTTTTGAAATGTTTCAATCGCATAGGAATTTGGTGAAAACCTGGTAAAATTATAATTAAATTTAACAAAAGAGTAACTATGTAAAAACAAATTTAAAACCCCCAGATTATTTGCATTTCCCTGCTCGGCAAACGATCGAAGCTCACTTTCTGAACAATCATTAATATCTGTTTTTCTATACATCGTCTTCCATGGAAATTTAATTCCCAGAAATTCCAGACTTGTATTACTTTCAAAAACAGTCACCGGAATTTCAAGCATGCCGTCTTTTTCGATAGGCTGATTAATGTTATAACTTATTTTACAATGCTTATGATTAAAAAACATAGAACTATCAATAAAAATTCCATTTTCTTTTAGTGCCGTTATCGTATCATCATTTATGGCATATGCTCCCGCCCGATGGGCAATTACAGGTTTCTTAATCCAATCTTGTAGAAGCTCCTTTCCATAACGAATAATTTCTATTTGCTCTTCTAGTGAATTCATATTCATCCAGTATTTTTCTGAATTAAAACATGAACCTCTTTTCTTCATATCTTGAATTTCCAGAGAATCCCGGGAATCCTTATACCACGCAGGATGCGTGTGTAGCTGCACATCATGCCCTCTGTCACTTAAATATTTGGCCACAGATGAAAGGGCTGAAATTCCATAATATGCATGTTCATATACATCAAGAAAAAAAGTAGCTCTATAGTTATATTTCTCACAAATATCACATATAAGACCGACACCATACTCACCAGAAAAACCCTGCAGTTTTCCCCACATCATCTGATTCATTGGATCAGATCCGTGAACCGCCTCAGCATCTACTGTTATAAATAAAAACATTCTACCTTAACTTTTTTAGGATCTTATAGAAAAAATATTTATAATTTATTATACCTTTTTCCCAATAATAACAATTAGTATATATACCACCAAATCGTTCTTTAAATTTAAATATACCCTGCAGTCTCGTATCTGCAGTATCCAGTCTTGCTCCACCGAAATCATATTTATTTAAACCTGCTCTTTTTAATTTCTTGATTATTTCCCATTGTAGTAAATTGCTTGATCCTGAAATTGCAGATGAACTAACGGCTCCATGCAAATAATAAGCATTCGACTGATCAAAAATGATAACAGCTCCAGCCTGAAGCACATCCTCATAAAAAGATCCAACAAGAAGTAAATTATTTGAAAAAGTTTTTCTCAAATCATCAAGATAATCAATGCTCCAATGAGAAGAATTACCTCCTTTTTCATAAACCACTTCGAGCAATGCATTAAACTCCTGCAGGTTTAGTTCTTCTTTTACAATTACTCTCTCTTTTTCAGCTTTTCGAATTACATTTCGGTGCTTAGAATGAACAAGATTCCATAGCTCATCTTCGGTTTTGCTTAAATCAAGTACATGGCTGCCAAAATTTAATGTTATAAGACAACCATTGTCGTTTAACATTTGCAAATCTAAGTATCTGCTCATGTTAAAATTACACTCTACCAATGTCACTTTTTTTTCTTTTGCCCTGTCAAACAGCTCTTTCAGGTTTTCCATAACACCATATACTTTCCAAATTTTAAAAATATAAATTTTAAATTCTAGAATATAGTATGATTCATTCTCTATAATGATTTCCACCACCTTTGCTGCATATTTACTCTGATTCTTTATTAAAGATACCCATTCGTGCGTTATGAAAATATTTTTTTCTTTTTGTGTATTAATCATTTTGTTTTAAACCATACTTTGAATAAGATCTGAATATTGCTGAGCTATATAAGAGTAAGAAAATTGTTCGATACCTTTAAATTTATATTTTCTCTTATCAGAAATAAGTTCACCGATTTTTAATTCTAAATTGTCGATTTCAAGGTTAACTGATATACCCAGATCAAATTTTTTTACAAGATAATCCAGCTCACCACCATAATTCAAACTAAAAGTCGGAATTTTTAAAAAAGCATATTCATAAATTTTTGTTGATGCGGCAAAATAATTTCCTTTATTATTTAAATGCAACGCATAATTATATTCAGCCATTTTCTTGAATAATTCCTTCTGTTTTACAGCAGGGTAAAAATTTATTACTTCTCTGGAAATTAATGATTTAAATTTGCTTGAAATATAACCTGAACTACCTCCAAAAATATCAATTTTAATGGTATGGTAAATATCTATTTTCTTTTCAATAACCTTCAATAATTCACAAAGAACCATATCTCTTTTGTTGCCAAGACTTCCCGCATAAATAATTTTTATAATATTCTTTGGTATTTTTTTTGATCTCCGGATTCCTTTTATCGAAAACTCTGTATCAACCCCGTTACGAATAACAACTCCCTTTTCTTTAATATTTGAATCAGAATCAATAAAAAATTCAAGCAGACCTTTTGTGACAGCAACCACAGCATCTGCCCCTTCCACCGAAAACCTCTGCCATCTTTGAATCATAATTCTTGAGAAAAAGTTTCTCTTTATATCAGGGTCATTCGCCCATGGATCACGAAAATCTTGAATTAATTTTATACTATTGTTTCTCCTTTTAATAATTGCTGCCCATCGATTTGACTGAAATGGATGGCCTGTCGCAATAACTACACTGATTTTCTCTTTTTTAATTAAATTTTGACAATACGGGACTAAACGCCATCCCCATAATTGAGCCATATCATCAAAATATAAAATTTTTCCAATGCATATTTGAAACAATTTAAATATTAATTTGTATAATAAATTTTGGTCACGCCTTGAAAAAAGTCCCAGAGGATACATGGATCCAATGCGATGAATCTTGATATTTTTATGATGAATATCATCGTCGAGAGTATTCATGGTTGTCTTTTTCCAATTTACAGTAATTACATGGATCTGATACCCCGCTTTTGCAAGATATTTACAGAGTTTGCTCCACCTGTACGCACCAACTCCGGGAAAAGGCGGAAACTTGTATGCAATTACTATAATCTTCTTTTTCATAAATGAAAACCGAATTACTTTATATCCATCCAGTGGAACAATGAAGTTATTCGCCACCAAAAAGGCCAGTCATTGCTTTTTTCCTTTGTATACAATTCATACTTTTTTAATAGTTCTTTTCTATTTAAAATATCAAGATCAATATTATTTACTGCATTATCAATCATAGGCTTCATCTCATTTCTTTGCCATATCTCCTGGGGAGAAACAAATCCCATCTTATCGCCTCTATCGACGATATTTTGAGGTACATACTTTCTGACTGAATCACGCACAATTTTTTTGTTTACACCTTTTTGAATTTTATATCGATTCGCAATAGAAAATGCAAATTCTACCAATCTATAATCTAAAAACGGAAGTCTTGCCTCAAGAGAGTGTGCCATTGAGTTTCTATCATCATATCGAAGATATTCAGGCAAAGCAGAATAGGTTAAATTATTTACAAGTGCATTATCAAGAGGATCAATTCCACCAGCAGGATAATGACGTTTGAAGTCCCGATTGAAAACTGAACTATGAATGGTTCGTGAATTTTGAATTCCAGAAAGTCTTTTATAAGCCAGTAATAACTGAAAAAGAACGCTCTTAATAAATGATAGTTTTTCTACATCACGTATTTTAAACAGAAATTTTGCTTCTTTTAAAGCGTTAATCCATTGAAACTTAAAAATATAGGAAGAAACTAGCGATGCATAATGGGCAGAATATCCTCCGAAAAGTTCATCAGCACCCTGTCCATTCAAAAGTACTACCACAGAACTGTTACTTTTCACTTTCTTATATAAAACATTCTGTGAATAAACAGCCAGACTTCGAAAAGGAAAATCTTGAATATAAGCCATCTTTTGAAATTCTTGAATATATTCTGAAACAGACGGATAGATATAATGAGTAACCAGCCCGGAACATTTTTGACTTGTTTCTTCAATATATTTCTTTTCAGAAAATTTTTCATTTTCAAATACTGCAGAAAAAGCATGAAATCCTGAAGCCGAATATTTTTTTCTATCAAACAAATTGCAGACAATTGCACTGCTATCCAGACCACCGCTTAAAAGGGATCCAACTGGAACATCACTTCTCATTCTCAAATCAATCGAAGAGTTAAAAAGATATTGAAAACGATCTACAATAGTTTCATCAGAATAATTTTCATTTTTTATTGTGGAAACAGACCAGTATCTGGAATGTTTTTCTTCCATTTGTTCATTTATAACCATGTACGTCCCAGGGTCTAAACTACAAATCTCATCATAAAATGTTTCTCTGGAAAAATCCGCTTTTGATGATTGAAGGTATTCCAAAACTATATTTTCATTTATAGATAGTTTTTTAAATGGTCTGAAAAATTTTGCTTCACTTGCAAAATAAAAATTCACAGAATCTTTTAATATATACAATGGTTTTACTCCAAATCTGTCCCTCGATAATATTAGTTCCTTTTCCCTGATATTGTAAAAGGCTAGTGCCCACATGCCATTAAATCGGCTAAATGCTTCAACCCCCCATTCAATTAATGCATTCAACACAACTTCGGTATCTGAATCAGAAAAGAAAGTATATCCTAAAGACTTTAACTCCTGGCGTATTTCTATATAATTATAAATTTCACCGTTATACGACAGAGTGTAGTTATGCAATACATCCAGCATTGGCTGATGCCCATGATCCGAAAGGTCAATAATACTCAAGCGGTTGTGACCAATTATCCATGAACACTGTTCAGTCATAGAAAGTATATTTTGGAATCTCTTGCTTGCTCCTGATGTTCCCTCGCCAGAAAGAAAATAAATGTCTTCAGAATACCTTGTGCCTGCTACAAAACCCTCATCATCCGGACCACGATGTTTCAATAATATATGGGCGTCATAATACTTTTTCAAATCTATATGAGAATTTTTTGAAAATATACCATTAATACCGCACATTTTATTTTCGCACCTGCTTTATTTTTCGATCAATTAAATCAGATAACATAAGGTGAACTTCCGGCTTTAAATGAATTCCATCGGATATATGAATGGAATTGTTATTTAAAATATCATTGATTTCTATGTAATTTTCCTGAAAAATTTCTTTCATGATTTCATTATATGTTAATATGTTTTTTTTCAATCCATAACTTCTTCTCAATAATTCATCAGATGACAGGCATATTGAAATTGCGATCATCTCGGCAGCTGAATTAAATTTTTTTATATCATTTTTAATATAAATTAAATTTTCCTTAAAAATTTCTTTTTTCACATATACTTTTCTGATAACTCGAGTAAAAATATGTCTATATTTATGAATCAAGCGTACTGAAATATTCCTTGTCCATTTCGCAAACCATGGACGTACCAAAATAGACCTGCTTCCTTTCGAAAAAACCCTGGGTGAACAATCATTGATTCCGACATGAATAATTACTATATCTGCTCTTTTTATGGTGGCTAGATAATATATATAGTGCCTGAAATCAGCTGTGTCTAATCCCCAATGAGTTAAAATCTCAACTTCATTTTTACCCTGATATTTTTTCCTTAATAAATATGGATATGTATCTTCATACTCTGTTCTTTCATCTTCTTTTGCTAACCAGGGTCTTGCCAAACCCATCGAATCTGTAATGATAACTATACGCATTTAATTATGCTGCCTGTCGATTCATCATTGATTTCAGTTTTAAAAACAAAACTGAAAATTGTGGGAGTATATCTCTCCTGAGATTTCCAAACACGATTAGGGATGATAAATAAAAACCTATCAAACTAAACTTCAATACTATAGTAATGTAAAAATCTTTAATATACATTTCGGAAATTATATATCCAGTCAAAACAACAACTGAAACATAAAGTGTTTCCCGAATATGTGACCACTGCAGGGGAACTCGATTGTAAAATTGAGACCATGCAATTATCCATAAACTATTAAATGTTGTAGAGACAAGGAAAGCCAATGCCATCCCATAATATCCATACATGGGTATGAGAAGAAAATTTAGCCCTAGGCTGATAATTGGTGTTGCAACTCCGCTCGCAGAAATAACCCACATTTTATTTTGAAAAGAAAGCATCGTAATATAGGTACGATATAACCCCGAAAGTACATACGGAAAAGCTGTCAAACCAATTAATTTGTACGCTTCATGGTATTTTTTATCTGTTAGTATAATCAGTATCTCATGTGCAAATATCGTCAAAGACACAAACATAAACATCATTAACCACAGATAATATGTAATAAATTCACTTATCATTTTCTTTCCTGACTCAAGATTATCTGAAAGTGCCGACATTGCAATGGGTGATTGAACCTGCGTAATTGCATCATTTATATGATAAATATTTCTGGATATATTGAAGGCGATTGAATATATACCAAGCTGAGAAATAGCCCCAAAATAGGTCATTATCATTCGATCTGAAAAAGCAGTAATCCACCCACCGGCAGCATTAGGCAAAAGAGGCATTGAAAAAAGAAGAGATCTTTTTAAAATGGAAAAATCAAAAACCATTTTTAAAATTTTTTCCTTGCGAATATGTAGTAAATAATAACCAATACTAACAAGACTCTGAAGGAAACCAGAAACAAGAAGAGCTACAATACCCAGGTTAAAAAATGCCAATAAAATTATAGATACTCCGCTTCCCAAAACTATATTAAATATTCCCAGAGTTGCTAAATCCCGGGATCTTAACTCAGCACGCAATAACTGCGAAGCCATTGAATTAAGTTGATTAAAGAGAGCTGGTAATGTAATCAAAGGTATTATTGGCCAGAAGCCGATATTAAAAAACGATTGCAAAGTAAATCTGGAAATTACCCATATAGCAACAACAACAATTAATCCAAAAATTAAAACAAACCAGAAAAGGGTACTATACAACTTTTCAACACTTTCATGAGATATTTTTTTATCTTCATAATAGAAGCGAATAAAGCTGCTGTCAATATATAGTGATATTACAATCGGCAGAAATTGCGTTACTGCCGTTAACGATGATAAAACACCATACTCTTCAGGAGAAACGTAGCGGGTTATTATTGGAAGTAAAAAAACAGTTAAAAGTTTTGTTCCAAAACTATTAACAAGATACCAAAATCCATGTTTATATATTTTGTTAAATTGGCTACCATGATGAATTTCTTTCTTCATTTCATGAATTCTGATAATTATTTATAAACACGGGCTCGAACTCCACCCTTCCCCCATATCTTGATTTTGGAATAACCAGCTTCTTTAGACCACTTCTCTATAGTTGCGTGTGTTGCAGAATTTGTGTACTTGGGCGTAATGCGGTCAAATGTATTTATAATTACATATTGCATCAGCAGCTTATAGTCATGCGTTTTATTCCAGATAATTCCCGAAGGCCATTGATCCATCTTACCTTCCAGGGTTTGATAATAGATATTTCTCGGATCAAAGGGGGCCAATAGCAATTTTGCTGCCTTGAAAATCAAAGAAATATTTAATTTCATCAAACGGTACTTCAAGGGAACTAAAATCGGAGATAACAAAGATATATATTTCCATGAAAACTTGTCGTTTATTCTTTTCGTAATTCCATAATACCATGATTTAAAAATTTCTCCTCCGTATGAAGTAAATGCCAGTTCACCACCTTTTTTAATAAATTTTTTCAAAACCTTCAAAGTTTCACCTGGATAAGGTGTATGCTGAAGAACCTGAAATAACCAGATTCTATCAAAATAATTTTCTTGTATAATATTATTATTGATATCTGCCTGAATGACATTAATATTCGGTTGAGTTAAAAGATTTTCAGGAAAAGTGTCTATTGCATCTGACATATCAATGCAAACCAGCTCCGCTCCTGTTTTTACGAGATGCTCGGTACAAACGCCCGTACCCGGACCAATTTCAAGAATTTTTTCAGATTTCAAGCTCCTGGGCCAATCAAATCCAAAGGGGCTTAAACCTTTTTTTTGAATATTCTCCTCAGAATATTTGCCAAACAAAGTATCATGATAAAATGTCATACCCGTATAACTATCACGCAATAAGTGCCCGGTCTCTTTCCATAGCTCTCCCCATGAATCAGAATAATTATACCCCTTTATTAACCTTGGAACATATCTGATAACAGGGAATTCAGCATGGCAACTCATACACTCTAATGTTCCCTCAATAATTTCCTTGTGTTTAATCACTTCATTCTTCACAGAAAAAATTCCATGACACTCGGGACAAAACATAATTTTTAATATTTTCTTTTTCATTTTTACCTCTTTTATTTATTATTTATTCTGCATAAACCTTCAAAAGCTTTTGCTTGCTAAGTCCTAACTTGCGATAATAATTTTTCTGCTGACTTAACCTGATTTCTGAAAACACCTTCAAATTCTCTTGATTAAAATTTGTCCTTAAACTGTAGTCCGCTATTTTTATAAAAGGAATGTAACGGAAAAAAGGAAGTACAAGCCATTTAAAGGACTGATAAAAACACAAAATAAAATGAATTGTTTCATTCCTTTTTACTGGCTGCTCATCCATCTTATTTAATACTGTTATTATCTGATTGCCGACCCGAACATGATTCAGTCCATCATCCCATTCATAGACACCTTTAATAATTTTTTTCCTTTTATTTTTTAGTGCTTCAAATCCTGGAAGCACGCCTTTTTGATAAAAATATTTTATTGCATTCTGAAATTCTTTCGCTGTAGCATAATTTGGATTACCTTTATGTACGGTTGTGCGGGGAAAATCTAAACCTGCAGGATTTATCATGCAGGTTTGTTTTCCCATCAACCAGGCTTCCATCGCTGTGGTTGACTCAAAATGAACCCAAAAATCACTTACTGAAATACAGTCCATTATTGGCTCTTCATTTTGTAGAATTAACACATTTGAAAATTTTTCTGTATCAGCGATTCCTGAGTCAATGCCTCTTTGCATCACACCCGGGTGCTCTTTAAGTAAAAAAAGGATATCCGTATGATTTTCAATTATCTGATTTAAAATATTATTAAAAAAATCCCTTGCTTCTCTTAATTTTTCCAAATAGTCTGCATATGTCGATGGAAGCTGATTGTGCCTGGCATGATTGGTATAATATATTCCAAAATCCCAGCAACCTACTCCAATTATTTTCTGATATTGCTCCATTCCATACTTTTTTAAAAATTTTTTTCGATCAATTTGAGGAACTATTTTATATCGATCTGCTCCCACTCCGCCTGAAACTTTTATTCTCGATTTTAATTCTGGATGAATTTTTACAACAAGGTCTCTTGATCTTTTGCTCCACAATAAATTATACTCTTCTAATAATTCTTTTTCTTTATTCCAACCCCAGAAAATATTTGATATCCTGAGATCATCACCGGTAAAATTTCCCTCTGCACTTGTAGTTACCGATTTAATACCTTTTTGATTTGCATATTTGTATGCTTTCATATTGATAAGTGCTCCAATAGGAGCTGTATTAAAGTATAGTCTGGGCTTGTATTTATTTATATAATAATAATAATTAAAAATACTTTTTTCCTCAACACTATAACCCATATATCGTAGATAGTTACAGATTAAAGTGGCAGTCTCACGATCTCTTGATGACCCGGAAGTCCATTCAAGATTCAATACATCAATTCTGGATTTCATCTATTCAAAGAAAATATAAATTTTTATAAATTCCATTTACTAACAAGAACTCCCTGATTTTTCAATAGTACAGGAATATCATCGATCACAGGATAATAATAACCAGATTCGGGTGAATAAAAACCTGAATCTCTTCTTTCCAGAATATCTTTAAATACAGGATCTACATAAAAAGCATTCACCTTTTGATCAGTACTCTGTTTCTTTATTAGAATAAACCCTGTAGGATTCAATGGATTCAGCTGAAAAGGAAATTTTTGATACTCTAACACTTCATAACCTTTGCGGTCACAAATGTTTTTTAAACCTTTTACATAACCATTTTTTTCCATTCTTTCTTGCCCTTCTTTACTGGCAAATTCAAAAATTGGTTCAATCAAAAGAAGATATTTTCTACTGATTCTGTACAATTCATCAATTACTTGCTCTTCATTTCCACCATTTGGTTCGATGGAATGAAATGTGTAAACTAAATCTACTGAGTTTTCATACAATGGTATATCCATAATGTCGGCCATAAATAGGCGAACCCCTTCAACACCAATAGTTTTTAGAAAATGTTTTGCATAAAATAAACGAGACATTGATATATCAAAAGCAAGCTTTTCTACTTTATTTAAATTTTGAAAAGACTTTATCAACAAACCAAATGTATTTGCTTCACCACAACCAGCCTCGAGAATACTGTCAAAAGCAATATTTTTTAAAAGCAATAACTCATGAATTATTCTAACCGGCTCGTCTCTGATTTCTGGATTTTCAAAATAACCTTGCGTATAGCTACCAGCCTGTAAATCATAGGCTATCTCAATTCTTTTCTGCTTGTCGACTCCCATATCTGCCAGCTTATTAATAATATGATGACCATTCTTGTAATCTTCTCTAAGATTTTTGATATTAATTTTAATGCTCATTTATCATACTCCAGCCTAACGGCTCACCCTTTTCAATATTTTTCGAAGCAATTTTTCCCATGATTTCCAGGTAATATCTGGGATGTAATCCATATCCTGGCCTTATAGATCGAACATTTTCTGATGTGAATTTTTCGCCCACCTTGATATCTTCGACAACAAACAGCGAGCGCGAAAACTCTCTGCTTTTTCTGGTTTTTTCTGTAAGCTCATAGGAGATTTTACCCAGCGCTTTTTCTACGTTGCGAATCGAATCCACCATGGACTTAAACTCTGCAGGTTCCATTGAAAAATCTGCATCAGGCCCACCTAATTTACGTTCCAGAATAAAATGCTTTTCAATTACCTCTGCGCCAAGGGCAACTGCCGCGATTGCCACATCAGCTCCCATGGTATGATCAGATAAACCAACTTTTACCCCAAACGTTTCTCTGAGATTGGGAATCGTCAGTAAGTTGGCTTCGTCCACCGGAGCGGGATAGGATGAGGTGCATTTCAATAACGTAATATCATTATTGCCAACTCGTCTACAGGCATTAGCCGCTTCTTCGATGTCCGTAAGCGTTGCAATGCCGGTTGACATAATCATCGGCTTCATTTTAGAAGCGGTATATTCAATCAACGGGATATCGGTAATTTCAAAAGAGGCAATTTTATAAACGGGATTTCCCAAAGTTTCGAGAAAATCCACCGCTGAAAAATCGAAGGGAGTGGAAAAACATACAAGCCCGCATTTTCTGGCTTCCTCGAATAACTCCTGATGCCATTCCCATGGTGTATATGCCTCTCGATACAGGTCATATAAATTACGACCATCCCAGATCGTTCCCTGCTTGATTTGAAAATATTCTTTACCACAATCCAGTGTTATTGTATCTGCAGTATAGGTTTGTAACTTTACAGCATCGGCGCCGGTTGTTGCAACTGCTTTTATCGTTTGCAATGCAAGCTGTTTATCCTGATTGTGATTGGCTGACAGTTCTGCTATTATTAATGTTTTATTGTCCATGTTGAATTCCATCTCATACGATGATCACCCGCATATTTATTATAACCATTTTATATTGTTTTGATAAAGACATCATATCGCACATTATATTTTAATTCATCTCCATTTTGTTGAAAACCATTTTTTAATAATATTTTTCTGGATAAAATATTATCAGGTTGCACATATGCTCTTATTATTTGCAAATTTTGATTCTTAATGTTTTGCAATATATTACATGCTTCCCTTATCATGCCGCTACTATATCCCTTGCCTCTTTCTGATTTTAACATGCTGAAACTTATCAGACAATCACTACCATTTCCATAAAAATCAAATCTCACCTGCCCGAGAAACGGAATTTGGTCTGTAAACGCAACTAAAAACAAAATATTTGTATCATCGATTTTGCTGGTAAACCATTTCACATGATCTTCCCATGCGATACTGTCTTTGTTGATGGAGACCTTTCGAACTTCCGGATCATTGGAAAGTTTGAATACATTTTCCATGTCATCGAGGGTTGCTTTTCTTAATTTAATATTTTCCATCACAGGACTTTCGCTTCAAATAACTTTGCAGGGGTGGCCGAAAACTGAGTGGTCGCTTGCGACCACGCTGGTTGAGGCCAGGGGACGCAGATATATCCGCATTGACAATTTTCTTTACCGTCCCCTTTTATGTTTTTACATATTCATTTTTATTTGTGGAAAATTCCCCTGGTTTTCCCGATAAATTCTTTGAAACGCCCCTTTTGATCAATCAACTTAAAGCGCCAATGTTGAATTGTAATTTTTTCTATTTACGGAAATCAAACTTCATTTATCTCTGCTGGCAATCTTTCCATGACAAAAACAAGCACATTTTCTGCCAGATGAATCGCCTCCAGCGCCTCGCTATATTCTGGCTCTAAAACATCGCCCGGGTACCGAAAAGCAGTGGCATAAGGAGTCAATATTTCTGAAACATTGCTGATCTTTTGAAAAGCAACATCCAGCTCTGTGCATTGTTCAACCAACACAGAAAGGTCATGAATTTTTTGAAAAGGAGTATCCTTGAAAGTCAAATATGCTTTTAATGATTTCTCTGCTGATTGTTGGCAATGATAGACTGCAGTATCAAGAAATTTAACCTCGCCAGCAATTAAACATTTAGCGGAGCCAAGGTCATGCTTTGCTTTAATTAACCACTGTCTGATTTCTTTTTCCTTGGCTTTATCCATAAAGGATTTTTCCCTCTTCAAGAACTTTCTTTGTCAGTGAAGTCATTACATTTTTACTACTCTCTACTTCGGTGCGGGTTTTTACGATAGCATCCACTGCGATTCCCATGCCGGCAAGACACCGATAGACTGGCCGCGAACGTCGATACGAAGGTTCTTTTGAATCAGATAAAATTATGAACAAATCTATATCACTTGAGCCACCCGGACTACCCCAGGCATATGAGCCAAAAAGAATAATTTTTTCGGGATGCATCTCATCAACGATTCGTTTTGTTATATCGCTCAATAGTTCTGGCGTAATTTTTTTCATATTTATATTTTCACCGGTGTAGCCGAAAATGCATCAGTTGAGGCCAGGGGACGCAGACATATCTGCGCTGACAATTTTCTTTTCCGTCCCCTTTTATGTTTTTAATTTTATAATTACCTTAATTCTGCATCGATATTTCTTTCATCCTGCCGGCCACTCTTGCTGCGCCCAACCCGTCGACAACATCGGAAATCCTGCTGCTGATTTCAAATAGTTTTTCTGGCCTTTTCAGCCACATTTCAAGATTGTCTTTAATGCTTTCTGGCGTTATATCTCTATGCCACCCCAGATTGATCGCCAGGCCATCTTCGGCCAGCTCTTCCGTGATCTTCTTCTGGTTTTCAGCTATAACGATGACCATGGCAGGTAACCCCAGACACATTCTTTCCCAGGAAGTAGATCCGCCGGCGCCGATGCACAGGTCTGCTGCGATCATTCTTTCGGCCATGTTCGACGCCTGAACTGTCAATGATGCATTTTCCATTTGATTTATTTTCTGTTCTATAACTTCGCGGTGCGGATTGGATGCGCCAATGACCACATCGAGAAAAATATCCGTTCTGTTCAGGAGTCGTAAGCCGTCCAGAACAACACCTGTAAGATTATCCGGATCGCTGCCCCCAAGCATGACCAGGATTCGCCTGACCTCTCCGGATCTTGTGGTTCTATCTTTTCTTTTTTCCCGAAACTCCGGCCGAAGCAGGGCATATTGAGGTCCCAAAAGTTTGTCACAGTTTTCGGGGACAAGCGGGTTATACCGGTTGATGTCTTTTACATAGTTCTGGTCAAGAAGAAGATCACAGTCATGCTTTCTGTTGGCAAGGTCGTCGATAACCAGAATTTTCTTTGTAAATTTTCGAAAGGCGGCTTCGTTCTTTATATCATAACCGTAATGGTCAAAAACTATCCAATCAATGTATCCCTTTTTTCCGGAGAGAATTTTTTCTATTTGCAGGTCAGAATCGAGCTGTTCATCAATCGTATGAACTTTATATCCTTTGCTGCCGGTAAATTCAATCAAATCGCCGGGTAGTTTGGCGCTGATAAATTCCACTGTACTGCCTGACGACTTCAATTCGTCGGCAAGCGCAAGGCATCTCATTACATGCCCGGTGCCAATTATTGTTGAAGCATCACACCGGATGATTATATTCATGCTTTAATTTATATTTTAGCTCTGCAAGTTTCCAGTCATCTTCTGTATCAATGTCCTGAACAGAATTTTCGTCAACTATGATGGCGCCTGTTTTTTTCATCATTATGGTTTTACTTTCAAGAAATGCCCGAATACTGAGGAAATAAAACTGCCCGGCATCATGATAGGCCGGGGGAAGATCCTGTGAACGCTTTGAGTAATCTTCAGGAAAATTTGGTTGTATTATTCCATCTTCAATTTTCAAAGATCTCAAAATTGGAAATCCGAATTTAACCACAGGCATTATAGAGCAATACTCCCCTTCCTTCAACATAGCAAATGCCTCATTAAGTTTTTCCGGCGTTACAAAAGGAGCAGTCGGATATATACAGCAAGCTGTTTCATATTCCATATTCCGACTGCGATACGAATTAATAACTTCTAAAAGAACATCTGAAGTTGTTGAAAAATCATCAGAATTTTTCTGACTTCGCATAAAAGGGACTCTGGCTCCATATTCTCGAGATACCGCAGCGATCTCGTCATCATCGGTAGAAACCATTACTTCATCAAATAAATTACAACCCAACGCAGATTCTATAGAATATGCAATAATAGGTTTTCCAAGAAAATTTTTTATGTTTTTCCTGGGAATCCGCTTGCTACCGCCACGGGCTGTAATGATGCAGAGGTTACTCATGAATCAAGTATTTTTTTTAGTACCAGGGCAACCCTTTCCTGCTCATCATTTGTAAGATCATAAAACATAGGTAAACTAATCGTTTCGCCATAATACTTTTCTGCTTCAGGAAATTCATCTTTGTGAAAACCAAGGTTTTGATAATAGGGTTGTGTGTGAACAGGAATATAGTGAAGCTGAATTCCAATTCCATTTTCTCGCAATTTTTCAAATACTTCACGATGAGTAAGAGAAATCTTGTCAAGTTGAAGTCTGATAACATAGAGATGATACGCTGAATAAGTTTCGGAATCCTGGTATGGCAAAGTAACCGGAAGATCAGCCAAAAGTTTATTATAACGTCTGGCAATTTCATGACGTTTCTCAATAAAAAGATCCAGACGATTCATCTGACTTGCACCAAGTGCTGCCTGAATATCTGTCATTCGATAATTATACCCCAGATCAATTTGCTGGTAATACCAGGGTCCATGCGAATTCTCCGTCATTAAAGAAGATTCACGTGTGATTCCATGTGAACGCAGACGTATCAGTTTCTGATAAAGATCCTTATTATTGGTAACTACCATGCCACCTTCACCTGTAGTTATGATTTTCACCGGATGAAAACTAAAAACTGCCATATCTGAATATTCACAATTACCCACGGGCTTGCCTTTATATTTGCCACCAATAGCATGTGAGGCATCTTCAATTATTTTAAAGCCATACTGTTTAGAAAGTTCATGTATTTTCTTCATCTCACAGGACTGTCCTGAAAAATGAACAGGAATAACTATCTTTGGCAGCTTGCCCTGTTTTTGCGCCCGAACAAGTTTCTCTTCCAATTTATCCGCAGATAGATTATATGTATGCGGATCGATATCAACAAAATCAATTTCAGCTTCGCAATATAATGCACAATTTGCCGATGCAACAAATGTATTGGGCGATGTCCATACAATATCACCTTGCTTCAAACCAAGAGACAAGCAACCAATGTGAAGAGCCGCAGTTGCATTAGAAACCGCAACAGCATATCTGGCTTTGACAAAATCCGCTACAGATTTTTCAAATTTTTCAATCGCTGGCCCCTGGGTAATAAAATCAGATTTTAAAACATTGATAACAGCCTCAATATCTTCCTGATTAATGTTTTGCTTACCGTATGGAATCATAACAATACTTTTTTATACTTACTTTAAGTCAAAATCCGGATCTACATGATATCGAACTAAACTCCTGATCTGAGATACGGTTAAATATTCACTATTTTCGCCGCTATTATAACTAAAACCATAATCACAGCGTTTTCCCTTGAAATGTTTTACAAAATCATCACTCTTCCATGTCATCTCGACAGAGGGCAATATTGTAAAATATTTTTCAAACTCTACAGTATTTAATCCATCTGTTTCAGTAATCATTTCTTCGTGAAGTTTCTCACCAGGGCGTATCCCTACTATTTCAAGTTTACTTTCAGGAGATATAGCCTCGGCTACATCTGTAATTCGGTAGCTTGGTATTTTAGGAACAAACACCTCACCGCCCCACATATTTTCTAAAGAAAATAATACCAGATCCACTCCCTCTTCCAGAGTTATGTTAAAGCGTGTCATTCGATCATCAGTAATGGGTAAAACTCCATCTTTTCGCTTACTTAAAAAAAACGGAATAACACTGCCTCGACTACCCATCACATTACCGTATCGCACAACAGAGAATTTAATATCATGCTTTCCTTTATAATTGTTTGCTGCAACAAACATCTTGTCTGAGGCAAGTTTAGTTGCTCCATACAAATTTATGGGGGCAGCCGCCTTGTCTGTACTCAATGCAACAACCTTTTTTACCCCGCGATCAATGGCCGTTTCAATTATATTTTGAGCTCCTAAAATATTTGTCTTCACAGCTTCAAAAGGATTATATTCACACGCAGGCACCTGTTTTAATGCGGCAGCATGAATAACAATATCGATGTCTTCAAAAGCCCGCATTAAACGATCTTTATCGCGAACATCACCAATAAAATAACGAATCTGCCTGTATTTATCTTCCGGAAACAACTGCGCCATCTCAAACTGTTTCAATTCATCACGGGAATAGACAACCAGTCTTTCAATTTCAGGATATTTTAATAATATAGTTTCAATAAATTTTTTACCGAACGACCCTGTGCCACCTGTAACCAGTATTCTTTTATTTTTTAACATAGTTATCCCCTGATTCCGCAAAAATCCAGAATTCTTCTTTTTTCATCCAATATGATATTTTTAAACTGCCTGTGCGCAACTAAAAAAACTGAAATATCAGCCTTTTTTATTGCATCTTGTATATTCATTAAGTTCAAGTCGCCTGCCTCGGTACAATTTGGCTCTACAACCACCAGATTCAATCCGTTATGATGCAACTCTTCAGCAATTTCAAGAGAAGGTGATTCACGCATATCATCTATATCAGGCTTATAGGTAATACCCCAAATGGCAACCACAGGATCTCTTCCTTCAGTTTTTTTAAATTCAGAAACTTCCTCATGTATTTTTTTAATCACCCACTTTGTTTTAGTTAGATTGACTTCACGTGATTTTTTTATAAGCGCTGAATGTTGTGGAGAAGAATGAACAATAAACCATGGATCTACTGCAATACAATGCCCCCCCACCCCTGGGCCTGGTTTCAAAATATTTACTCTTGGATGATGATTTGCAAGAGAAATCAATTCACTTACATTAATATTTAAATCTGCACAAATCATCGAAAGCTCATTGGCAAAAGCAATATTTACATCACGAAATGAATTCTCTGTCAACTTGGCCATCTCTGCAGTCCTTGCGTCTGTAATTAACAAATTCCCTTGAACAAATGTAGCATAGAATTCCCGGGTCTTTTCTGAAGAGTTTGAATTTATTCCGCCAATAATTCTATCATTTTCAATGAGTTCTTTCATAATATAACCAGGCAATACTCTTTCTGGACAATGAGCAACAAAAATATTTTCCATCTCTTTACCTGACTCTTTTATAATATTCCATATTTTTTCAGTTGTACCCACCGGAGAGGTCGATTCAAGTATAATAATATCTCCGGATTTGATTACTGGAACGATGCTTCTGGTTGCGGCCAATACAAAATCAATATTTGGAGTATAATTTTCTGAAAATGGAGTTGGTACCGCAATTATAAAAACATCTGCCTCTGAAGGGCTCAGAGAAGCTTTCAGGTTACCTGACTCTACAGCCGCTCGAACAAATGTGTCCAAATCAGGTTCTACAATATGTATTTTACCCGCATTTATAGTTTCTACCACTGTCTTCTGAATATCAACTCCCTGAACCTGATACCCCCTGTTTGCAAGTAATGCCGCTGTGGGTAATCCAATATACCCCAACCCCAAAATAACTACTTTTTTATTCTGCATATGTTCTCTTTTCATTTCAATAAATCCCCTATTATTCGATCTGTTGCCTTTCCATCTCCGTAAGGATTTTTTACCTGCAACAATTGGCTATATAATTCTGTAGAATCTAAAAGAGCATTCGTTTCTTTAATGATAGACAGGGTAGAGGTTCCGACCAGGCGCACCGTACCTGCTTCAAGTGCCTCCGGCCGCTCTGTAGTGTCTCTTAAAACCAGTACAGGTTTTCCCAAAGAAGGAGCCTCTTCTTGTATTCCTCCTGAATCAGTAAGTATTACATAAGATCGATTCATAAGATAAACAAAAGGAAGGTAATCACAAGGAGAAATAAGAAAAACATTTTTTCTATCTCCGAGGATTCTCTTTACTGGTTTCTGCACATTGGGATTAAGATGCACCGGATAAACAATTTCAACATCTTCTCGTCTTGATATTTCAAGAATTGCCTTGCATATATTTTCAAATCCTTCTCCGAAATTTTCCCTGCGGTGACCAGTAACCAGAATCATCTTTTTTTTATAATTTAAAAATGAAAATTTCTCATCCAGTGTTCTGATTATATTTCTGTCCTGTAATTTTTTTTCTGTTATTTCCAATAATGAATCTATCACTGTATTACCAGTAACCAATATTGAATTAGAATCAATATTTTCTTTTATCAGATTTTTTCTGGCATTTTCCGTTGGAGCATAATGTTTTTGTGCCATTATAGATGTGGCACGACGATTTATCTCCTCAGGCCATGGTGAATAAATGTTTCCTGTTCTTAATCCAGCTTCAACATGAGCAACAGAAATCTTGTGATAAAAAGCTGATAATGATGCCGCAAATGTAGTAGAGGTATCTCCGTGTACCAAAACCCAATCAGGATTAAAGTCGCATAGAATCGGAGATAATCCCAACAAAATATTGGATGTTATATCGGTCAGGCTTTGCTCTTTTTTCATTATATCCAGATCATAATCTGGCACCAGTTGAAATAAATCAAGTACCTGCTGAAGCATTTCCTTATGTTGCGAGGTGATGCACAATCTTGAATCAACTCCAGATATCATCTTCAATTTTTGAAGTAATATCGCCATTTTAATAGCTTCGGGTCTGGTTCCCAATACGGTTAATATTTTCATATATTAAAAGATACAACCATATTAACAATATTCGTATCTACCTGCTGAAACAAGGGTTATTTTATATTTCATTAATCCAGAAACTATTCAACTAACAACACCATCTTTCAACTGGTACCTCTTCCCCGTATGTTTACAAACGGTCTCTCCATCACCTTTTAACGGCAGATCAAGCTGCTCTCCAAATTCGCTCATCCATCCAATCTGTTTTGCCGGCACACCAACCATCAATGCATAAGGCTTCACATCTTTATTTACAACAGCACCTGCACCTATAAAAGCATAACGGCCTATTGTAACACCGCACACAATAGTACAATTTGCTCCCAGAGTAACTCCTTTTTGCACAAAGGTGTTACGGTATTCGTCTTTGCGGGTTATTGCAGACCTTGGATTGTAAACATTGGTAAAAACCATACTTGGCCCGCAAAAAACATCGTCCTCTATAAAAACATTGTCATAGACCGAAACATTGTTCTGAATCTTTACATTGTTTCCAATTTTTACATTGTTGCCTACGAATACATTTTGACCAAATGAACATTTCTCTCCAATAACAGCTTTTGCACTGATATGAACCCAATGCCAGATTCTTGAGCCTGCACCAATTTGCGCACCTTCATCCACAATCGCCGTCGGGTGCACGCTATAATCATTATTCATACTTTTCTCTCTCCAGATTTTTTTATTACTAATATATTTTCCATCTGATCAGGGTTGCCTTCAAACGCAATTAAATCATTCAGCGTTTCAACCGACTTGTCAAGTCGCTACGCATGTAAAAATACAGTTATATCGTATAAATCTCTTTTTCTGTGAATATACCTTCGTTGCAAAATATTGAGCGGTCGCAACGGAAAATTTTTCAGGCGCTCTAAACGACCTTTAATTCTGGAGCTTTAGCTCATGTATACCTTTCTTCAAAAAAAAAGTATGAAAAAAAAACTGGCACTAATACTCAAGTGGCAAATTGACTCGTCTTCCATCGCGTGCTGACAGGTAGGCCGCAATTAAAACTTCAAGAGATTTCAACCCCTCTCTTCCATCTGTTTCTGGTTTTGCCTCTCCGCGCAATGTTTTAATAACATTGTCATAATAAAGCGGATGTCCAAATCCGTAAACCGAGGTCGTTTCATAGTTGGCCTCTTTAATTTTCTGATCATCTGGATGGGTTTCGGCAAATTCCCAGTGCTGTATTTCGTTCACAGCAAGACCACCTATTCGAACAGTTCCTTTTTCACCCAGAATTGTTATCGATCCTTCAAGATTTTTTGGGTAGGTCAGCATGGTAACATTTACAGAACCAAGTGCTCCATTACGCCATCTGACATTCATCACTGCTGTATCTTCTACCTCAATTTTCCGGGCCATCGTTGAGGCAAATGCATGAATGCTTTCAATCGGACCAACAATCCAGTCCAGAAGATCAATGTAGTGGCTGGCCTGGTTCATCAACGCACCACCATCAAATTCCCATTTTCCCCGCCATGCTGCAGTATCATAATATTCCTGCGGTCTTGTCCAGAATACATTTATATTCACAAGGTAAATTTTACCAAAGCGCCCTGACTCCGCAGCATTTTTCAGTAATTGAAGCGTTGTATTTCTTCTGTTTTGTTTTACCACAAACAGGTAGACGCCTTCCTGATCTGCGGTTTTTACCATCATTTGTCCATCAACCCATCTCGTAGCCATGGGTTTTTCTGTTACCACATGTTTTTTGAAACGCATTGCTGCAACAGCCTGATCAGGATGCAGTCCCGAAGGAGTAGTTAACACAACTATATCAATCGTACTCTCTTTTTCAAGCATCTCTTCAAGAGAGATATAGCCAGGAACTTTATACTCCGCAACTGCAGCATCAAGTGATGCCTGGTTGTTGTCACATACAGAAACCAGCTCTATATTTTCTTTATGTTTTTCAAAAGATTGAAAATGATTTTTGCTGATGCGACCACATCCTACGATTGCTACCCTGATTTTTCTGCCTTTAATTACCTTATTATGCATTTTCTCTCCATTTTATGGTTTCTGTCAGCTTATCTTTATTTATCCACTGTTTCCATTTTTTATGCCTTTACAACATTAGAAAATGATCCGCTGTATCTGCCTCTTGTATCAATAATCAATGATCCATTTTTTTGTATCAGATCGTAATCGAAACGATCATGATCTGATGCAACTATTATCGCATCATATGCTGATATTATTTGCGCATTTAAAGAGACACTGCTTAATTTAAAATCATGTTTTCTCATTTGAGGAAAAACGGGCACATGCGGATCTGAATATTCCACTGCCGCCCCCTTGTGTTTCAATAACTCCATAATTTCAACAGAGGGTGACTCACGCATATCATCCACATTTTTCTTGTAGGCAATCCCTAAAACAAGCACCTTGCTCCCTTTTAAAGCTTTGCCTCGATCATTCAAAGCATCCACCAGCTTGCCGATCACCCATTCCGGCATGGCACTGTTTACCTCGCCGGCAAGTTCAATGAAGCGTGTGTGCACACCATATTCACGGGCTTTCCAGGTAAGATAAAAAGGATCAATAGGAATACAATGACCACCGAGTCCCGGCCCAGGATAATAAGGAACAAATCCAAAAGGTTTTGTTGCAGCTGCACGGACCACTTCATGAATATCGATACCCATTTTATCAGCAACAATTTTCATCTCATTAACAAGACCAATATTTACCGCTCTGTGAATATTTTCAAGAAGCTTTGTCATTTCGGCTGCACGTGTTGAACTAACCGGTACCACCTTGTCTATTATTACACTATAAAGTGCAACCCCTATCTCAAGGCAGGCAGGTGTAACTCCGCCACAAACCTTAGGCGTGGTCTGCGTGTTAAAATCTTTTCTGCCGGGATCTTCTCTCTCTGGTGAAAATATTAAAAACATATCTTTTCCTGTTTCAAATCCTGCTTTGGTTATATAAGGCATAAGCTCTTCATCGGTTGTTCCCGGATATGTTGTACTTTCAAGAGAGACCACCTGCCCTTTTCTAAAATAAGGACTCATCTGTTCCATGGTATTAATTATATAAGAAATATCAGGTTCACGATACTTATTAAGAGGCGTCGGAACACAGATAATCAGTGCATCTGCATCACGAACTCTTGCAAAATCTGTTGTAGGTTCAAATTTTCTTTCTATTGCAAACTTTATTTCTGAATCTGGAATATGCTCAATATAACTTTTTCCTTCTAAAAGTTTACCAATTTTGCTTTTATCAATATCAAACCCTATGACTTTGTACCCCTCCTGAACATACCGAATCATTAAAGGTAAACCTACGTAACCCATTCCAATTATGCCAATTTGGGCACTCCTGGATTTTATTTTTTCCATCAATTGATTTTTCATAACCCCTCCGCAAATACTATTGCAAACCTCTTTGGCCCAAAATTCTTAAGCACCAGATCACTTTGCCCAAAAAAACTATTTTCCACTTAACTCTCTGCTCTTGTAAAACTGCAGAGTTTTTTGAATTCCCTGCTTCAGGCCAACCAGCGGCTGATATCCGAGTGTCTTTACTGCCTTGCTGTTATCCAGAGCGCTTCTATCAAGCTCTCCTTCTACCTTTTCACGGAACTCAACCCTGACCTTTTTACCTGCAACCTCACCCATTATGCGATAAAGCTCATTAATCGAGCTCTCTACACCTGTTCCAATATTAAAAAGGCCTGTTGTTTTGTTTTCTAATACACGCGCGTTAAATTCAACTACGTCAGAAACATATATAAAATCACGGGTCTGGTTTCCGCTGCCAAAAACAGTAATCTCTTCTTCTTTCATTATTTTATCAATAAAAATTCCTACTACTCCGGCTTCCCCTGCCACACCCTGCCTCGGCCCATACACATTTCCAAAGCGAAATACTGCACAATTGAGACCCTTTCTACAGTAAAACTGCCGCACATAATGCTCAACAGAAAGCTTGCCGATCGCATAGGGCATCAATGGATCAGGAATTTGACTCTCCTTTACAGGCAGCTCTTTACTCTCGCCGTAGACACCTGCTGTAGAAGCAAATACAAATCTTTTTACACTGTTTTTACGGGCTGCCTCAAGAAGCTTTAAAGAGCCGATAATATTTTTCTCAGCGTCATATACAGGGTTATCACGGGATATACGGATATCAATCAGGGCAGCATAATGAAAAATGGCATCTGGTTTTATCTGGGTTATTAGATCATAAATTTTATCATTACAAATGTCAATGTTTTCAAAACGGGCACCCGGGTTTACCCACTCCATCTGACCTGTTACCAGGCTATCTATAATATAAACTTCATGCCCCTCTTCCACAAGACGGTCTGCAACATGAGAACCGATAAAACCTGCGCCTCCGGTAACTACTATTCTCATAAAACAGCACTCTTTTTTAAATCGTGCTTTGTTAAATCATGAACATTTTTTTTCAACTCTTCAATCTCTTTTTTAATAAGATCATACTCGACCATTTTTATTTTTAAAAATTTCATTGTTAACTTTGCCTTTGCCTCAATCCCCGAAGGAGTCAAGTGATAAAGATAGGCAATTTTGTTTTGTGAATTTTTAAAATTAGACGCCTTGATCAAGCCCTTCTTTATCAGCGCACGAATACAAAAATTTACCTTGCCCAGGCTGATCTGCATATCACGGGCAAGCTCACGTTGGCTGATATCAGGACTTCCGTCCAGTATTCTCAAGAGCCTGAAATGAAGCTCTTCTTCTTTTAAATCAATACTTTTTTGCATAGTTGAATGTTCAAACTGGTTACTTAAAAATTTCGTTTATTTTTTACTAATGAAAAGATCAGAGCAAGTTTTTAGTCATCAGATCACGTTCAGGGCAATACTTCGTCACCCTCTTGTTAAAGGTTTTTTAAAAAAATATCATCTACAAAGGCGCAGCCGAAACATGCGCCCCTGTAATCAGGTCAAAGCAGAAAGGCCAAGATCAATCTCTCTTACAGTTCCCATCAACTCAAGAGAAACCCGCACCCTTTTTTTTCTTTTGTTTACCTGCTTTATAATTGCCTCACGACCCTTTAAGGGTCCGCTGGTAATAACCATCGTATCACCCTGATTTACAAAGGTAGAAAAACCAACCAGATCTCTCTCATCGGCAAGCATTCTGATCTGCTCAATTTCTCCCTGCGGAATCGGTATAAGGGCATCGCCACCAGATGGAAGCTTGCCACCGCCCATACCTAAAACCCGAACTACTCCCTTGTCAGAAAGTGTCTGGTTCACCTTTTTCACCAGCTCAAGCGCCTCAGAAATTATCAGCTGCCCCCTGCTCGATAAAAAAAAGTAGCCGCCAAAAAGAGGCTGAATCTGACGAGAAACCCGACCCGCCTTGCGAATCTCAAGCTCACGCCTGGGCAAAAATGTTTTATAATGATTAAAAATAGAAGCAAGACGCTCTCTCACAAGCTCCTCTTTTCCGGTAGTGCATTGAATCGCATACCAGAAGTTTTGCGGCATTGTTGCGTTCACAATATGAACAGATCTTTAACAAGCGATTCACTGTCAATAAATTTTACAATATCACTTCAAAATATACCTCAGACAATATGTCTGAGGCACAAGTTATTTCAAAAGAAAAACAAAGGTTGGCGTCGAACGACCGCATGCTACTGCGTTGCAACCGCCACGAATCTTTTTGCGTTTGAAGCGCCCTGGTTTATGTGCGATAACAACACTGCACCTGTTATAGCATTGAGATGAATGAATTACAACCGCTCTTACTTGATCTCCCATTCAGATTTAAAATATATTTTCAAAAAAACAAATAAAATAATGCCAGAGTTATAACTCTGGTAGACAAATCCTTATTAGTATGCTATAAAGCAGCGCAAAGTTATGCAGATCAACATTACAATAAAAATTTATTATGTGACAAGGAGGATTTATGATCGAATGGAATGAAAAATATATGGTGGGAATTGATAATATTGACAGGCAACATGAATTGCTTGTCGATAAAATCAACCACCTTCTGGAAATGCACGAAAAATCAGAAGATCTACATGTAATCAGTACGCTGTTTATCGGGCTGATACATTACTTTACAAAACATTTTGAGTATGAAGAAACAATCATGCGGGGTTGCAACTATCCCGGACTGGAAAGACGCAAGCTTGAACATAAAATTTTTTACAATAATCTTGAAAAAACCAAAAATGATTTTATAAACGGCGAAATCAGCTCGCTTGGATATATAATTGATTACATCAAACTCTGGGTTATGGATCATATCATTATACAAGATAAAAAATATGCAAATAAATCGCTTTTGAAAGTAAACACCTGAAAAAATCAAGGCGCAGAGTTTAAAATTTCATCTAAAAACCTTTGCGCCTTTTAAAAAACCTGAAAACCTGTAAAAAATAAAAATAAAGTAACTTGCATTTTTAACCCCCCCTGAAGCTCTTTTTATCAGGCGTTCTAAATACACTGCGGTTGCAACGTACCTATATCAAGGCGCTAATAGGGCAGCCTGTTTTTTATAACCTTTTTTTGCATCGGACTTTTTCATCACATTCAGGCTGACAGGCGCTGATTAAAAAAAATATTGACGGCAGGATAGTAAATTCCATGCTTTGAGAAAAGCTCAAAATCGTAATTTTAAACCCCATGGAAATGCAAAAAGAGATTCAAAAAAACATTATTCCCCACAAAGGTCTTGTAACCAAAATGGACCGTCAAAAAATAAAAGGGCACAAATCGGCAACGCTCTGGTTTACCGGTCTGTCTGGTTCGGGAAAATCAACCCTTTCACATGCCCTTGAGCAAAAACTTATCGAAATGAAAGTTCACTGCTATGTTCTTGATGGAGACAATATCAGAAGAGGCATTAACCACGACCTCGGATTCTCTCCCGAATCAAGAGTAGAAAATATACGGCGTGTAGGAGAGGTATCAAAACTTTTTGTTGATGCCGGTGTTTTTGCCCTCTCAGCATTTATTTCACCCTATGCCAGAGACAGAGAGATGGTGCGTAACCTGGTTGAGCAAGATGAATTTATCGAAATTTATGTAAAGTGCTCTGTGGACGAGTGCGAGAAGCGAGACCCCAAAGGCCTTTATAAAAAAGCGCGTGCAGGTGAAATTCCTGACTTTACAGGAATTTCTGCCCCCTATGAAGAGCCGGTAAACCCCGAAATTATTATTGATACCACAACAGTGAGTGTGGATCAGGGAATCGAAATTATTGTTCAATATTTAAGTGAAAACGGCTATCTTTCACTATAGCCCTATCAAACAGGAATAAATTATGGAAAATATGAATATTGTTATTGTTGGCCACGTTGATCACGGTAAAAGCACAATTGTGGGACGTCTGCTTTCAGATACCGGCTCTCTTCCCGATGGAAAACTCGACGCAGTAAAAAAATTCTGCGAGCTGAACTCAAGACCTTTCGAGTACGCCTTTTTACTCGATGCTCTTAAAGATGAACAGGCCCAGGGTATCACCATTGATGCTGCAAGAGTATTTTTCAAAACAAAAAAAAGAAATTATATTATTTTAGATGCCCCCGGTCACATCGAGTTTTTAAAAAACATGATTACAGGAGCTGCCAAAGCAGAGGCTGCTCTTCTTGTCATTGATGCACATGAAGGGGTACAAGAGAACTCCCGCCGTCATGGATATATGTTGTCCATGCTGGGCATAAAACAGGTTGCGGTACTTGTCAACAAAATGGATCTTGTGCAATATGCCGAGGAACCCTTCAATAAAATTGTTGCAGAGTACACCGCTTTTCTGGATCAGTTTAATCTCAAACCTTCCCATTTTATACCTGTCAGCGGCTTTCAGGGACAAAACATAACCGTAAAAAGTGAAAAGATGGCATGGTATAAAAGTTCTCCCATTCTGGATGTGCTCGATGGATTTTCCAAAAGCGCACCTGCAGAACAGCAGCCTTTTAGAATGCCCGTTCAGGATGTATACAAATTCACCAACCTGGGTGACAACAGAAGAGTTGTCGCAGGAACGATTGCTGCCGGGCAAGTCTCCGTAGGTGACGACATTGTTTTTCTGCCTTCCGGTAAAAAATCAAAAGTCAAGTCTATCGAGCGCTTTAACGATGCTCCTGCAACTACCTCACAAAAAGGAGAAGCAATCGGCTTTACCCTTGAAGAGCAGATCTACATTACACGCGGTGAACTTGCTGTCAGAAAAGAGCAAAAATCAGCACAGGTTACCACGCGATTAAAAACCAGTATCTTCTGGCTCGGACAAGAACCATTAAGACCGGGCAAGGAATATTTTTTAAAACTGGGTACCTCAAAAACTACTGTTTATCTTGAATCTGTTCTCAGGGCTATAAATGCATCAAATCTTGAGGTTGAACAAAAAGAGACCATTGAGCGCCATGAGGTTGGTGAATGCATTTTAAAACTTGCCAAGCCGGTTGCTTTTGATCTGAGCGATGAAATTGAATCTACAAGCAGATTTGTTCTGGTGGACAACTATGACATTGCCGGCGGAGGAATTATCAGAGAAGCCCTTTCAGACAAACAAAGCTGGGCACGCGATATTGTACATGAGCGTGACTACAAGTGGGAAAAAGGCAAGATTGTTCCGATGCAGAGAGCTGAAAGGTACAGCCAGCGTCCTGCGATGATTATTATTACCGGCAAGAAAGATACGGGTAAAAAAACACTTGCAAGAATGCTCGAATCACAACTCTTTTCAGAAGGAAAGATTGTATATTTTCTGGGCATGGGAAACATCGTCTACGGTCTCGATGCTGATATACGAGAAAAAGGCAAAACAGAAATGAGGTCAGAACATCTCAGAAGAGTAGCTGAAGTGGGCCATATTCTTCTTGATGCAGGTATTATTTTAATATTGACCGCCATAGAACTGAACCAGGATGAACTTGAACTGATAAAAACCCATGTGAACCCTGATTTCATCGAAACTGTCTGGATTGGCGACCAAATTACCACCGACATTTCGCCCGATATCCATATACCCAGTGAAATCGATATGGAGCGTGACGTTAGCAAAATAAAATCTTATCTGCAAAATAATAATATTATATTCAGGCCAGGTGTATAGTAAAATGGCTATTGAAAACATTGACCTTATTTGCGAAATCGCCATTGGTGCCGGCATGGAAATTATGGATGTATATAAAAAAGATTTCACTGTTGAATACAAAGACGACAAATCGCCTTTGACAGAGGCAGATATCCGCGCAAATAACTACATCACCCGGGAGTTAAACAAACTGACTCCTGATATTCCCATACTGTCAGAAGAGAGTAAAATGATACCCTATTCAGAAAGAAAATTCTGGAACAGTTTCTGGCTGGTAGACCCGGTAGATGGAACCAAAGAGTTTATAAAAAAAAGTGACGAATTTACAGTGAATATTGCCTTGATTCAAAAGGGCAAACCTGTTCTGGGGGTGGTATACGCACCGGCACTTGATGAACTTTATTTCGGCTCAACAACACATGCTGCCACTAAAAAACAGAACCAGGTGACCAAAAAACTTCCTTTAAAAAAAGAGGATGATTCCATTATAAAGGTTGTGGCCAGCAAATCACATTTAACACCTGAAACATCGGCATTTATAGAAAAAATTGCTCAAGAGAGCGGAAAAAAAACAGAACTCACCTCAAGGGGAAGCTCCTTAAAACTCTGCATGGTTGCAGAAGGAAGTGCTCACATTTACCCGCGACTCGGCCCTACTATGGAATGGGATACAGCAGCTGCCCATGCCGTTGTGAACGCTGCCGGTAAAAGAGTTATTGCAACAGACGGAATAAACGAAACAGGTGAGCTGCTCTATAATAAAGAAGATTTATTGAACCCCTGGTTTATAGTAAAATAAACTGTTAAACGGACCTTTTTTTTTCTTTATTTTTATACATCTCCTTGTCAGCCTGATCCATCAGCTCTTCAAGATCAAAACGGGAACCCTGAGAATAGCCATAAGAGAATTGAAAAGGAATTTCTGCTTTCTGATTTTTTTCATTTAAATGATCGAGCTCTTTTATTATACGGCTTAATGCCAGATGTGCATCACTTTCATGAGGACTGCTTAAAACTATTAAAAATTCATCGCCCCCCACCCTAAACACCATATCCTGTTCGCGGGTAAGATTTTGAAGTTGGTCTGCAAGTGTCACAAGAACCGAATCGCCGCAACGGTGCCCTTTTTCATCATTTATAAGTTTAAACTTGTCCATATCAATCATAACGACCGTAATGACATTATCATGGTAATGGCGCCTCTCTTTATGCGATCTGAGTGTTTTTCTGTTTAAAAATTCAATATTCAAACGCGATCGGTTAAACAGATGGGTGAGTGGATCAAAATAGGCAATCGTCGAGAGCTTGTCAAATACCTGGGCATTATAAAGACCAATCGCAGCAAAATCGGCTATTGTATTCATAATCAGGTGATCTTCTTCACTAAAATAGGCGCCATCTTGCCGGTTTACGATCTCAATTACCCCGTACACTTTATCTTTAAAAATCAATGGAACTGCGATAATGGATTTGGTCTGAAACCCGGTAATTAAATCCACCCTTCTGCTGAACTGGCTATCTTCAGAGGTATCTGATACAAAAACAGATTTTTTATAATGCACCACCTTTCCGGCAATCCCCTCACCTGGTTTCAGGCGTATAGAGGAGTATTTTTCAAGGTCATCTCCTTTTACTCTGGTAAAAAAAAGTTCTCCGGTTGCCTCATCTACCCGCATCAGGCTCCAGTTTTTTGGTGAAAAAAAGAGTTCTATTTCAGCCATTATAAAGTTGGTGGTCTCTTCGTAGCTTCTACCTGATGCGATTATCTTACCAATGTTTGCAAACAAACGATAAATCTGAATTGATGATTTTTCCATATATTTTTTTGTACTATTTTATTTTAATATAATTTATTATCGGACATTTAATCTCTCATATAGAGGGGTCGTGCAACTTTGTGCCAGAAAACGGACACCAAAATTCCATCAAACCCGTATATCATGGCGCTCATTCATCCACTGCGGTCGCAATGCACCTATTTCGAAGAAAGCGTTAAAAGGGCGACCTTAATCAAATTGTTTTCTCAACCATACTCTCTATCAATACTCTCTATCAATACTCCCTATCAATAAAGAAATTGACAATGAGAAAGAGCCATGGCTATCATCCATCTATATTGATGCATTTAAATGTATCGATGTATGTGAGGTAAAATGAATTACAAAGTAGCAGATATAAAACTGGCCGAATCGGGCCGAAAAGCTATTGGTCTGGCAGAAGTGGAAATGCCGGGCTTGATGGCACTTAGAGAAAAATATGGCACAACAAAGCCACTGAAGGGAGCCCGGATAATGGGTTCACTGCATATGACAGTAGAAACAGCTGTTCTCATCGAGACTCTGACAACTCTGGGAGCAGACGTTCGCTGGGCCTCATGCAATATCTTTTCTACACAAGATCATGCAGCTGCGGCTATCGCAGAGAGCGGCGTTCCTGTTTTTGCCTGGAAGGGTGAAACCCTTGAAGAGTACTGGTGGTGCACAGAGATGGCGCTTACCTGGCCAGATGGAAAGGGTCCTGATCTTATTGTAGATGATGGTGGAGATGCTACCATGATTGTTCATCTGGGAAAAGCTGGTGAAAAAGATAGTTCTGTAGTAAACCAGAAGACCAGCAATAAAGAGATGCAGATTGTCTATAATCTTTTAAAAGAGTCTATCTCTAAAAACCCGACAAAATGGACAACTATCGCTGACCGTATCAAGGGAGTTTCAGAAGAGACTACAACGGGTGTTCACCGCCTTTATCAAATGCTCGAAAAAGGGGAACTGTTGTTTCCGGCAATCAATGTCAATGACTCGGTAACCAAGTCCAAGTTTGACAATCTTTATGGCTGCCGTGAATCTCTTGCTGATGGTATCAAGCGTGGAACGGATGTTATGATCGCCGGTAAGGTGGTGGTTGTTTGCGGATATGGTGATGTAGGCAAAGGTTGCGCACGTTCAATGAAAGGATTTGGTGCAAGAGTTATCGTTACAGAAATTGATCCGATCAACGCTCTTCAGGCATCAATGGAAGGTTTTGAAGTGACTACGCTTGAAAAAACATTGTCTGAAGGTGATGTTTTTGTTACCACAACGGGCAATAAAGATATCATCTGCATTGGTCACATGGAAAAAATGAAAGATCATGCTATTGTCTGCAATATTGGCCATTTTGACAACGAAATTCAGGTTGAGCAGCTTCAAGAGTACAAGGGAATCAAAAAAACAAATATCAAACCCCAGGTTGATAAATATACATTCCCCGCTGGTCACAGCATTATTCTTCTTTCAGAAGGAAGACTGGTAAATCTGGGTAATGCAACCGGGCACCCTGCATTTGTCATGAGCACATCGTTTACGAACCAGGTTCTTGCGCAGCTTGACCTGTGGCAGAACAAGTATGATACAGGTGTGTATCGATTATCGAAAAAACTTGATGAAGAGGTAGCAAGACTTCACCTTCAGAAACTGGGTGTGGAATTAACTGTTCTTACTCCGGATCAGGCAAGTTATATTGGAGTTCCTGTAGAGGGTCCATACAAACCGGAACACTACAGATATTAGTATCGATCAAAAAGAAATGAAAGAAAGGTCTATGCTGGAGTCTGAAACTTTTTTCGGGCTTCAGCGAGATCTTCCACTATTTTAAAATAAGATTGCAGATTGGTTAATTCGAGAAGTTCTTTCACAAAAATAGAGGGTTTTGTTACAATAAGGCGACCACCATTATCTTCAATAACGCGAGCCAGGGTTAAAAGCATGGCAACCCCTTTGCTGTCAAGATACTCTACCTCACTGATATTTAAAATAGTATCATAACATTTATCATCAAAAATATTTCTAATTCTGTGATTAATCGCATAACTATTCTGGGAGGTGATTTTTCCAAATAAATATACTACCTTTACAGGTGTTGATTCGATTTGTTCAATCTCTATTTTAAAATTATTAAGGGCGCTTTTTTCCATCTCCACCGCATTCACCGGCAATTCCTCATACTTAAATATGACGAATTTGCCGGTATTATTAAAACATAAATTACTTGTTTTTTACTTTAACAAAGCCCATCGCTTCTACAATATTCTGGCCTTCATCACTTAAAACATATTCCATAAAGCTTCCGCTTAGATTGTTATACGCCTCATTACTATACATCTGTAAAGTTCGTGACAGAGGATAGGTACCGTTCATTGCTGTTTCCATTGAAGCTTTAACATATTTTTTATTTTTTTCACTTTCAATGTCAACTGTTTTTACCTTCGCTGAAAGCCAGCCGAGACCAACATAAGAGATCGCATTCTCATTTGCTGATACCTGGTCAATAATCTGTTGATTAGATACAGCATAAACAATAGTTTTTCCAAACTCAAGGTCTGACTTGGAGTCTCCTTTTCGGAGTACATCTTCTTTAAAATAAACATGGGTTCCTGAGTTGTTATCTCTTGAAATAGCAACAATTTGAGCATCTTTTCCACCCAGTTCTTTCCAGTTGGTAACTTTTCCTGCAAAAATATCGCTTAATTGGTTAATATTCAGTTTGCCCACCGGATTCGCAGGGTTTACCACTATAGACAGAGCATCCAGACCTACAATATGCTCTTTAACAACGATATTTTTACTTTGAGCCATTTCAAACTCTTTATCTTTCATTTTTCGTGATGCATTTGCAACATGAGCAGAATCGTTTAAAAGCGCTGCAATACCTGTACCGCTGCCACCTCCTTGAACGGAAACCAGTCTATCCGGATATTTCTCCATATATTTTTTAGCCAATGTTTGCGTCATCTGTACCATTGTATCAGATCCGACAATTTTTAATGACTTGTCATCTTTCTTGCGACACTGTTGGGCTGATAATGAGATCACCAGTGCAGCTGTTAATAAATATGTAATTTTCTTCATATTTTCTCCTGTTTAATTTTTTTTACTGAATCATATTAACCCTTGAATGTTAATTTTCAATTAATATTTATATAATTTTTAACTAGTTTTTATTTTTTTCGGCTTTTTTGATTATCTTGTATTTCCATAACTGCGACACTTTCAAGCATGGAATCTGAAAAGTTTATTCCTTTTGGGGTAATCTGAAAACCTTTATCATTGTAATAAATCCACTCATTTTCAGCAAATTTTGCAAAAAGTTTTAATAGAGCCCCCTTTTGAGCAGACGAAATTAATTTGTATAATGGTCTATATTTTTGAAAAGTTAATATTCTGAAGGAACCAATCATATAATCAATAAAAGGCGATGTCTCTTCTTCTACTCCTTTGGAAGCTGTTCTCATGTACCTTTTCAGATTACAATGATTTGCCACTCTTTTTTTGCTTATAAAAGAAGATGCCGAAACGCCCAGGCCCAGATAATCACGATACTTCCAGATGGAATAGTTGTGCCTGCAATACTTGCCCGATTTCGAAAAATTGGATATCTCATATTGAGTATACTCTTTTGTTTTTAAATATGATTTTATAAATTCCATCTGCTCAAGGTACTCTTCCTCACATAGGGATTTTTTCGACCTGTTTTCTACCTGCCTGTAGAGAGGTGTTCCTTTTTCGACAGATAACCCATAGGCAGAGATATGTTTTACATCGTACTTGATGGCAAGGTCCATAATTGCACGTAAATCTTCCACTGTTTGCCCCGGAATTCCATAAATAATATCAATATTATAATTTTTTATTTTTGACTGCTGCAATATTTTAAGAGCTTTTTCAACATGATTAAAATCGTGAGATCTGCCCAGATAACGCAACAGATCAGGGTTTAAAGATTGGGCCCCAATGGATATTCTGTTTATTCCGCTATCATAATATGATTGTACTTTTTCTTCCGTAAGCGACTCGGGATTTGCTTCAAGCGAAATTTCCGGATTTTTTATCTTACCCGTTATTTTACTTTTTATCTCAAATACAACATTCGCGATAAAATCAACAGGAGCAAGTGAGGGAGTACCTCCTCCAAAAAAAACAGAATATAAAAAATGTTCAGACTTTACCAGCTTCATTTTCTCATCAAGATCTTCCAGAATAGCATGATAATATCGGTTCCAGAAATCAGAATCAATTTTTTTTTCATCGACTGAGAAAAAATCACAATAATCGCATATGGTATTGCATACAGGGACATGAATATAAAAATTTAAAATTTTACGCAAAAAAGACCACCATGAATCAAGATCTCTAATAATAAAAAATAAAAAAAAGTAATTTCTTAATAATGGATCAATGAAAAAATTTTCTCTTGTTCTATTTTAAATTTTTCTCTGCCCTTTAAAAAATCCAGTTCTATTAAAAAAGAGAGACTATGCACAACTCCACCTGCCTTTTCAATCAAAGCAGCTGCAGCTCTGGCTGTTCCACCTGTTGCAAGTAAATCATCAACAAGGGCAACTCGTTCTCCCTGATTTACTGCGTCGGTATGGATTTCCAGTGCATCCTCGCCATATTCCAATAAATAACTTTCACGAAAGGTGCTATAAGGCAGCTTACCCGGCTTTCTTATCGGTATAAATCCTTTGTTTAATTTTCGGGCAACCGCTGATCCAAAAATAAATCCACGGGATTCAATTCCTGCGATCAGATCACAATCTCCCACAGCCTCAATTGAAAGAGCGTACCAATCAATAACTTTCTTTAGCGCTTCTGCATCTGCTAAAACTGGCGTAATATCTTTGAACATTATTCCCGCTTTCGGGAAATCAGGAACATTTCGTATAAGTGACTCTATATTTTTCATCTTTGCCTCTTGCTGTTGACGAGTTATAAAAAATGGGTGTCCTGAATAGCAAAATCTGTTATCTACTTATTTTCGCCTGTAAAAACCAGAGATACTGCTATAATAATTCGGCAAGCCTCTCCATCGCTTCAGCGGGCGATAATATAAAAATTTTAGAGAGCAAAGGTAGTGATTTCATATGAAAGTCCATTTGCGATATAATTTTATTGATTTCTTTTTCACTCTTGCCCGAGATTAATAAAAAATATTTTTCGGGTTTGATAGTGTAAATTATGTCCTTCGGAAATGCTTCTTTTAAAAGTAAACGACTTTTCTGCATAAATTCAAAAGCAAACAGGTCTCCACCATAGTTTACATAATATTTAAGAGACTCGAGTTCCAGTATCACAAATCTGCTTTCCTGAACAGATATTTCTTTAATAGACTTTTTAAGATCCCTGCTTAATGAAAAAAATATATTTTGTATTTTATTATCATAAAACAATGGGTCATTTAGAAAATAAACCGTAACAATTTTTTGAATTCCGATTATCCCTTCGTTAGACTCCTCAACATCGGGATACACAATATCAAGAAAATTTTCTCCTAATGGAGAACTGATAAACCTTAATTGAGAATCACCACTACCCTTCCCGGCTTCTGAGTCATCTTTCTCAAAATTTATATATAGCGCAGGGTCAAACCTTGGTCCAAAGTTCCATATAATATTTTGCTGATTATCACGAATAATTATAGATACAAAGTGCCCTTCAAGTAAATTTCTTAATAAATAGGTCGTAATAAACGAATTGCCTTCATCTCTTACCGGAATCGAGAAAACGTACTCACGGATTTCTGAAAACAATTTGTCCGAAATAATTCTTTTTTCTTTTAAAGATTGTAAAGCTTCATCAGCAAATCTATTTGATCTGTTTGTTCGATCGGTCTCTTTAATTAATGTTGGCATTGACGATATAACTCCGCACCTTTGTAGCTGCTCCTTACATAAGCATGACAGGCTGATGCTTTAAACTGCAGACTTTTGATCATCTCTTTTATTTCATTAAAATCATTGTCTGAATAATATTTTTTTACCCTGATTTCTGCCGCAGAGGGCTGCAAATACTGACCTACTGTTACAATCTGCACACCGCTATTTTTCATATCCTTAAGAGTTAAATAAATTTCATCCATTGATTCACCCAGTCCCGTCATAAGTCCGGACTTTACTACTATTTTCGGATGCCGGGTAGCATAATATTGAAGAAGTTCCATACTTTTTTTATATTGTGCCCCTGAACGTATAAAAGGAGTCAATCTCTCTACTGTTTCTACATTATGTGCTATAACATGGGGCTGAGCAGAGGCAAGATCATCCAGTAGACTATCTCTATTATTAAAATCTGGAATTAAAAGCTCCACCTCTTTACCCATTCCTCTTATCGTACGAGTTAAATCTGCAAAGAGGGAAACCAGCGACTCGGGATCATCGTCCCGTGTAACAGAGGTTATAATAACATACTCCAGATGCAACTGCATTAGCGCATTTAATACGGTCTCTTTTTCCTTTTGATAAAACGCTGAAAAAGGTAAGGGATCTCCATCAGAAATATGGCAAAAACGGCATTTTCTCGTACAAAGATCACCACCAATTAAAAATGTCGCACTTTTTTGCGCAGAGCACTCTGCCCTGTTCGGGCAACGAGACTCTTCGCAGACAGTATGAATTCCACTCCAGCCGAGAAGTTCCTCGCCTGGAAGCTGCCATACAATTTTTTTCTTAAGAAGCAGCCTGCTCACTCTGTATACTCGAATATTTTTGTGCTAACATAAAACTCCGTCTCATGATCTCAGCCGGAAGTGGTCCGGTAATATCTGCACCATGTAAATGAATACACGGAAAATGTGCCACCTTGCTTAATAGCTCTTTTCTATAATCACTATACTTGCCATCCATTACCGGATATGCTTTTGGATCACGATAGATAGTAAAAGCATCAGGTCGCACAGTTATTCCATAACTTTTTTTAATGTCCTGCATAAGCAGCTGAAGAATATCATCATCACCAAGTAAACTTATATCGCCTGGTACTGTTATTTTCAGTACTGATTTTCCATCAGCAAGATCAGGAAATACTGAGCTGAAGTTCATTAGTCCATACATTGTAAATTTTTCTTTTTGAGGCGCGATGAATCCAGTGCCTAATTTTTTGGACATATCATTATTCCAGACAAAGTATACTGTATTGGATGCAAAATATCTGAAATTATTCAGATCAGCTGTCACACTCTTGTCAAGCTCTTTCCAGAGAGGAGCCTGATCATGCGCCTGAGGTGTCATTATAATATCACTATATGAGGAGTAGCGACTGCTTTTGGAATGAAGCGTATATGTTTCACGATCTCTGGTAATGGTTTGAATTTTAGAATACTCAAATTTGACACCCATATGTTTCAAGTCATGTTCAAGAGCCTCTATTAAAGCAAACATTCCACCCTTGAAATTAAAAAAACCTGCATTATAATTTTCTTTTTGAATAATAGAGGATTTCCAGAATGATCTCTCATGAGATATAAAATCATCTATACCTTTTTTAAAAGATCCCTGGCGATTTATCGAATCAGATAACTCCGGAAAAACAGATTTAACATCCACATCAGATGGTTCGCATCCAAAAACAAATCTTGAGTAGACTGAACCATAAAGTTCCGTGAATGTTTCGCCAAAACTGCTTTTGAAAAAATCATGAAGAGATAATCCGTTCCATACCGAAACCTTTTTTCCCTGCCCAAACAGATTTTGCCATCCTCCTGTGATAAAAGAAAATAAATAATTATCACACTTGAAAAAATCCCCGGGAGGTTTTTGCATATACTCCTGCTTGACTGTGTTTAATCTATACTCATGAGCTTTAACCAATTGATCATTTAACTTAAGCTCATCAACAACATAATCCAGAAGTGGATTTGTAGAAAATATACCCGCAGCGCCTCTCTCCAGATATAGCCCTTCGAGTTTTTCGCCACTGATCTTTCCTCCTTTTTTATGAGCTTCAAAAATGGTTATTTCAATCTCTTTATTTACTTTCTTTATAAACCATGCTGTCAGTAATCCGCTTAACCCTGCACCAATAATAGCTATTTTTTTCATATCTGCCCAGCAATTATCCGCTTCCATATGATGTAAAGTTTAATATCAAACTCCGGATCTATGATGTAATTACTTTATACACACAATAAAAAATTTACGAACAAAAAATTACAATTTTAAAAATTTAAAAAACATATTTGACTATTTTTTATTTAAATATTCTCTTAATATTTTTTTAAACTCCCCCAAAACCATTAAACTATTTTTTAAATTTGATTCTTTGAAACTTCCGCATAAATCTGTAAACAACTCCTTTTCTTTTTTTAGCATGTTCATTATAGTACTCTTTCCTTGAGGGGTAATCTCTATAAAAAAAGAGCGCCTGTGTTCAGGATTTTCAATAATCTCTACATAGCTGTTTTTTTTTAAATATTCTATATTTTTTTGAATAAACTGCCGCGAAACACTCCTGTTTTCCGCCAATTGTATAATCGTCTGCTTGCCATGATTATAAAGAGCTTCGAGCATTGCACGCTGAGGAATAGTTATCGGGGAATCACGATGCAGTTGTTCACCTGCGAGATACAGTAAATGAAATAACGCCCTTACATCAGTGGAAATATTTTTTAATAAAGCAGCTTTATCTTTCATAATAACCTGTATTAAAGAGCGCTACAATATGACAACTATATTGACAAATTGATTGACATTATGCCCGGCAACACATATATGACAATAGAGTTGACATATATGGAGATTAGAATGAAACAATTAGCACCGCCGAAACTTTTTCTGTTATTATTATTGTTTGCAATACCTTTAGGTATCACTACCAGAGCCATGAAAGAAACACCGACAGGCTTCTATGTCATGGGAATTCTGCTGATAAACATCGGAATTTTGTTAAATTATTTTGGTGATCAGGAATTTAAAATTGCGGGCACTACCATAAAACCATGGGAAAAACCAACTCACTTAGTCAGTGGCGGGGTATTCAAATTAACAAGAAACCCCATGTACCTGGGAATGGCATTCATATTGATCTCAGTTGCATTTTTCTTCAGCTCTATTGCACCACTTGCAACAGCTTTACTATTTATAATTATTATTACAAAAAAATACATTAAAATGGAAGAACAAAATATGCTGGAACAATTTGGTAATGACTATTTAATATACAAAAAAAAAGTTCGGCGATGGCTGTAACAGCTACCCGGCCCCATGGTAGATAAAGCGAACCCATAGGCAAATCAGGCAGAAAAAACTCTCAAAAAAATAGAACAAAACTAATCATAGTTTTCATACTCAAATTCAGGAACTGGACTTTTCAAAGGTTCACCTTTAAAAAAGCGTATTATATCGGCCACACATTCGTTTTCCATCTGGATGCGACTTGAAAATGTACAGGCACCCATATGCTGTGTTAATATTACGTTTGGCAACTCTTTTAAAATTCCCGAATAGGGCTCAATCTGAAAAACATCAAGTGCAGCGCCAGATATCATCTTTTTATGCAGGGCATCATAAAGCGCATCTTCATTTACAATATCACCCCGGGCACAATTTATTAAAATGGAATCTTTTGAAAAAAGGGCAAGTTGCGGAGCATCTATAAGATTTCTTGTGAGTCTGGTGGCTGGAACATGAAGTGTAATTATATCAGAATTTTTATAAATAAATTCTTTGGGGGAAAACTCAATATTCAAACCCAGTGCCTTTAATTCCGCAATCTCTTTACTTTTATCCAAAATATCATTTACCAGAACTTTTCCAGGCTTGAAGGGAATCAAGTGTAACGCAAGAGAACGACCCACCCGCCCGAATCCGATAATTCCAACAGTGCACTCACTCATACTTTTGCCATAATGCCTTATCCATAGCCCCGCCTGAATATCCAGATGTGCCCGAACAATTAAACGAAGGGCAGAAAACAAAAGCCCGATTGTCAATTCAACTACGCTCTGCGTTACAGCATCTGGCGTATAACAGACAGGAATGCCTTTTTCGCGACATAGCTTCAGGGGAATTGCATCAAGCCCTATTCCGAGGCGCGCTATCAGTTTTAATTGTTGGGAGTTTTTTACCAGGAGATCAAGTTTTTCGGTACCTGCAATAATAACATCACAATGGAGGGCAAGCTCCATTGTCTCTTCCGGAAGAAGTTTTCGCCCATATGGATTCAATACAACTTCAAAGCCATTTTTCTGCAATGCCTCAAAAGCACTTTTATCATAGCGTCCAAAGGGATAATTACTGATAAATACTTTCATTTCTTTCCCTCTTGTTTATGCCAACGCACCGGTATAAAATTCTACACGATTACGCCCTTTATGCTTTGCCGAATACAATGCCTTGTCTGCCTTGATAAACAAATTTTCTCCACTGTCCTTATCTTCCAGAATCGCTATTCCAAAACTAAGAGTTACCTTTTTGGTATCATTTTTAAAATGCTCTTCGACCAATGCCCGTAATTTTTCAGCAACAACTGTACTGTACCTGATATCTGACTCAGGTAAAATAATGGCAAACTCTTCCCCGCCAATACGGGCAATGGTATCATATCTTCGGAGATTTTGTGACAAAAGACGTGCTACTTCAATTAATACTTTATCGCCTTCTTTATGACCCAGTTCATCGTTTATCCGCTTGAAAAAATCAATATCAGCGAGTATCAACGATAATGAAAAAGTATACCTTCTCGATCGCTCAATTTCCAGGGCAAGAGTCTCATCATACTTCATTCTATTAAATATGCCTGTTAACGAATCATGCATGGCGACATGCTTCAATTCAAGCTTCTCTTTTTCCAGAGATGTAATATCTGAAAAGGTAAAAATGGTTTTATAAGTATGTGGTATGCCATTAAATTTTACATGGAAAGTTCTCGGATTTTTTTGCTCTGTGTCTTTCGATGAACAGAGACAGACTACAGAGTCTTCAGGCCAGGGTTGAAGTCCGGCATTTTGAAAAAATTTTTTAATATTTCTGGCGCATGATGTTCCCTCAATCTGGACCATACACTTTTCAAGAGGATGATCTACTGATAAAAATTGGTCCAGCGTAAAAAAACCTAAAAATTCCAGAAATGTTTTATTAACATATTCAATATTTCCTTCATTAGTCAAAACAATAAAACTTGGATTCAAATCGAGTATATATTGAATTTCAAGCTGCCTGGCATCTTTTGTACGCTGCAGTTCCAGATTTTTACATATAGATAAAACCGCATCAAGCAATTGCTCAAGTTTTACCGGTTTTACAATATATTTGTCCAGACCCATTTCAATGGCATCAAGCAGGTAACCACTTTCATTATAAGCAGTAGAAACAATTACAGGAACTTCTTTGTTTACCTCTTTTATTTTCCGTAACATTTCCATTCCATTCATCACCGGCATTCTCAAATCTGTTATTATCATATCAGGTTGATGTTTCAAAAATAAAGAAACACCCTCTTCTCCATTTTGTGCTGTAAATATCACTTCAAAAAAACGGTTTAATATTTTCAGCATCTCGTTACGGATATCTTCTTCATCTTCCACATACAACAGAGTAAACTTTTTTATAAGTACTTTGTCTTTCATCTCCATAATCTACCTCTTGTCTTCGGTAAAGAGAAACAGCGGCACAACAATTTTAAATCTGGCACCCGATTCAACGTTTTCTGCAAAAATTCTACCTTTCATATGCTCTTCTATAATCATTTTCGACATATACAAACCAATACCCGTACCCTGATCTCCTTCTTTAGTCGTAAAGTAAATATCAAATATTTTCCCGATAATATTTTCGGCAATACCACCTCCGGTATCTGCAATGGTAACGACTGAGTTATTTTCAGCAGAATCAATTATTACCTCGATTTCTCTTTTTTGAGATTTATGAGCAATAATCTGATCACGGCTATTGTTTAATAAATTTAATATCACCTGTGAAAATTCACCTGGATATCCCGTTACATTGTGATTATCTTTTTCAATAAAGCGAATATGTATGTTGTTGTGAGCCATGGTATACTCTGATAATTGAATGCTGTTTTTAACGACCTCATTCACATTAAAAAGCTCCCGATTTTTGTCTGGTTTGTAAAAATTTCTAAAATCATCAATAGTCGATGACATCTTGTGAATATATATAGAACTTTTTTCTGAAAACAGTTCAATACCTTTCTCTGAGATCAAACCTTCCATGGCATCAAGCCTTAGATTGGTAACCATCAACTGAAGTGCATTCAAAGGCTGACGCCACTGATGGGCAATACTGCTGATCATCTCTCCTAAAGCCGCCATTTTAGATTGTTGAATCAAAAGTAGATCTTTTTGCCGGCTTTTAACAACCTCTTCATGAACCTGTTTATTCAAATTGCTATTGAGTTCCTCAATCTCCTTTTGCCTTTGAACGAGTTTTTCTTCAACATTTTTTCTTTCTGTAATATCATGAACAGTACCGATCATTCTTATCGCTTTTTTATTTTCGTCATAATACACCTCGCCCTGTTCATAAACAAATTTTACAGATTGATCGGGTACAACAATTCTATGCTCTACCCTGTATTGCGCCCCCTTGGCTACCGCATTACCCACAGCTTCCATAACCTTGCCTCTGTCATCAGGGTGAATGGTTTCCAGAAAAGCTTCGTATGTAGCCGGAAAACTTTGTGGTTCCACTCCAAATATACGGTAAATTTCATCAGACCAGGATAACGAACCTGTTTCGATATTCCAGTCCCAATGACCAAGATGAGCAATCTCCTGAGCTTTATTTAACCGCTCCTGACTCTCTTTTAATTTGACCTCAATGCCCTTTCGATAGGTAATGTCCCTGATGATAGACCAGAAACCGGCCGGCTCATCTTTTTCACTTTTTATTAAATAAGTAATCTGTTCTACAGAAATCACTATTCCACTTTTTGAAATCAATTCACACTCATATAACTCTGTAAATGAGTTGCGAAAAAGTGGCTCCATTTGTTGCTTCCTCGTTATCATGGATTTTGCTGTCTGCAGAGCCGATATATTCATATCATAAATCTCATCAATTTCATATCCAAGCATCTTGAGTAAAAACGGGTTCACCTCCAGAATATTTCCATTCAAATCTGTTACCATAAATCCATCGTGCATCATCTGATACAGTTTCTGATATTTTTCTTCTGTTTTCTTGAGCGCTCTTTCTGTTAACAATTTTTCATTCATCACTTTGAACAGACATATGATTCCAGAAATTTCTTTATCTCTCTCGAAAAGAGGAAAAGCAGTCAACAATCCCCGGACTGGTTTTTTATTTTGTTTGTATATTAACGCATCTACATTTTCAAATGGAACAGCTTCTCTTTTGTGGCTAACCATTTGACTGAAATTCACATCAGGAAAAAGTTCAACAAGATTCAGAGACACTACATCGGCTTTAGCATAACCAAGAGTGTTCTGCATTACACTGTTATAAGAAGTAATCAGGCCATTTCGGTTAACTATAAAAAAAAGATCCGGAATAGACTCTATAACACTATTAAGGTAATTACGTGATACAGTTGAGTGCTGCACCTCTTCGCTTAAAATATTCAAACCACAGGCGATTCCATCTATAATATCTAAGCGATCTGAAACTTCCACTCTCTTATCAAATTTCAAAGAAGAAATAGAGGCAATAATATCCACGAATTTATTCAACCGATCATTTGATTCAGACCTCTCTTTTAAAAGAAAAGTATAATTTTCTGTCAGTTGATTTATCAATCTTTGCAGCAAAGAAGTCTCTTCATCCAGGGTTTCCAATGCCAATGGAGTCGCCGGTGATGCAGTTTCCTTTGAATCAATTATTGCCTTTAAATACTCCTGCGCCCTTTTAATAAACCTGTCACGGGAAATTTCTTTTAGATTATCCGGGTTCATTGATCCCAATAAGAGATCAGCCAGCTTTGTGCTTCTGATCTGTTCGTAAACATTTTCGCAGAATAGGGAACCTGTTTTAGCCCTAAAAAAAGAGAAGCGGCCACTTTTGCAACGGGAGAGTTTGTAACCATTCCCAGAACCTTGATCAATTCTTTAGCCTTTTCTTCCAGGAAAACATCAAAAGCTCTGATATCCGCAGATTGAATGTGACTGAGATCAAAAAGCAAAGGCATGGCAACTCCCTCACAAAGAGTGACATAATCTTCCATGATCAACCGGGCACCCTGGGCAGAGAAAACAGCACCGCGTTCCATTATCGAATGAATTATACCTGAGTCACTACAGCTTAACCTGCAGAGATCTTTTCTGTAAATTACCCGAAGGTCGCTCTCTATCTCTTGAGTTGCCTGTCTCATTTTATCTCCTTGGCTGTTGCGCAACTATCTGCGCCCAGTTTCAAAACATAGAATTTAAGACGATAGGTGCCGATATAAATTCGACAAAATCAAATTTAATATCCCCTTTGTTCAATACATGGCTCAATAAAAAAGCTCAATCCAAAAGATAACGAAAAATTATTTTCTCGATTTTATATCAATATATCCTCTTTGGGGTGCTCCAACATATAACTGCCTTGGCCTTCCGATTTTTTGTTTCGGCTCAGAGATCATCTCCATCCACTGGGCAATCCAGCCGGGAGTTCTGCCCAGCGCAAAAATCACCGTAAACATATTTAGCGGAATTCCAATAGCCTGCAGAATAATTCCCGAATAAAAATCCACATTGGGGTAAAGTTTTTTTTCTACAAAATAAGGATCTTTCAAAGCAATCTCTTCAAGGCGCATTGCAATCTCAAGAAGTGGTGTTGAAATCTTCAGCTCTTTTAAAACCTTCTCTGCCGTCTTCTTGATTATTTTCGCCCTCGGGTCATAATTCTTGTATACCCTGTGGCCGAAACCCATCAATCTGAACGAGCTGTCTTTATCTTTTGCCATATCAACATATTTGTTTACATTTTCAGGCTTTTCAATCTTCATAAGCATTCGTATAACGGCTTCATTTGCACCGCCATGAGCCGGGCCCCACAAGGCTGTAATTCCTGAAGAGATACAGGCAAATGGATTTGCCTGTGAACTACCGGCAAGCCTCACAGTCGATGTACTGGCATTTTGCTCGTGATCTGCGTGAAGAATAAATATCTTGTCAAGTGCCTCTGCAACAACAGGGTTTACCTCATACTCTTCCGCAGGCACAGAAAACATCATATGCAGAAAATTTTCTGCATAACCAAGATTATTTTTCGGGTAGACCATCGGCTGACCTATGGAATACTTGTAAGAGTTGGCCGCTATCGTTGTCATTTTAGCGATAAGCCTGTGGGCCGAAATCTCACGATGCGCCGGATTCATGATATCAAGAGAGTCGTGATAAAAAGCAGAAAGCGCCCCCACAGAGCCCACCATAATGGCCATAGGGTGAGCATCACGCCGAAAACCATTGAAAAAACTTTTCAGCCCCTCGTGAATCATACTGTGTTTTTTAATATTCTGATTAAATTCAGCAAACTGCTCCGAATCAGGAAGCTCTCCATACATTAATAGATAACACACCTCAAGATGAGTACTCTTCTCTGCCAGCTCTTCAATCGGATAACCCCGGTACCGAAGAATTCCCTCTTCGCCATCTATATAAGTGATCTTGCTCTGGCAGCTGCCGGTCGAAGTAAAACCAGGATCAAGAGTAAAAATACCCAGATCAGAGTATAGTTTTGAAATATCTGCGACAGCAGGCCCTTCGGTTCCTCTGAGTAGCGGAACTTCAATGGATTTTCCGGTGGAATTATCTGTTATTGTTATAGTATCTTTTGCCATATTTTTCTTTAAACCGCCCTATTCATATAATGTAAACCAAAATTCTTCTTTTTGGCTGTATTCTATACAGACGATAAACAGAAAGGTTTTCATACAATCTCTCTAAAAGTTCTTGGTTCATCAGTTAAATAATAACCTGTTTCATTTATCTTTTTTTAATAACCTTTTTTAAAAGGCTGCCTTTGAACGACTGTGATCTTTTAACATTTCAAACCGCCTGTTCGCATCTTGCGCATCAAAACGCGCATCAGACAAAAAATCAGGCGAAACGATTACGCTATCGCGCCAGCATTTTTTTAAATATAAACATATTTTACGGCGCGATCCATAATCAACATTATTAAAGTGGTTCAAATAACACATATTACAATTTTTTAAAATATTGTTGATTAGCCATCTACTGATTATAAATTGTCAAAGAAAATGCACTCTGATTTTTGAGTGATACCGGCTTCCGATGAATAAAAAACCTGTCATAGCAGCAAACTGGAAAATGAACATGACCATAGCGGAGGCAGAATCGCTGGTTACGAAGGTAGTTGATGGTCTCCAGGATGATAAATGTGAAATTATACTCTTCCCTTCTTTTATACATATTCCGGTTATTGCCCAGAAAATAAAAAACACCAAAATTGGCATCGGTGGACAAAACCTCTACTTTGAAGAAAAAGGGGCTTTTACAGGTGAGGTGGCTGCATTTCAACTGAAAGATGCCGGCTGTACCCATGTATTGATTGGACATTCCGAAAGACGCCACTATTTTCATGAAGATTATGAGACGGTAAACAAAAAGGTTAAAAGAGCCCTTAGTCAAAATTTAAAAGTCATGCTCTGTGTCGGAGAATCTCTCGAAGAACGCGAAGGGAACATTACCGAGATGGCAGTGGTCGACCAGATTGAAAGTGCAATGGAAAATATTAATGTATCTAAAATGTGCGAAATTTCCATTGCTTATGAGCCCATCTGGGCAATCGGTACGGGCAAAAATGCAACTCCTGCAGATGCTGCGCATGTGCATCATATTATCAGAAAAAGCCTGGCCAGAATCTTTAACCCTGAAACAGCCTCCCAGATGTGTATTTTATATGGTGGCTCCGTAAAGCCCGAAAATATTAAAGAGCTTTTAAAAGAGAAAGATATTGATGGTGCTCTGGTAGGCGGGGCAAGCCTGAATGCAGAAACTTTTTTAAGCCTTTTAAAAAACAGCGTTTCATCTTGATCGAATTACAAATATAATCTGCATATTTATGCAGCATTGATCTCACTCGTCTGCTTATTTCCATAAAAAAAACAGCAAATTGTATTCTTTCTATGCAGTCTTCTTTTCTGATTTTTTGGCATGAATTTTGCACAAAATAGAGTAAGGTTTTCACAAAAGAAAACCATCAGAGAAAATATCTCTGAGCACAAAAAAACAAGGAGTGTACCTTAAATGAGTAGATCACCAAAAGAGCTTCTGGCCTGGGCCAAGAGCGAAAAAATAGAGTTTGTAGATGTACGGTTTACCGATATGCCCGGAACCATGCACCACTTTACCATGCCTCTGCATGCGATTGATGAAGAGGCATTCACCTTTGGAATTGGGTTTGACGGATCCTCCATAAGAGGCTGGAAAACCATAAACGAATCTGATATGCTGGTTCGTCTTGACCCTTCATCAGCATACGTCGATCCTTTTTTTCAGCATAAGACGCTGGCTGTTTTATGCGATATTTATGAGCCGCCTCTGAAAGCTGGCGACGAGCCTGTGCGTTACTCGAGAGATCCGCGCTACATACTGAAAAAAGCCATCGAATACATGAAAAGTACAGGTATCGCAGATACCGCTTTCATGGGGCCTGAAGCAGAATTTTTTATCTTCAGTGATGTGCGCTTTGACCAGGGGATGAATAACGGCTATTACTTTATAGATTCCAACGAGGCGGTATGGAATATGGGAAATGATGACAAACCAAATCTTGGTTACAAAATTCGTGCCAAAGAAGGCTACTTTCCCCTGCCACCCACCGACCAATTCCAGGATCTGAGAACTGAAATGGTTGCGACCATGGAAAAAATGGGAATAAAAACAGAAAAACACCACCATGAGGTTTCCAGTGCAGGTCAGGCTGAAATAAATCTTGTGGTAGATGAAGCAATGGCAATGGCCGACAAAATGCTTCTGTACAAATATGTTGTGAAAAATGTTGCGCGCAAAGCCGGCTACACCGCAACCTTTATTCCCAAGCCTCTTTTTGGAGATAACGGAAGCGGAATGCACACCCATCAATCTCTCTGGAAAAACGGTAAAAATCTTTTTGCAGGAACAGGTTATGGATTTTTATCAGA
>Ga0224495_10000042_pt1 | contig 104735 bp, 82 predicted proteins | sample SF_Jul11_sed_USG_FD_168128 | JGI IMG/M metagenome (GOLD analysis project Ga0224495, IMG submission 168128) | Sediment microbial communities from San Francisco Bay, California, United States - SF_Jul11_sed_USGS_4_1 | ecosystem: Environmental > Aquatic > Marine > Sediment | place: USA...
CCGCTTCGTTGATCCTGAGAGAGGCGGGGGGTAAGATCACGGATTTCAAAGGCCGTGCCTTCAATATCTACGGTGATGAAGTACTTGGTACAAACGGCTTGATACATCGCCAAATGATGAAGGTTTTGGAAAAAGTAGCGGGGTGATGTTGTTGCTGACCCGGCTATAACCGCCGGTTTATTTCGATTCCTCCTGCGTATTGTCTTCCGGTCATAAAGTAGTTGTCGTATATTTCGGATGTGTTATCCGTTACATTATTGATCGCCGCGTAGAATTTGGCGAAGGATAATTTCAAACCAAATGTAGTATTGACAGTGGAGTATGCAGGTAGAGATTTTTCTAAACCGCTCCTTTCCGATATGAACCGCGCATCTACGCTCAGTTCGATAATGCCGATGGTGATGGTCAATGTGTCGGTGACTGAATAATCCGGACTGAATGCAAGTGCGCTATCACTGGTGTTATAGGCAATGTGCAGCCAATTGCTGAACTGGATTAGTCTCAATGGAATGACATTTCGCGCCGATAGGCTCAGGTTGGATTCCTGTACATCCAGGGTTTGAGATATCAAGTAATCACTGCCAATATCAAGACGGCACAGCCATTCCTTGTATGAGCCCGAGAGACTGAAATGGTGGTTGAGGAATTTGATTTCAAGTATTATGTCCGCCGCCAGACTCAGGGTTTCTGCCGGAAGGCTTGTTGGATATCTGACTGGCAGGTGGGGATCGAACAAGGAGATTAGGGTGCTGTGCTGGACACCGCTGTTAAAACCGGTTGATATGTTGAGATATGGTGTTGCGTAGGTTATAGACAGTCGGGGGGAAGGGAAACTTCTATTCACCAGAGAACCCAGTTTTAGGTGAAAGTTCCCGACATTGACCTGAGTATAGAGTGAAGGTTTTATCCGCTGCCCGGTGTACACGCCGGTCATCTCGAATTGTGGTATATAACTTAACCGGTCAAAAGTAAAGAGGATCCTTCCTGAAGCTTCTCGTACTGTTTCATTATTCAACTCCCAGTGATTGTAATCGAGCGCACCGCTTGTGACCAATGAGCGTGAAAACAGATTGAATTCGAACCCTGGTGAGATGTTTTTATATTCCTCATCTCTCGTTACCAGATCCGCCCTCAACCGGGGTTTTAGCCAGATAGTAGGTCCGAACATCGCGTAGGACAACGATGCGCTGCCTATGTCTGCAGTGTCCCATTCGTTCGTCCGACTATAGGCTGCATCGAGTGAGAGATTCCAAAGACAAAGGTCGACACCGGCGCCGAAGAAATGGCCGGCATAGCCGTTGAAGCGAAGGGTATCAGAGGTCTGCACGGACAATAGCTGTGGTTCGGGAAAGTCACTCTTTGAAAGATCGGGGAGAGGCGGTAGGGAATCATAGGTTGCCAGCAGCAGAACGACCAGAATCATATAACTCGATTACCTGACAGTGAACAATGTTATTGAAAGGTCTGATGAACGGTCGAAAATTCCCTTGGTGTTCCCACAAAGATAATTCATGAGGTTCTTACCTCCAAGATATATACTACATCAAATTCGCTATATTCTCTGCATAGGGGCAGGTGATTATGCCGTGCTCGGTTATGATGCCACTGATCAACTCCGAAGGCGTTACATCGAATGCCGGGTTGCATATTTTCGCCGCAGGTGCAACCACACATCTGTCATTAAACGTTCTGATCTCCTCTTCTGCTCTCTCTTCGATCGGTATCTGGTCGCCCGATGCGATTCTGAGGTCGAATGTTGATGATGGTGCTGCAACGTACAGCGGGATTTTGTAGTAACTGGCAATTATCGCCAACCCCTTTGTACCGATCTTATTTGCCACGTCGCCGTTGGATGCAATGCGGTCCGCTCCAACTAGTACGAGTTTCATGCCGGCCATGAAATTTGCGGCCATGTTGTCGCAGATCGTGTAGGTGTCGATACCGTTCTTCGTGAGTTCCCATGAAGTCAATCGCGCGCCCTGCAGCAGTGGTCGTGTTTCACAGGAGAAGACGGAGAATTTTTTCCCTTGTTGGCTGGCCGTGTATAAAACACCGAGTGCCGTGCCTATACCACTCGTGGCGAGAGCGCCGGCATTACAGTGTACCATGATCTTTGCGTTGTCGTTTATCAAATCCGCTCCGTACCTTCCTATTGCCGCGCACGCCTCTTTGTCTTCTGTTTCTATTGCCTTTGCTTCTGCCAATAGTTCGGCGAAATGGTCGCCGGATCCTGCGAGTCTTTTCTCCATGCGGTCGATCGCCCATGAGAGATTGACTGCAGTTGGCCTGGCAGATTTGATGAGGGCACATGCCTTCTTTATTGACTCTTGATCGCCAATTCGGGCAGCCAAGACCACACCATATGCTGCCGCAACACCAATGAGCGGCGCGCCCCTGATATTCATATGCCGGATTGCCCTGCGGACATCCTCGGCGGTTTTGAGGGTCAGGTATACTTCTTCTTCAGGAAGTTTTGTTTGATCGAGAATTGTTAATTCATTCGTCTTACTGTTATATTCGACTGTCTTGAAATCTAGCATTACTCTTTGATACCGGATTGTTTCCTTGCTGCCTTTATAACATTGTGCAAGAGCATGGTGATTGTCATTGGTCCGACTCCACCCGGAACAGGTGATATGGCACTTGCCTTTTCACTTACCTCTTCGAAATCAACGTCGCCGATCAGCCTGAAACCGCTTTTCTTCGTGGCATCTTCGATACGATTCACGCCGACATCAATTACCACCGCTCCCGGCTTGACCATGTCAGCGTGTACCGTGTGAGGTCTTCCGGCTGCGACAACGAGAATGTCCGCAAGGCGGGTGATTTCGCTCATGTTTTTTGTTCCAGTATGACATATCGTTACCGTTGCGTTAGCTTCCTTTTTCTTCTGGACGAGCAGCAAGGCGAGTGGCTTGCCGACAATGTTGCTTCTGCCTACGATCACTACATGCTTGCCCGAGACGTCGATGTCATTGCGCGAGAGCATCTTCTGGATCCCATGTGGCGTGCCGGGAACATAGCCGGGGGCACCGATCATCAGTCTGCCTACGTTTATCGGATGAAAGCCGTCGACGTCCTTCTCCGGGTCAATTGCATACAGGACCTTCTCCTCGTTGATATGATCGGGTAGGGGAAGCTGGACGAGTATCCCGTTGACCTTCGGGTCATTGTTCAGATCGGCAATCAGCTTGAGCAGGCTGTTCTCTTCATAATTAGCGTCGAATTTATACTTATTGACCTCAATGCCCACTTCAGCACATGCCTTCTCCTTGCCTTTAACGTACGACAATGAGCCAGGATCATCGCCGACCAGTATAACGGCAAGGGACGGAACGAGGCCGTGTTTTTCCTTCAATTTAGACAATTCTGCTTTCATTTCATCGCGCATCTTTTGCGCAAGTTCTTTGCCACTCAGTATCTTTGCCATCAAACCTCCCTTGAAGCTCCTGATTCAAATGTAAAGAGATATGGATTTCCGTAACATATCAAGGAACCATTACAAAAAGGACTGAAGCCACGGATTTCCGTGAGATATCAGTGGCTCATCCAAAATATCATAGCCAAAATGATTGCATTGTCAATCTTGGCTTTGCCGACCTTGACATCCTTGGCAAAAGGTGTAAAATTAAAACTAAGGAGGACTCATGTCAAAGGTCAGAGTCGCAATCATTGGTGTGGGAAATTGTGCTTCCAGTTTGGTCCAGGGCATTCATTACTATCGCAATGCCAAAGAAGGAGATATAATTCCAGGTATCATGCACGCCCGGCTGGGTGGGTATCACATTGAAGATATTGAATTCTCGTTTGGCATAGATATTGACAAGAACAAGGTTGGAAAGGATCTGGCCGAAGCAATATATACGAAGCCTAATAATACTTTCAAGTTTTGTGATGTGCCAAGGTTGAACGTGCCCGTCGTGAGGGGCATGACCCATGATGGATTGGGCTTTTATTTGTCGCAAATCATCCAAAAAGCACCCGGCCCGACCGCTGATATCGTCGGCTTACTGCGTGAAACCAAGACAGACGTGGTGATCAATTATTTGCCTGTGGGTAGCGAAGAAGCGACGAAATGGTATGTTGAACAGGTACTGACCGCAGGATGTGCTTTCATTAACTGTATTCCGGTTTTTATAGCCAGTGAGAAATACTGGCAGAAACGGTTTGTCGAAAAAGGCATTCCAGTATTGGGCGATGATATCAAGTCGCAGGTTGGTGCAACGATCCTGCACCGTGTTCTGGTCAATCTCTTTAACGATCGAGGCGTTAAACTTGAGCGGACGTCACAGCTCAATGTCGGCGGCAATACAGATTTTCTGAACATGCTCGAACGCTCAAGATTGGTATCTAAGAAAGTATCGAAAACCAGGGCAGTGACTTCCCTTCTGCATTATGATATTGGTGAAGATAATATATATATCGGTCCTTCTGACTACGTGGCTTGGCTAAAAGACCGCAAATGGGCGCATATGAGACTCGAGGGTCGCACTTTCGGTGACGTACCGTTGAATATCGAATTGAAACTCGAAGTCTGGGATTCTCCGAACTCTGCCGGCGTGGTCATCGACGCCGTGAGATGCGCAAAACTCGCTCTTGATAATAGACTGAGCGGCGCCATGGTTGGGCCATCCAGTTATTTCTTCAAATCTCCGCCAGTGCAGTTTCCTGATTATATATGCCGCGAAAAGACTGAGAAATACATTAAGAGATATACTAAAGGGAAAAAACGAAAATAGGACAACGGTAGTCCCGGATGCATGGCGTTAAACGCGGAATATTGATCAGTTTTGAGGGAGTCGAGGGTTCGGGGAAAACTACTCAGGCCAAAGCGCTGGTAGATTGGTTGGCCGCAGGTAAGATCCCACATATATTTGTGAGAGACCCGGGGAGCACAGAGATCGGCGAGAGGGTAAGAGATATTCTCCTCGATAGAAAGAACCGAGGCATGCACGCCAAGTGTGAAGTGTTGTTGTTTTTGGCAGCTCGAAGTCAGTTGGCATATGAAGTACTACTGCCGGCTCTCAAGGATAAAAAGATCGTAATTACAGATCGTTTTTCCGATTCTACTTTTGCCTACCAGTGCTACGCGCGCGGTCTGCCGCTGCGTTTGATCACTATTTTCAACCGATTTGCTGCTGCGGGATTGAAACCCGATCTGACTTTTCTTGTTGATATCGATGCGGCAAAGCGCCGGGAGCGGGGCAAATATATTGACCGGATGGAGACTGAAGCCGAAGGTTATCATCAGAAGGTGCAGCGCGGCTTTCAATTGATGGCAATGCGTGCAAAGAAGCGATATAGAGTACTGGATGGTGAGAAATCAGTCGATGCGCTTCACCGTGAAGTAGTGAATCATGTTAAGGAAATTTTGGTGAGAAAGGGGTACAAGATATGAAAAAGGCTTATATATTGGTGTGTCTCATTTTCCTCGTTTGCGGGGGAATGTTCATTGGTCAGAAACTATGGGCAGCCCCGGATACCTATTCAATGCTCAGAGCTTTCAACAAAATACTCAAGGAGTTACAGGATAGTTACGTAACACCGGTCAGCCCTGATAGTCTTATAAGGGGCGCGATCGATGGTATGATCGATATGGTCCACGACCCCCACACAGATTTCTTGACGCGTGAGGAATATAGTGCTCTGCGGGAATCGACGACTGGTGAGTTCGGGGGGATCGGAGCGACTATCGGCAAGCGCGACGAGCGTATCATGGTAATATCGCCGCTCGAGGGTACGCCGGCGTATCGGTCGGGTCTTCAGCCTGGTGATGAAATCTTGAATGTCAATGGTGTTTCGACCGAGGGCAAGAGTGTTGATGTGGTCGTAAAGGAGATTCGCGGCGATCCCGGCACCGAGGTTGTGCTCACAATACACCGTTCGTTGATCGATGAGCCATTCGATGTTGAGATCACACGTGCAATCATAAAACTCGATGCCGTGCCATATTTCGGCATGATCGACGACAAGATCGGTTATGTGTACCTGCGTAATTTTTCGATCTCCGCCGACGTTGAATTGAAAAAAGCTCTTGACTCGCTGTTCGCGATGGGCGTGGAAAAGCTGGTATTCGATCTGCGCCTGAATTCCGGGGGTTTGCTCAATGAGGGACTCACCGTGAGTGAACTATTTCTGCCGAAGGGCAAAGAGATCGTTGCTACCAAGGGAAGGAATGAGCGTGAGCGGATGTTCAGGTCACAGAAGACTTATTCTTATGTAGATTTTCCCATGGTGACCCTCGTGGATGGTGGGTCGGCTTCGGCATCCGAGATCGTGGCCGGTGCACTTCAGGATTGGGATAGAAGTCTGATAATCGGTACCACTACTTTTGGCAAGGGTTCGGTGCAGAATATCATACCCTTTGAAGACAGTACAGCTCTTAAGTTAACCACCGCCCGCTGGTATACTCCTTCGGGCAGGAGCATTGACAAACCAGTTGACTGGGACGGGTTGGACGGCAGGGTCACCTCGGCACAGCAAAGGTTAGTCGATAGGCTGATAAATGAACTTGAAGAGCTGCGGGAGCAGGCGAAAACCGATGGTGAGAAGAAGATCGTGGAAATGATCGAGGATGACCTGTATGATATTGAGGATAACATTTACAGGCTTCGCGTGGATTCGACGAAATTGAATGAGCAAAAGGAATTTACTACATTGGGACCGCTCAAGCGCAAGGTGTACGGCGAAGGAGGTATAATACCTGATGTTGTCATCGAACCTCAGCGGTTGTCCCAGCTGGAAACCGATATACTGACAAAGGGCCTGGGTTTTGATTTTGTCGTGAAGTACACGGCGGAACATAACGACATCGATAAGAATTTCGAGGTTGGGGATAAGCTGCTGAAAGAATTCGCGGTTTATCTTCTCGAACACGAAGTCGAGTTCACCGATAAAGAGTATGAAGACGTAAAGGAAAGGCTGCGCAGCCGGTTGAAGCAAGAGTTTTATACGAACCGGTGGGGTATGAAAGAGGGATACAGGATACGCGTGGCTGATGATTCCCTGGTTCAGCAAGCCGTGAAAATGCTAAAGGAGGTTGCGTCTTCGCAGGACCTTTTTCGTCACGCAAAATGATGCAGATTCAACGACACAAAGGCAGCCGCTGACACCGCGTGTACCGTGGGAATTTCCGGTGCTCGTCCTCCTCGCGGCGGTGTTAGCTGGTATTGTATGGTTTATTTCGCGAAGACATTCATGAAGGCGTAGAACTATATGGTGGATGAATCTTTCCGTATTGAGATAACGAATCGCTCAGACCCGAGGGGTAATTTCATTAAGGAGTCTTTTCATTCTTTTGGTCTGTCCGGTGTCGAAGGAGTATTGGTAAGCGATATTTATTACATATCCGGTGCCGTGTCGATGTCGCAGATCGAAAAGATCGCCCGGGAATTGTTATGCGATCCTGTTGTTGAGGAGTACCGAATAGGCGAGGGTGGAGAAGCGGCAGAAGGTTTTGAGGTATTGTTCAATTACGGGGTTACCGATCCCAAGGAAGAAAGCGTAAGAAAGGCGATCGCCGATCTGCGTATCGAGATCCAATCGGTCAAGACCGGCAACAGTTATGTCATAAGAGGCGAATTCGACAGGAAACAGTTGATAAAGAGTGCCGAACTTTTCTTGTACAACCCGTTGATCCAACACGTAAAACACGGCAAAGAGGATACGCACAAGCCTGAAGCATATGAGCTGCGTATTAACTGTGTAGATCTGGGGGGCGACGTACTCAAGCTGAGTCGCGATATGGGGCTTTCTCTTTCAAAGACAGAAATGGAATGCATCAAAGATTACTTCGGTTCGGAAAAAAGGAAGCCAACAGATGTCGAACTCGAGACAATTGCTCAGACATGGAGCGAGCACTGCCGACACAAGACATTCCTCGGAAAGATCCTATTCGACGGTGAGCACATTGACAATCTCCTGAAGAATACAATAATGCAAGCCACACGGGAAATTGACCATCCGCTGTGTCTGTCTGTATTCCACGATAATTCCGGAGTCATTGATTTTGATGAAGATCATGGAGTGTGTTTCAAGGTGGAAACGCATAATCATCCTTCGGCCCTTGAACCTTACGGTGGCGCGGCTACAGGAATTGGGGGAGTGATACGTGATATTCTCGGTACCGGATTAGGTGCTAGACCGATCCTCAACACGGACGTTTTCTGCTTCGGCATGCCCGATTTCGATTACCATGAATTGCCCGACGGTATTCTACACCCAAAGACAATTATCAAGGGTGTGATCCGCGGTGTCCGCGACTACGGCAACCGGATGGGAATACCTACGGCCAGCGGAGCGATATGTTTTGATGAATCATTCCTCTACAATCCACTCGTATACTGTGGCTGCGTCGGTCTGATCAGAAAGGACCGTATAAAGAAAGGTGCAAAGCCAGGTGATATGGTCTTGCTCGTTGGCGGTCGGACTGGCCGTGATGGCATACACGGTGTTACATTTGCCTCGGCCGAGCTATCCGGAGAATCGGAAAAATCATGTGTCCAGATTGGCAATCCCATTATGGAAAGGCGCGTTATGGATTGTTTGCTGCAGGTGAACGAGCAGGGTATTCTGAATTCAGTGACTGACTGCGGCGGTGGTGGATTATCGAGTGCAGTGGGTGAGATGGGGAAGGAGACCGGGGTCAAGGTATTCCTCGATCGAGTGCCCCTGAAATACAAAGGCCTTTCCCCTCGAGAAATATGGATATCCGAATCCCAGGAAAGAATGGTACTTGCTGTCCCTCAAGAGCATATCCAAAAGGTCATCCAGGTCTTTGAAGGTGAGGGAGTCCTGGCAACCGTCATTGGTGAATTCACCGATGATAGACGTCTAGTATTGCACTATAGAGAAAGCGAGGTGTGCGATCTGGATATGGAATTCCTACACGACGGGCTGCCAATGCCAGTAAAGAAAGCAGTGATAAAGGCAAAAGCACCGGGCGAAGTCGATGTCCCCAAACCTGTAGATTTAAATTCATTGATCATCGAAATAGTCAGTGGTTTGAATGCGTGTTCAAGGGAATGGGTCATCAGGGAATACGATCACGAGGTCCAGGGCGCGAGCGCCATAAAACCATTGGTAGGAGTATACGGGATTGGTCCTCAGGACGCGGTCGTGGTTCGTCCCGATCTGAACAAGAAAAGGGGAGTGGTGATTTCCTGCGGGATCAATGTCCGGTACGGCAAACTGGATGCCTACAACATGGCGTTATCGGTCATCGATGAGGCGATGCGAAACATGGTCGCGACTGGCGGTGACATAACAAAGGCCACGATGTTAGATAATTTCTGTTTATCCTCACCGGAACGCGAAGCGGTTCTTGGCGATCTCGTCCTTTCGGCAAGGGGCTGTTATGACGCCGCAAAATGCTTTGGTGTTCCTTTCATATCGGGTAAGGATAGCCTCTATAATGAATGGGTTGACAAAGATGGAAAAGTCATTGCGATCCCACCGGTGCTTCTAATATCAGCGATCGGTATTGTCGAGGATGTGGACAAATGCGTGACAATGGATCTTAAGGAGATCGGTTCTGAACTCTACATGCTGGGCGAGACCAAAGAGGAACTGGGCGGTTCTGAATACTACCGGGTACTGGGCGTGGAAGCCGGAGCCGTTCCGGGTCTGGACCTTGTGAATGCTCCGAAGATAATGGCGCGTCTGCATTCGGCGATCCAGAAGGGTCTGGTTGTCGCCTGCCATGATCTTTCTGAAGGTGGCCTTGCACTGGCCGTGAGTGAAATGGCATTCAGCGGTGATATCGGTGCAGAGATCGACCTTCACACCATTCCATTTACAGGCAAGAAGAAACGGTTTGATACGATCCTTTTTTCGGAGTCCAATACGCGCTTCCTGGTCGAGGTGCGTCAGGAGAACAAAGACGAATTCACCCGATTGTTCAGCGGAACACCCGTTGCGAGGATCGGTAAGACGGTCCGTGACAAGCGTCTAAGAATATTCGCCGACGACCGCAAGCTCGTCGACCTGCCACTTCTTGTTCTAAGGAAGAAGTGGCTTAGAAAAGTTGTCTGATATCCCCGGAACCGTCATTGCGAGGGAGTGAAACGACCGAAGCAATCTCCTGGTGTGATTATTTAACCACAGCGATCTTCACGACATCATTACCCGCGCCGTGTGTTATCAGTAGACAATAGTAAAGTCCGCTTCCCACATCTTTACCATCCTCGTCTGTGCCGTCCCATACAAAAGCCGATTCTCCGGTGTAGCTGCCTGGCAGGAGTAATCCTGAACGTTCTTCCTTTCTGACCAGACGGCCGCTCATCGAATATACTTTGAACTCGACCAAAGATTCGCGGTCCAATCTGAACGGCATGTATATATTATCGTGCTGGCTCAGCAGGAAGGGATTTGGATAAGGAGTCAACCACCCGCTACCCCCAACAGAATCCACCTGGATCGGTGAGTGAGTGATCGCTGCGTAAGCATCAGGCCACCCGTAGCCCATACTATCACTAGGAGTGTCTGCGAAGCTCGCCGTGCTGTAAAGCGCCGTTTGGACCGAATCGACGGTCCAGTTCGGATGTGCTTCGAGGAGCAGGGCACATATGCCGGTGATCATCGCAGTGGCGCCTGAAGTGCCAAATGAATAGAGGTATGAATCGGTTGAGTCTGGATTTATGACGACCGGTGCCGCGGACAGGCACATTATTTCCGGTTTCATTCTTCCGTCAAATGTGGGGCCGTATCCGGAATACTGCCAGCGGTTATACAGCGAGTCGATACCTCCAACCGTGATGACATTCATTGCATCACCCGGTATTTCTATTCTCGGCACCGATACATTACCTGCTGCAGTCACGACCAGAAGACCGCGTTTTGTTGCCTCATAGGCAGCGATCGAAGCGGGCGATGTCTTTCCATCGAAATCCCTGGGCCAGGCATACCAATCTGCATAGCCGAGTGAACTCGATACGATATCGGCTCCCTGTGCTTCACACCATTCAAGGCCCGCAATGTAAGTGTCCTCTTCCACAGGGAATTCGTATGATGTATCCGGATTCTCGGTTTTTGCGACAATGAATTGGGCGCCCGGTGCTACACCGATATAACGACCGCTGAAATATCCTCCAACGAGTGCAAGCATTTCTGTTCCGTGTCTTGGATAATAATAGTCAGGATCAGTGACTGAATAGCCGTCGGTTATCGAATCACCTCTAACACTGGAGAATCGAACGATTTGCGCCTCAGGCGCAGCAAGTGTTGGCAAGTATGCGAATAGTGTGCTCATCGAATCAATACCACCGAAGGTAGTACCATTGTCATTTGATGTTCTTGAGTATATTCTACCGGCTGATTCCCATGTGACTGTTAGCGTATTGCTTGTTCTTGCCAGGGATATCTTGCCGATCGCATTTATTTCTGGTGTCAGGAAAAGATGTGTAGTAAAGGTTTCTCCGAAATCCTCAGATCTCGCGAATAGCACGCGAAACAGCGGGTCATTGGAAGTGTCCTTCCATATTGCATATATCGTGTCTCCTGCGGTGATCGCTTCAGCATCTTTGCCGGTTGTCGTGAACGTCTGGTTGAAAGTTGTCGGAGGTATGGCTGATTTTGTGAAGTACAGTGTGTTCGTTGGTGAAACGTGATAGAATATGCCGATCGCAGAATTACCCGTAACCATCTTTGGCGCCCGGATATTCATGGGGGAAGATTCAATCACCGATTCCTGTGGAAATCCGGATATTGTGCCTCGTTTGAGCAGTAAGAAAGTTGTGTCGCTATCGCTGTCTTTACTGTGATATGCCACGTATACGGTATCACCCACCCTAATCGAGCTTGGTTCCCTGCGCGGCGGGTCGCCGAGGGGCATTGATTGGACGAGGATAGTATCAGTGTGCACCAGGTATTTCAGGCCGTAGCGGTCGCGGTAGAACACGAACATCGTATCACCTCCACAGGCGTCCAGTTCCACTACCCAGTTGTTGTAATAGTTTGTCAACTTAATGAGGTTGGGTGACCATGTCTGACCGTTATCGGTTGAATATGTGTAGAGCAGGTCACGAACCGGGTCATTATATTGTAGCGTGTCTCCGGAAAGGAACAAATTGTAGCGGCTGCTTGTTCTGCGAAATATCAGATCACTGAAAGTACCGTATTTCGGAGTTATGGGCATGTTGTTCATCCAAATTTGGTCTCCACCAAGAAAATCATATTCGGCGATGACGTTCACATTGTTCACTGCGATATGTGTGCGTCTTAATCCGGTATCAAGAAATCCAACTCTGACATTGGAGCCGAATATGCCCATATCATGAATACGTTCGATACCGAACATCTGCGACTGTCTATAGGTCAATCCATAAATTGCCGTATCCTGAACCGTCGCTTCAGCTTCCAGGGGCGCGCGGAAAGGTGCAACCCTGGTGATTTTGTGCACAAAATCGAGCTGTGCGATCTGGTCGATATCTTCGATGGCAATGAGAAAACTCGCGGCATTGAGCCATTTTGAACAGGTGATCAGTAACCCTCCATTGGCCTCAACTTCTGCGATGTAATCTTCGTATACCGGGATATCTGCATAGTCGGTCACGCCCCGGCGCAGTGCCCTCCGCTGCCTGGCCGCGTCTGTCAACTGCGTCCGCACAACCCTGATCGCCGCATCGTAATCTTCCACGGTGATATTCTTGTCGGTGAAGTAGACCCAGGCTCTGACATGAGCATCCGTGTAGCACCTGGGATCAACTTTGTTCTGGAGCGGTGCCTGATAGTCATACATCACTCCCACCAGAAGTAAAAAAGTTAACATCAATCCTCCTTTTTATCCCAAATTAATACAAATTCAATCAGTAAATATTATAATCGATCGTTTTTCCTCTCTTCCTGAAAGGTAGTGCGAGAAGCAGACCGGCAACAAAGCCTCCGATGTGGGCAAAATACGCCACGCCGCCGCGTGCTCCGAGAGAAGAAACTCCAATAAGAAATTGGTACAAGAACCATATGCCGAGAAAGATAAAAGACGGCAGATATGATATTCTCAAAAAGAACCCGAGGGGGATGAGCGCGAGGACCCGTGCTTTGGGGAACAGCAGTATATATGCACCAAGAACACCGGACACTGCTCCGCTTGCACCGATCATCGGGATCTTCGAACCCGGATCAATGGCACTTTGCAGTAGCGCCGCGGCAATACCGCAGGCAAAATAGAACAATATGAACTTCGCGTGTCCCATCCGGTCCTCGACATTATCTGCAAAGATCCAGAGAAAAAGCATATTCCCGAGAATATGCATGATGCTGTCGGCGTGGATGAACATGCTGGTAAAAAGCCTCATATAGCTTTCAATACCGGTCGGATGAAACAGCAGATAAGGGACGACGCCGAACTGCCGGACGAAATCGTTGAGCTCAGCCCCAAGTGATATTTCATAAAGGTAAACGAGGATGTTGGCCGTGAGAATGGCGTAGACAACGACCGGTCTGGTATGCGATTTCAGGTCATCTTTCAGGGGTAGCATATATTCTCCCTATCTGGCAAACAGCCCAGGCAGCGATTGCCTTTCCCTCACCGATTTCGCCCATTCCTTCATTTGTCTTTCCCTTTATGGAGATCGCATCGCTTGAGATGTTGATCGCGTTGGCAATGGTGGTTTTCATTTGTTCGATATGTGGCAGGATTCTGGGTGCTTCTGCTATGACAACAGTGTCAATATGTTTCACCATGTATCCTGTATTTTTCAGGAACTTGCTCACTGATTTCAGTAGCTTCAGGCTCGAGATGTCCTTGTAGCGGTTGTCATCGGGCGGGAAATGTCTTCCGATATCACCTAAATTGGCAGCTCCCAGTAGTGCATCGCATATGGCATGGATCAGTACATCGCCGTCTGAATGTCCCGCAAGTCCTTTTGGAAAATCGATTTTCACGCCGCCCAAAAATAACTGCCTTTTGGGCACGAGCTGATGTATGTCATAGCCGATTCCAACCATCAATAATTCTACTCGGGACGCGCATCAAAGTCAAGAACTAGTGCCTTTTGCGCTTGCCGAGTAGTATGATGTCACGCAGGTCTTCGGTCGTTCCTGCTTTGTGCCACGTTTTGTCAAAATCAGGGTCTTGTGATATCTGAGCAATTGCCATCAGTGCTCTCAGATGTGATCGGCGTCTGTCTTGAGTGCCGACCAGCACGAAGATGATGTGGACTGGTTCAGGCGCATCGGGGAATATTATACCTTCCTTAGCGCGCACAAGTAGCACATCGAATTTATCTTTTCCCTCGATGATGATATGTGGGATCGCCAATCCCGGCCTCAATGCCGTGCAGGATTGTTTCTCGCGTTCAATGAAGAGTTGAACGAATTTTGCCTTTTCAACACCCAGTCGATTGCTCAATTGCTCAGAGGCTATTTGTACAAAATCATCAAATTGCAGGGTTTTTTCGAAATCGAGTACTACGGCTTCTTTGATCAAATGGTCGAAGTCATCCTCGATTATCTCTTCTCGTTCTTTCACTACTTCGCGTAATTCCTCGCGTAGTGTATCTGTCGCGATCTGTCTGTCGGTAACACGTTCGACTATGCACATGAGCGCCGATTCTCTTGTTATCTTCGGCCGTACGTATAGCAAGTACCAGATTAGTGCAGCGGCGATGAATGTCGCTGTCATCGCGAGCGTTAGAACGCCCATGTCAGCGATGAGAAAAAGATAGCCAAGGATGCCGGCGATCTGGATATACGGGTAAAAGGGTGCATGGAAACTTGGCTGATAGTTCTGAAGCCGACTCTCGCGCATTACTATCACCGCAAGATTTGCCGAAATGTACAGGAGGAGCAGCATGGTCGAGGCGGCTTTTATCAGCACCTCGAGATCGAGAAATAGTATTGTGATGATCATAATAGAGGAGGTTACTATTATCGCGATATGCGGTGTCTTGAATTTTTTGCTTATTTTGGAGAAGAAGTGGGGCAGAATTTCGTCGCGGCTCATCGCAAGCGGATAGCGAGATGCAGACATGATCCCCGCGTTGGCGGTTGAAATGAATGCCAGAAGAGCGGCAATAGCAGTAACAACGATGCCACCCATTCCCCAGAATGTTTTTGCTCCGGCGGAAATCGGCGTGAGAGATGTTCTTAACGATTCTGGATCGAGTATGCCTACGGTCACGAAAGCCACGGCGACATAGAGGCCGAGAACCATTATGTACGCGAGCATCATCCCGAGCGGCACTGTTGTTTTTGGGTTCTTGATCTCCTCGGCAACGCTCGCGACCTTGGTGAGTCCACCAAAAGAGATGAACACAAGCCCGGCAGTGGAAAGTACGCGGCCAAAACCATAGGGTGTGAAATTGTCGAGACGGTCCGGATGCACATTCGTGAAACCTACGATCACGTAGAGACAGAGAATGACAAACAGTGCTACAACGAGGAGGATCTGAGTTCTGCCGGCCTCCTTTATGCCTAAGAGATTTACCATCATGAAGAAAAGGCATAATATGACCGCTATTGCCTTGATTGCCGGAATGCTGAGACCGGGGTTGATCAGCAGTGCGAATATTCCCATCCCCATCAATGCAAACGCCGTCTTCAGACTCAGTGACAGCCAGCTTGCCATCCCGGCAACCGTGCCCGGAGCAAAACCCATGCTTCTTGTTATGTAGAAATAGTCGCCGCCTGCTTTGGGCATGGCAGTTACCAGCTCTGCTTTGCTGAGCAGCGCCGGTATAACGAGCACCCCGGCGATTATGTACGAAAGGATCATGGCCGGCCCAGCTTTGGCAAATGCGATGCCGGGCAGCACAAACAACCCGGAACTAATCATGGCTCCGGACGCGATAGCGAACACTTCGAAAAGGCCGAGTTCCTTTTTCAGAGCCATATCAACCCTTTTGTTTTCAGGAACACATTTTTCTGAGCTGAATAATCTGCTCGGGTGATCCGAATCCGATTAGGGTGTCGCCCGGATTGATTATACTGTCCGAACTTGGATTGAAAGTCAATTTGTTCAGTTCTGCAGACTTCAACGCAGGAATGACGATTCCGATCTTTCTGGATATTTCTGTTTCTTTCAGTGTTTTACCGGCGATCGCTGAGCCCGTTTTCACAGTCACTTCATCGAGCAGGAGGTTGAGGTGTTGTCCACGTAGTATCGTATCGAGAAAAGACATGACCGTTGGCCTCAGTGCAGCCGCGGCAAGGTGTATCCCGCCGATCTTCTCCGGAGAAAATACGTAGTCGGCGCCCGCCTTTCTTAGTTTATCGATGGATGCTGCCTCAACGGCGCGCGATATGATGCGTAATTTTGGATTCAGAGATCGCGCGGTCAGACAAATGTATAGGTTATCCGCGTCATTTCCCAATGCGGCTATGATACCTTTGGCATTCTTGATCCCCGCGTACTTCAATACTTCATCATGGGTTGCATCACCTGTAAAGTAGAGTATCTTCGGATTTTCCCTGACGAATTTCTCGAGGACCTCCTGTTCTCTATCTATCAGGACAAAAGGCTCATCGGCACTGATGAATTCCTGTATAATATCTTCGCCGACTGCGCCCACCCCGCAAATCACAAAATGATCTTTCATTTTCGAAATTCTCTGCTGCATTCCTTGCCTCCTGAATATCTCGCCGAACGTTCCCTCCATGATTGAAGAGAAGATGAAGTTAGCACCTGTTGCGATGAGCAAAATGCCGCTGATTATTAGGGCGGCGGTGAAGATCCGCCCTGCCTCGCTTAACGGCCTCACTTCTCCGTATCCAACCGTCGATACAGTGATGATGGTCATATAAACTGCTTCATTGAATGACCATCCTTCGATGACCATATATCCAACCGTTCCCCCGAAAAAAACCGCAACGATTGCCATTACTATGATAGCTACGCGTCTGTGGATCATCTATTTAATTATACTTTTTATCTTTATGCCTGTCAACAATAACTGGAATCCATACTTGAAAGTTGAACATAAATGTGTATTATTGGGCATGGTGGAAAACGGCGAAATCGTTGTCAACGGTATACACAAAGTATTCAAGAAGGGCAAGCCAGATGAAGTCCGGGCAGTGGACGGCATTAGTTTTAATATCAACAAAGGCGAGCTATTTGGCCTGCTGGGTCCCAATGGTGCCGGTAAGACGACACTCATAAAGTGTATCTCGACTCTCTTGATCCCCGACAGTGGATCAGTGGAGGTCGGCGGTTACGATATCTGCCGTGAGCCGGTTGAGGTGAGACGGCATATTGGAGTGTTGACCGGAGGCGAGCGTTCCCTCTATTGGAAACTCACTCCGGTCGAGAATCTGCGTTATTTTGCTGCTCTCTATGGTGTGCCCCGCAAGGTCACGAAAGAACGAATCGGGTATCTCCTTGAGTTAATGGGGTTGAAGGATAAGTCGAAGGTCCGGGTCGAGAAACTATCTTCGGGGATGAAGCAGAAGTTGTCCCTGGCCAGGGTTCTGGTCCATGACCCGCCGATACTGCTCGTGGACGAACCAACACTGGGTCTTGATCCTTATTTCGCACGTTTCATCAGGGATTTTGTGAAGAATGAACTTAACAAGAGACTCAAAAAGACGATTCTCCTGACCACTCATTATATGGATGAAGCCGATGAACTGTGTGAGCGGATCGCTTTTATGAATCGTGGCAAGATCGAGGCCATGGATACTCCAAATCGGTTGAAGCAGAGCATGCCACAGAAACAGGTGCTGGAAATAAAATGTCGGGGCACGATCGAGAAAGAAATGTTTGAAAACATCGAGGGCGCAGCTAGCATCAATATTTCACATGGAGAGGGATTCGCTTATCTGAGGTGGAATACGGACAATTCGGAAATGATCCTGGGTAATATCATTGAACTCGTGCGGGAAAAGGCAAAGATATTTTCCGTGCGTGTGACCGTGCCTACCCTCGAAGACGTTTTTGTGCATCTGACAGGCGCAAGCCTAAAAGACGGATGAGATTAGCCGGACAAAATAAACGATAACGAGAATTATGTGGGTGATAGTCGAGGAAGTGAGAAAGAGCGTCAGAATACTGCTCGCATACCCTGCTGAAGTTATATTCTGGATATTTTCACCGCTGTTATGGGTGATCCCGCTTGTATTTCAGGGCAAGGCATTGGTCGGTGCTTTCAGCAGTACCCAGTTCGGCAGGCTTGCGGGTACTGATGAGTTCATCCCATATGTGCTAATCGGCGCGATCATAAGTACATATATGTTCTCTGCAGTGTGGAGCATGGGTAATTCGTTTCGAGATGAAACATACTACGGAACGCTCGAACACATTCTGTCATCCCCTGCGCGTCCGGCCTACATTCTCATAGGAAAAGGTTTGTACAACTCGATTCTATCTACCTCTTTTGTCATAGTGCAACTGCTTATCTGCGTTTTTATTTTTGGTCTGGACATCACACTGGTCAAGATCCTGCCAATCTTCATGTTTCTGCTTTTACTCATTGTTGGTCTTTACGGTATCGGTTTCATGGCTGCCGCGCTCACCCTTCTTGTAAAGGAAGCCCACGGTTTGTTACACATGTTTGAGTACATACTTTTTCTATTTTCACCGATCCGCTATCCAGTCGAAGTGAATCCCATAACGAAAGCGATCAGTGTTTTTATACCGCTCACTTATGCACTCATTGCCCTTCGCGGTCTTATGCTCAACATCGAATTCAACTTTCTCAAGAACAGCATCATTCTGCTCGGAATTGACTGCGTGTTGATCCCCCTTGGTCTGGTTATCTTCCATTACGTTGAGAAGCGGACAAAGACCAGAGGTACGCTGTCAGACTATTAGTATATGGCATTGAAGCAGGGTCATAAAGGATTAGTCAAGACGTTCTTACACTATCTCCGTGCCGTGAACGCGGAGAATATCAAGGAATGGAAGATTGAATTGACCTACAAACCTGATTTTATCCGGCAATTCATCGAGCCTTTTGTGTATCTGTTTCCTTATTTTTTGTATGGTTTTGCTCTGCTCGGTGGTCGGTACTCAGAGCATCTGAGAAGCCTCACCGGGATAAGTGATATGGTTGCCTATACGTTCATTGGCTACTTGTTCATAGGCTTCTTGAACACCGCATGTTGGGCGATGGGTTTCTCGTTGCGTAAGGAACAATGGTTTGGTACTCTTGAAACGATCTTCGTCGCACCGGTCCCGCGTTGGGTTTATGTGGCTGGGATGGCTCTCCATTCAACATGCCACCAGGGGTTGATAATGCTCATTCAAGCGGTGGTGATCGCTACTTTCTTCGCAATCGTCCTTCACATGAGCGGCATTTTCATGGCGCTGCTGATCGTTCTGCTGATGTTGCTTGGTTTGTACGGGCTGGGCATTATTGTCGCTGGTTTGACGATCGCACTCAAACAGTGGTGGGTCGTTTCAGAAGCGCTCTCGACGCTCATCGTCGTCGTAACCCCGATCGCGTATCCGCTTGCGGTATTACCGTTTGTATTGCGTAAGATATCGATGTTCCTACCGACCACTTATGGCATCATCGGGGTCCGGCATCTCCTGCTGGGCGAGGAACTTGTTATTGGCCTGCCGGCGATCTTCTTGCGTCTCTTCGTGATATTAGTTGTTTGGTTGACATTCGGGATGATCGTATTTCTGGTCATGGACCGGTATGGCCGTAAGAAAGGTTCACTTTCCATATATTAAGAGGAGGAGAAGATGAATAGCATTGTCACGATAGAATTTGTGCTATACCTGGCATTGATCATGGGGATTGGACTGTATTTTGCCAGGAAGAAGATGACCCAGGCTGATTTTCACCTCGGCGGTAAGAAGATTCCCGGCTGGGCACTTGCTCTTTCGGAAAGAGCGACCGGCGAATCGGCCTGGTGTCTGCTCGGGTTAACTGGTTTTGCATTTGCCGCCGGCCTTTCATCGGTGTGGATCGCTGTCGGGTGTGTGGCAGGTATCACTGTTTCCTGGCTCTGGCTGGCAAAAGAATTCAGACGGGAACGCGATAAATACGATACCCTGACGCTGCCCGATTACCTGGCTACGAAATATGCAAGTAGGGGTAAATTCATAAGATGGTTCTCCAGTATCATCATCATTTTCTTCTTTGTCCTCTATGTGGCGGCACAGTTCAGCGGCGGCGGTAAGACGTTGAACATCACATTCGGCATTCCGGTCACATGGGGGATCATTATTTCTGCGGTCGTTGTTATTCTATATGCGATGGCAGGGGGTTTCTTGTCTGTGGTCTGGACCGATGTAGTACAGGCTATTCTGATGATCATAACACTGGTAGTAACACCCATCGTGGCGCTCATTGCCATTGCGCAGAGTAATATATCAATCCCCGGAGCTCTGACTGTTGCCGGAGGTGGTTTGGATTCCTGGACCGGCGGTGCGGTCGGATTTGCCGCGGGGACCTTAATATTCAACAATTTTTCCTGGTTCTTCGGGTATTTGGGCGGACAGCCGCAGCTCGATGCACGCTGGATGGCAATGCGATCTGACCGGGATGTCAAGATCGGCGCGGCAGTTGCGATCACCTGGACACTACTTGCTTATGCCGGAGCGATCACACTTGGTATTGCGGCGATTGCGCTTTTCGGCGCGGGCGTGGTCTCTGATCCTGAACAGATCCTTCCGTTTATGCTATTGAAACTCATGCCTCCCTGGCTTGCGGGTATTCTCCTCGCCGGTGCGGTTGCGGCAATGATGTCGACTGCGGATTCGCAGTTATTGATTGCGACATCATCGATCAGCGAAGACATCGTGCACAAAGCATTGCGCAGGGACTTTGACGATCGGAAGCTGGTTATGATCTCACGTATTACGATCCTTGTCGTCGGATTGATCGCACTCGTCATGGCATTTACTTCAAAGAGTCTGATCTACACTATAGTCAGCTGGGCCTGGGCAGGTATCGGATGTTCTTTTGCCCCGGCCGTCATTCTATCGTTCTTCTGGAAGAAATTCAACTCGCGTGGCGTTATTGCTTCGCTCGTCTCGGGTTTTGTTACGACCATTATCTGGATGACCACGGGTCTCGATTCTATCTTCACCGCACGAGCCGCAACATTTATTATCGCCTTTGTTTGTGCTGTGGTCGTTACTCTCTGGAAATCAGACAGAGACTAACAGCGCACGCTATTTTGTATACCGGAATTCCCTGCCTATTGATATATAGTAATTAACGCGAGCTCCGATAAAATTTTCTTCATCGGTTTCGCCAATTCCCATAACGACGGTGAACGGACCGATCGGTGTATTGGTTCTGACGCCAATGCCTGCACCCCAGTGAAGTTCTGATGCCGGGTTCTCGTTCCGGATAAGATCATCAAGACGTTCAAATGTAGCGACGTTGGAAACCAACTGCAAATATACTGGGTAATCTTTCTGGTCCAGCAGGTTGAGTATCCTGTATTCAAGACCGAGATGCAAGATGGTACGGTTCTTGGTCGTGAAGAATCCATTTTCGTATCCGGTGAGATTACTGCCGCCTGTATGATAATAGTAATCCCATGCCGGATCGCCGTGAGAGAATCCCAGGTTCAATCCCGGATTGATCAATACACGTGAGGACAATGGTATATAGTGATCAAATGAAAAATCGATCCGGATGAAATCAGAGGAAGCTTTTAACCTTTCTGTAGAATATATGATTTCTGTTTTATATGATGAACCTTTATTGGGCAAATGCAGATCGTCGTAAGTGTTGTACTCCATCCGGAAAGTTGGTCCAACTATCCATTCATTCTCTGGTATCGAATCGAAGACCGGTATTTGTGGCAATCTGTGAATCGCTTCCCGTGCCGTAATGCCGAAGTTGAAAAAAGCATTGCGTCCGAGTATATACCCTGCCTCAATCAACGCTCCATGGTAGGTTGTAGTATAAGCTGTCAACCAGGTATTATTCTCGAAAAAAGGTCTATCTATGGATCCCCGGAAGATATCGATCCGGTAGCCCATCGGGACGGCGAATAGCCGGGTGCCTGTTAATCCGAGTCTTACGGCACGTGGATTGCCGAGATTGAGCGCGCCGCGTATGCTCGCTCCGGTTCCCCATAGGTTGCTTTGTCCACCCTCAATGCCAAGGATGAGATTGTCGCTGTTGTCATATCGAACACCCAGTGCGTAGAATCCATATTCAGACTCTTTGGTTTGGTAGATAACTTCAACCGAATCTTCGCCGTGAAATATCAGTCTGTAATTTATGTCCGAGAACAAACCTGTGTTGTATAGCGAGATCATATCTCTGTGCAGCAATTGAAAATCGAGTTTCATGCCTTTCTTCGTCCTCACGAGATGGCTTATAGTCGAAGAACCGGTGACTTCAAGACCTTCAAATCGAATACCGCTTACGAAAGGCAAGGGACGACGCGTTATCCCGTTGGGCTTTACATATGCCTTTCTACCATTCAACTTAGCTCTTATCTCAGGTAATGCAGCTTCCGCTGCTTTTTCGCCGGCCGCGATCAGTTCACGGGCACGGTTGAAGTCCGATGACATGAAAGGATCGACATTCGGTTCAATAACAATATCCGTAAGCTGCAATTGTGCACGGTAATCGCAGATATTTATTAGATCCATTGTGCGTGAAATTACGTCTATCAAACCTTCGTTGTTCGATCTTTGTTTGTTACGGATAGTTGTACTTGCTATGATCAGATCGGGCTCGAATTCAAGCAGAGGCTGAACCGGAAGAAACTGCTGGACACCGCCATCAATGAGCTCAAGTGTATCAATCGTCTCCGGAGAGAATACTCCGGGAATAGCTATACTTGCTCTTATTGCCTGTTCGAGTCGTCCATTCTTCATGGTGATAAGATCGCCGCTTGTGAGATCGACTGCTATTGCCCGATAAGGGATGGGAAGGCTGTCAAAATCGTAGTAAGTGTCGAATTCGATTTCTGACAATAGATTCATTAGCAAGAATTCGACGTTTTGAAGCGATATCAAACCGGACGGAAGGGTTGGAACGAATTTCTTGTGTCCTAATACAAGGATATATCGTTGGTTCTGCTGGCGTTCAGGTAGATAAAGCGCACCAAATGGAACGCTCGAGCTGAAGAGTTTGGAAAAATCTGCGTTGACAGCAATACTCTCTATTTCTGCTGCGGTGTATCCGGCTGCGTACACACCGCCCACGAGTGAGCCCATACTGTTTCCAACAATACAGCATGGGTGAATGCCCTCGCGCTCCAGTACCTTTAGCACACCGATGTGTGCAAATCCAAGCGCAGCACCGCCCGATAGGGCATATCCGATACGGACCTGCGATGTATCACCATCCTTAGTGTCAGGGGAAGGAACGAGGCTAACAAAGAACGCTGTAATGATAAATATCGATATCATCTTATACTGAGCGCAGTCAAACGCAATGGCTTATATTCAGATGTATGCTTATACCGTTATCAGTTCTGCCCGCAGCATTTCTTGAATTTCTTTCCACTGCCGCAAGGGCAGGGGTCGTTGCGGCCTATTTTTGCCTCAGTTTTCGCTTTTTGTGCTGTTTTGCCTTTGCCTGTTTTCTTCGGAGCAACCGGGCTTTTTGATTTCCTGGATTGTGTCCGAGCGGGCAGTGCTTTTTGGAAGGCCTTGTTTTCCTTCTTGATCATTCCATTGAGTTGTTCGCCGTTCTTTATGTGTCCGGTGTCATCGAGAAAACCAATAAAGTCTATCAATATGTCAGATACATGCTCTTTCACTTGTGAGGACAAGGTAAGTTTGCTGGGGGCGTAAACGAGCATGAAGTGCTGGATGTGATTTTCGTGCAGTTCTCTCAGTTCCTTTCTTTCCTCGAAGAAGAGGTAATCGAGCAGGCTCTTGGTCAGGTATTCTGCAGCGTCTTTATATGACTTTGTTTTTGCCTTGAATGCTTTTGACTCAAGAAACCCGCGACTCAATGCATTGGTTGTATGTACCAGTCTTTTTTCCCGCTTCCGTTCCTCTGCGCTTTTTTTCTGAATGTCTGCTAATGCCATACGTTCATTATACGCGGGTTTGTTGCGTTGTCAATCCTGGAGACACGCCTCCGGCTGAAGAAATTTAGCTTCGCTCCTGCAGACACGCTTACGCTGAAGCATAATTTAAAGACAGAAATTAGGAGGTTAAGAGGATGAGAACTTGAGAAACGAAAGTAACGGTATTAACGAGAATAACGAAATTAACGAACGTAACGTCTCTTAGTAAATTCGAAATACCGTCACCGTATTATCCCCAACCACTCTCCCAAGAGGAATTGCAGCCTGCCGATGAGCAGGCTTATACGAGCCATGACCGTATAGCCGAAAGAAGCGCCGAATCCGAGCATGATGAATATAATACCGAGATTCGCCACCGGTTTGATTATGCCCTTGCGTTCCCTCGAGAAAAAGAAGTAGACCAAAGTTGATATGACACCGATCAGTATTACTACAGCCCAGAGGCCTGTGTCCCATTTTGCGAATGCATCACGTACCAGCAAGGTTCCTCGTGTTTGTCCCAGGATGTCTCTCTGGAAGTAAGCAGGAATTGCCACGCCAGAACCCCATCCCAAAACGAATGCGATAGGCAGCCGTATCAGATGATTGAATCTGGGGACAAATCGAGCGAAGTAACATAGTGCAAAGAGGAGCGGTACGATATAAAGCAGGTTACCCTGGATGAACAGTGGTTCGATAAGATTTGGCCGTATTTGATTATGCCAGGTCAGGGCTACAAGATATCCTGCAGAGACGCCGACGAACAAATGTTCGGCAAAGCGGTAGAGTATATTATCACGGTATAGAAATGAAAATATGCAGAGGGTCAGGAAAGCAGCAAGCCAAACCCAGGGATCTGGTGATATATTCATTTCTTCCTCCTGAGGTAGAAATACCCAACATTTCCAAGAATAATAAAGATCATGATCAATAGATGACCGAGTGACTGTGCGTCCATACCTTGTGAAGCCTTGAATGTTCCTTTTGCATATCCCTTTCTTTGTACGAGATTTTCATATTCAGACGCGCCCTTCATTCCTGCGAGGAGCCCGGTGACCTGTCCGGTTTCTACATAAGGATAAACGTCAGCTGCGGATACCGCTGTTACTCCAACTCCGAGGCGCGCACCGTACCTTGATTGGGCAAAGAGTAACCACTGTCGCCATCCAGGATCGCCCGTTGACAGTGTGACGATCATACTTACGTCCCTGTAATTCTTTACCGAACGCATCATTGGCAGCGAATCAAGGGGAGTGCCGTAGTAATCGACAGGGAACACCGCTTTAATGTTTTCGCCCATTCCCAGGAGTACTGCTGCAACACCGAACTTGTAGCCCAGAAAGGCAAAGTCGACACCATATTGCTTGCTGAAATCGTTAGAGAGTTCTTCCAGTCCCATTTCCACCATGCCGGTACCCTGCGGCCAGAGCGCCATGAGAATCACCCTTACGTTCTTCGAAAAGCATTGACGCGATATTGCCAGAAACATTGGGTAGAGCTCAGGGAGTGACTGTGGATCAAAATCACATGATATCAGAACGGGTTTTGATTCGCTGTCGAGTGCCTCGATCGCTTCGAAGAGTTTTTTGCTTTGAGGCATGACATTCACGGGTATTCCTATCGGTATGACAAGAGGTATAGCCACAGCGAGCGCAATAGTGAGAAAGATAATGCGTCGGGGTATTTTTGTTAAAGACTCGAGAAATTTCATTTCGAACCTCCTCCGAGCCATGAGCGTTCGATACCGAGGATGATCTTGAGTGCAGTTGAGATACTGCCAAAGGCAACACCGAAAATTATTCCGCGTTTTGCCGCTGTGTTAGGTACGCTCAAAAGCCATTCAGCGAATTCGGGGAGTCTCGGTGTGATATAATATCCGAACGGGACCATGCCGAGCATTACCACGAAGGCAGCCACGAGCAGTATCGTCGCTTCTGTTGTTCGGGCGCGGAACGCACGGTATGCTGCCGACGCCATGTAGAATGCGAGAATGGCGTACATCGAAGCGCCCAGCGGTAAGATAATGTACGTCCACAGGGTCATGAATAAACTTCCTCTTTGTATACCCCAGAAGATCCCCAGTGTGGCCATTACCGCTAGTCCAGCCAGAGTAACATAACTGAAATACCAACTTTCCTTTTTCCTCCTGATGCGATTTGTGTGGTGGTCGATGATACTCCCGATCCCGAGAACCCAGGCAAACCCGACGATCGCGATGTACCAGCGTGTTGTGTGATCATAGAATTGAGTGCTGATAGAGTGCGGTACGAAGAACTGAATGATCATTGCAAGCCCGAGGAACATACATATTATTAGTGGCATTTTCTTATTCATCTTATCCTCCTACGTCAAATGCTGAATAGATCGCGAATCCACGGCAGGCCAAGTAATATAAGGGCCGAGCCAGCGAGCAGGATACCCAGGATGATCATTTTGCCCCAGTCCTGGCCTTTTATCGATCCCATGAGTAATGGTTCCTTTGATAGATATGCCGACGCCGCGTATAGTTCCTCGCCGATCAGGGTATAGTCACATGCAGTGATGAAGAATGGTAGTTGGAAGACGGAATCGGTTCCGGCGATCTGGATCGCTCCCGTTGCTGCGCCGGTTTCTGCGAGCACTAAAGATTCGGCCCAGAAATATCCAAGGAAGAGATTCGTTGCAGGTTTTTCCCTCACCATCGTACCGCAGACTGCTGCCGTGTACGCCCACTGGTTTTCGGTCAGGAAGTACACATTGTCTGGATTGAAGGCATCCGGTCTGCCCGCATCGGTATAGGCTTCTTTCACTATCTCGCGGGCAACGACGTAGACAACCGGACTTCGGTTGGGCACGAGTAATGTCGTGTTGTATTCGGCTGTTTTCTTGGCGACGAGGGATAGTATGTTCAGTGAGGCAAGGGTTGCGATATCGTCGATCGTAGAAAGGCCAGGAACGTATAGAATGGGTTTACCCATTTCCGTTGCCCTGCCTACCGCGTCTTCCAACGCTTCGAGCCCGGCCAGTTTTCGTATGAAGAGATTTTTCCCCTTACGTGCGCTGTAGATGAACCAGAATAGTAGTATCGCATATATAATGAACCCGATGAGCACATTGGTCCGGTCTGTATTGAACCATTGCTGATAGCTCATTGCGTATTCCGATATTTCAGACTGCGCGATAGCGTCTCCATCTTTGATGGCAAGTATTTGGTAGCGGTAGGGGATACCATCCTCTGTTTGTGAATCAAGATATTCCTGCTCGAGTCGGTTCAGGCTGGCGACTTTTTCGAGTTCCTCGTCCTGTTCAGCGCGCCAGACTTCATAAGCATCGATCGACATGTCTCCGATGTATGGTTCCCAGGAAACGAGGATCCTGCCACCATCATCGTTAGGATTGTCCCTCGCATGCGGTACACCTATTTCCCCGAATAGCGATACTGCAATGATGAGTATTATTCCCATCACTTCCTCCTCACGTGATTGTTGTTGCTATATCATTAAAAATATTGGAAGTATTCCGCGTGTTTGGATTTCTTGATCACTCGGGATGATATGAAATCGCAAACTATTTGGTGAGTGTAAGATATGATATTAGAAGGGATGCGATGACCGCTGTGATTTCAAGATAGTCCTGCCAGAATTTGAAAACCTTTCGCGGCACAAAGACTACATCGCCCTCCTCGATCAGCGGATCACTGTCTACGTCGATCTTTTTGTTATCCCTCTTCACGTATGCGCTTCCCATACTTGCGTCGCCGAGGGGCCCGCCTGCGATGCCGATATAATCAGTTGCTCGCAAGTTGGGTTGGAACGGAAAAGATCCGGGGGTGACAACTTGGCCCTGCACGTAGACCACGGAATTCACGGATGGAACAACCAGAACATCGCCGGTTTTCAATCTTATGTTCTGTTGGCTGCTCGTATCGACAAGAACGTCTGAAAGATTGATGTAGAGTTTATCTTCGTTTCTTTCGATATATGTATGAATTGGGTCAGCCCAGGGTGTAAGACCACCTGCTTTCAGTACTAGATCGGCGACACGTTCGCCTTCCAGGAGCTCATACAACCCCTCGCTTGATTTTTCTCTCGCCGCAGTGAGTTCTGCTACGCGTAATTCGTACTCCCTCTTCCCGAAAACCGCACCCTTCACGACCACTGATTGTTCCATTTTTGGGATTATCACCACGTCTCCGTCTTGAACGAACGGATTCGAGAGTGCATCACCAGTTTTTTCGAATTCTGTGAGATTCACTTTAGCATATAGGCGCCCTTGTCTTCTCAGTTCAATTTTTGCTCTCGAACCGATTGCATTGATGCCGCCAGCGTCATCGATGACCCTTGAGGCCCGGTAGATTGGTAACGCCCGGACGACGCCCGGGTTAGTCACTTCGCCGACCACCAGTACATCAAAGGTGCGCATGCCGATCAGGGTGAGATCCAACCTGAAATTCCTGAGGTATCTGGAGAACGCCCTGGCTACCGAGTCCTTGGCAGCCTTCAGAGTCAATCCGTAGACGGGGATAGCCGCGACTACATCATATTGAGGTATGTAGGACCCATCCATGGTTGGGAGTGAAGCCACAGGTGTATTCAGGGTCATCTTTCCCTCGAAGGTGACACCTGTGATATAGGAATAGTTGGTCGCGCCGGTGATCGTCACAAGCAGTGAGTCACCGGGCATGAGCATGTATTCTTCATCAGATACGACCGGTTTTGGAAATGTTGCTTCCTGGTTTACATCAGATGTTCCTTGTGTTTCGGTTGCATTCGATTGTAGGGCGATGGCAATCAAAACAATGACCAGCAGCGAGAATTTTTTCATGGTTAAATTATACAAAAATCACCGAACCTGTCAACATAAAAAATGCCATGTTCATGCGCCGTAAACATCTGCTTGACGCGCCATGATATCGAGCTATAATCTGTAATAATACTCTAAGAGAAAGGAGGCATATGAGCAAATTACTACTGATTTTGACTCCCCTAATTCTATATGCAGGTACTGTAGGTAAGATAGCTGGTCGCGTACTCGACGGCGAGACAAATGAACCTTTGATTGCGGTCGACGTCTATATTGAGGCCCTCGGTGCGGGTGGTGCCACGGATTTGGAGGGGTACTACTTCATCCTGAATGTTCCTCCTGGTAGTTACGAAGTAGAGGCATCGATGATCGGCTATCGTGCTGAGATAAAAAAGTCGGTAGCGGTTTTTTCTGACCGTACCACTTATGTAGATTTCAAACTCGACCCCACGGTTATTGAACTTGAGACACCTGTGGTCGTTGTGGCAAAGAAACCGGTTATTGAGATAGACATGACCTCGAAAGAGACCCGTATTACACGGGAACAGTTCGACATTACCCCGGTCGAAAAACCTTCAGAAGCCCTGGCTCTCCAGGGCGGGGTAACCACTGACGCGGCTGGCGATCTCCACGTGCGCGGTGGCCGCAGCGGCGAACTGGCATACTATATTGAGGGGATCGAGGTTTCAAACGCCCTGTTGGGCAGTGCCCCGGTCCTCAACAAGAATCTCATCTCCGAAATGTCCCTTCTCTCAGGTACTTTCAATGCTGAGTACGGAAACATAATGAGCGGCGTTGTCAACATCATTACACCGGAAGGTGGTAGAGAGATATCAACAAATTTAGAGTACACTTCTTTTTTGATCAACTCGTCGCCGTATCGTAAGAAGGATTGGATCAACGATATCGATTCTTCTTACTATGACGCGCATCGCACTTTTGACTCCGTCTCGCAGGAGTGGATCTCGGATTACGAGGTGCCTGATTTGATGGATTCCAAGGATTTGCATTTTCTCGGTGAGATAAATGGAAGTATCGAAGGGCCGGTTCCCGGTGACCGTTCGACGCGCTTTTTCATCGCCGGCAATTATGCGAATCAGGAGTCCTATCTTCCTTTTGGCTACGATCTGACCCGGTCGGTCAATGGCAAGCTGACACGGAGATTCGGTCCCAATTTTAAAGTACTTATCGACGCGCAGTACATCGATGATGAATCGCAGCGCTACAGCCACTTATACAAGTATTTGTATGATAACTATCTGGTGAGTCGAGAAAAGAGTATGCGTGGTATCATTGGGTTGAATCATTCACCGGCAAACAATTTCTTCTACAACGTGCGTGTTGGGTATATAGAAGACAGATTCGATACAAAGGTGCCATCGGATAGTTTAGACATATTTGGCTCCATCGAAGAGCCGGTCAGTGATAATTACTCTGAATTCTACATCTCGGGTTACCCGCAATTCCGTCAGGAAGTGAAAACCAAACAGTACATTGCGAAAGCCGACTTCAACTGGCAGCTGGGCAAAATGCACAGCCTGAAATTTGGCGGAGAACAAAGCTTCTACGTTTTTGAACTGGCGAACCGGCAGCAATTGTTCCCGCGGACGCCGATCATATATCAGCAGTATGAGCAGAAACCACGTGATGCGGCAATCTTCGTCCAGGATAAGATCGAGCACAAGTATCTCGTGGTAAATGCTGGCTTGCGTTTTGACTACAGCTACCCGAATGCTGATATGTGGGAGGATATAGAGGACCCTACATCTGATGTCACCGATGTGAAACCGCAGTACCAGGTTTCTCCAAGGCTGGGCCTTTCTCATCCTATAACCGATGATGCGATGCTTCATTTCGCTTACGGCCATTTCTTCCAGATGCCGCCTTATGAGATCATGTATTTTAACAGCAGCTACGTGGCCAACCCCGAGGACATCCCGCGGTACGGATTGGTCGGTAACCCGCGCATATTGCCCCAGCGTGCGACCGCGTATGAGGTTGGCATAAAGTATGCGATCCTGGATATCTACGGCGTCGATGTTACACTTTTCCTGAAGGATATCAAGAACCTGCTTTCGACGACCGAAGTGCGTACGTTTCCGTACAATTACATAATCTACACGAACGATGATTTCGGGAGCGTGCAGGGGATCGATGTTACGTTGCAGAGGGAACTCGTATCCAATATCGGCTTTAGCATTAACTACACTTATCAAGTGGCGCGCGGTAACCGCTCGTTCGCGATGCAGGGTTTCTATGATGTCTACACTGGTCTGCCCGAGCGCATAAAGGAATACTTCCTTGATTTTGACCGCCGACACACGCTCGCGTCAACGTTCCAATTTCTCCTGACAGAGCGGGGCGGTATCGGTGTCAATTTCAGGATTGCGAGTGGATTACCTTACACACCTTATATCAGTGAAGGCGTAGTCGTTGAAGAGAATTCCGCACGCATGGCCTGGTCGTATTCGCTGGACATCCTTCTTCATCAGGGTATTCAGGTTGGCGGCGCACTGCTTGAGTTCTTCGTCAGCGCCACGAATCTGACCGATGCAAAGAATCCTCTTTACGTCTATTCACGCAGCGGTGAGCCGTGGGTGACTGGCGAGGAAGCAGGTGGACTAATGGGCTCGCAAGACTATATCATCGATCCTTCGAACGTCGGACCAAGAAGAACGATCAAAGCCGGTCTGAGAACAAAACTGTGAACAAGGAGTCTGTATGTTATTAATTCTATTTTTGTTTTTCTACCCCGAGGCCGATAAGGCAGTCGGTATTTCGGACAAAGGTGAATTATCCAACGTCACTTCCAACTTCGGATTGATCGCGAATTTGCATTATTTCACGCCAGCCTTCCACTGGCCGAATTCGGCACCTTTTCAACATCAATACAGTCCCGGATGCGGAATCTTTGCCGCGAGGAACGATACGGTTATCGAATCTTTCCTGAGTCTGGCAACTCCGGAATGGGCGCCGTTGGAGGGTTCATACGGAACGTTCTATTCAGGTACAGTGACGACCCCCGACGGCACGCCAGTCATCGCCACATCGGATGACATGGAGACGTGGCCGTTGATAGGAGGAGTACCTACATGGCCGGGACCGTGGCGCAAGGATACCACAGGGCAGCAGGTGCCTGGCGAATTTACTTCGGACCAGGATCTTTTCTGTATCTTCAACGACCAGTCTGTCTTGGGGTTGCAGGTGAATCAATCCACTTATTCTTACGGCCGTAACTACGCCCAGGATTTTATCTTCTACGATTTTAAAATCTACAATACAAACGGTACATCGATCGATGATATCTATTTTGGTTTCCGGGGGAATTTCAGGTGCGACTATGACATGCAGGACTATGTCGGACTCTACCGTGACTCTGCCGTGACATTCGTTTATCACTGGGATGCCGATGGTATACCGCAGGATCCCTGGGAATCGGTGGGTATGATCGGCGTGGCATTTCTTAATCAGCAGATCGACAATTTCCATTACTATCGCAAAGAGGATGAGCCGAGTGATGATTTCCGTCTGTTCCCGATAATAGCATCTGACCCCAGTAATCCTAATATCGATCCCAGCCTTTACTTCCATGGTTCGAATGTTTATATTGATGACCCATCGTTCGTGCAATCCCTGCCACCTGAATCGACAAGCGCATACAATTACATGGTTTCAGCGGGACCCAGAACGATCATGCCTGATGATACGCTTCAATTTACGATTGCAGTCATCTGTGGTGAGGATTCGGCAGACTTGTTCGAAAATCTCGAGACGGCGCTCATGATGGCCGACAACTACTTTCTGGGTAGTGGTGCACCAGCAGCACCGACAGTGCAGGCAGTGGCTGACTACAGGAAGATCACGTTATTCTGGGATGCGCAACCCTCCGAATCATCGACCGACATACTGACCGGTAAACAGGATTTCGAAGGTTACAAGATATACCGAAGCGAAGATCTGGGTATTAGTTGGGGAGACGAGATTACCGATCATACAGGGTCTTTGGTCGGGTATGTCCCGCTCGCTCAATTCGACCTTATCGACGGCATCGAGGGAGTAGACCCGGCTTTCCCGTATCAGTCCCTGGGTCGTGAGACAGGATTGGCGCATACCTTCGTCGATACTACGGTCTATAATGGTATCGAATACTGGTACTGTGTCGCTGCATATGATCAGGGCAATCAGGTTCCTGATTCTCTCGAACCGTCCTATGAGAATTCCAAAGGACGTCCCAGCGCAGCCAATGTTGTTTCGGCTGTTGCCGCGACAATGCCATCTGGCTATGTCCCGGCCTACATCGAGGGCGGTGATACGCTCGCTCCTATCGGTGGCAGCTGTGACGGATCGGCGTTGGTGAGAGTCATTGACCCCGCTCAGATCCTACCTCATACCTACCGGATAACCTTTTCGGTTGATTCTGTATACCACCCGGCAGAAACGACATGGGTCGACACTACTATGTTCACTCTTTTCGACGTGACCGATCAGGAGACCCTCCTGAGCAAATACGAAATTTCCGATAACTCACTCGATAACATTCCTGTAGTCGATGGTTTCAGACTCATCCTTGCGAATTCAGAGAAGACCGTGTCAATGGATTGGACTCAAACCTCAGCCACGCCAAGCACTTTCGAGTGGTGGGTTTGGTCTGAGCCTTATAGCCCTATGGTTGGCCCGTCCTATATTTATGGTAATCCAAACTTCCGTGTTGTCGTGGACCATGATGCGCACTCTGTATTCGGCATTGAAGACGGTTTTGGCGGCGATACCCTGACGATCGAGATGCCATTACGGGTATACGATATAACCGACGAGTTGAACCCGGTCGACGTCAGCGAGTACTGCTGGCTGCTCGATTATGCATACTCTGACGTCTTCTCACCGCAGATCGAATCATTGTATTTCGGTCCGGAAGGATGGGACCTCATTCCGGGCGGGGCTGGTTATAACGGCACGGCTGCCGGGCAAACTGCCGGGTTCTATGATCAGCTCGGGCTGTGGAATGGCGACGCGTCAACGGCAACGGCTGTTGTCTACTTTGGTACTCAAAACGGCGACAGCAGCGCAATTCCGCCGGTGGATGGTGATGAATTTACGGTGAAGCTCCTGGCTCCTTTTTCCGATTCAATATCATATGAGTTCAGTGCCGTGCCATACGCGATCAACGCCGCGCAGGTACGCCTGGATAGTGTCAGGGTCGTGCCCAACCCCTACATACTTGCATCGAAATTCGAGAGCACGCCATATGACCGCCGGTTGATGTTCACGCACCTGCCTGAGGAGTGTAAAATAATGATATACAACGTTGCTGGAGAGCACATCAACACAATAGAGCACAACAATAATCTGGGCTACGAGTACTGGGATTTACGCACGAAATTCGGTGTGGAAGTGGCATATGGAATGTACATATTCGTGGTTAGAGCGGATGGCAATGTCAAGGCAGAAGGCAAATTCGTAATAATCAAATAGGAGGAGTCATGGTGAAAATGATAACACGCATAATGAAAATGGTTGCCCTTGTGGTCATGATATCCCTTTCCCTGGGTTTCTGTTTCACTAAGGTTGGTACTACAGCGGCACCTTTCCTGAAGATCGAGTATGGTGCGCGGCCTGTGGCGATGGGCGGTGCATTCGTGGCTTTGGCTAATGATCCATCCGGGATATACTACAATCCTGCCGGCATTGCTGAGATCAAGACTGCTCACTTCATGGGTGGCTATACTGTATGGTTTGCCGATCTGAAATACAACTATGCCACGTTCATATTGCCGACTCAAAGGATGAACTTTGCCCTCTGGGGTTCTTTCCTATATTCTGATGAAATTGAGGTTACTACAGTAGAGAATCCTGAGGGTACTGGGCAGGAATTCAGTTATGTAGACGGTCTGCTCGGTATTACGGTGTCAGCATTTCTGTCAGACCGGCTTTCAATTGGGATCTCAGGCAAGTATATCCAGCAGAAGTTGTTCAATGAAAGCGCTTCAACATTTGCCCTGGATGTTGGTTCAATACTGCGTACACCTTTGAAAGGTGCACGACTGGGAATGTGTCTGGCGAACTACGGCGGGCGGATGCAGCTGTTCGGTAACGATCTTATCGTGCAGACAGATCCCTGGCCTGAATATACGGGTAACCCGGAAGTCGAAGCGAGGCTTACAACAGAATCATTTCCGCTGCCGCTCGCCTTCAAACTGGGTATTGCAGTCGACCTTTTTGGTCCTGGGGAGGCGTTCGCAAATAGTGAAGTTCACCGGGTGACGCTGGCAGTGGATGGAATACATCCAAACGATGGCGAAGAGAAATTACAGTTCGGCATAGAGTATGGTCTCTATAACACGCTCTTTCTCCGCGGTGGGTACAAGGTCAATTATGATACCCAGAAATACACCGCGGGTGCGGGCATGAAGTTCAGTATCGGACAGCGAACCTTCGCATTCGATTATGCCTACGTTGATATGGATGTGCTGGAAGCCACACATCGTTTTTCACTTTTTATCGGGTTCTGACACTGTGAAACGGTGAAAATGAGAAGCGGAGGCCCGGAGAACATGCTTACTATATGACAACCACGATTATGACAATATTGATGAATTGTCGGTTCCTAAATCTGACTATCGAATGACCTGGATCCGGCCTACGCTTTCTGTTATTTGTATTTTGGGTTTGTTTAGGATTTCGTGTTCAGTTATTAGTGGAAGGAGGTTGCATGGATAGAAGAAGTTTTCTGAAAACGATTGGATTTTTGGCACCGGTCGTCGTTTTCTTTGGTAAAATACCACGGTTGCTGTGGGCCGGGAAGCTGGAGCGCGGCAAAAAGAATTTCTGGCAGAACGGTGGGTTCACCCAGCCATCCGTAAATATTTCGGGATACGAGAAGGGTATCATAAAGGCGCGGATTGACAATGAATGGCACGATTTCAATATACGGAACGCCAGTAAGGATTTCGTCGAGTGGAATATGAGCAAGCGTATCGAGTTTCTCGAGCACATAAAGACAGGGCAGATGCCCGGATTTGGTGGTCCGCATTCCGGCGCGGTCGCCACCTATGGGCTCGGCCGCCTCGATTCGGAGTTCACGCTGAATAACGCGATCAAGGGTATTGGTCTGGCGCCGAAAGATGAGAACATCGATACTGCGATCGAGCGATTGCGCGACACTTACGAGAGTTCAATGAAGGAAAAGATGGATGTGCTAAAATCATTCTATGAAGACCCCGATTTCATCGATTGGCGCAAGCAGACATCACTCGAGTTGTATGCTACACCCGATTTCGAGACCCATACCTTTCTCAATGTCATGGATAATCCGATCGCGACCCTGGTCTTTCTTGATATTCCTTCGATTGAGCTGAGGACCATCGCACGAATCGTACATCCGGATGACAAGAATGCATTGCCGTCGGAAAAGAAACTGCTCGAGTTCGTTAACCTGGCCCACTCGTATATGCACGGAGAATTCCCCCGCCTTTATCCGCTCCTGCTTTTCTACATCGTTGAGGAGTTCGATAACACGCCGGGACGCAAGCGCGGTATTAGAGTTGTGCCAGAAAGACCAAAAGAATAGACATGGACAGAAGGCGGATAATGGTTGGAGAAGGCGGAAAAGGGCAGTAATGATAAGTCGGACAAGCCTGAATAGCCCGCTTTTTGCCTTTTTGATCTTTTTTCAGCCTTCTTAAGATAGGGGAGGTATTATGAAGTTATTATGTACAGTCATGTTGTTGAGCAGCATGCTCTTCGGTCAAATACTTTATGAAGAGCATTTTACGGGTGGTGCCACTCAGCTGCAATGGGATCCCTGGGTTATATACACGACAATGGATGTGGTCAATGATCCCACCACTCCTGGCGGTGATTCGTGGATAGGCAGTGTTTCAAATGATTCTGCTCCGATCGCCGCTATGTACGCGGGCAGCTACGACCTCAACGATTATATCGCTGAGGCATGGATTTTTACCGAAGTCAGCCCGGCAATGGGATCATACAACGGGCTATGCGTGAGGATCGACACGGCGACCGGCGTGAATGCATTGTATCACCTGGTTTCAGATTTTGACAACAGCGCAAGGTTGATGTTGCGTCATATCACCGGTGCCACGCCTTCGATTATCAGGGAATGGACGTCCGGAGAGATCCCCGGAGGAATACCGGCCTCATCGTCCTGGCACAAGTTCAAGATAAAGATCGTAGCAGATTCGATCTGGGCATATTACGATGATGTCGAACTACCAGACTGTCCGTTCATCGACAATCGCGTGACAAAGGGCTTCTTCGGAATATATTTCTTCAATGCACTTGCTTTCAGTTCGACCAACTGTGATGATATCGTTGTAACCGGTCCGACCGGTATCAGTGAATATGGTTCCGAGTCAGTAAGTTCCTTCAGAGTCTATCCGAACCCTTTCCGCACCACGACAGCTATCAGATATCAGATACCAGATATCGGAAATCCGTCACTCATGATATATGATGCGGCAGGACGGCTAGTCAGGGATATTTCAAGTCAGGTATCTGTTATCGGTGATCAGGTATCGGTAAGCTGGGACGGTCGGGATGCCTCAGGTAATGCGGTTACGCCCGGTGTGTATTTTATTGCCGATGGTATTGGTAACGGACTTGAAAAAGTGATCAAACTGCCTTAGTCAGTATGTAAAAAAAAGGGGGCAGCTAGGCTGCCCCTTTTTTTTATTCGATCTTGACTATTTTTCGCGTGATGGCGTCCGTACCGATCTCCGCTCTTAGCAGATATATGCCGGTGGGCAGAGACATGCCGTTCATGTCTCTCATGCTCAGCAGCATGCTATTATTACCGGCATTAAACCTGCCACTGTAGATTGTATTGATTTTGCGTCCAAGACAATCGTAAAGAACCAGGTTGATGTGTTGTGCATCATCGAGTAGCAGGCTTAGGTTGATTTGGTCGCTCACCGGATTACTGACAGAAAGTTCGGTACCAGGAAGTGTATTGATAACGTTTTCTGCTATCTGTGTGCTGTGTCCGGTCGGTTTAAGAAAAGGATCACCGAGTAGTGTCATTCCATAATGCCAGCAAACTCTTTCAAGTGTTATGCCGATGGAATCGTAAATGCAGTCAAACCAATAACGGAATGCTTCGCCCATTGTTTTGTATTCACCCAACGGTCGGTAGAAGAATTGAAAGTCGAGCATGCTACCGGATTTGGTTGAACCGATCGCACCTATTCCATAGTCTTCGTTAAAGATGGCCTGACCGCCGCCATAGCCGGCTTGTGTGTAACGGCAGAAAGAGCACGCGAAGAAATTATAGAAGTTTGTTGGCGGGTTCTGGTTTATGTATTCATAGGCATAGTAATAATCATACTGGGAACCACTATTATAGGAGAATTGGTGTATGCTGGGTGATGAATGGGCAAATACCGAGACCCATGCCTGCAAGCTGTCGAGTCTTGTCCGGTATAACGATGCCCTGGTCGTTTCTGGATGCCAGTAATTTGTGGTATCAGGGAAAAGTAGTGATACGTCATTTGCCCACGTCGGAGCCCAGGGTACCCAGTCGTCATCAACAAAGACGAGCGCACGTTTCTGCAAATTCATCGAACCTTCGCGGTATCTTTTGTCCTTAGCGAAGTATTTTCTCAATACGAGCGTGTCGAGGCCAATACCGGTCGGGAGCAACCTTCCAACATATATTTCGAGGTTGGTGTTTCCAACATGTCCGTCGTATTTTCCGTTACCAGTGCTTATGGTATCGAGCCAGGTGCCGTCCAGATCCATGTAGAAAAGGTCCATGGGGAACTGGGCCAGACTTCCGCCGTAATCGTATACTTCAAACCATGCGACCGGCATGTTTCCAATCATCAGGACACCTTCGATCCCATCGGTGCTGTATATTTCTTGCAGAAAGGTCCGTAGCGTCTCGGGCGTGCCTCCTGAAGTCTGGTAGTCGAATACGGTGTAGCCCTCGGCGGTCAATGATTGTGCCAGTTGTTCGATCTCGGTTTCCAGATACTGGGCGATGGTTTGTTCCGTAAGAACGGCAACATTACCGAGACGGCCGTCACCCTGGTACACTCTGTTCAGTATGTAGTGGAATTGACTGTAAGGATGATCTTCCATCCATTCTTCATAAGTACCGGGCCTGCTGCCTGATGGATCTGCCCATTTGAGTATTGGAATGTCTTCTATGCCAGCACCAAATAACGAAGTCAGGCAAAACAATATTATCATGAGTCGAATCATTTATCCTCCATGAGAGATTATAGTAATGAATTCAGATAAGTCAATGAAGCAATGGCGGTGAGGTGGGTTCCTTGACTTGAAATTGAATAATGATATAATGATGAAAATGGACGAGTTGCTTGCGCAATTGAATTCTGAACAAAGTAAGGCCGTCAAGATCACCAAGGGGCCGATCTTGATACTGGCCGGAGCTGGCAGTGGGAAGACGAGAGTGATCACCTACCGGATTGCATATCTGATAAAGAACAAGAAAGTAGCCCCGAAGAACATACTTGCCATAACGTTCACGAACAAGGCAGCTGGTGAGATGCAATCGAGGATTCAGGCGCTCCTGGGAAGCGACCATGAAGTCTGGATAAGGACATTCCATTCGACATGCGCCAAGATCTTGCGGGGTGGAGCAGAGAGAATTGGTATCAAGAACAATTTTGTGATATATGATGAATACGATCAGCTCAGTGTCATAAAAGAGTGTCTGTCCGACCTTGAAATAGACGCAAAAGCTTTTTCACCGGCGTATGTTGCCGCGGTAATCAATAACACAAAAGAAAATCTGTCATCGGCCAGCACGATCGAGGATGATACACTGAGGCATATATACAATTTATATAATAAGAAATTGTCCGAATACAATGCGCTCGATTTTGATGATTTGATAATGAAGGTCGTGGAACTCTTCAAGATTGATGCAGACATCCTGGAATACTATCAAAACAAATTCAAATACATCCTCGTTGATGAGTACCAGGACACCAATCGAGCGCAGTACGTGCTCACAAAAATGCTGGCAGATAAACACCGGAATCTCTGCGTCGTGGGGGATGACGACCAGTCAATTTATTCCTGGCGCGGTGCCGAGATCAGGAATATACTCGATTTCGAAGCAGATTTTCCAGATACGACCGTAATCAAGTTGCAGCAGAACTACCGTTCGACAAGGAGGATCCTCAAAGCTGCTTCTGCAGTGGTTAGTAATAATGAGTACCGTAAATCGAAAACCCTCTGGTGCGAAAACGAAACAGGGGAGAAGATCGTTTTTTTTGACGCCGATGATTCCTATACTGAAGCAGCCTATGTTGCGCGTAAGATAATGGAATTGAGATTGAGGGGTGTCAATCTCGGCGATATCGCGGTATTCTATCGGGTTAATTACCAGTCGAGGTTGTTTGAGGAGTGTTTCATAACATATCGCATTCCATATGAGGTAGTTGGATCTTTACGTTTCTATGAACGGGCTGAGATCAAGAACGTGCTTGCCTATCTTCGCGTCATAAATAATCCGCTCGATGCCGTGAGTTTGAGAAGGATAATAAATGTCCCGTCGCGTAAGATCGGTCATGAGACCATGGAGAAGATAATGGCTTACGGTGAAAAAAAGGGTATCAGCAGTTATGAAGTACTACACGAGATAGACAGTATCAAGAAGATAAATACGGGTACACGTAAGAGAATAAAGGACTTCACGAAAATGATGGATCGGTACATCAATGCACAGCAGCGAATGGACATCTATGAGTTGGCACTGCAGGTAGTCAAGGATAGCGGATATTTGACCAGTCTCAGTGAAGACAAGACCGAGCGCGATTACGTGCGGCGCAAAAATGTGGAAGAATTGCTCATTTCGATGAAGGAATACGTAAGGGAAAGACCGCAAGCAACTCTCAATGATTATCTCGAGGAAGTGTCATTACGCAGTGATATCGATGACTGGAACGATTCCACCGAACGGGTGAATTTGATGACCCTGCATAATGCCAAAGGACTGGAATTCGATGTCGTCTTCATTACGGGATTCGAGGATGGTCTGATCCCCCACTACAAATCACAGCAAGATCCAAGGCAATACGAGGAAGAGCGAAGGCTTTTGTATGTTGGCATTACACGGGCGCGTAAGTTGTTACACATGACCTATGCCCGACAGCGGGATATGTTCCGTGCCGGGCCGAGTTACACAGAGCTATCGCCGTTCTATGACGAAATTCCGCGTGATCTAATGTGTGCCGGATACGGTGTTGATTGAGATACCGTGGACATGATGGCCAAGGATACGATGGCGGAATACGTTGAATTTCGTAGGCTTTTTCCGATCACAGATAACTGCATATATTTCAATCACGCGGGAACCGGACCAATGTCTCTGCCTGCTCAACGTGCCGTCGAACAGTGCTTGGGTGTATACTCGAGCCAGGCGGAATTCGATACCGAGAGGTATTTTTCGATGATCCGGGAGGCACGTTCAACCGTGGCGCGTTTTATTAATGCAATACCAGAAGAAATAGCATTCACTCATAATACCTCCGAGGGTATATACATCGCTTTGTGTAATCTGCCATTCAGTGAGAATGATATGATACTGGTAATGGATGAAGTTTTTCCCGCTGTGAGATATGTCGTAGACCACAACCTACCACATGTCAAAAAGAAATATATCCCTTTCGCAGGGCAGGACCCCATTGCCGTTGTGGGATCAAATATGGACAAGAGGTTAAAGGCCGTTGTGGTAGATTATGTTCAATTCCTGAGCGGTGAAACGATCGACCTGCAGCGGCTTAGCGAGTTCACGAGCGAACGTGGCCTGTATCTTGTTGTCGACGGCATACAGGGAGTTGGTGCCATGAGTTTCGACGCGGCAGAGAGCAAGGTGGATTTTCTCGCATGTGGAAGTGCCAAATGGCTGTTCGGACCGAGCGGCGCAGGGTTTCTTTATGTGAACAAGCGAAACTTCGATAAATTGAGGTGCCAGCATACTGGCTGGCTTGGTGCTGGTTGGACTGGATTTGAAGACATCACGAGAAACCCTCCTTTATATGAAGATGCGAGAAAATATGAGATGGGTACAAGAAATGTAATTGGAATACAGGCATTATCTGAGAATATTAACATATTACTTCAATATGGTATGACTCAAGTCGAGGCGCGTATATTAAAACTTAAAAGCCTCCTGCGAGACTCCTTTGAAGATTTGGGATTGAGAATATTGACACCAGCCTCAGGTAAGCAGTCCGGCATCCTAACAGTTTGTCCACCGGTAGGAGTCGAGGGTCTCTATCATCGCCTGAAAGAGGCCGGGATGATCGTATCAATGCGCAATCAGAGCCTTCGGTTCTCACCCCATTTCTACAATAGCGAAGAAGAAGTGGAGCAGGTAGTTGAGACGATCGCTCAATACCGGGTTTGAACTTCAATAGTAGTGCTGCAACCCTCCTTAATGGATAATGATGATTTTCTCGCTCGTGACATCATTAGCAATGGATAGTACTGCGAAGTAGATTCCTGGCGCCAACCTTCTGCCCTTATCGTCATGGCCATCCCAATTTACTGATGTATGCAAGTCAATATGTGATGATAGCCCAGAAAAAGTTTTTACCAGACGTCCAGTAACATCGAAAATTCTCAGGTCGACTTCGCCACTCGCATACTGGTTTCTGTAATCATTTACGACGTATCGGATATCAGTTGAATACCTGAATGGATTTGGTCTGACATCGAGAATAAGTGGATAGATGTTACTACTGCTATATTCCTCAAGGAAGGTTATGGCTTCAATATTAATGTCATCAATGTAGAATCCTTCTGCAACATCTCCATCATAGTCACTCTTGAAGGCAATTCTTAGTTGGATTGTGTCGCCGCCCGCGTATTGCCCGAGTGGATATTGGTCTTTGAACCAATCACCCTGAATGGCGCGGCTGCTGTCCAGCGCACCGCCTGTACCGATGAAGTTCAACGTGTCCGAGCCATTTCCATGCACTATTATGACATAAATGCCGTCAGAACCATAAATCGGTACTTCAAACCAACGCATGAAGTTGAGTGTTGAATTATGGTCGACCATGAAAGGAATCGTTTGTATATAGCAATCCATATTATTGAGATAAAGACCATTTGATTCTTGGCCGCAATACCATGCGTGATCGGCTGAGAATGCTCGGCGCGTTGAGATATGCCATTGGTTGTTACTTCCGCCTGTTGTCCAGAGGCCGCTGCCCGATTCCATATCGTCAATGAATCCGGTTTCGCCAATGAGTAATACTATGTCTTGGTTAAAATTGTACGATTCTGTTGCCATATTGAATGACAATTGCGGGTGATGACCAGGTGGGCAGGAAGATGATACTGCGACATGGAACGGACCAACTGCACATGTTGTGTCCGGTGGAATTTCCCCAGCGCTGACGCTATCGGTAATAACGGTGACGTACGGGTCTGTCGAACTCAATGAGATCTGGGTTGTGTGAGCAAAACCATAGCCTGCGTTGGCGATACTAATGTTGATCTGGGCGGTGTCACCTGGCATGGTCGGGGCATTCGATACGGAAAAATCTGGTATGCTCAACTCCGGCGTACCCACCAAGATGCCGGGGTAGTGGGTTAGTGTCCTGCTTGCTTCTGTTATTTCGAGTTCAAAACTCAAGGTATGTGCATTTGTTGTATTACCAACGAGAATGGAAAAAGCATGGTCGAGGCATGTTGAGTCCTGCTGATTCAGTGTGCCTAGATACTCAATACTGTCCGAAATTATGACGTAAGGATCTTGCGAACGCAGCCGGAAATCCATATTGTTAGCCGTTGCGTTACCGGTATTCTTGATCAGCAGTGAAAGCAGAATAATTTCGTTGGGATTGGCAATACCGTCGCCATTGCCGAGCGAGTCGTTGAGTATCCATCTCTGGTAATTTACATACGGGCCACTGACCACGGGAAGGGTCGTCTCCAAAGGAACGTAATTTTGTGCCGTAACAGTGAGTTCAAAATCACCAAGGGTGGCCGGGCTTGCCTGCAGAAATATCTGTCCACTCACATCTGTATAGCCTGCGGCGTAGGATTCATCTGCCTTCATGAGGCAGACCAAGGCGTTTTTGATGGGCGCGTTAGTGTTCTTGGCCCTCACTGAGATGAGGATGCTACTGCTACCAAGAGCAACTGATTGGGGTGCAGCTACGGCGATTGATTCTGGTAATGCGGTCCAGACCATCATTTCCGGTTCGCCCAATAGATTTAATTGATACTGATGCCAGCGGTAGACATTCTTTTCACGTGAATACGGGATAAAGTATGCTTTACACATTGCCAATGCTTCCCCGATGTGGTAGTTATTCTCGACGAGCAGTGAGTAGAAGAAACGGCTGTCGAATATGTCGGATATTCCGAACCCAGGATTCCCGGGTGATCCCCACCCGTAGCTTGAATTCCCGACGAATGCTACGCCGCCGCCATTTTCGTTATTCATCCAGCCTTCAGCGATGCATGCGAAATCAAAGGCGGCAGTCCAGCAGCCAAGGCTAAAGATAATGCCATAACGCGGCGCATTTGTGATCGTATCGAGGTCGATCGTATTGAGGTATCCGACACCTACACCCATGACACTTGTGCTGCCATGTCCGTCGTGATTAATCAGATTCTGTCCACTCCTTATTGCGGCCATTACGCTTTGACGGTTTTCATTACCAAGTGTTTCATAGAGTTTGGTTACAACAAGATTGGGTAGGAATGATTCTTCCTCTATACGGTTCTTATGAATCGCCTGGTCGGTGAACGGGCTCTGCCAGAGCACTTCAGCGAGCAAGAGTGCCTTATCGAGATATTCGTTTGGTGGATTCTTTTCATAGGTCAGGATTTTGTTGACAAAATTCTGTGCTTCTGTTACGGAAGAGACCGGGGCTCTTCCGACCGATAGGTCAGGATATAGATCTATGCTATCTTCTACCTCACCATACAAACCATCACCATCAAAATTCCAGTTACCCTGCAAATCGGCATAGTACAGGTCACAAGGCAGTGAATCCTCTCGGTTCCAAATGGAAGCACTGCACGTCATTGCATAGGCAAATCGACAGGGGATCATGTATGTATCACCACCAAGCAGGACGTACTGAATGTTCGAATCAGGCAGAGTCTTTATGTAATTACGAATGCACGCAGCGTTATCTTCACCGGTGTAATTCGCCAGTATCCAGTCGACTGTCCTAACGTGTGCCGGTAGTCCTTTCTTAGTTTTCCAATCTGCCAACCTCTGGAAAACTGTGTCGAACGGCGGATTACTAATGATGAGATAGGTAATATCATCAGGATCACGAGTTCTTTCATATTCCGAGATATCCTCTGGATTAATGATCATCTTTTTTAAAAGAGAAGATTGCGCGGTGCGTTTAGTCCCTCCACGGTAGGTGATGCGGAATCTCACTGATCTGTTAAAAATGAGTTTTCTCGATTCTGGCTTGTATTGTATGGGATAGACGACGAGTTCACATATTTCATGATTATCCAGCCGTCCCACGCCTCGGAATTCAATGATCTGCCCAGGGTACAACCGGTTCGACGTGTAGATGTCTTGATTCGGCAGCACAGGTTGTCGCGGCTCGTCTTTCGATAAGACTTGCGGTGGCTGGGCACAAGATAGTAAATATTCGCCAGCGAGGGTTTCAGTTTCAGTCGCGATGATCTGGATACCTATATCGGTTGCTCCGTAGGGCAGAGCGATCTTCAGCGCCCTTGTTGGAATCTCCGGTGCACCGACATCATTGCTTATCTCACAACCCATGATCCGTACCCTGGTATATCCGTCGATCACAGTGAATCGAAGTTGTTCTGTGGTAAAATCGATTTGCTGCGTTGGCGTATACTCATAGGCTATGAGGAAGGACAACATGAATGCTATCATCTATCCTCCTTTGGTTTAAAGGTGAACATGACGCGGTTCCCGCCCCGCTGTTTTGCCTCGTAGCAGGCCTGGTCAGCCAGGTCGATCAGCTTCGATTTCTCACGCGCGTCATGGGGGAATGAAGCGATGCCGATGCTCAGTGTTATCTTGGGCTGGAACCTCTGTGCCGCGATCTTTTTCCGCATCCTTTCCGCAACATCGAGGGCAAAAGAAGCGTCGGTTTCCGGCAGGATTGCCACAAATTCGTCGCCGCCGTACCGGCACAGGAAGTCTACATCCCTGATTATTTCCTTCATTATTTTGCTCAATTTTTGGAGTACGATGTCGCCCGCCATGTGGCCATATTTGTCGTTATAATTTTTAAAATTGTCGAAGTCTATCATCATCACCACGAACGTCCGGCGGTATCTTTCGGCACGTCGTATCTCGGCATCAACGAAGAGCTCGTAGCTGCGGCGATTCGACAGCGATGTCAGGGCGTCAGTCAATGACAGTTTTTTTGTCTCAGCGTATAACCTCGCGTTGTCAATTGCAATCGCGATCTGTGCACTCAAACTGGATAGAAGAAGTATTACGTCTTGAGAGAATCCGTCCACTTCTGAACTTTCAACATCGAGTACGCCAATAAGGCGGTCGCCAATGAGCAGAGGAAGGCCAACTTCACTCCGGGTGTTTTCTATTCCTGTAACATAATACGGGTCTTTCGTTACGTCTGGGCAATGATACATGCGTTTTGTTTTCGCGACATGACCGGTTATGCCATCCTTACCGATCCTGAGTCTCAATTCTCTGTCCTCAGGTGAATAAACAAGGCTCGAGTGGGCATAAAGGACCTGCTTCTCTTCATCGATCAGGAGAACCGAGACGTTGAGGAAGTTGAACGTGTCTTTTAGGCGCTGCAGGATATTTCTCAACAGTTGTTCAAAGTCGAGCGTTGAGATGAGGCTCTGGCTGACATCATACAACAGTGCGGTTTCTTTTGCTTCCCTTTTTACTTTTTTGTTGAGCGCAATGTTTTCGAGAGCTATGGCACTCTGGTTTGTGAGAACGGTGAGGTTGTCGATCTCGGATTTCCCAAATGCTCCACTCGTGGTGCTTTCGAGGAACAATATTCCAAGGATCTTGCTGCGCGCTGTGAGCGGAATACCTGCAGCTGAGAGGTATCCCTTCGGGTGGGCTGTTTGATGTACACTGGGCGACTCGCTTGTGTCGGATACGGTCACTGCTTTTCTTGAGTTCAGGATCTCGAGAGGCAACCCTTCATCCAGACTCTCTGTTGGTCTGTAGTGCTGTATTTTGCCCGACCCCTTGTCGTACTCGAATGCATCGATCACCATACGGTTTTCATCATCTATCAGAATCAATCTGCTTGAGATTGCCTTTGTGACGCTCGCTGCAGCGGATAATAGGGTTTGCACCAGTTCATCGATTGCATATGATGAAGCTGTAATTTTTCCAATATCATGAATACTCTTGATGGTTCTTTTTTTATCGAGCAGCTCGCTGCTTGCGCGTGCATGTGCGATTGCCTGGGCGGCTATTTCGGTGAAGATGTGTGCGATTTCCTTTCCTTCAAATGTCTGGATCGGCGATGAGTAATAGACATTTATCGCGCCGATTGCTTTACCATCAACCAGCATGGGTATCGATACTACCGATGCGATTCGCTGTGCCTTGAGTAGTTGAATCACTGCCTTACCGCCCCCACGGTAAATTTGCCTGATGTCCTTCACTATTTTTATCCTCTTCTTTTCACATGAAAGATGAGCGATCTTCAAATCTTCGTCAGTAAGGTTTCTATATGACCTGGATAGATTGTATGCACTGACGGCATGCAGCTTCTTCGTACCTTCGCTGTAAATGAAGAGGAGTGAGGCGTCGGCTTTCAACAGTGCACAGATATTCTTTGTGATGTTATCGTAGATGCGCTTTGGCTTCTTGACGGCGTATAGGGTTTTCGCGTATTTCAATAATCCATCATATACAGGTATCCTATGCATAATTTTATTATACCGATATTGATTTTTGTGTCAACAGAATATTACGTCAAGCCCTCCTTGCGCGCCCGTATTTTAGATGGCTGTTATCTTTTTCTTTGAAAAAAACGACCTGCCGTGAATATCGTTGCCAGAAGAAGACAGAAGATAGGTAGCATGTCTCCTATCTTTCTGTAGGGCGTGCGGATAGGCTCAATGTACACGGATGTTACTATTGTTTCTTCTACGAAGAGCGGTTTTTCAACTGTGACCCGACCGTACTGATCCACTATCATCGATATGCCAGTATTAGCACTGCGCAACAGCACGACCCCGTTTTCGACGCTTCGGAGAATTGCCATGTTATTGTGTTGCTGGGCCCCGGATATCTTGCCAAACCAACCGTCGTTGGTGATGTTGAGGAGGACTTCGGCACCTTGCTTGACCGCTTCTCTGGGTAACCCGGTGAAAATGGATTCAAAACATATGAGACAGGCAAATTTGAATTCGGGGATCTCGAATACAGTTATACTCGTCCCCGCCGCATAATCGCCTTCGCCGAAATCAACTTTGCGCAGGATAGGTATATTCCGGTCAAAAGGTATGTGTTCGCCGAAGGGCACGAGATGGATCTTGCGGTACTCCTGCTCTATGCCGTGGTGCGGTTCGATGAGCACAGCGCCGTTGAATATGTCACGTGTCTTGGATTCATATATCGCCGTTCCGGTCAGAATCGGTGTGCCCAGTCGGTCCACGAGATGTTTGACCAGATCCTGATACTTCCCGGGTGATTTTAGAAAAACCGGGGTGGCTGTTTCGGGCCAGATTATCAGGTCGAGAGAATCACCAAAGTTGTCTACTGAGGTACGCATGCAGTGCACCGAGAGGTTCATCAAACTTTCGAAAGTCTTGTACCTCAACTCCCTGCTGAATTTCAGGTTGGGATCAATGTTAGGTTGTACGATACCGACGTGAATCATCCTCTCTTGAGATCTCTGCGGCCGGGCGATTCCATAGATTACCGGCGCTATGAATATGAGAAATACCATGAGCAGATTTTTTATTGTCCGTTTTCTCAGGGCATCATAGATAGAGACGTTAAGGAACACTAGCCATAACGATATTCCGTATACACCGTAGATGGCCGCCTGCTGTATGAACAATGGGTATCGCGCCTGTGAGTATCCAAGTGTCAACCACGGGAAACCCAACTCCCCGATCCCTCTTAAGTATTCCAGACCTGTTATGATCAGCGGTAGAGACCATATACCGATGATACGTCCAACAAGCATGGAAATTCCGAAATAGGCGCCGATATAGAGGAAGAGGAGGAAAAGCCCGCCAATTATCAAGATCTTAATGTTCGTCTCGATCTGCAAGAAGACTATCCAGAAGAGGGTGAACATTGAAAAAAGGAAACCGAATACTACACCAGTCCTGAAGGCCTGAGCAGGGCGTGCTCTCTCGATCGCATAAAGCAAGGGAACCAGGCCGAACCAAGCGAGGAAGTGCAGCTGGATGGGGTGAAACGAAAGTGAAAGAAGCAGAGCGCTGACCGCGGTTAGAACTGTATTACGGATGTTATTCGTCATTACCATTAGTACTGATTTGTCTATATTTTGACCAGCTGTTCCTTCTGAGCCGACGCGTAAAATGCTTCGGTTATTTCCGCTATCATCAAACCATCGTTGTTGCATATCGGCGGTTGTTTTTTACCCGTCAGGCATTCAAGGAACATGTGGTTCTGCAATTGATATGATGTTTTGTAAATGTTCTTATGGGCAATTGTTGGTGTTACGTTATAGAGCTCCCCGTGCAACTCCTTCTGTATCTTTAGAGGATTGAGCAGAGCAGCGCCTTTGTTCCCAAATACATTGCAGTATAGGAAATCCTTTTCGAAGAGAAGGGACCAACCAACTTCTATCGTCAGTAATGTACCATCGCTGAAATTGATGATGCACATGGCCGTGTCTTCAACATCGGCCTCTACTTCTTTTTTGTGCAGGGATGCAAAGACACTCTTTACGACTTTATTTGCCAGCAGATACAACGCGATATCGAGAAGATGTACGCCAAGGTTCAGGAAAGCTCCGCCGCTTCGAGAGAGGCTCTCCAGACGTCCTGGACTCAAAATCCATTCACGGGTACCAATTAACCAGCCGCTTTTTGCATAGTATATAGTGCCCAATTCATTTTCCTGGATGAAGTTCTTGAGTATCTGCACATCGGGACGTACCCGGTTATTCATTGCCAGCACGAATTTGTTCTTTGCTTTCTTAGCGACCCTGGTTATTTCGCGCGCCTCGCGCAGGTTGACCGCCATGGGTGTTTCGCATAGCACGTGCTTACCATACTTGAGTGCGGTAACCGACATAGGAACGTGCAGGTAGTTTGGAGCCGCTATTACCAGGGCGTCGATTTCGCCGTCCTCGACAATTTCTTGAAAATCCTGGTATCTCCTGGGGACACTGTACTTTGACCCCAGGTAGTCGATCTTTCGTAAATCAGTATCACAGATCGCCGTCAGGCGGCATCGGTGGTTCCTGCTAAAAAAAGGCAGATGCGCGATCTGGGCGTGGGTCCCGCATCCTACGACACCGATGCTGATTTGTTTTCCCATGCAGTGATTGTCCGCTAAGCACCAAAGTACAGGGTGAATTCATGGGGGTGAGGTCTGATATGTACCTCTTCTAATTGTTTTGTCTTTACCTCGATCCAGCTCTCGAGCAGGTCCATGCTGAATATCCCGCCTTGCAGCAAGAATTCATGGTCTTTTTTCAAAGCCTCGATCGCTTCATACATATTTGACGGTAGTTTCTCCTTTTTTTCCGGTTTGGTTTTATTCTTTATCCCGTCGATCCCTGCGAGCACTACCGCTGGTATCGCAAAGTAAGGGTTCGCCATGGCATCGGGGATCCGATACTCGATATCGAGCATTCTGATGTTCTTCAGGTAGCCAGGGATGCGGATCGCCGTTGTTCGGCTGGCGAAGGCAAAGTCCGTATATGTTGGTGCCTCAAACCCGGGGATAAGGCGTTTGTATGAATTCGTGCTGGGGTTGGTAATTGCGCAGAGCGCGCGAGAATGGTGCAGGATGCCTCCGATGTAATTCAGTGCCACCTCGCTCAGGTTATGGTCTTTGTCCGCGGCATAGAACAATGATCGATTCTTGCTTCCGAGATACTGGTGAAAATGCATTCCATTACCTGGTTCATCGAAGAATGGTTTTGGCATGAATGTGACCCACTTGCCGTACTTCTGCGAAACGCATCTTATCAGGTACTTGGCCATGAATACGTCATCGGCTGCCTTGACCAGCGGTTCAAAAACCAATTCGATCTCCACCTGTCCTTTTTCACCGACCTCATGATGGTGATACTTTGATTTAATACCGCAGAGTGATAGGGTGTCGACTATTGAGTTTCGTATGTTGAAGTACAGATCCTGCGGCGGGCCAACATGATAGCCACCCTTTTTCCTTATCGGATAGTAGACACGGAGGTTTTCATCGTCAATTTCCGGTCCGATTTCAAAGAAGCTGTAGCCCGAGCCTTCGCCGTAGCGGCACTGTCCGAGCATGTAGAACTCCAATTCAGTCAGGAAATGGACATCCGTGTTGAGTTCTTTACGGACGTACGCGGCGGTCTTCTTGGCAAGGTTTCTGGGGTCGCGTCGGTAAGGGACGAGTGTATCGGGTAAATGTATGCTGCACAGGAACGAAGCAGTTTTTTGCTCGAAGAATGGGTCGAAGAATAGGGTAGACAGATCCGGAAAGAGCAGCATGTCTCCCTTCTCTACAAGTTTGTATCCGGGGAGACTTGAGCCATCCACACCCACGCCACTGTCGATTATCCAGTCAAATCTCTCGAAAGGCACGGTTATGTGATGCAGATTCCCGATCAGTGAAGGGTATTTTAAATCTATAAACCGTATCCCCATGGTTTCCAGTTTCTTTTTCAATTTTGCATTATTGTGTTTCTTCATTGTCACTATTATAGATAGAATATTTTTTTTGTCAACGCAATAATTTTCTTGACTTCACTGGCTATTTAGTTATAGTTAATTATTCAAGGAGGAACAACATGGCGATGGCGCAGACCAAATATATTTGGATGGACGGAAATTTCGTCGCATGGGAAGATGCAAAAATCCATATCATGTCCCATGTCATACACTACGGTACCGGGGTCTTTGAAGGCTTGAGATGTTATGATACGCCTAAAGGACCGATGGTCTTCCGACTGAAGGATCATACCGATCGTCTTTTCAATTCCGCCAAGATATACCGCATGGAAATTCCTTACGAGCGCGAAAAAATCAACAAGGTCACAGTAGAGTTGATAAAGATGAACGGATTGAAGGCAGCGTATATCAGACCGATCGCTTACCGCGGTTACGGTGAGTTGGGTGTCAATCCTTTTCCGTGTCCCGTGAATGTCACCATTGCCACGCTTCAATGGGGCAAGTATCTGGGCGATGAGGCACTTGAAAATGGCGTCGACGTCATGATATCATCATGGAATAGAATGGCTCCGAATACTTTTCCGGCTATGGCAAAATGCTGCGCAAATTATATGAATTCGCAACTTATAAAAATGGAAGCCATCATGTATGGCTTCACCGAAGGTATTGCCCTTGATAACACCGGTTATCTCAGTGAAGGTTCTGGTGAGAATTTGTTCGTGATCAAAAACGACACAGTCTATACTCCACCGCTTCATGCCAGTATCTTACCAGGGATAACCCGCAACTGTGTAATGACCATTGCCCGAGATATGGGGTTCGAGGTTATCCAGGAGAAACTCGCGCGCGAATTTCTGTATATCGCCGATGAGGTCTTCTTCACTGGTTCGGCCGCCGAAATAACGCCAATCCGTTCGGTCGACAAGATAACCGTTGGCGCCGGCAAAGCCGGTCCAATTACCAAAAAATTGCAGAAGAGATTTTTCGATATCATCGAAGGCCGTGAGCCTGACAAGCACAACTGGCTGACAAAGGTCGGTTGAGTGGCGAGAAGGTTTAGTTGATTGCTCCTGTCCATGCAGTGCGTCCTGGGTATTCCGGTGGTTTCATGGTTACTGCAGTGTTTTCGGTGTTAAGGTTTTTCAGTGTTTCAGTGTCATGAAGATCGCAATCGGTGCGGATCATCGTGGGTTTGTGACGAAAACAAAGGTCATTGATTATCTTCGCAAGAAAGGATACGATGTGCTAGATTACGGTGTCGATTCTGCCGAGCCAATCGATTATCCGGATATTGCCATAAGGGTCGGTGAAGCTGTCGCTTCCCGAAAAGTTGCCTACGGCATCCTCTTCTGTTACAGCGGTCAAGGTATGGTCATGGCCGCCAACAAGGTGAAGGGAGTAAGGGCGGCGTTATGCATCGACCCTACCTACGCACGTTTTGCACGTGCCCACAACAATGCTAATGTTCTGGTAATGCCGGCAGGTTTCATAAAATACGGGGCCAGGATGAGGAATATTGTTAATACCTTTATCCTCACTGAATTCGAGGGCGGCAGGCATCTCCGCCGCATAAAGAAAATAGGGCAATATGAAGATTCTACCCATTGCATTTGATTCACTGGGTGTGAGGAGCATGGCAACCTACGTTGAGACTTCGGACGTTCGGGTCTTTATTGATCCTGGGGTATCGGTTTCACCTGACCGTTATTCATTGCCTCCACACCGTATCGAGCTCGACCGCCACAGAGAAATGTGGGAGGCAATTACACGATGGGTAGGCATGTCAGATATCGTGATCATCACCCACTATCATTTCGACCATCATAATCCGGATCACCCGGAAATTTTCCACGGAAAAGATGTTTTTCTCAAACACCCGCGTGAATTCTTGAATCAAAGTCAGAAGGAACGCGCGGCGACATTCCTGAGCCGTATCGAGCCGTATGCGAAGTCGGTCAATATTGCCGACGGCAAGTCTTTTAACTTTGGCAACACACGCATCGCTTTTTCCGAGCCGGTGCTCCATGGTCTCAGCCAGAAGCTCGGATATGTTGTGCAGGTCATGGTGGAAGACAACGAGCGGTTTGTGTTCACATCCGATGTTCAGGGTCCGTTGAACAACGGTGCCCTGGATTTCATCCTCGATGCAAAACCGAACAGTATTGTGATTGATGGCCCAGCTACCTATCTATTGGGGTCTCATTACAAGAAATCAGACATCGATAAGGCCTTGGAGAATCTAATGAAGATCGTTGATCAGTGCCGGTTGACCAATATGATCGTGGATCATCACCTGTTGCGAGATCTTAACTGGAGCGATTATGTGGGTTGCTTCAGCAAAACAAAAAGAGGTTTGAACGTATGCTCAGCCGCCGGTTTTCTTGGAAAAGAAGAGGACCAACTTGAGGCGAAACGTAAGGACATGTACAATGGTCAACCATACTGAAGACCAAAATGTGGATAAATTTGTAAAAGCTGTGGATAAGTTATTTGCATGGAATTTCGAGCCTTTCTAGTTAATTTTAATTCACAATATTATGGGTTATCCACAAACTCCTGCAATAACGCAGATTCTTAACAACATTATTTCAGGGCGATTTTTGGAGAACTAATGAAGAAAACCGACCTCAATGATATTGACGAGCTCCGGAAAAGTTATATAGGGATGCGTGATGAAATCGGCAAACTTATCATCGGTCAGAAAGAAGTGATCGACCAGGTCCTGGCGTGTCTGTTTTGTAATGGCCATTCTTTGATAATAGGGGTGCCGGGCCTGGCAAAAACGATGCTTGTCAATACTATCGCGGACATCCTTGCCCTTACATTTAACCGGATCCAGTTCACCCCTGATCTAATGCCCGCCGACATAACCGGCACGCAGGTAATTGAGGAAGATCTGAGCACCGGCCGAAGAAATTTCCGTTTTGTCAAGGGGCCTATTTTTGCAAATGTCATTCTGGCCGATGAGATCAACCGCGCTCCACCCAAAACGCAATCGGCTTTGCTGCAGGCAATGCAGGAATACAAGGTCACTTATGGCGGTGAGACACACAGTCTGTCCTTGCCTTTCTTTGTGCTGGCAACACAGAACCCGATCGAGCAGGAGGGCACTTACCCACTGCCTGAGGCACAGCTAGACCGCTTCATGTTCACGATTTTCATAGAATATCCATCCTCAGAGGAAGAGGTCGAGATCGTCCGGACCACAACTTCGGCTTATGAGGTCGATCTGGAGAAAGTGCTCGACGGGAGCAAAGTCCTCCGTTTTCAGAAACTAATAAGGAAAATGCCGGTTGCTGATGATATCATCGAAAAAGTGGTCCGGCTGGTTTCCTTGACCAGGCCGAATCATGCGAGTGCTCCACAAAATGTGAGGAATTATGTCAGTTGGGGCGCAGGACCACGTGCTTCCCAGTATCTCATCCTGGGCGCGAAGGCCGTTGCTGCCCTTGACGGTCGGTACTCACCAAACCTCGAGGACGTTAGAAGCGTTGCCCGGCCGGTATTGAGGCACCGGGTCATCACCAATTTCGCCGCCGAAGCTGAAGGGGTGAAGTCGGACAACATAATCGAAGAGCTTCTGCAAGCTCTCTGATTTCAGCGTGGTCTATTTGATGATTATTGAAGGATTCAGATTGAACAAGACAGTAAGTACTCCGATAAATACAAAATAAATCACGAAAACACGCTTCTCACTGAGAGGCTTCTGGATGCATACATGGCCGCTGGCCAGACCCAGGGGGATGCAAATGGCAAAGAGCAATGAATATTGAAGTATGACTGCCACGGAAACGTAGGATAGTAATATCAGTACAGCATTTACGAGTCTCCCTCTTTCAAGTCCAATCAAGGTAAACAGCGTCGTTGTGTCTGTTCTGCGGTCACCTTGATAGTCTGCAAGGTCTCGGAAGTTCAGGGCTAGAAAAAGAGGTACCATGATGAATAATGACGCTCTCAGAGGAAATGATAGAAATGGCCTCGATGCTTCGTAGAGACTGTATCCGGCGATCGCTGCGAGTAATGCCCCCAGCGCAAGCAGGAATATCGATAGTGGATAGAAGCGTTTCAGCCGAAATGGTTTCGAGGAATATGCAAAGTGCAGGATATTGCCGAGTATGACAATAAGCAGGGTGCGGTAGCCGGTACCCAGTGCCAGCAAAATGGAGATCACGAGGCACACTACTGCAATTTGCAGGTATGCCCCCACTGAAACGTATCCGCAATTGATCGGTGTGCGTCTTTTTACTATCGCATCAGCCCTGACGTCGTTGACGTCGTTCAGAATCACCGAAGCCTGGAAGGAGAAGAATACGGACAGAAGAATGAGGCAACTATTCAGTAAATAGATCGGTTCGTTGAATGTCTTTGCACCCAGAAAGATACCGAAGGCGGTCGGAAAAAGATAATGTACTGCGATATATGGCCTTGAGCCGAAAAACAGACAGCGGATGATCCTAATCATTTGTCAGTATCCCATCAAGTGCGATTCTGGCCTGGGTAAAGCCAGGATTGACTTTCAGCGCGTCCGAATACATGTTTATTGCTTCTTCATTCCGGCCAAAAGCTTGCGCGATCAGGCCAAGATTATAATACGCCTCAGCCTGGAGCGGATTGATTTTCAGCGATTTCCTAAAATGATCCTCAGCTTTCTTATATTCCTTTTTCATCATATAGATGGCGCCGAGATTATTGTACAGTGCATCAATATCAGGATCGAGGACCAACGCATCGAGGAACGCCTGCTCGGCTTCAGAGAGATCACCTTTGGCATAGTACGCCATACCCCTGCCTGCATATGCTAGTGTCGACCGTCCATTATCGTATATTGCTCTGTCGTACTCTATTATCGCTTCTTCGTAATTACCTGATTGTAGAAAACAATCTCCCCGTATCTGGTGAAATCGTGCCCGGTGCATGCCGTGCTTTTTCCCGGCAAGTAAGAATGCATCCATCTGTACTTCTGAACCCCTACGAGCCGCTGCTTGAGCGAGCAGGGTAAGGAATTCAGCGGGTTCGATATTTTCACTTACAGCATGACGATATAAACGGTCAGCCTTATCCTGCATGCCTTTTTGCATGTACGCTTGCCCCAGGGAGAGTATGGTTTCGTAATCGAGGCGGTCGACTGCCTGGAGTATAGCAATGCCTTCATCGCTTCTACCTTTATGAAGATATGATTGACCGAGTCTCTTTCTGATCTCATCCGTTTTCTCGAATGAATAGGCGATCTCGTAATGTCTTATTGCATCGCTATGATCACCGTTGATGAAATAGTCCCAGCCCGTGATTTTGTGGCCATGCGCTTCAATTCTGGCATGGTCATAGGGGATGATACATGACAATGTGGTTTCCTGGAAGATGATTGCGAATCCAGCGATGAAGGACAGTACAGAACCTACTCCGACAGTCATGTATTTCGACAAAAAACGGTTGGAAATTGTTTGCTCCAGCTTTGGAGCGAGGTAGGTGGCATAAACGAAGTACGAAAGAATTACAAAGAAAAAAGTCAATCCGATCGCGAGTGCTGCGAAAAGAGCGGAAATCGACAGAAGGATGAATGGGAATGATGATTTGTCTCTGATCGAGGCCAGCTTTGCCGTATGAACAGTGAATAGCGCAGCGAGTAAGATAAGATAGTGTATCGGACTGATAAAGATGAATGGGAAATATGGACTGACCAGGACGACGGCGTAAGCAAGGCCCAACAGCGTGCCGATGATCAGCAGAAGGGATTTTCTGATTTCCAGTATGTCGTGGGCAAGTTCACGATCGTATTTTCTCACGACAAACCAACCGATGACGACTGTCGAACAGATGAAAATGATCGAATAATTCTGACTGTCAACGTTCAGTATGCCGGCGGAGATGATTGTTCGGTAGTGTAATTGGGTAAACCCTAGAGACGAAGGGATCTGCGCGATCGTGTTGGGCAATGCACCGTGAATGAAAATGATCAAATATGAAATAACGGGTGCAATGAGGGTTTTCAGGATACTCCTCGTTTTTGTGAAGACATACATGCTGGCACCGAAAAGGATGGCTACGATCTCGATGCGTTGGCCCCAGCTCGCCTGGAGCAATTCCTGTCTGAAGTCAAAGAGTCGGTAAATTTGTGTGAATTCTTCGATTCCTTTCAAATAGGTCAGTGTGTACCCGCTGCCGCGTGATACGATTATGTCGATGAAAGGGGTGATTACGATCACTGACAGACCGATAAGCAGGGGTTTCGCGATGATATCCGGCTTTTCTTTCGTCATTAGCAGGAAGAAGAAAAGGAACCAGATGTAGAGTGAGATGTAGAATAGCGGGAAATGTGAGAAGATCATAAAAAAGGAATTTTCAGTGATGGGGGAGAAGCCGAATGTCTGGGTACCTTCGAACGCGCTCTCAAAGATATTGCGGACAGTTATTATGGAAAATAGACCTATGAGTCCGAGGTGAAAAGAATACTTTTCTTCTTCGAGTCTATTGATTATTGATTTAATGCTTGCACCTCTTTCTGTGCAATAAGAAAAAGGGGGAGTCACCTCCCCCTTTTGCGTGGTTCTTTTTCTATTCGAGAATCACTTTTCTCGTGGCGTCGACATCATCGTATTCCAATTTTAGGAAGTACACACCTTTTGGTAAATCGGCGCCTACATTGTCTTTACCGTTCCAGGACACAGTGTACGTGCCCGCGGTTTTGTGTTCATGGACCACCGTTGCGACATGTTGGCCTATCGCGTTGAACGCACGGATTGAAACCATTCCACTGACCGGAACCGTGTATGAGAAACGGGTCATGGAAATGAACGGATTCGGATAGCTCGGCCCCAGAAGGTTTCTTGGCGCGACGATCTTGTTTTCCTCGACCCCGGTATTTGACCAGGCATCAAAATAGACATTGTCGCCGCCTTCACCGACGTAAGCGAGCGCCGGAACTCCGGGCGCCTGGAAGGTCTGGATCGGCCTTGTGAATTCGGGCACCGAGTCATTGAACGTGTCTGGCTGTGCCCAGCTGCTGTCTGTATCCCATACAGTAGTATGTATGATCTGTCCGGTCCAGGTTGTGTCGTTCTCAGTAATTATGAAGCTGAGGTATGGAGTGTAGTGGGTAGCCGAATCGTAAACGACGATGCTTGGCAGAACTTCGTGCTTGAAGTAGGAAGACACGAACGCAGGTGACGACCATGCGCCGCCTTCGTCTTGTGTCCAGGAATACCACAGGTCATAGTCATATGGTGTGCCAGACCAGCGCCTCGGCCAGACGACCCAGGCATCGTCCGTGCCATCGTGAGAAGCCGCGATCTGTGGGCCGTGTTTAATTAACGTATCGGTTTGAACGACCTGAGAGCTAGCCCAGTTGGTACCGTAGTTTGTGCTGACGCGGGTTTGTATGTTCTTGTTGCCACCGGTCGGTCTGTAGAGATAAGCCTCGAAAATGGTACCGCCGCTGCCGTAGGTGATGTCCGGATAACCGGACCCGCTAAATTGAAGCTGCGTGGCTGCTTCCCAGGTTGTGCCATAATCGACCGTGCTGGTCCACCAGATTCCGTCCTGACCTGGACCCCCGAGAGATTTATGGTACGCGCAATAAACATAGTAGCCGGACGGCCAGTCTGCCCGGTCTGAGCAAACCGAGTAATTGGTGACTGTGTCTGCGGTGCTCTCGATCCCCGTGCCGCTCAGCGTGCCCGTATCGTCGTACCTGGCACCATAAAGATTACCGTTGCCCAGGGAATTGCGGACGATGATGTGGTAATAACTGCCGGTTGGGCCATGGATGATTTCGGGTTCATATACCGCAGACGGCGTAGTGAAAAAGAAGCCGTGTTCGTATGCCCAACTCAGTCCGTTATCTAACGAGATGAATACCCTCACCAACGAGTCAAGGCATGCGACAACTGCGCGGACCGTATCACCGCGGTGATAATCAACCGATATCGCTTCGTCATCAACGTCTGCAACCATAGCCCAGCTGTTGTAATTGACCTGTCCACTGTATATTATCTTATCATCACCCCATCTCAAGAGCGGGTCGTCTTCCGGCTTAACATTGATGACGTCTGGGAGCCTGTATTCATCCGCTGGCAGCGACATGCTCTTGTATTCTTCGAGCAATTTATTGTAGGTTTCCATATCCTGATTCTTTCTGGCTTCCATCAGGCGCTCGACAAGCGGATGAACTTCAGGAAAAAGGTCAGCGCCGATCGCTGGTTCAGGATTCTGTATGGTGACGTCATCGGAAATGTTCTTCTGCGGCGCTGCAAACGCAACTGCACATATTGCCAACATAATTACCACTTTGTTCATTGATCCTCCTTGTAGTACGTGAAAAACAGACTGTAACTTGTTTGCCCCAATATCACCCCCTTTTGTTTTTGATGTATTTTTTACTATTTGATTATTATATTGAACGAGGATTAAATGTCAAGATTTTTCTATGGTTTCCTGTCAGCAACGGGTGTGCAATATCGTGCGATATTATTACGGTACACAGATTTCGTTTTCCTTTTATTCTCGATGTATAGGTTTTGCAGATATTTTGAAGTAGAAAGGGACAGCATTGCTGTCCCTTTTCTCTATTCTGGTGAGTGCATACAATGCACTCGGTTGTTGTTATCTTACAACGGTCATTGTTTGGGTACCGACACCCTCAGGAGCTTCTACTCGCACAAAATAGATGCCAGCAGAGATATTTCTGGCTTCAATGTTGACCGAGTGGTCACCCGCCGTCATTGTCTGGTCGACGAGTGTATTGACCATCCTGCCTGCTGCATCATAGAGCGAGACGCTGACATGTCCTGGAGTACGAATCGTGAATGAGAGCCTTGCTATGTTTCGGGATATGGTAGGTGTCAAGAGCAGGTTTCTGATGGACGGTTCAGTTACGGGATATTCCTGTACTGCCGTGTTCCAATAATAGTCAAACCAAATAGCATTGTATCCACAATAGACTATCGCGCCGCCGCCAGCTGCTAGCACGTAGTTGACCGATGGCGCAGTGCCAACCTTGGACAGATGATCGCTGAGATTTTGAGTTGTGGTCCAGCTTCCGTACTGGCAGAATTGATAATCGACCCTTGTATCTGCCATGGTTGTCTGCGTATTATACACTGCGCGCGCCTGATTTGCGGCGTCCGAACCAACCAGGAGCTCAAAATATTTTTCATCGCGTGCCGGGTCGTTGGCCAGGTCTATATCAGGGAACAAGCTGTCATTGCGCCACGCGATGCCATCGTAGGAGTAATCCCACACAAGATTCCAGTCGCCGGAGTTGTTAAGGTTCTCTTCGGCAACCACCCATGCCGTATCACTGTCATAGAAACCGGTGATCTGGCCGTTGACATCATCCGAAAGCCCGCGGAAATTATGGGTGTGAGGCGTGATTCCTTCCCAACCGGCAAAACCCTGGTAGTCATTGCCTTTTGAGTAGGTGACAGGACCATTGTCCCAGACGATGTATGACCAGATTTCAGGCGCCGCAAGCATCCTGATATCGGGGTTGTGCACTGTTTGACCACTGAGCACATTGTAAGACGAGGTCCATGTGGCTCCATAATCGCTCGATGCCCTGAATCTGAGTATTGTGTCGTACACGCAGTATGCCATGTACATGTATTCCGAGCCAGGCAGCTCGAGTTGATCTAATGCCGGATCGAAAACAAATCCTGTCGTAACCTCGACCCAGTTAGTCGTTCCGGCAGTTATGTTGTATCTCAGCAACCAGATATCATCGTCCTGGGCATTGCACATCACAAAGATGAATGTGGAATCACTTTCATCCTCAAGGACGACATCGATATTATAGATCTCTGTTGTGTCGTCGACCGATGCGTCGAGGATCCAGCTCCAGGATTCTCCGTTATTCGTTGACCTGCATATCGTGATGGAAGAATTAGCACTGATGAGCGGTCCCATATACTTGTAGACGACATATAGCGTGCCGTCAGATGACTTGAGGAGTTTGCTGTCAGTTGCAAGCGTGTCATCGATAACCAACACATCCGTTCCCCAGTCAGGATTGGTCCCACTGCCATGTCTCTCTGTTTGTATGATTCCAGGGATCCGTGTGTTGGATGTTACATCACACTCAGCGTTGTAAGGTACAGTGGATTCGATGTATGGCGTACCTCCAGTCTCGATCAGTGTTCTGTCTCCCGCCTTTACGGGGGCAGGGGTTACTTCACTTACACCGTAGATTTCCTGATCACTTGCTGGTTGTGCGATGCTCATCGCAGTCAAAGCCAACACGCTAATAACAATATAAGACACATACTTCATTTTGCTCCTTTCTGTTGATTGATCACGTGACCTATTTCTATTCGTTGTGTTTATCCATCACCTCCTTCCCCTTTGAAGATACGCATGATCTGATATGTCAAATCAAAACACGCGTTTTTATACATTATTACTCTCTGCGCCAAAACAACTCTAAGATTATAACGAATTTTTGGGTATGTGTCAAGCTTGTTATGATGCGCGAATATTCAACATACTATTTGCAGATGCGTAAGAAAATGGGGCGGTTTTGCCGCCCCATTCCAATGATTATTCTTGGTTTACGGTCACGGTGCTACATCATAAAAGACAAGACCGGACACCAACTTCGGGTAGAAATCAGTAGATTTCTGAGGCATGCGCTCTCGGTTCTGCGCGACTTCCTTTACCTGTTCGGGTCGGGTTGGATTCATGAGTAGTGCTATCTGGAATTCGTCCGAATCAACTTTCCTCATCGTCTCTTCGGCTCCCCGTTCGTATCTTACGTGATCCTCGATCTTGTCGGGTTCCACGCCGAGTACTTTCTCGATCAGGAGTGTATGCAGTATCGCCACATCAAGATTACGGTACTCATCACTTCGATCGGGCATTACTTTTTCCATCACATCATGTGATTTCAGCCTCAAAATGTAAGCAGTGATATGGCTGTAGAATCCGAAAGTCCCGAGATCGGAAGCGGCCAGCTCATCTACGATGTGATCGCGGTCGGTCTTCTTAATATCAAAATACTCATTCGTTTTTTTCAGAAAATCTTCGAGGTTAAACCCCTCGAGGTTTCTTATAAGCCGGTGGGTTGGCAGGATTACCAGACCAGGATCTTCTATGTTCACGAGGGTGATCAGCTTGTAGTTTGCCGGATGCTCGAGGTCGTTTCCTTCTAATTCACTATGGTAATTGTAGGCCGTTTCATAGCGGTGATGACCGTCCGCGATTACGAATATGGAATCTTTGATCGCCGCGGCGATTTTCTTTATGGCCGCAGGTGTATCCACTGCCCATATCTTGTGGGTTACACCTTTTTCGTCGCTTACTTCAAGCAGGGGTTCTTTTTTGCAGTACTTATCAAGTGCTTTGTTGATGCTATTCTTCGTATCCGTGTAAAGCAGAAAGACCGGTTCAAAGTCCTTCTGGGTGATCCTCAACAGGTTAAGACGATCGGCCTTGGGTTTTGAGAGCGTTTTTTCGTGAGGCAGGATATTACCTTTACCGAGTTCTTCAAGGCGCACAAGGCACATGAATCCCTTTCGTTTATACGTCTTCTCACCGACCGAGAATTCCTGCCAATAGGGATAGATTGCTGCTTTGTTGTCCTGCACAAATATCTCATTCTTGAACCAGTCGTCATAGAACCTTTTCGCATCTGCATATTCCTTCTGTCGGTCGTGTCCCTCTGCATATTTGGTCAGCACCAGCCTTACATAATTATACGCACTCTTCTCCTTATAATCTCTCTCCATCCGGTCGGTTATCTGGTCATACGGCTGAGTGACTACATCGGCGAGGTTTTCTATTTTTTCGAGATTGTATCTAATTCCCTTGAATGGTTTTATTTCAGGCATAAATTCTCCTTCTAGTATTTACCGTTTGAACGTGGTAAAAGCTATTATTGTCCAGCGGACAGAACTGCTGCTATGCCCCTTTTAGCGCATCCCTCACAAGTTCAGCGATCTGGATGCCGGCGCGCAACTGTCCTTCGGCCGTCTGCGCACCTATATGCGGTGTCACAATAGCCTCATCAAGGCTGAATAATTTGTGTTCTTTTGCAGGCTCGTTCTCGTATACGTCCATTGCCGCGATCCGCACCTTGCCGCTTTTTACCGCGTCATAGAGTGCGTCTTCATCAACAACGCCACCTCTTGCGCAGTTTATGACTACCACGCCATCTTTCATTTTTTCGAATGCCGTCTTGTTGAGTATGTGAGTAGTTTCGTCGGTCTTCGGTATGTGCAGCGATACGTAGTCTGCCTCCTTGAGCAGTGTATCGAGATCTGATATCTGTGCTTGTTCGTGCGTTTTGATATAGGGATCATAGGCGAGTACTTTCATACCCATGGCCTTGGCCCTTTTTGCCAATTCAGTACCGATACGTCCCACTCCGATGATTCCCAGAGTCTTCCCAAAAAGCTCAAAACCCTTGAATTTCTTCTTCTCCCATTTGCCGGCTCTGGTTGACGCCGTTGCCTGCGGTATCCGTCTGGCTGCGCTGAACATCATACCCAGTGCAAGTTCGGCAACTGATATGGAAGTCGCGGCCGGTGTGTTGACTACCTTGATGTTCTTGTCTTTTGCCGCGGCGCGGTCAACGTTATCGAGACCGACTCCAGCGCGGCCGATGACCTTGAGATTTTTCCCGGCATCGATCACATCCTTTGTGACTTTTGTAGCGCTGCGGACAATGATACCGTCGTATTCGGGGATCACCTTGATCAATTCTTCCGGTGCAAGTCCTGTCTGTTCGACGGGCTCGATATCTGCACTCTTCAAAATCTCTATGGCTTCCTTGGCAATTGGATCTGATATCAATACTTTCATGGTTGCCTCCTTAGAAGATAGGATAAAATTCCTAAATACCTAAATGCCTTGACGGTTTGCCAGACGTCCAGTCATTTGGTGAGTCATTTTCATGCGTCCCTGTGTTCTCTACAATTTCAGGATTTCTTCGATATTCCTGATGACTTCCTTTACCTCGTCGAGGGTCAGGTCTCCCATGTGAGCGATTCTGAAGGTTTGCTCTTTGATCTTACCGTATCCATTGGATATCGCATAACCACGCTTGCCGAGTTCGGTGTTGAGATCCGCAACGCTGATATTCTTCGTGTTGTTTATGCAGGTTACCGTCACCGATTCGTAACCCGGTTCCGTGTAAAGACTGAAATGCTTTTTCGCCCAGTCCTGGACATAGTGAGCCATTTCGAGATGACGTTTGTACCTGTTCTCCATTCCTTCTGCCTTGATCTTGTCGAGTTGCTTGTCCATCGCCCACATCAGACTTATCGCCGGGGTCGTCGGAGTCTGTCCCTTTTTGTCGAAATAATCCTTGAGGTCGAGAAGATTCAAGTAATGGCCCTTGCCGCTTACGGTCTCTGCTTTTTTGAGAGCCTTTTCACTCACGATACCGACCGCCAAGCCAGGTGGCAGTGCAAAACACTTCTGTGAAGAAGTGACACACACGTCAATACCCAGTTTCTCTATCTCTATCTTATCGCCCATTAACGAACTGACGGTGTCAACGAGCAGCAATACATCAGGATATTTCTTCATCATTTCGGCTATTTTTTCGATTGGAGCTCTCGTTCCGGTAGAAGTTTCGTTCTGCACGACGGTTACTGCTTCGTATTTCTTCGTTTTCAATCTCTCTTCGATCATTTCCGGCTTCACTACTTTACCCCAATCAAGAGCAATCGCGTCCGCATTCCTGTCGCATGCTTTGGCAATCTTGAACCATCGTTCGCTGAAAGCGCCATAAGTACAGCATAATACGTCCTTGCTTACACAATTCCGGATCGCGGCCTCCATCAAGGCAGTGCCTGATGCGGTAAGCACGGTAACGAAATTATTTGTTTCGAGTAACTCCTTCAATTTAGTGACCATTCCCGTATAGAGTTCAGTAAATGCTTTCATGCGATGCCCGATCATTGGTTGCGCCTGGGCATTGAGAATATCTTCCCTGACTTCGGTTGGACCTGGAATAAATAACTTCTTATGCATCAGACCTCCTTTAAAATAGTTCCACTAATTTCCGTTGAATATCAAGTTTGAACAAACTTGATCCATATCTCTCTGGTTCTCGGCCCGTCGAATTCGCAAAGAAAAATACCCTGCCAGGAACCAAAACCGAGCTTTCCTCCCTCAATGAATAGAGTTCTCGATGAGCCCATAAGCGCGGCTTTTATGTGGGCATCCGAATTGCCCTCGGTATGGGCATACTTAGCGTTATGGGGTATCAGCCTGGCGAGTGTTTCAATTATGTCGTGTTGTACGGATTCGTCGTAATTCTCGTTGACCGTGACGGCCGCCGTAGTATGCGGGCAATATACGTGGATCAGCCCGTCAGTCATCTTGGATTGACCGACAATCTTCTGGATTGCGCCAGTTATGTCAACCATTTGCTGGCGTTCCTTTGTACTTACGCTTATTTTCTGGACCATCTGTAAATTATACAAAACCGAACCCATTTGTCAACGGGGATACGTCTCATCTTGACACGACAGATTGGATGATTATCATTATTCTAATGAAACATGTACGGTCTGTGAATTGGTTCAGAATACTCACGCAGGTCGATAGAATCAGTTCAAAGAAGCACACTCTTAAGAAACTCACTAAGGGCATTGAAAAAATACTCAGCGGGAATTTAAAAAATACTAAAGTTTTCGTAATTATCGGTCATGGCGGAAGCGCAAAAACTGCAGAATCCAATATGGGCAGAACCATCAAAACCGGCTCATTTGTCGATGACTTCGCCGCTCTCGTAGTTAGTAAGAAGAAGAATGTGACCGTGAACAAGAATCTGGCTGTGTTTTGCAGGAGTCATCGAATAAAACCTGCGCACCGCAATGTTCGCAGCGTGTTCGGTGCACCGCTTCAGCATCAGAGTAAGGTATACGGTGCAATCATCCTCGAGAATGTAAAAGACGTGAATGCATTCAAAAAGGAGGCGGAAAATACAGTCGGCATGATTGCGCAGCGGCTTGCCGCGGAGATAGCTTATGACCGTCTTGCCCAGGAGAATAACCGACTTGAGCAAGATATCAAGGATGCATGTTTGACCGACCCGTTGACCAACATGCCGAATCGTCGCTTCTGTGATCTGATTCTTGATATGGAATTCAGGAGGGCAAAGGGGTATACCCGACAGCTCAGCCTGGCTCTGATAACGCCTGACAATTACCGCAGTATCAGTTCAAAATACGGTAATGCCGCCGGAGATTCATTATTATTGCATGTGGCTGCTACTCTGAAAAAAAATGTCCGCGATACCGATTTCGTAGGGCGATTCAAGGATGACGAATTTCTGGTGTTGCTACCCGAAGCAGTAAATGAAGCGGCCGTGAATGCGGCTGAGCGTGTGCGTGATGCTTTTGAATGTGCGCCCTTTGCCGTGAAGAGATTGGGCAGAAAGAAGGTGACCCTATCGATCGGCGTGGTCACTTACCCAAGTAGTGCAGAAACACTGATCGCACTGCTCGAGCACGCCGGCAAAGCGCTTAAACGCGCGAAACAGGTTGGCCGAAATCAAGTTGTAGCATTATAGCATAGTGCAATAAGTGATCAAAAATAATCGAAAGGAGGGATTGATGAGAAAGGTTTTCACTTTGAGTATGTTGCTTACTCTGATGCTGCTATTTTGCGGTGGCCCTCAAGAAAGCCCCAAGGCAGAAACCGAGAAACCCGAAACAAAGGATGAAAGCAATCTATACTATGGTACTTTGGGTGAGTCAGAACTGCAGAGTCTTATAAAGGCGATCCCCGTATTCAATGCAGAAGTCGAGAAGCTTGATATGGAGTTAGAATCAGCCGAGGGTCCACAAGAATTAGCCGCGATGCTGGGGCAATACTCTACTCTGAACAAGCGACTGCCTGAACTCGACGCAAAACTCAGGAATGCAGGCATGTCCTGGGAGGAGTTCTGGCCAGCTTTAGGTAAGACCTATATGGCCGTAGGTGCAGTGATGATGGATTCGCTAACGATCGCGATGAAGAAAGAGATGCAGGGTGTACAGGAAGATATGCTTAAGGAAATGATGAAGAATATGGAAGAGGCTAATGAGGTATACAAGCAAGTTCCTCAAGGCAACAGAGATCTGGTTAGAAAGTATATAAAAGAGCTCAGCGCAGTAATGGATTAATACCCTATTCATGAGGATCTTTCTGGGGCACGACGGCGAAAACCGCCGTGTCCCATTTGTATCAGCATAACACTGTCCGACGCAGGCACCATCTGGTATGAACAAGAATATAATAGAACGTTTCATTGACAGAGTCGAGAGCCATTCCCTTGGACTGGCTGGCTTTTGCGTTATTTGTTGGGTTTTCCTGCGGATTTTTCTTGAGGGGATATTCGAATCCTATCACTACATTGGTTTTTCACCATTTTCATATAAGATGCTTCTGACCTATTTCGTACATTTCCCGCTATTCTATTTCTGTCTATTTCTTCTTTTGGTGATTATCATATCCGGGCTAATCAATGAACCTGTCAGAAATGTGACCAAGACTGCCAGCATCGGGCTCGTGATAATAGTATTTGTGCCACTAGTTGACCATTTTGTCGGTGGCGGATACGCGATCACCTATCCGCTCCGTTTGGAACCTTATCTTGTGAATTTCCTGAATCCTTTTGTTTCACTTGTCGACATCGGTGTGTCACCCGGACAGCGTGCTGCCGTGTTTTTGATATCTTTTCTGATCGGTATTTACGCTTTTTCGAAGACGAGAAGACCAATACGTTCCATCTTCATGTTCCTGATTAGTCTCGCGGTGATCATCCTATTCGGAGGGCTCACGACGCTACTGGCTGTCAACCACCCTGAATCTGTCTATGTCCCAGGCGGCATTCTCTATACAGATACTCAGAAATACTGTGCGTTGTACATGGTGCTTTTCTCAATACTTGCTTTTGTTTATTTGTTTTTGCTTAACGGAAAGTCTGCGAGAGCGTTACTCTCAACCTTACGGTTGGAGCGTGTTTCTTTCTATGGTGGAATGGCGGTCTTCGGGTTTGCGGTCTCTCTGCTACAGCGAGGTGTAGTACTAGAGGCAGGCATATTCAACTATGCCGGTATCTTGACGATATTTCTGAGCCTCGCTTTTGGATTTTGGAGCCTCCAGGTATGCAATGATCTCTTCGATGCAGATATCGACCGCACAGTTGGCAAGAAGAATCTTGTTCTGAGCGGTATCACGGGTGAGTACTATTATTCATTCCTTGTTTTTTTGTTTGCATGTGCCCTGTGCTGTGCTCTGATCATAAACTTCCAGGCTTTTCTTATCCTCCTTGCATATCTTGTGCTGGGGATCGTATATTCCATGCCTCCGGTACGGTTAAAAAGAATTCCTGTAGTTTCCACTTTTGTGATCGCTGTTGCCGTTTGCTTATGCATTGGCCTGGGTTTCTCTGTATACTATGGTGGTCGCGCATTCGCCGGGATCCCCGGCAGGGTGTTGATCCCGACCCTGGTCGGTGTAACACTTGGCTTTATTGCCAAAGATATTGGTCATGTGGAAGGTGACAGGTCTCAGGGAGTGATCACAGTACCCGTTCTGCTTTATGACCGCGTACGTTTGCCGGGTAGGATTCCTGTCGCTATGTTGGTTAGCTCCAGCTATTTGGTCTATGCCTTATTCATTCCGCAATCTTTTCCGGGTGCGCTTCTTTGTGCATCAATTACGTTCCTGTATACTATTGCTGTTAAGAAGACCAGTGAAGTATTCTATTTCTTAATGCTCTATGTTTTTGGTGGCTATCTGCTCTATGTGCTGTTAAGCGTATTGCCTTTTTGAGTTGACCGTGCGGAGAATTGTTTCCGTCAGACCTTATTGACCAGCGTTAAGCACGGGATAAAATATTGTGCTTGAGAGGAGATGTGATGAAAAAGATTGGGTCGATAGTAATCGTCTTTTCGTTGCTTTGCGCGGTGATGTATGCCCTTGAATATATAGAGTTCTCTAATGGTCTCCAGAATCCACAGCTTGAAGCAGGGCGGACCGAGGTTGAATTCGTGGATATAAATGCAGACGGCAATATTGACATCATATCCATTGGAGATCATGGGTCACCGTATGTCAATACCCAGGAACACGGTATAATGGTCTGGTTTGGCGATGGTGCGGGTAATTGGGACGTATATCAAAACGGTAATTTTGGCTATGGTGGTATTGCGGCTGGTGACCTGAACAATGACGGGTACCTGGATGTAGGCTACGGAATGCATCACAACTATTCGGGTAACGATCTGGGTGATTCGATCCTCGAAGCTGCACTGGGAGATGGGACCGGTCAGAACTGGCTGCCGTGGGATGACGGCATCTCGACCGGCAATCCAAATCAGTGGGGAATGTTCTGCACCGATTTTGCCGACGTGAACAACGATGGTTTCCTTGATCTCGGTGCTAATTCCTTTGGTGCCGGCGATGGTGTGCATATTTTTCTTAATAACGGCGACGGCACCTGGAACCAGTGCTTTGGATTCCTGGGCGGGAATTCAACAATGGATTTCTGCTTTGGGGATGTCAATGCCGACGGCAACGTGGATTTTGCGGTTGCGCATGAATACGGCACGGTTTATCTGGGTGACGGTGGCGGCGGTTTCACGGTTGCTGATGGGAACTTGCCTTCGGGAAGCTTACTCGGCCGGGAAGGTCCCTCACTCGGGGATGTCGATAATGACGGAGATCAGGATATTGCCTTCTGTAATTCTGACGGCGGGGTGGAAGTATGGGCATGGCAGGGTGATAACACGTGGGCAGATCTTTCTGGTTTGTTACCTGTTACTGGATCTTATGAAGTCACACAATTATGTGATATGAATATTGACGGGTTCATGGATATTATTGCTTTCGGTTCAGGAACAACGCGGGTATGGTTAGGCGATGGCACCGGGTACTGGACGGCAGATGCAATCTTGATAACTCCTGCACCCGGCGACTACGGAGCCTTCCGCATTGGCGGAGATGCCGATCACAACGGATACCCGGATATTGCGATTATCGCCGAAGAGGGTGATACATGGAGCGCGATAAATCATTTGAGATTCTTCAAAGAAACGTCGGCTGCGGATAGTCTCTTCGTGTTCCCTGTTTACCCGCGAGGGAGTGAAGTTTTCAGAACGGGCTCGGTGCGCTACATCCTGTGGACTTGCGGAGTTCCGGCCGGTCAAGTCGCTTACCTGAAGCTTGAACTATCCACTTCCGGGCTGTACGGTCCCTGGATAATGATCGCGGACAGCGTGCCTGACAACGGTCGCTATCAGTTCTCAGTCCCCGAGGGTGTTAATTCCACCAGTTGCTACATTCGTTATACTGCGGTTGCATCGATCGACACATTCACCTGCACGACCGCAGCGTCGTTTACCATTTCCGACGGAACGGGAGCGGATTCAGGTGATCTCTACCCAAAAGATACTGGATCTAGGATCTCGGTCACACCATCGGTCAGCAACACACGCTTCTCTGTGCGCATTTCGACATCAGGCCAAGGTGTCAAACGCGTCGTTGTATATGACCGCGGCGGGAATTCAATCCGCGAGCTGCTCGTGGTGAACGGTTCCGGCCAATTTGTAGTACCATGGGACCGAAAAGACGAAAATGGACAATTCGTAGCGGCGGGTACTTACTTTGTCAAGATAGTTGGTGGTGAGAGTAGTCTGACGGCTAAACTTGTTGTGGTTGATTGATCAAGTAGTAGTATACTTCTTTATTATTTCATTCAGCTCTTCTTCCCGTTCGACAAGTACCCTCCGTGACTTGCTTCCCTGGAACGGTTCGACGATGCCTGCAGCCTCGAGCTGATCGACAATACGTCCGGCCCGTGCATAACCGAGATTCAACCTTCGCTGAAGCAGCGATACAGACGCGACCTGGTGTCTGAAGACGAGGCGCGCCGCTTCTTCAAATAGCGTATCGACGGTCATATCTGTTTCTATTTCCTCGACAACTTCTTCGATTTCGGTTTCCGGCAGCTTGGGGTAATACCCCGCATCTATGATCTCGTCGATTTTCTCAACGGCGAGGATATTTGAAAGTGCCCGGCGTTTTTCATCGAATGCTACATCGTTTGTGTTAGTGAATATTGTCCAGAGATCTTCATCGACGATCGCCTCCACAATTTCTTCGAGGTCGCCTTCGACATCGCTCAGTAGTTCACGCAGATACATGCGGGCAATTAGTTGACCGATGCCGCTGACCTCGTCGGCGGCGATGTAGGCGCCATGCAGCCTCACTGGTGTTCCCTTCCCCGGCGGCAAGAAGAGCATGTCCCCGCGCCCCAGGAGCGATTCCGCTCCGTTCATATCAAGGATCGTGCGTGAATCGGTTTTCGACGCTACCTGGAACGCTATGCGGCATGGAAAGTTTGCCTTGATCAGGCCGGTAATGACATCAACCGACGGTCTTTGCGTTGCCAAAACAAGATGGATACCCACGGCTCTCGACATCTGGGCAAGGCGCGTGATGTTCTCTTCGATTTCACTCGGTGCGGTAAGCATAAGGTCGGCGAGTTCGTCAACCACCACGACGATGTAGGGTTTATTCTTGCCTCCCTTTTTCCTCATTTTTTCATTGTAGCCATCTATGTCGCGTACTCCTTCACGGGCAAAATGGCGGTAGCGCATCTCCATGACCGCGACCAACTTCTCCAATTCCCCGACCGCTTCCTTCGGCTCTGTTATTGCTCGGCGCAGTAAGTGTGGTATAGCATTGTACATTGGCAGTTCCAGCCGCTTCGGGTCGATCATCAGGAACCTTACATCCTCGGGGTTCGAATGATACAGGATGCTGGCGATCAGCGTATTGATGCAGACACTCTTTCCGGAACCAGTTGTCCCGGCGACCAGCATATGCGGCATGACCGCAATGTCCTCACACACGGGCTGGCCTGTAATATCTTCGCCGAGAACAATGGCCAAAGGTGATGGATGGTTTTCGAAATCGTCAGTCACCAGACCGTTCTTCAGGTAGACCAGGCTTCTCTCTTTGTTCGGGACTTCGATTCCAACCGCGGATTTCCCCGGGATCGGCGCAACGACCCGGATCCTGGTAGCCTTCAGAGCGAGTGCCAGGTCATTGTCGAGGTTTGCGATACGGTTTACTTTGATACCGGGATCGGGTTGGAATTCAAATCTCGAGATTACAGGACCTGATTCTACTGCGACAACCTCGCCGGTAACGTCGAACTCGGCGAGGCGTCTTTTGAGGATATCCGACTCTTTCTGTAGCTGTGCTGTGTCCACACCGTATTTTTGTGTCGGAACTTGTAGTATCTTCAGGAATTCCTCTTTAAAATCGATCTGCGGCGGGGGTTTTGCTCCAGCTTTAGCTTCCGGCGCCTGTTCTGGCTTTGGTTCTGGTTCCTTCTTTTTCTTCTTCTTAGGTGGCTTGGTGATCTCCTCCGCCGGCTGGATAATTTTTATCTTTGGAAAGACCTTCTCCTTGACCAGCATCAATACGACTACCACGATGCTGAAGCCTAAGATGATATATGTTCCCACCTGACCGAAATAGCTGGCCAGAAAATTACTGATAAGATACCCGAGAATGCCGCCGCTGCGCATGCCGTTGACACTCGTGTTGAGGAACATGGCCAGAAGTGTGTCTGCAATGAAACCGACAGGGATGAAAAACAGCAGCCGGGTGCCGATCTGCTTCTTGACGTCTGAGATCAGAACATAACCGGCGTAGCCGAACAAGGCGGGGATGATAAATATATATAATCCGATGAGCCAGAACAATCCATAAGACGAATAATGACCAAAAAGCCCGCACCAGTTCTTGTATCGTTCACTCGGATACATGAGGAAAGACACCTGCGCAAGAATGAAGAGAATCGACAGGAGTACGAGAATGATGCCGGAAAGTTTCCTTTTCTTCGCTGAATCCAATTCGCGTGCAATGAAAACTAGTATGCCGATTGCTGCGACGAGCAAGACCAGCGATATGATTGTGCCAAAACCGCCCACATCGAATTCTATTGATAAATCATATTTTGTCAATGATTGTTCATAATAAGACTGTGCCAGAACATGGGAAATCGTGCGATTGAATATCTTGATTTTTTTGTTTTTGTATGTATTATTTATGAATGGCGATTGTATATTTGATGGAACTGCAGAAAAAGTACAACGAGGATGTGCTCAAGGTATTTGACCGTCTCGTGGACACCGCAGAAGGCATGAAGGTGGTTCAAAAGAAATCACCAACCGCTGTGAAACTACACGTTGGTGAATCCGGCAATGTCAACTATGTCAATCCGAGGTATGTGAATCGGCTGGCCGATCTGATCGGTGAAGCTGGGGGCAAGACTTTCCTTACCGATACGACAACGCTTTACGCAGGGCGCCGGTTTAGGGCTGATCTGCATATCGTCCTCGCCCGTGAGCATGGATTTGATTTTGCGCCGATGATCATTGCCGACGGTCTTTATGGGGATGAATATGTCGATATCGATGGTGCAAAGATCGCCAGCCTGTTCGGACATATCGATTCTATGTTCTGTGTTTCACATTTTAAGGGTCATCTCAATTGTGGTTTTGGCGGAGCTCTGAAGAATCTCGGTATGGGTTGTAGTGCAAAGGGTGGCAAATTGGAAATGCACTCGAAGTCGAAACCCTACATCGATGACGCGCGTTGTACGCAGTGCTTGACCTGCTTCGACTACTGTATACACGATGCCATTCTCAACGAAAACGACAAGGTAAAGGTCGATAAAAAGGCCTGCACGGGATGCGCGGGCTGCATGTCGGTCTGCCCGGAAGGAGCGATCCGGTTCTCCTGGGATGCAGTATCATCAGACATTCAGGAGGGTATTGCGAGATACGCGGCAAGTGCCGTCAAAGACAAAAAGATATTTTATCTGAATTTCTTGATGAATGTTTCACCGAATTGTGATTGCTTCCACACCAGCGAACCGATGATTTCGTCGGATGTTGGCATTCTTGCGTCTTACGACCCGGTCAGTATTGATCAAGCATGTTACGATCTTGTTAAGGATGCCATCGATAAACTTCACCCTGAACTTGATCCCAGTGAACAATTACATTTTGCAGAGCAATTCGGTGCCGGAGAAAGAAAGTATGAAATCAAAAGTATCTGATCTGAGACACAAAATTAAGCGTCTCGAAACGCTGATCGATACCTCGATGGTCTTTTCTGGTATTCTTGATATCGACGATCTGCTTGACACGGTCATGCAGAAGGCGGAAGAGGTCATGGAAGCGGAGGCCTCATCGGTTTTCCGGATCGATGAAAAGCGCAGGGATCTGTATTTCATTACTGCCCGCGGTGAAAAAGGTAAGGAAGCAAAAGAAATCCGGGTGCCGATGGGCAAGGGTATTGTAGGTTGGGTGGCCGAACATGGCAAGCCGTTGCTCGTTCCCGATGTTCGAAAAGACCGCAGGTGGTTCCGCGGCGTGGATGAAAAGACCAAGTGGGTCACGCGCTCGATACTCGCTGTGCCTTTGATCGCGAAGGGCAAGGTGATAGGTGTCGCTGAAGTCCTGAACAAAAAAGGTGGCAGAAAATTCGACAAGGGAGATCTCGAACTCTTCGCAGCGCTTGGTAATCAGATCGCGATCGCCGTTGAGAACGCATCACTCTACGGTGATTTGGATAGACTCTTCCTTTCTTCGATCCGGGCGATCGTTGAAGCGGTCGACGCGAAGGATCCGTACACGCGTGGGCATTCGGGCAGGGTAGTTGAATATGCACTGCATATCGGACGCGCCGTCACCCGCAACAAAGATAGAATCAAGGAGATCGAGATATCCGCGATCTTGCATGATGTCGGCAAGATTGGCATACCGGATAAGATTCTGGGCAAGCCCGGCCGTTTGACCCGTCGCGAGCAGAATTATATGGAGCGCCATCCGGAATTCAGCGCGGCGATAGTCGAACCGATCGAGTTATTGAAGAAATTGATGAAAAATATCCTGCATCACCATGAACGAATAGATGGTGCTGGTTATCCGGATGGGCTAAGGGGGAGGAAGATACCTCTTGTAGCGCGCATCATATGTATCGCCGATGCTTTTGACGCTATGACCACGGACCGCCCCTATCGTAAACGCAAAAGTGCACGCACCGCGCTCCGCGAACTGAAACGGCATAGCGGCAGTCAGTTCGATACAAAGTTGGTGAATATCTTCATCAACGAGTTCAGGAAGAACAACCTGTCCTGATCTCAGTCGCCCTTTAATATCCTATCTGCGTACTTCTCAATACGGACTTTTCGTATTCTTGAAGGAGAATTGTTCTCTGCCGGAAGAAATCTCGTGTCCCGCCGGCGCGATTAGCGGTTACGACAACTCAAATCTCCCCAGATTGCCAGGTCCTTTCCATACCATGCTGCGCCGCACATTCGGATACACTTTCCACTGGTTGGATAAGGTGGTTTTTCCACTGCATGTAGTCCCCCGACAATGAATGGTGTAATGGTGAGTACAAACTGATCGACCAGATCGCTCCGGAGAAAGCTCGTAATGACACGCGCTCCTCCTTCGACCATTAGACTCGAGATCTCTTCGTTTCCGAGGAAATCGAGAAGGGCGGCCAGATCGATCTCGTCTTTATTTCTGGACCTCATGGGAATCACTCGTGCACCCTTTTGCTGCAATATCTTGCGTCGGGAAGTATTACACCTGGGCGAGGTTATGATCCAGGGCATCTTCTTGTTGCGCAGTGCTTTGGCTTTTTGCGGTATTCTCAATGTCCGGTCGAGGATAATGGGTTGCGGGTCAGAACCCTTGATCATTCGTACGTTGAGCCGCGGGTCATCAGACAGGATAGTTCCGATGCCAACCAGAATGGCATCGTGGGTAGCCCTGAGTCTATGGCACAGCCGTAATGATTCCCTCCCGCTGAGAGAGAGCCGTGCCCCCCGGTGGGCGGCAATGCTCCCGTCTAGGCTTTGCGCATAACTGATCGTTACCAATGGGCGCCCGGTTCGCTTTCTATGTCGTCTTGCTCCGGTGCACAGTGCTTCAATTTTCAATTTGCACCTGCCGGTAAAACCGGATGTCGTGCGATGCAGCCCGCACTGCTTTGAGAGCACTTTTTTCTTTGTCTTTTATCTCCAGCATGATGTCGAAATCATACGGGTGTGTTATCTTGAGGAATCTTTTGAATTTCCCTGTATTGATTCTTTCTGCATGTGCACCTTTCACTGCTCCCTTTTTCTGCTGGCTGTAGTCTATCATTGGAATGCCGTCGAATGATCTCCATGTGCGGCTTGACTCTTCAAGACATTCTGCAGTACCTTCTCCTTCATTATTCATTTCATGATGATATGCGTCGAATAGAACCGGAACATCTGTTTCTTTGTTTATTTTCAGACAATCTGCGAGTTTGTAGTTGTGTTCATCATTCTCGATGACAAGTCTCTTGCGTACTCTCGTGCTTAACTTTCCATAGCGCAGCACGAATCTCTTCATGCTTTTGTCTTTCTCTTTGTATACGCCCCCAACGTGGATTTGTATTTTGGCGGTTGAATTGAGGTCCATCAGGTCGAGGACGTCGGCATGATATTCCAGTTCTGCAATACTGCGCGTGAATATCCGGGGGTCAATCGAATTTATCAGCGTGAATTGGTCCGGATGCATGGATATGCGCAGATCATTTTTCCTTATGATATCGCCAATCTTCAGAAACTCTTTCTTGAAGAATTTTTGCCATCTGCATCTATTGACCGGGTGCGATGCGAACGGCACGAGGTCAGAGGTGATCCTGAAGAAATACAATTCCTCCCGGATGTTGTATTCGATGATCTCAAGAAGGCATTGCAGATTCCGGCGGACGGTTTCAATGAGCCTGGCCTCGGAGTAGTTTCTGATGCGGAACGTTCGGGCTGACTTGCATTTCAAAGATCGGTTTATGCATGGGTAACCGATTTTCATTTCGAAGATTAGTAATCCCTTCCTTTTCCGGAATCGCTGATATCAAGCAATTCCTGCGGGTATGGCCGGAAGAACGTCTGGTCCATCAGATATTTCTCGCCGAATCGGACTCCCCAGGCCATCAATACATCCAGATCGCTGCTCAAAGGAGTCTTGCCCTTGCGGTATTTATCCATGAGGTCGATGAAGAACGCTTTTTCCTCCTTGTTGAGTTTGTCCGAAAAGTATCCCAAAGCATGCATCAATACGTTTATGTATGACGTGTACCGTGCAGGTTTTGCCAGTGCACTATAAAGGTGGTCCTGGTAATCCTGGAATACCTGACTGGAGGGTTTTCTCTCATGGTTGGCAACGATTCTGCCCATTATTCTGAATTCTTTTTGATTGTAAGCCATCAGCAGGAATTTATTTTCAGCTTGGAATTGAACGATGTCTTTCATCTTTTGAGTTTTTCTGATCATGCGGAACCTGGTTATCGTGAACAACCGTCTCAAGAAATGCTCGCGTATTGTAAAGTTGCGAATACGGCCTTCATCTTCGACCGGTAAGATGGGGAATTTTTTCAATACGGCCGTAGCGAAAAAACCACTGCCCTTTCTGAGCGCCGCGCTTTTTTCCATGCTCGGGTATATCTTTACTTCTTTTACGCCACATGACGGTGAGCGTGATTTGAGAATGAACCCGTCAACATCTGTCAACGCATCCAGATATTTGCTGCAGAACCCCGTTATCTTATCGGTATGGTCCTTTCCCGTTGCGGGTTGCATCATTCGTAATTCAGTATTCAACAGCACCACGCGCACGGGGTCCCGTGGGACGCCGAGCTTTATCTCGACTTCCGGACAGACCGCGATGTAATCAACGTATTTTGCCAGGCGATCGACGAATTGATCTTGTATCGTCAACCCGTTCCAGCGGCAGCGCGCAAAGCCAAGGCATTTGCTGACAACGACGCGCGGCTTGGCAAATGTATCCACCAGGAGCCTTGTCTGATTATCTATTTAGGTGGAACAGGGCAAAGTTCAGGATGGCTGCAAAGGTAACCCAAACGATATATGGGATGAGTAGCATGCTCGCAAGTTCCGAGACCTTGCGGAACTTCAGGATTGTAGCAAAGATCGCAATCCAGAGTGCGATGATAACGATGAGCCCGGCGATGGGGGACTTCAGACCGAAAAATGCTATTGACCAGAAAACATTCAGAACTAGTTGTGCCCCAAACGCGACGAGCGCTGGTTTTGCATGGATGCTGTCGTTTCGCTCGCGCCAGACCAGGAACAGGGAAACACCCATGATGATGAATAACGTTATCCATACAGGTGAAAACAACCAGTTCGGCGGAGTGAAAGAAGGTTTATTGAGTGAGGCGTACCATGTTGGTATGTTAGCTGTTGTAAAGATGGAGCCGATGAAACCGGCAAGCTGGCAGATCGCAATGCTGAGTATCAACCGCCAAATATCCGGCAGACGGAATTTTTTCATTTCTTATCCTTGGAAAGTTATTATCACGATTCTGTGTACCCCCTGACAGATTCGTTATTGACTCGTAATTATATTGAGTCGAGCGTATTTGTCAATATGAACGAGGGTATTTGTGCCGTGGTTCTATCCGCTGATATTGACATATTTTAAATACTGAATAGACTATTTTATATGTTTCTTACTGACGCTGACGGTTACTGTCCACAATTACCTGCCATCCTCGCATCACGGACCATTTTTCAAATGCAGCAGGGTTCCGTGGGCGTACGACTATGAAAATCGATATCGGCATATATTACGGACCGATCGACCTGCTGGTTTATCTGGTCCGCAAGAAGGAAGTGGATATTTTTGACATTCCGATCGCTCAGATTGCCGAAGAGTACCTGGACTACATACGGAAGATCGAGCGTAGTGAATTTGAAGACGTCGCCGATTTTCTTCTGATGGCCGCGATCCTTATTAGGCTTAAGGTGCGTTCACTTCTTCCCCGGACACCGGAGGATGAGGATGCCGGACAGCCGGTCTCCCTCATGCAGATCGTTGAGGAATTCAAGAAGTACAAGGAGATAGCGAAGGCTTTCAGCATAATGGAGGCCGAGACCAGCAGGCAATTCCCGCGAATCGGCAAGGAAGAACCGCCGCTCGAGGAGGGCGATGTAATGAGTCTAATCCTTGCTCTTCGTGGTCTCAAACCGGTGGAGGATAAGAGTATTGTTGTGAAACGTCAGCAGGTGCCGATCGAAGAAATTGTGGAGGAGATCAAGAACATCCTGAAAGAGAAAGAAAAGCTGAATTTCCTGGAGTTTCTGAAAGAGAAGAACGATGTTGCGGTGGCAGTTGCCTATTTCTTTGGCATGCTGGAGATCGTCAAAATAGGATATGCACGAGCTGAACAGCATTCTTTGTTCGGAGACATATTTCTATACGCCGGCGATCGCGCTTAATCATTTCAGGGGAGGGGATGAAGAAGAAATATACGCTGCTGTTACTTGATTGCGGAAAAGTCATCAAGCAGATACCTCTCGGCACCGATGATGTTCTGATCGGGCGCGCCGAGGATACCGATCTTGCATTGACCAGTAATGAAGTATCGCGGCACCATGCGACCGTCAGATTTATAAATGAGCAGTATATCATCGAGGACCTGTCCAGCACGAATGGAACCTATGTCAATTCAGACAAGATAGAAAAGCATGCCCTCAGCCATGGCGATGAGATATCCATTGGTGAACATTCGATAATCTTCGATGACGGATCCTACGGTCTATCGTGTGTTGAAGAAACCGGGATCGCGCGTCGTGGCGAGGAGACTTCGATAATATCGAGTAAATTCAATTCTCTCGAAAGTAAGATTGATGACAAGTCACTTAGAAAGGAATTCAGGGATATCGAGAAATTTGTCCGTAAAAGCAGAAAGCGTTTGGCTACTCTTGCGCATGCCGACAAACTAACCGGACTCTACAACCGGCAATATTTTGACAAGGCCGCACCGCAGGAATTCCAGAAGGCGAAATCAGCCAACGTGTATTATTCGGTCTTGTTTGTTGATCTCGATCACTTCAAAGAGGTCAACGATACGCACGGACACAGGGTCGGGGATGAAGTGTTGAGGGCGGTTGCCTGGCTGATTCAGAGGGCATGCCGGAAGACCGATCTTGTTGCGCGTTATGGTGGGGAAGAGATCGTTATCGTGTTGCCCAAGACGCGGTCTTCGGATGCTGTCAAAATCGCGGAGGAAGTCAGGGTCATTATCGAAAAGCAGACAAAGAAGATTCTGGACATACCAATTACTGTTAGCATTGGGGTCGCCACGTATCCGGATGACGGCGCAGCGCTGAACTCTATTCTGGAGAAGGCCGACAAGGCCCTCTACGAGGCAAAAAGGAACGGGCGGAATATCGTCTGCAAGTATCATGAATAAAGAGATCAAGTACGTAGGCAATTACAGGATACTCGACATAATCGGCAAGGGTGGTATGGCAAGGGTGTATACGGCGATACAGGTGCCGTTGGACCGTGTTGTGGTAGTGAAGGAAATGAGCAAATCCTCGGGTGCCGAATACCGCAAGCGCTTTAAGAATGAATCTTTGATCACGGCTGCTCTTGAGCATCCCAACATTGTTACCGTATATGATTATTTCAGCATCGGCCAGACGAGCTATCTTGTGATGCAGTACGTCGATGGATTGGGTCTTTCAGAAATAATCGAGAGCGAGGCACCGCTTCATCCTTTGGTGGCGGCGACGATCTGCCGTGAGATATGTCTGGCGGTGGATTATGCGCACAAAAATAATGTCATACACAGAGATATAAAACCGACCAATGTGTTGATATCAAAAGACGGGAAGTTGAAGGTGACCGATTTTGGTGTAGCAAAGGACGAAACAGCGCGTGATCTCACGTCGGTCGGTACTCTGATCGGCACGCCGTGCTACATGTCGCCGGAACAGGCAATGGGCAAGAAACTCACCGCGCAGACAGACGTTTTTTCTCTGGGGATTGTATTGTACGAATTGGTTACAGGGAAGAAACCCTTCTGGGGCGAGACCGCGGAAGAGATCACGGCAAAGATACAGCGTGGCAAATATCGCTCACCATTATTTCTTGATCCGCATCACAGCTTCGGCCTGTCGCGTATCGTGAACAGGGCGATGAAGAAGAATCTCAACCGCCGTTACGAGAGCGTAGCACAGATGATACACGATCTTGAAAGATTCGCAGGGTGGCAGAATATCGCGCGCAGCCATAATGTCATGGGTCAACTGGTCAGCAGAGTTGAATTAAGAAAACAGACGACAACGGTCATCAGGAAGAACAAGAAGAAGAAGCAGAAAAAAAAGCGCGGCAGCAAGAGCACTCTTTTCTGGCTCTATTTTCTTCTGATCTTTGTTGTCGGTACGTTCGTTTACGTTCTCTTCCAGATGCTCCTTAACAAATGACGACGTTTAACTGATAAATTCGAATTTTGAAATTTCTTCTGAATGGGATTAACGATATCAGCGAAAATAGCGAAATTAACGACAATAGCGGGAATAACGATACTAACGGGATCAACGTTTTTGTTAAATCAAGCGTAGCGCTGCGCAGATGAAATTTATCTATTCTCCTAATTACCATGCTGACATTGGGTCTCACGTATTCCCGACTGAGAAGTACGACCTTATCTACAAACAATTACAAACCGAAGGTTTGATAAAAGAGGGGGATATGCTGTCTCCCGAACGTCCTAGCAATGAACAATTGCTCCGTGTTGTCAGTCGGGAATATCTGGATGATCTGGTCAACTACCGTTTGACCGCACGCACATACCCGTCAGAAATGCCGGTTAAAAAAGACATTATTGATGCACAGCTTCTTTGCTGCGGCGGTTCGCACCTGGCTGCGCGGTCAGCTATTGAACATGGTGCGTGCTATCATATTGGCGGTGGTTTTCACCACGCGTTTGCTGACCATGCGGAGGGCTTTTGTTATCTAAATGACGTGGTTTTCAGTGCAGTCATGATGCTCGAACAGGGTGTTGAGAAGGTTGCTGTTATCGACTGTGACCTGCACCAGGGCAATGGTACTGCAAAGTTCTTTGAGAACGAAAAACGTGTCTTCACTTTTTCGATGCACCAGGAACATCTCTATCCTGCAAAACAGAAATCGGATCTGGATATCGGATTGCGCAACGGCGTAGACGATGAAGAGTATCTCGAACTCCTGACAGGCGCTCTGGAAAAGATCTTCGGCGGATTCCGGCCTGGTTTTGTTATTTATCTTGCCGGTGCAGATCCCTACATTTTTGACCAACTCGGCAGTCTCAGGTTGACAGTCGATGGTCTGAGAAAAAGAGATGAATTCGTTATGAGTAAGGTCAATGAAAGTAATATACCGGTAATTGCCGTGCTCGGTGGCGGTTACGCAGAGAACGTGGCAGATACGGTCGAGATCCACTGCAACACCGCACGCGTGATGACGGAACTACTCAAAGAACGTTAGGTGCGCTACTATCGTTATTATCGCTATATTCGCTAGTACTTTCGTCACGGACACTCCGCAGTAGGAGTTGAATGTTCTGCGACGTGAAGGGAGGGAGTATGATGTCGATCTTGTTCTGTGTCGTAATGGGAAGTAGTGATATGATCAAGTTGCCAGATCCTGAATTCACTGGGCGTTCAATTGAAGAATGCATTGAGCTGCGAAGGTCGGTGAGAAGTTACCAGGACAAAGCGTTGACGCTACAGCAGATATCCAATATCTTGTGGTCTGCGCAAGGGCTGACCGAAGACAAGTATGGATTCCGTGCCGTGCCTTCAGCGGGTGCTACATACCCGTTGGTAGTGTTCATTGCCAACAAGGATGGGTTATTCCGCTACATCCCTGAATCTCATGCGTTGAAGCATGAAATAAAGAGAGACATTCGTAAGGACATCGCGAATGCTGCGCTCGGTCAGGGTTTCATAAACGATGCCGGGGTTGTTGTCATCATTACAGCCATTTACGAACGTACTACACAACGTTATGGCGAACGTGGGGTGCGCTATGTACATATCGAAGCGGGTCACTGTGCCCAGAATATCCACCTTGAGGCAGTTGCGCTTGGTTTGGGTTCAGTTCCGGTCGGAGCATTCAACGATGAGAAGTTGAGCAAGTTGCTCAAACTCGAGCGCGAGAAACCTTTGTACGTCATACCGGTTGGCCACACACGTTAAGACGAGACTGAAAAACAAATCCTAAATTTTTGTTTCTAAATACTAATGTCAGAAGAGTCAGGGCAAGACGACATCATGTTCTCGACTTCGCTCGCCTGTTCCGAGCGTAGTGAGGGGAACAGTAGGGGAGATTTATTCTTCGAGCAAGCGCAGCGCGTCGAGAAGTGTATTTGTTCCCCCTCTCGTGAGCGATATTACCGAGCCTAACGGTATTAACGATGATAACTGCCGCCAATTATCTCGAAATTTCGTGTTCGTCGTCCTTGACACCCCATCTCTATTCCCATATAATGCATCTAACAATTGAACTTTTTTGATACAGGGGGCAACGTGAAATACATTGCAGGTCTTATTTTGTTTTTCTGTCTGGCCAGTGCCAGTGATCTCGATCTGGTCAAGATCGATGCGGTGAACAGGACCGACATCAAGGCGCTCGACAGGAATGGTGTGATCATAAATCAGGTTCATCCCGACCATATCGTCGCCGAGATCTCCAAAGACATGTATCAAATGGTGAGATCGAGGGGATTCAATATTGAAGTGATACAGGAAAATATCACTGAAATATACCGGCAGAACAGTATGATGAAATCTTCGCGCAGCCAGTATCTCACATACCAGACATATGTGGATTCGATGATAACGATGGCTACGAATTACCCCGCTATTTGCCATCTGGACACGTTGGGTTACAGCCATCAGAACCGGCTCCTGCTGATAATGAAGATATCCGACAACGTCGAGACCGACGAGATCGAACCAGAGGTACACTTCGAGGCAAATATCCACGGTGATGAAAAGATAGGATGGGCAGTTAGCTTCTGGATGATACGGTACCTTCTCGAGAACTATCCAACCGACACACTTGTCCAGCGCCTGGTCGACACGCGCGAGATATGGATCGCGCCTCTGGTAAATCCCGATGGTTTTGCCAACAACAGTCGCTACAACGGTCGCAGTGTAGATCTGAACCGAAATTGGGGCTGGATGTGGGGCAATGAGTATTCCTGTGGTACGGATTTCATGAGTGAAAATGAGGCACGGAGATTCGTCGAGCATTTCTGGCGCCATTCTTTCGTAACGTATGTTTCCTTTCATGCGGGGACGTTGTACATTTCCGAACCCTGGTCATATACGACATATACACAACCACCCGAGCAAAACCTGCTGCATCATTTGTCACAGGGCTATGCGTATTTCACAGGCTATCCTTATGGACAGGGTTCGATCGGTATGTATGAGATAAATGGATGCACCAAAGACTATGATTACGGGTGCGGGGGAGAGATGGGCTGGTCGATCGAAGTATGCTACTACAAAACACCATCGCCCGATTCTATAGACCCGATCTTCGACCGTGACCGGCCAGCAATGCTCCGTCTCATGCACAGGGCTGGTCAGGGTATACATGGTTATGTTTACGATTCACTCAGTATTGAGCCGACCAAGCTGCGTTCTTTGATATATGTTAATCCCGCTCACTGGCCCAGCTATTCAAGGAGTGCCAACGGGGACTTCCATCGTTTTTACTTACCCGGAACCTACAGTGTTACGGCGCTCAGTCCGGGCTATGAGCCGAAGACCATTGACAGTGTTGTCGTGCCTTCGAATACGCCCGACTCGTCGGTATATATAGAGTTCGGTCTTATCCCAAATCCGGAGTTGCCTATCTATGCGACAGGGGTTATTGGCACACGTTATGTCTCTACATATAGTAACCAGACCTACCCGGTGCAGGCAATAGGGCCTCATGACGGTCAGGCCTTTCAGGTGGATGCTACCAAATGGATCGTTTTGGGCTTTGATTATCCTATTCATGATTATCCTGGCAATGATCTTATGGTTTACCGTTCAAGCGGTTCTGGCAGCGCAACGGTCAGAGTTAGTAATGATTGGTTCGGTTCATGGCAGACCCTGGGCACGGCAAACGATACAGTTACCGAGTTCGACATCAGCAGTACCAGCCTCGATTCAGCCCGCTACGTGCGAATAGAGGCATCCAGCACGTTCATGCTCGATGCGGTTGAGGCATTGCAGGTGCCGACCGGCGTTACCAAGGGTGATGACATTACTGTAGCACAAAGAACCTTGTTTGAGATCACGCCGACCGTGCTACGAAAAGGTGATCTGCTCCAGGTAAATAATGCTCGACAAACTCCGGTGCAGGTCAGGCTGTTCAATCTGCTCGGGCAGGCATTGAGAGAGGATGTAGTGGAGCCGGGGGTGACACAGTGGTCTTTAGCCGGTTTGCCGGCGGGGATTTATTTCCTCGTTGGACCGGAGATCCATTCTGCGCGGCGCATAGTACTGGTTGATTGACCGCATTCCAGGCGTAAAAAAGCAAGGTATGGGAGTGAAGTACGCATGAGAGAGGGTTTTATCCTTAAAAAGGATCTCGCTGCATTGCTGGTGATTGATATGCAACGGCACTTTTGCGAAAAAGCGAGCAGTTTTTTTGTTCCAGGTTCAGACCAGCTTGCATCACAATTGAAAGATCTTGTTGATGCTTTCAGCCGGCAGCAGCGTCCCGTAATCTTTACCCGTCATATCGATTCTGAAAATCCTGATAATCTGATGCTGCGCTGGTGGGCAGAGAAAATAAAAGAGGACGATCCCATGAGCCATGTCGTTGACATCCTCGATACGAGTATGGGTACGGTCGTAATAAAAAACCAGTATGATGGATTTCTGAATACCGATTTGGAGGAGATACTCAAGCAAAAAGGAGTACGGCAGGTAGTTGTATGCGGTGTCCTTACTAATCTCTGCTGTGAAACAACCGCCCGCAGCGCTTTCATGCGAGGCTTCGAGGTTTATTTTGTCAAGGATGGTACTGCCACCTTCAGCAGGGAAATGCACGAAGCGGCACTGTTGAATCTGTCATATGGATTCGCTACACTAACAACGCTCAAAGATGTGGTCAAAGTTCTGCAATAGCTTTTCTTGACAGACATAAGTTTTGACCATATAATTCCAAAGTGAATGCCGTGATAAATATTGAATCTATTCTAAAAACATCACAGGAACGCAAATGAAGATCCTTGTTACGGGTGTTGCCGGTTTTATTGGCTCGCACCTGGCCGAGAGGCTGCTCGGCACGGGGCATGAAGTCACCGGGGTGGACTGCTTCACTGATTACTATCCGCGGAAGATAAAGGAATCCAATCTGTCAGTGTTGCGCGACAGTAATAAGTTTGTTTTCCACGAGGATGATCTGTTGCGTATGGATCTGACGGCTTTACTGAAAAATGTTGACATAGTTTTTCACGAGGCAGCACAGGCAGGCGTGCGGGCGAGCTGGGGTTCGAGTTTCAGGATATATACGGAGAATAACGTGCGTGCTACGCAATGCCTCCTTGAAGCTGCCAAAGAAACAGAACTGAACAAGTTCATTTACGCATCGTCTTCCTCGATCTACGGTGACGCGGAATCTTACCCCACAGATGAGGATACAAAACCAATGCCGATATCGCCGTACGGCGTGACAAAACTTGCCGGTGAACACCTGTGCTATTTATACTACAAGAACTACGGTGTTCCGACCGCAAGTCTACGTTACTTTACGGTCTATGGACCAAGACAGCGTCCTGACATGGCTTTCAACAAATTCATCAGGGCGATACTCAGTGATGAAGAAATAACGATCTACGGCGATGGCGAGCAAACGAGGGATTTTACCTATATCGACGACATTATCGACGCCAACATCTCAGCCATGGATGCACAAGTCATCGGTCATGTGTTCAATATTGGCGGAGGGTCGAGGATCACGGTCAACGATACAATACGTATTCTCGAAAAAGTCACTGGCAAAAAGGCAAAGATCAAATATATCGAAAAACAGAAAGGCGACGTTCGGCATACCGGTGCGGATATTTCGAAGGCGGCAGAATTACTCGGCTATAAGCCTGCTTACGACCTGGAAAAGGGGATTGCCAACGAAGTCAACTGGCTGCTAAACACGAAACAATAACAGCGTTAATTTCGTTTAGTTCGTTATTACCGCTAACCCCGCTATTATCGTCATTCCGTTACCATCGTTAATTCTGTTGAAAGAAATCTTGTTCGAGTGGGGGAACAGTATACTTCTCAACGCGCTACGCTTGCTCGAAGAATAGACTCTCATTACTGTTCCCCTCACTACGCTCGGGACAGGCGAGCGCAGTCGAGAACATCCCCATTCTGCATTGACTGTTTTGGTAATTTGAATTTTGATATTCGAGTTTGTTTAGTATTTAGTGTTTAGAATTTCGTGCCTGCTTTCAGCCAACGGGTTTCGTTACCGTTCAACGTAACCGGACAAAGTTGCGAGTTACTTATTATTCAGTCCCAGCAGTTGCCCGAAGCTTTTCATGCAGAAAAATATTACATTTGAATGGTAGTCGAAGTTTATACGCGGAACAAGTAATTCCACCCAAAATCTATTCTGTTTTACGAAACTAAAAAGGTTCTCAACTTCCTGGTCACTGAGTCTTGCAGCGATCAATCTCAGATTTCTGCCGATATCGAGTTCGGAAACCAGGGCGCTGCGCCAGGTTATTTCATAGTCATTGAGGCTGAATCCATCCTTGAGGGTCTGTGCCAATTTTTCAGCCGCGATCTCGGAACACAATAAGCCGTAAAAAATACCGCCTCCGGTTGTGGTTTTAACCTGGCCTGCGGCCTCACCAACAGAGAGGATGTTACCGTTGACACTCTTCTTCACAGGGCCGAATGCGATGGGTTTAACCTGTATCTTATTCTCGTCAAAGCCGCGATTGATGCCAAGTCTATGCTCAATGAACTTCTTCAGCCATTTCTTGCCTCTTTGCGTAAGCAGCAGTCCGATCTTTGCCTGACCCTTCCGAAAAGGAACAAGCCAGCCAAAAGACCCGGGCGCAAAATCACGGCCGATGTGGATCTCGAGTTTAGAAGGAGAGTGAGGTACCGTCATCTCGACCTGCGAGCCGTAGAGATATTGTGGTGGCGTGGTGAGTCCTGCCTTTTCATGCAATCTGCAGTCAAAACCAGTGGCGATAACGATCGCCTTTGCCTGAAAGGTCTGACGGGTGCTTTTGACAGAATAAAAATAAGGAACGCCGGAGATATCCCTTACCTTTTCGTCGAGAAATACCTCAACGCCTCGTTTCTTTGCCTTCAGGAGTAATTTATTATCGAACAGATCGCGATCGACAACAAATGCAAAGAAATCCTCTTGCTCATATTCCAGTCTCTGCCCAAAAGGAGAAAAGAACGACACTGAGTTAATGCTTCTCAGCACCGTGTCGGATGGTAGGTCGTAACGCTCAAAGGCTTCTTTCCCGATCACTCCTGCACATATCGATCCGGCTCCTATTTTCTTCTTCTTATCTATCAGGCAAATGTTCAGTCCGCGGTCAGCCAACTGGTATGCGGTATGAGAACCAACAGGTCCAGCGCCAATCACTACTACATCAAATCTCCCCTTCATGCATTCATTATAGATATGAAACACAACAAGTCAACACAACGCGAATGAGAACCGGAGACCGGGAGACGCGGAGAACCTAAGAGGTTAAGAACCTGAAACGAAACGATAATAGCGGAATTAAGGAAATTAGCGGGAATAACGAACATTACGTCTTTCTGTTAAATTCGCATTTCGCCACGTATTCTGTCCAAATCTTTGATTTGGCTGCAGAATACAGTGTCCCGAGGATCAGTTTGTGAAGGGAATACGCAATTCGTAATATTAGTGTATTGTTATTCGTGTCCAGCATTTTCGTTGACTTCGTTAAATACGTAGCTATAATAGGCCATGAATAAATACGACGTCGTCGTGATCGGTGCTGGTCCAGGGGGTTATCCGTGCGCAATTCGTCTAGGTCAATTGAAGAAGAAGGTTTTGATCGTTGAGGAAAAATTGCTCGGCGGTTTGTGTCTGAACTGGGGTTGTATTCCGACAAAAGCACTGAGCTTTGCCGCGGAATTGGTTGATGATTTTGAAAAAGCAAAACGCATGGGTTTTGATCTGACGTTCAATGGTTATGACCTCGACAAGGTCCGCAACTGGAAAGAGTCAGTTGTAAAGAGACTGAGAACAGGCATTGAATATCTTTTCAAGGCGAACGGCGTCGAGTGGAAGAAAGGCAGGGCGCGAATAATTGATGAATACAAAGTTGAGATTGAAATGGAGACCGGCATAGAGACAGTCGAAGCCGGTAATATTGTTATTGCGACCGGAACCGAGGTCATATCATTACCCGGACTTGAATTCGACCACAAGCACGTCATTGATACTGATGACGCGCTCGATCTGAAGGAAATCCCCGAGAGATTGCTTGTGATCGGTGCTGGTGCTTCAGGTCTGGAGATGGCAACGATCTATTCACGCTTCGGCAGCGCGGTGACCGTTGTTGAGATAATGGATCAGGTGCTGCCTGGAATGGAAACCGAACTGTGTGAAGCCCTCCAGAAGATCATGAAAAAGTCAGGTATTGAGCTCTACCTTGGATCCCAGGTAACTGGATTCGAGTTGTTGGACAACAGGATTGAAGTATCGATCAAAACATCCGGTGATGTACGCGAGGCGATCTATGACAAAATACTTGTTTCGGTTGGACGCAGGCCATCTGTTTCTTCGTTTGAAAGAATGGGTATTGAGCTGGACAGTAAAGGATATGTGAAAACGGACGCCACATTCAAGACTAATTTGAGCAACATCTATGCGATCGGTGACATAGCGGGTCCGCCACTGCTGGCTCACAAAGCGACCAGACAGGGTATCATTGTTGCCGAGAACATCGCTGGGCTGAAAAAGACCCCGGGTAAATCCATTATCCCTTCTTGCGTTTTCACTATACCTCCCTTATCAGCTGCAGGTTTGACCGAAGCAGAGGCAATTGCAAACGGTCATAAGGTGAAGGTTGGCCGTTTTCCCTACCGTGCCCTGGGCAAAGCAATATCCATGGGCGAGACCGAGGGTCTTGTGAAGATAGTCGGCAGCGAGGAAGGTAAGTTGCTGGGCATTCATATTCTTGGTGCTGAATCTCCCAATCTGATTGGTGAAGCGGTCCTCGCTCTGGACCAGGGTCTAGACGTTGAGCATATTACCGGTTCAATCCACCCGCATCCAACTCTGACAGAAGCGCTGCAGGAAGCAGCTGAAAACTTCTTTAACAAAGCTATACATGTTGCCAATAAATAACCTATATTTGGAGAGTTCATATGCTAACTGAAGACATTACTTTAACTAACTTCATTATCTCAGTAAGCCTTATCGTCGGTGGTTTCATCGTCGGGGTTGTACTTGAAAAGGTCATCCTCGCCAGGCTGAGGAAATTCGCCAAACGCACAAGTTGGGAAGGTGATGAGATAACCATAAACTCAATAAAAGGTGCGGGGATCCTTTGGTTTGGGCTTGCCGGCATTTACGCTGCCTTCGCCAATCTGCCCCTGAAACCAGTCATTCAGACGGTAGTCAACAAATCGTTACTCATCGTTATTTTGATCTCGGCAACAGTGGTTCTTTCAAAGGTCGTCGTTGGCTTCATAAGCCTGCACAGTAAGAAAGCGACCGGTGGCTTACCTTCGGCATCTCTTTTCATAAACGTCTCCAGGGGTGTCGTCTTTTTGCTCGGCGCACTAATAATACTTCAGTCCGTGGGTGTGTCGATCACTCCATTGATTACTGCCCTGGGTGTGGGAGGTTTAGCAGTGGCTCTCGCTCTGCAGCCGACTCTATCCAATCTTTTTGCCGGGGTGCAGATCATCGTATCCAAACAGCTCGAACCGGGTGATTGGGTGGAGATAGATTCTGGAGCCAAGGGGTATGTCGTTGACGTCTCCTGGCGCAATACTACGATCCGGGAATTGCCGAACAATCTTATCATCGTTCCTAACTCGTTGCTGGCGAATAGTGTCATAACGAATTTCAGCCGGCCGCAGAAGCAAATGTCGGTAATAATCGAAGTAGGCGTTAGTTATGACAGCGATTTGGCAAAAGTCGAAAGGGTAACTATCGACGTTGCCAAGAAAGTTGTCAAAGAGGTGCAGGGGGGAGAGGCGGAGTTCGAGCCAATATTGCGCTTTCACACATTTGCCGACTTCAGCATAAATTTTTCGGTCATCGTGCGGGTCAAGGAGTATATAAACAAGTATCTGGTTCGTCATGAGTTCATCAAAGCCCTGCATAAGCGGTACAACGAGGAGGGCATAGAAATCCCCTTCCCGATCAGAACCGTGCATATGAAGGACACCAAACACTGATGGCACATCACCCTGCTCCTGAAGACACGCTTCCGCTGAATTCACGCTGCGCCGAAAACAAAACGAGAAGCTGATAGCTCTAGAAGTTGAGAAACGAAGATAACGCCATTCGTTAATTTCGCAATGCGCAATGCGCAATGTCGCTCTAGCGATATTAACGAGACTAACGAGACTAACGAACCTAACGGGATTAACGATGCCAGCGATATTAACGATAGCAACGTTTTTTGTGAATTTCGCATTTCGCAATCCGAAATTGGAAATGTCTTTTGATCGGTAGCAACGATATTAGCGAAACTAGCGAAAATAACGAACCTAACGAAATTAACGAGATTAACGTTTTCACAGTTGACAACTGTCTACTTGTGCTTATAATTAAGTCTGAAACAGCCGTATGGATGGTAGATGGATATGGGGGTGCGCGTAGGATGATTTGTAGTCAGTCGTCTTGGTGCTGACAAGAGCGGTAGCCTTTTATAATAGGCATAGGGGGATAAGAGCTGCGCGGAGCTCGGTTCTATGAAGATATTCAAGGATCTCATTTGTATGTCACACGGGATACGATCGTGAAAGGCGGCGGATATTTCAAAGCTGGTGACAATGTAGAAGTACGCAGTGAGAGTGAGATTGCTGTTACTCTTGATGAGAATGGGATGTTAGACGGTTTACCCTTCATGCCCGAGATGAAAAAGTACTGTGGTTCGCGTTTTGAGATCACTGCGCCGGTAACAAAGGCACTGGTTGAAGGCACTGGATACAGGATTTTCGACGACCTGGTGCTGCTTGATTGTGCATTTTGCGATGGCAGTGCACATGATGGTTGCCAGAGAATGTGTAATATTCTCTGGAAGACTTCATGGCTGAAGAAAATTGACAGTTCAGTCCCGAATGACGGGCGTACGGATAAGCGGCGCATTTCACAAAAATCAAGTATCAAATTCTCTGCACCATGCCAGTCGGCGAATCTCAAGAATGCCAAAGCACACGTTCCTTTTTCTTTTGAAGATTATGTACGCAGATATATCTATAAAGAGAATTTCAGAAGGCATTGGGTTCTCAAGAAAGCGGGTTCGTTGATTCTCTTCCTCGTCTTGAAGGTCAAAAGGCTTTTTGGCGGAAGTCACACGATCGTTGGGTCGCTGGCCAAGACACCGAATGATGTCCTATCCCTTAAAAAGGGTGAAAATGTGATAGTAAAGACAAAAGCCGAAATACTCGCCACGCTCGACAAGAATGGTAAGAACCGCGGCTTGGGGTTTACTCCCGAAATGCTCAAGTACTGTGGAAAAAGACTTTCAGTTCTCAGACCCGTGACGCGGATAATCGACGAAGAAAGCGGGGAAGCGCGGCAGATATCTCATACGGTGATCCTGGAAAACGCCAGATGCGACGGCAGGTATCACGCGAAATGTCCGCGTAGATGCTACTTGTTATGGCGTGAGACGTGGCTCAAGAGGGTGTGAGCCGATGGTTATTCTATTTTTTCAACATTCGAGTTTTCAGGTTCTAAGTAATATGCATAGGAGGTGAGTCGATGAAGCGAGTAATTACTGTGTTTTTATTGTTTGCGTCTTTCGCTTTTCCTGACTTCAAACGAACGTCAGGTTTAGTGGATATCCCGACTGCCAGGATAATGCCACATCTGGGTTACCGCGTGGGGGCGGATTTGACGATAGAATTGGGCCCAGGTGAATATCAATACGTCGTCGAGGAGAACCTGCATTTCTCGTTGGGCCTGGGGGATTTTGTTGAGACATACTTTGATGTATACACGATAATCGAAAGCTGGACCGTGGCATTTGGTTTCTGCCACAATTTTTTCAATCATGGGAGGTTTGGTCTAGCATGGGGCATACATACATTTGCAGTTCCTGAGGACATCTCGGAGATCGCGCACGGTGATTCCACTGGCTGGCATGACGACCTCATGTATGAGTATGGAGACTATGAGAAGCCGTACGAGCGGTTTTCGGGATTTGTGGTAGCGTCGTATGCGCTGACAGACAAGATCGACGTCTCGCTCGGTGCTGGTCGTGGAAGATACGTTGGTTACGGCGCGACATCCAAATATCTCAATTCAAATCTTTATCACAAGATGGGAGGAGATTGGGGTATCGGACTTTTTGGCGGAGTAGAATACAAGATCTCTGATAGAACGTCACTCATGATCGAAGGTGACGGCCGTGATGTGAACGCTGGTATTCGGTTCCAACCCCTGCCCTGGGAATTTGAGCTCGGTCTGACCAAGATCGAATACATTTTTGCATGGGATGAATACCGCCCCAGGATCGCGCTTTCGGCGTCGTACAAGCACATACCGAAAAAGCCGGGTCCCGGCATCATAGCGGGCACAGTGCGCGATACCGGAGGCAATGCCCTGATCGCCGCAGTGCGTATTTCTGAGACTGAGATACCGCCAATGATGACCGAAGCGGAATTCGGTGCTTATCAATTCACAGATGTGAAACCATCGCTGTATGAAGTAACCGCTACGGCCGAAGGGTACTCAAGGGGTGAGAAGAAAGTTGAAGCCCTGGCTGACCAGACGGTGTATTGCGATTTCATTCTCACCCGGCTGATGGGCGGTCTTGTGGGTATAGTGATCGACGATGACACAGAAGAGCCGTTGGTTGCCACAGTAGCGGTGGAGAACACCGATGCAGTTACCGAGTCCAATATTGAAACTGGTTTTTCGTTCATGGATCTTGATCCCGGTCCGTATACGCTGAATGCCGAGGCGCTTGGATACCACCCGGGCAGTGCAACGGCTACGGTCGAAATAGGCGCTACGACCGATGTTCTGATCCGATTAGAGCCGATAACATTTGAACTTCAGGGTATACAGTTTGACTTTGACAAATCAACCCTCAAACCGGTTTCGATCCCGATCCTCGACCAGGCAGCTGAGGTATTGATGAACTATCCGAACCTGCGCGTGGAGATACAGGGGCACACCTGTTCGATGGGTTCGGACGAATACAATCTGAGGCTCTCGCAGTCGCGGGCGAATTCGGTGATGAATTACCTTGTGCAGCAGAAGAATATCGACAAGGCGAGGTTGACCGCAAAGGGTTATGGCGAGTCGAGTCCGATCGCGACCAATGAAACAAACGAAGGTCGCGTGCGGAATCGCCGTGTTGAATTCGTGATCATTAAGTAGTACTGTGATAAGAGTGAAGCGTGCCGGTCAGAAGCGCACCGGCACCTACACTTTCTTGTTGGATGATATCTTTGTATAATGGTTGGTCATTGAATCATACGCTGTAAAATATATCAGGAGGAACGCGCATGAAAAAAGTGTTGATATCATGTATGCTCTGTATATTACCGCTGTCTGCGGATTTCAACCGTACATCCGGGCTGGTTGACATTCCCACCGCCAACATATTGCCGCATTTTGGTCTCAGGGCAGGCATTGATGGCTCCATGGGGTTTCAGGACATGACCGATGATGCTGAAATCAACCTGCATTTTTCGATGGGTTTGTTCGACATTGCCGAGGCCTATCTGGATATCTATACATTCACGGATTTCACCGCGGCAATGGGTTTTTGTCACAGATTTTATAGCACAGACAAATTCGGTTTTGCCTGGGGCCTTCACACGATATCCTATGACCTTGATGTGTCCGAAATCGGTCGCGGCGATACTGTTGGTTGGTATGATGACTTGCTGTACAACTATGACACATATGAAAAGCCGTTTGAACTCGGGTCGGCATTTTTGATCACCACTTATGCGATCAATGATAATATTGATGCCACACTCGGCATAGGCAGGGGAAGATATGTCGGTTATGGCACGCACTCGAAGTACTTCAATACCAATTTCTTTCGCGACGAAGGTGGTGATTGGGGTGTAGGTTTGATCGCTGGTATGGAAGTGCGGTTCCTCGATCAGTTCAGATTCATGCTCGACGGTGATGGTCGTGATATGAATATTGGTTTGGGATACCGCTTTACGCCCGTAGAATTGAATATCGCCCTGAGCAAAGTCGAATGGTTCTTATGGTCTGATGATGATTACAGGCCGAGGTTATCGGCTTCAATTTCGTATCTGAATATGCAAGAGGAAAAGGGACCAGGCGCTATTGCGGGCAAGGTCGTTGACGAACTGGGCAATCCGATAGTGGCAGAGGTGGGTTTTGTCACCGATACGATAGCATCCGTGATGACGAATCCCGGGTCCGGTTTGTTCAGTTTCTCTCCGATTGATGCCGGTTCTTACGAAGTCTATGCACACGTCTCCGGCTATCAGACAGCGCGCAGAAAGATAAAAGTCCGTGGCGGAAGGACAGCATATCAGGAATTCAAGCTGCAGCCGGAGCCGATACCGCCGGCGAATATACAGGGGAAGGTCGTCGAAGTAGAGACCGGACGGCCTCTCATCGTTGATTTGACCGTTGTTGAAACCGGGTACAAGACAAAATCAGATTCACTTGGTGTATTCGATATCCCCGGTCTGCAGCCGGGTATGTACAAGATACAGGCCGACGCGATCGGGTTTGAAACAGGTCTTTATCCGGTATCTTTAGCACCCAGAGACAAGCATGTCCTCGACATCCGGATGTTGAAACCTTCTGACGTGATCCGGCTCTACGGCATAAATTTTGAGTTCAATAAAGCAACAATTCTTTCCGAATCATATCCGATCATTGATGAAGCAGCCGCGATCGTGATGAACCACCCGGATATCAAGGTTGAGATACAGGGGCACACCGATGGTATCGGATCGGCCGAATACAATCTCCAGCTTTCCTACATGCGCGCGAACGCGGTCCGTGACTACCTGATCGAAGTACACGAGATAAGTCCAGAACGGCTATTTCTCATGGCGTATGGCGAGAGCCGGCCAGTCGCACCGAATACTACCGAGCAAGGGCGGTATAAGAACAGGCGGGTGGAATTTTTCATAATAAAATAAACGGCGTTAATTTCGTTATGTTCGTTATTCCCGTTATTCTCGCTGCAAAAAATCTGACACTCGATGCATGATATGAAGGTCGCTAATTGCGTTATTTGCGTTAGTATCGTTAATATCGTTGAACAACCGTTCTTATGAAGATAAGACGTTTTGAGGATCTGGAGTGTTGGAAACTTGCGCGCGAATTTGTGAAGTACATATACAAACTCACTCGTAAACTAAAATTCTCAAAGGATTTACGGCTTGTTGGTCAAATAACGAATGCTTCTGTTTCAATTATGAACAACATTGCCGAGGGATGGGCCAGTCAATCCAACCCAGAATTGATGAGGTTTCTAAAGTACTCACGCCGTTCATGTGCTGAATGCCAGAATTGTCTGTATGTTGCTCTGGACCAGGAATACATTACCGAAGACGAGTTCAGTGCCGGTTATGATATGGCATCAAGAGTTACCCAAGTAATAGATGGGTTGCTCCGATATCTGCGCTCCTACGGGAATAAACAACGAGGTATGCAGGTTAAGGATATCCTTTCGGAGTATTATGGTTCGTCTGATAGTAATGAACATCAGTAGCGAAATGAACGAGATTAACGGGACTAACGAAATTAACGGGATTAACGAAAATAACGATATAAGCGTGCGTTATTGACTTGTCCGTATGAGTGAGTATTATAGCGTTGGAGGTTAAATGCGCAGAGTGATTGTTTTGTTATCCATTTTTTCCTTTGTATTTGCATCCAATCTTGAACTAGTGAATGTCCTTTGTTCCCAGGTGGTAAAAAAGGAAGAGGGTTATAAGATCGAACCGGGGGATGTTCTTGAGATCGTCATCCTGGGGGAAGAGGAGTTGTCCAGAACTCTCATGGTGATGCACAACGGGTCGATTTCATTCCCCCTGATCGGTGAGGTTAAGGTTGCGGGTCTGTCTACGGATGATGCAGCAGCATTGCTTGCATCGGAACTGAGATCATATTTCACTCATCCGGTCGTTTCGATCATCCTAAAAAGCCCAACCATACCTTATGTGTCTGTTTTCGGCGAAGTCCTGCGTCAGGGTGCAGTGGAATACCAGCGCGGACTACGAATAACCGATTATGTAGCGCTCGCCGGAGGCCCGACCCCGGTTGCCAATCTGGGAAAGGTGCGTGTCGCACGGCTACAGCCAGTTGAACCCGCACTCATGGTTGTAGAAACCATTGACCTCGACAGGGTGCTGAACGAGGGCATCATGGTAAAGAACTACGAGCTGAAATCGGGCGATTGGGTCTATGTTCCGAAGAGATTCACCGTCAACTGGAGCATTGTTATTTCAACCCTCACTCTTGCCGCTACTCTCGTCAATCTCTACATCACGTACGACCGACTCGCACGAGACTGAGACACGTCCTTGGCTGAAGACACGCTTACGCTGAATTCACGCTTCGCTGGAGACACACTGCGTTGAAGACACGCTTAAGCTGAATGAATGCTTTGCTGAGGAAAGGATTTGCTGATTTTATCGAGTGATGGAGAAAATTAGGAGTTTTAGAGATTTGATTGTATGGCAATTGTCATCTGAACTATCGAAAGAGATCCATGATCTTGTTAAGAGTTTTCCGCGGGACGAGAGGTTTTCACTTTCCGATGACTTGTTGCGTTCGGTGCGTTCGATACCAGCAAATATCGCGGAAGGGTGGGGACGGCGTTTCCCAAAAGAAAAAATTTCTTTTTATAATATAGCGAATGGTTCTGCAGAGGAATGTTCTAATCACATTATTGAAGCAAGAAATATCGATTATATAAGCGAGGCAACCCATGACCGTCTGCAGAAGAAAGTCCACGTTGTCGCTGTGAAATTGACGAATCTGATATCTGCTACCTGTAAGCGAGTAACAAAACCGCCGCATGAGATATCGAAGAAGAATTTGAAATGAATATTTCGTCTTTTTTTTGTATTCTTCAGTCGAAGACATGTCTTCAGTTTCGTGTCTTCAAAAGAATTGTGTCTTCAATCCGCCTCGGCGGATGTGTCTTCAGTGGGTCATCCATAGGTCAAATATGTGCAAGTTGATTGTGAGGATATGTCTATGACAGACGAAAAAAGTGTGCATCGTGTGTCGCGTGATGAGTCGATCGACGTTCGTGAGCTCGTCAACGTCTTCCTGCGCAGGCGGAATTTGTTCGTCTACATAGCCGTTCCTGTCTTCCTTGGCATCCTAATTGCCCAGCTCGCCCGTCCTTTCAAACCAATTTACAGGGCGACGTTTGATGTCGGTGTAACCGAGGAGGGCCCGGTTGACGGTGTATTTTCGCCGGGGCTGTCTGAAACACCGAGCACACAGATCACTGCTGGTATCCAGGGCGCTATTTCGAGCCTTTTGAGCATTAGTCTTGCAGAGAAAGTTACGGATACGCTCGGGCTTTACGCATATGCGAAAAACGGCAATTCCGACATTAAGGTTGAAGCACGGATAAAAGAGGATTTTGAACGTCCCGTCGGTCCTTTGAAGCTCAAAATTGAAGATGGAATGTTTTCTATTATGCTGAGCGATGGTACATCTAAGGAAGCAGTCCTCGGCCAATATGTTAACCTGGGCAAGTTTGAACTGAAGGTCACCAAATTGTTACCTGTTGATGAGAAGAGAACATATGAGGTCACGATTTATCCAAGAGAACGTATCGCCCTGGCGTTGCGCAATTCCCTCGCCATCGAAGTACTTGTAGCGGACAAGGTAGAGCAGGAGATCGGCACAGAAGCGGTTCCATTTTCGGGCGAAGGTGCACCCAAGAAACTTTTAAAGGCCAAAACGATCTTCCCGGGCATGGACTTCATCGGTATTTTGAGAATAGACGTTCACTGGAGCAATCCCGAAGACGCTTTGAGGATTGCGAAGGCTCTTTCTGAACAGATCATCTTGCAGGATAAGAGCGAGAAATCTCAGTCGTTCACGCAGTCAAGGTTGTTCATCGATTCCCTGATGGTCGATTACCAGAACCGCTTGAAAGAGAGCGAAGAGCAGATAAGATCGTTCAAAGAAGAGAAGAATATCATTGACCTTAGTGCATCGACCCAATCTTTGATTAACCAAGTCTCAACGCTCGAGTCCAAGAAGAACCAACTCCAGATCGAACAAAAAATCCTTAAGGAATTGGGGGATTATCTCGCAAAAAGCGCAGTAAGCATGGAAACACCCAATCTCGCTTCTGTGCTTGTATCTTCCGATGTGTTGCAGAAGTTCTACGGGCAGCTTTTGGATGCTGAAGCCGAACTGAAAAGTGTGTTAAAGGAATATTCTAGCAATCATCCGAAAGTCATGGAAATAAGGGCAAAATTGTCGGGGCTTAAAGAACAAATGCAGGTAGAGATCGGCAAGCGTATCCCTTCGATAAAGACTGAGATACAGAGTGTTGAAAATCAAATCGATGGTCTGCAAGCTAAGCTGCAGACCGTTCCAGTTGATGAGATCAGCCTGGCGCGGCTCGAGCGGGACCGGCAGATTGCAGACGAACAATATAGCTTCTATAGGGAAAAGCTGGAGGAAACCAAAGTGCAGGAAGCTGGTGTCACCTCAGACCTTAAGATAGTCAATCCGCCCATGGTTTCAAACGCGCCGGTCAATTCACGCCGCCGCATTTTGACCCTCTTCACGGCAATTATCATAAGCATCATGGCCGGCGGATTTGCGGTCTTTGTTGCTGAATACATAGATAATACGGTAAAAGATCCCGATATTTTGACCGAAAAGACTGGTCTGGCCCTGTTCGGTACGATCCCAGCGATCGTACTGGACGCTAAGGAGGAGACAAAGCACGTTGAATCACCACCGCTGGCTTTCCTGAAGAAGGCATATTCTACGATTATGGGGACATCCGCAGCATTAGAAGGCAGTGATTTGAGAATGCTCGATCAGGATGTCTCAACACCAGAATTCGAGGCATTCCGCAAGCTGGCAATGAATCTTGAATTTGCGCATCCGGAAAAAAAGTACGGGGCAATATACGTTACTTCACCGGGGCCAGAGGAGGGGAAGACATTCACTGCGCTGAACCTTGGTATTGTTTACGCGCGTACTGGCAAGAAAGTGCTGCTTGTCGATACTGATTTTCGCAAGAAAACAGGCCATCTGAGTGACGTCACAAGATCAAAGCAGGAAAAGGGTTTGTTCGATGTTCTCAGGGGAGAAGCAGTGCTCGATGAAATCATCCTCCCCTTCAACAACTCCAACAATGCAGAGAGTGCAGAAAAACCGGTTGGTACTGAGACTAATAGCGATTCAGACTTCTGGACATCCATTTATTCAAGGATCGAGCCTCAAGAATCAAGTATCAGAGTTTTGCCCATAGGTACGCTTCCGGTTAATCCTTTCATATTCCTCGAGTCTGCGAAGATGAAAAACATGATCGACGAGCTGAGAATGCGCTATGACTTTGTCATAATCGACGGTGTACCCGTTATGTTGTTCGCGGATGCGGCTTATCTTGCTAACTATACTGACGGTGTTCTCCTGACCACACGCTATGGCAGAACCGATATGAAGGACCTCGCTCATGCCAGAGATATACTGCTGACGGCAAAGGTTCACATAATCGGTCTCGTGGTCAACGGTATTCCTAAGACACGAGGCAGTTATTACTACCAATATTACCATAAGTACTACGATAAATACTACAAAACATAATACGTACGTATTTTCGTTATGTCCGTTAATTTCGTTAACCCCGCTATGAACATGATACTTGATACTGGATACTGGATAGGAAAGACGTCACTTTCGTTAGTATCGTTCATTTCGTTTCTCAACTTCCCATCCTTTCAACCTCTAATCTTCTGTCTTTCTCCTATGCGCCATGCGCTATGCCCTTTGCTTGATTTTATGGTTCGAGCGAGCGTAGGGTTTACCCGCCTTCGGAGGGAGTCGAGAACCTCACCAGGAAGCGATAGTGCTATCTACATATCAAGCATCCTTAGGGGGTGCGCAATTCGCAATTCGAAATAAATCAGTGATATGTTGAAAAAAGTTAAAAATACGTTTCTGTGGTTCTACCGTAACCTCGTGCCGCACCACGCGGCAATGTGGAAACGCCTTAGACGTGAGGGCGTAATAACTTTACCATGGAGGGTATATTTCTTCAGGTACCGGGTCAGGAAAAAGAGGGGAGTATACATTTCGCACAGGCGGTTCAGAGAAGAGAATCTCTTTCTGAACGTGCATATCGATACCTATGCTGCGTGCAGCAGGAAGTGCAGTTTCTGTTTCAATAGCCTTAAACAGCCGAAAAGGAAACTCGGTATTATGTCCGAGAGAACATATAGAAGCGTAATCGACCAGTTGGCCGATATTGAGTACTGCGGTAAGATATCGCCATATTTCTACGGCGAGCCGCTATGCGATAAAAGGTTACCAGAGCTAATCGCCTATGCGCGGAGGAGATGTCCTTGCAGTTTTATCCAGATAAATTCGAACGGTGATCATCTGACAGAACCGCTTCTGCTCAATTTGATAAGAGCGGGTCTGGACAAGGCACTCGTGACCGACTACGAGAATGTCGGTCTGCCCAAGAATACACCGGAAAAGAAAATTAATGAGCAAAGCGAGCGACTCCTGAACCTTGCAGAGTTGTATCCACAATTCATGGACCTCAGGCACTGGCAGGAGATCAGTTTCGAGAATCGGGCTGGGATGGTACTCACACGCATTACCGAGAGGGTCAAAGAGCCATGCATGCGCCCATCTTACATGCTGGTCATTGACTGGAAAGGTGATGTGCTGTTATGCTGTGTCGACTACTACGCGCAGCACGTTTACGGCAACGTGGCGGACAGACCCCTAATGGAGATCTGGAAAGATGCGAAATACCAGGAAATGCAGCGTATACTGCAGAGGCCAGGGGGAAGGCAGGAGATCCCGATCTGCGCCAAATGCGACGCACCGGCGGGGATAGAGGAATGAGATTTCCGTCGTTGCGACCGTCAGCAAGGTCCCGTACTGCGGGATTCTCGATTATCGTTTTATGTGATATGCTAGACAGGAGAAATCGGAACAATCTTAGCCTTGTTGTCTTCAGTGTAGCTTGTTCTCAGTGAAACGTGTCTTAGGTTAATCGTGTTATGTTTCGAGCGAGCGTAGTGTGTGCCCGCCTTCGGAGGGAGTCGAGAGCTACATTATCGTTAAGTAAATAAGTCAAGGCGATCATAAATATGTGTGGTAGTCCAGGACATGCCAAAAAGACAATTATTGCAGTCGTTGCCTTTGGTATGCTCCTCTCGTACGCTATTTTCCTGATACTGCCAGCGGACACGGTTATTCAATCTACACGAGAGGACGGTATTATTGAGAATTTCACTGCTGGTTTCTACCTTTTCGCGTCGGTCTTTGCGTTCGTGCTTTTCTTCGGCACTCGTAGGGGTAATGACCTCGGATTCATCAAGATGAAAAGGAATGTGTTCTTTCTTTTTTTAGGTATAATCCTGTTCCTGATATTTGGAGAGGAAATCAGCTGGGGGCAGAGAATCTTTGGCCTGGCGACGCCTGGCTTTCTCGAGGAGATCAATGTGCAACGAGAAATAGGTTTCCATAACCTGCGGATATTCAGAGGCATGCTACGCGCTAACCGTCTTCTTCAATATTTCTGTTTTTTATACGCCGTTCTGTTGCCGGTTATTCATTTGACTATTCCGAGATTGAAAAAGTGGATATACAAGATCAACATTCCTGTTGTGCCAGTATCCATGAGCTTGCTTTTCCTTTTTAGCTACATTCTTTCACGGATATTCAATGCCCGCGTGTCAATCAAGCTGACGCATAGTGTGATTGAAGTCATGGAATTTAATTTTGGGATTCTGTTCTTGGGTGCGACTGTCTGGTTTCTGTGTTCATTAGGCACAAAACCACAACATGCAGCATGATTTGAACGTAACATGTATTTTGGGAGTCATTAATGAGAAGTTCCATTAAGGGAATGAGCGTTCTTGTAACTGGCGGCGCCGGCTTCATCGGCTGTAATCTTGTGCGACGGCTTCTCAAAGTTACCCTATGTATTTCTCGCCTTTGACAGAGAAACATGCTTCTGCCAATGCGATCTCGCTGGGTAATACTTTAATAGACGAAATGAAACAGCGATTAATTTCAATCAGTATCATGCGATATTTCGCATCGAAAGTATTGGAATCGTTAAGCAAAGCCTTAAGCGTACCAATAAGGATCACCTACAAGACATTCTGGGGAGAACGGATGTATATCGTGATTCCAGAAGAGATTTCATTGCATCTGTTCCGACATGGAATGTACGAGCCTGGATTAACGGCTATGATACTGAAATTCCTGAAACCGGGTATGGTTTTTCTCGACATAGGTGCACATTATGGGTATTTTACGTTACTAGCTTCAAATATAGTAGGAAAATATGGTAAAGTACATGCTTTCGAACCTACACCAAATACTTATGAGATACTCAAGTGCAATTCATCAAGCAAAGAAAACGTGATTTTGAATCAGTGCGCGGTACTCGCGAGACATCAGATGGTTGTGATACATGATTATGGATATGAGTATTCTGGATTCAATTCTATGTTTGCGGAAAGATTGCCCAATGAAATAGCAAGTAAAATAAGGACCGTGAAACATAAGGTGAAGGCAGTATCTGTTGATGAGTATGTCGCAAACGTATCCGTTGTTCCCGATTTCATTAAAATCGATGCGGAAAGTTCTGAATCGATGATTTTACGTGGTATGGAGGATACGATAAGGAAACATCGGCCTATCATATCAATAGAAGTGGGTGATGCAGGCATTAAGGGTGTTCCAAGGAGCGTAGAGCTGATAAATTACTTGGTTAATAAGGGCTATCAGGCGTACGAGTACAAAAATGGTTCAATTCGGAAACATGATATTTCGGACAATCAATATGCCTTTGAGAATATTCTTTTTATCATGAAGTAAGAATTATGCGATACCGTCGAATCTTTATCAACGCCGTTATGTCTGCTATACAAGTTGTTTCCATAACGTTGATTTTGTTCATTCTTTATCAATTTTTGCTGATAACCATTGGTGCGGATCGACAAGGAGTTCAATGTC